>Ga0315285_10005587_pt1 | contig 12954 bp, 12 predicted proteins | sample YL17G09_36_MG_FD_203698 | JGI IMG/M metagenome (GOLD analysis project Ga0315285, IMG submission 203698) | Sediment microbial communities from Yellowstone Lake, YNP, Wyoming, USA - YL17G09_36 | ecosystem: Environmental > Aquatic > Freshwater > Lake > Sediment | place: USA: Wyoming | collected... | reverse complement strand
GCGTGACAAGTGATCTGTGAGACGTGGTGCGTGTTGCGTGTTCCGTGGTGTCAAAGGCAAGTTGCTCTTGAATCTTTCTCCCCTGCTCCCTTGCCCCCTTGCTCCCCTGCACGGGAATATAGTGCGCTTCGCCGTTCCCCACACCAATCGCGATTCCCACCAACTCCGCGAGCATCGCGTCGATGTCCGTCGTCTCAACGTCAACGACGAACGCTTTTGCCGCATGCAGACGCGCGACGAGTTGCTCGAGCGCGGTATCGCTGTCAACGGTGTGATATTCTTCGCGTACTTTCGCGCTTTCTTTCGCGTCTGAGAATAAATCGGGTTGCGTTGCGCGCGGCGTCGCGCCAGGCAAACGATCAACCAGACTGGCGCGGAAACCGAGTTCGCGGAAAAGCGCGCTGACGCGCTCGCGATCAATCTGCGCGACGCAGCACGCGTCGAGATCGAGTTGGATTGGCGCGGCGATGACAATCGTGACGAGTTTTTTCCCTTGCTCCGCCGCGTCCTTGCCTGCCCGCAACTTTTCGCGCACTTTGGCGTCGATCTCATCGAGATGCGCGTAAATGTTTTCGACGCTGCCGAACTGCTGGAGCAATTTCGTCGCGGTCTTTTCGCCGATGCCCGAGACGCCAGGAATGTTATCGGATGGATCGCCCTTGAGCGATTTGAAATCAATCAGTTGACGCGGCGTGAGTTGGTAGCGCGCTTGAATCGCGGCTTCGTCGTACAAAACGGTCTCTCCGAATTGCCGCGAGAAGGTCAGCACGCGCACGTGCGGACCGATGAGTTGAAACGTGTCGGTGTCGCCCGTGACGATGACGACATCAATGTCGCGTTCGCTTGCCTGCCGCGCGAGCGTGCCGAGCAGATCATCCGCCTCGAATCCTTCGACGCCGAACGCGGGGATGCCAAGCGCTTCGACCACCTCGCGCGAGCGTTTCAACTGCACGCGCAAATCGTCGGAAAGCGCGGGACGCTGCGCTTTGTACTGCGCGTACAAATCGTCGCGAAACGTGCGCCCCACGTCGAATGCCGCCGCGAGGTAATCGGGCTTTTCGTCATTCAATACTTTGAGCAGCGTCGAAATAAAACCGTACGTCGCGTTCGTCGGCTCGCCGCTAGGGCTAGTCAAGCGCGCGTCAATCGCGTGGTAGGCGCGATGAATGAGCGCGTGCGAATCGAGAAGAACGAGTTTCACAAGTCCGCCCACTTGTTATCGAAGAAAAGAATTTTGAAATCTTTGCCATCGTCTATGATGAGCGCGAAACCGTGATCGAAATTTTGAATCTGCATCTTGATCGCCGATTCCTGCCTGTCCGTCGCCCAGCCGATCTGCGCTTTGTCGCCGCCGAGTTGTTCGCGCCAAGCCTTGCCGAAGCCACGCTGCGGTTCGTACAATCCTGAAGGTGGCTTGAAGAATCCACTTTCCTTGCTCGATTGGCTCATTTGTCCAGCCGTTCCAAATCCGCGACGCCGCGCGCTTTCAATTCGTCAAAGCGCGCATCCGCGTTTTTCACGCGCCATTCGACGACGACACTGCCGCCGCCGTTGCGGTACGCCGCGAGCGCTTTGTGCTTCAGCACGCGTTCGAATGCGTTCAGCAAATCCTGGTTCGGCGCTTTCATTTTGAGCACGAGATAATTCTTCGGCTCCCATTCGAGCGAAAACCCCTCATCGCCCCAAAAACAGGCGCACTCGAACGGCGGAGTATCTTTGGTACACGTAAACCACATCCGCATCAACCCTGCCTTCCAAAATGAGAGGCGCAGATCGTTTTCGATCACGGACCGAGCGGGCGCATACGGAGTAAAAAACCAATTTGCGCTCATAGAGTTTCTCCTCGATTGCGTAGGGGCCGGGCTTGTCTCTGCCCGATGTTGCGACCACAAGGGTCGCCCCTACGCAAATGAAAATAATGGCGCAAGTCACGCGCGGTTCACTGCGCCAATTGTAGCACAACTGTACGCCCAGGTCAAAAGACCTTCGCCCTTATCTCAACCCCCACGTCTCCAACCGTTCGTACCCATCCACGATGGAATACGTGCGTTCGACGTTGGGACGCGTCAGCACCGCGCGCGTCGACCACCACAACGGCGCGATCACCGCGTTGTCTTCGATGAGCAGTCTCTCTGCGGCGCGATAGAGCGCGCGCCGTCTGCCGATGTCCACTTCGCGCGCGGCGTTGTCAATACTCTGATCGAAAGTCGGATTGCTCCAATGCGTGAAATTGTCTGGCGACTTGCTCTTGAAGACGCTGCCGAAATTCGCGGCATCGGGATAGTACGCGCAGTAGCCAAGCCGAAAGATTTGCGGCGGATCGTCGCGCAATTGTTGGAGATAACCCTTCCAGTCGAGTTTGTTCACGCGCACTTCGACGTTGAGGTTGTTTTTCCACATTTGCACGACGGTGTCCGCGACGCGTTCGTGCGTTTCATTGCTGTTGACACCGAGCGTGATCACGGGCAGACGTTTCGTCCTGCCATCGTAGCCGGCTTGGCGCAAGTACTCGCGCGCTTGATTCGCGTTGAAGGGAATGCCCAGCGTATCCGAAATATCGGACGCGGCGTAGAGCCCGGGGCGCGTGAACCAGCGCGCGGGGTCACCCAGTTGGACGACCGAAGTCACCAGCGTCTCGCGATCAATCGCGGCGACAAACGCCTTACGAACGAGCGGATCGTTGAACGGCGCTTTGGTCGTGTTAAAGCCGTAATAGTGCGCGCAAAGCGACGGGATGATTTTCAGATGCTGGCTCAAAACCGGGTCCTCGCGCAAATGGTCTACGTCATCTGCCGTCAGCCCATCGTACGGATCGAGCGAATCCAAATTGCCTTTGCGATATTCGTCGAGCGCGGTTGCAGTATCAGGGATCATCACCAAGTGAATACGCGCGATGCGGACCGCGCCGGCATCGTACCAGAGGTCGTTTTTTCGCAAGACGATTTCGCGTCCGTGCGACCAGCGCTCCAAGACGTACGGACCGTTCGTCCACACTTTGCCCGGCTCCGTCCATACGGTACCACCTTCTTCGACCGATTCACGCGGCTGGGTCCGCACCAGCCAGGTGCTGACGATGCTGGGGAAATAACTGCCGGGTCGCGTCAGCGTAAAGCGGACGGTCAGGTTGTCCATCGCCTGGACACCCAGCGTGGCGAACAGCTGCTCGAACATCGCGTCATTCGTTTTTTTCGGATCAGCCGCGCGCAATTGTTCCGCGCCGCGCAGCAATGGCGCGAAGGTTGCCGCGAAGCCGGAACTGACGCGCGGATCGAAGACGCGGCGCACGCCGTAGACGACATCGGACGCGGTGACCGCGCGTTTTTGTTCGATACGATCATTCGCGGGATTGTAGCGCACCCAGATTGCATCGTCACGCAACTTAAATTCCCAGATGAGGCCATCTGGCGAGACCGCCCACGAAGTTGAGAGCGCGTGCTGGGGCGCGCCGGTCGCGGGATCGGTGTCCACGAGACTGAGGAACATCATCCGCGCGACTTGCTGCGATTCGGGATCGGTCGCGAGCGCGGGATCGAGCGTGGCTGGCTCGCCACCGAGGTTCAGGTACAATTCGCGCGCGATGGTTTGCGCGGCACCGCGGCAAGCGGTAAGCGCGAGGGTACTCGCCAGCAGGAAGACAAGTAGAAATCGTGTGGGAGAAATCTCCGGCTCAGAGGACATTTGCCAAGATTATAACACAGAAGGACACAGATAGAAAAACAGGTCTCAGTTTGACAGATTCGCGGGATTCGATAGAATAGACCCCGGAGTCGGAATGGAGACTGCATCACGCGCCGTCCTGGTTCTGAACGCAACCTATGAGCCGCTGAACATCGTTTCTGTGCAACGTGCCATCGTCCTCCTCCTCAAAGAGAAAGCGGAAGTCGTCGAAGCGGCGCAAGCGAAACTACGCGCTGAGCGTTTTTCAATCAATCTGCCACTGGTCATTCGATTGGTCGCCTTTGTGCCGGTGCCGCGGCATCTGCCTTTGCCGCTGACGCGCCGCACGGTGATCGCGCGCGATTTGTACACCTGCCAGTACTGCGGCGCGCAGCCGAGCAAGCACGAACTCACGATGGATCACATCGTTCCGCGCTCGCGCGGCGGCGCGACGACTTGGGAGAATGTCGTCGCTGCGTGCGCGGCATGCAATCATCAGAAAGGCGATCGCACGCCGGAAGAAGCCCGGATGAAACTGCTGAACAAGCCCACGCGCCCGCGCTTCGTCGCGATTGTGTTGCTGGGGGAAGTCCGGGGACACGCGGCGTGGCAAAAGTATTTGTGATGCTTGACAACACGCGGCGAAGTGTGATAAACTAGCGGCGCAAGTGGAACAGAGAGAATGAAACGGGAGATGGAGTAACATACTGAACGTGCGTCTTCACCCACCGCGGCGTTAAGTGTAGTTTCACGCCGATTTTCTTGCCTCGCGCACGTTAAGAACTTGCGAAAACTTGGGGCGGTAGCTCAATTGGCAGAGCAACAGCCTTTTAAGCTGTGGGTTCAGGGTTCGATTCCCTGCCGCCTCACTCGATTCTCAAGGCAAGCAAACGATCCGTCGCTCGTTCTCCGCAAGAAGGATGAGAGGAACTTCCCGACTCCCTGCCCTGCGCGCAAGCAAGGGGCGCGGTTGCCTCACGAAACAGCAAGTGAGGGCAACCCCCACCCAACCTCCTCTGTCGTTGACAGGGGAGGGGCAAGCGGGGGTTGACGACAACTGCAACAGAAAACAAACCAACCTCGTGTAAGGGCGGGGGCGCCCCGCCCGTCACACGAGGCGATGGCTGAAACGGTGGGGCAAAAGCCCACCAGCGTCGCAGGCGACTGCGGCGGCTAGGTGAATGTCCAACTGGGAGCAAGGCGGGTGGGATCAGTGCGCGCCAGCGCACCGATTCCCGTCGCAGTGGTGATGCTGTGTGGGGGGCAGGGTGACTTTGCCTCCCCACAGGCAATCGCAACCGCGATCTGCAAAGATCGCGAGACAGATGACGGATAAAACAGAATCGGGAGTACGGTTTGCTTGCCTCCACTCTCGTATCACGAGAGCGTACATTAGCACTGTGCGGACTATGTCCGCACAAATAGGAAAGGGAGTGAATAGAGCAATGCGCGCAGAGATTTTGTTCCCGCACAAAAGCGTGGCATCGCTGGCAGGTGTCCGGAACGGCAAGTGGCGCGAACTAGTGAAACGCGTCGCCAGTTTGCCCGAAGATCACCCCGACAGTCTGGCATTTTCAATGCTGATGATCAAACAATGCGGATGTCTGGACTGTAATCCCGATCGCTACAAAGCATTGATGGGCTGTTCCGCATGCGCCAAGCGAACATTGGGTGGCTACAAGGGACCCGACGAAGGGTTGGTTCGTGCGTTTCAAAAAGCGCGCTCGGAAGTGGACGACTATCTCAGAGATCGAACACTGCGAGCCGCGTAGGTTCACAGCGAAATCAAAGGGCTGGATGCCTTCACAGTATCCAGCCCTTTGATTTTGCGCTGATTTCATCTTTCCGCCGACTCACTCGCCGCATCCAGCGCGGCCATTTCACCCTCCGACAATTGCCAGCCCAGCGCGCCCACATTCTCTTGCGCCTGCCGCGCGGTCTTCGCGCCTGGAATCGGCACCGTATCCTTGCGCATCGTCCAATTGATCGCCACCTGCGCTGGACTCTTACCGCCACGCGCCTGCCCAATCTCGCGCAGTAAACCTACGACCGGCTGAGCGCGCGCGATGTACTCATGGCGGTACCGCGCGCCGCGTACTCCAGGCGGCAGATTTGCAGGCGTATATTTTCCCGTCAGCAAACCCATCTCCATTGGGCTATACGCGATGATTGTCACACCTAACTCGCGGCAGGTTTGCATTGTTCCATCGCGCTCGATGTGCCGGTCGAGCAGACTATACTTGACTTGATTCGATGCCAGCGGAACGCCGCGCTCCGCCAGCGCCGCGTGCGCGCGCCGTGTCTGCACCGCGTTGCAATTCGATACGCCGACTGCACGCGTCAACCTCAGTTCGACCGCATCTGCCAGCGCATCCATCCATGTTTCGATCACGACCGGCGGCAGGGGCTGGTGCAACTGGTACAGATCAACGCGCACCAGACCCAGCCGATTCAAACTGGCTCGCAGCGCGTGGACGAGCGATACCTTGCGCCAGCGCCAGGGGTACGGGAAGAATTTGGTCGCGACGATCACGTCGGATTTCGTCGCGCGCACAGATTGCCCCAACAATTTTTCGGATGCTCCAAAACCATAAGCCTCTGCCGTATCGAAAAAACCAATCCCTGCGCCCAGACACGTCTCAAACGCCGCGCGCACGTCGTTCGCGTCGTATCCTTTGCCGAAATTCCAAAAGAGCCGGTCGCCCCACGACCATGCGCCAACGCCGAGCGGTGTGATGCGAACGTCGGTTGTGCCCAATGAAATTTTTTCCATTTCTCTGCCTCGGTTATTTCATTTTGCTAATCAAATCGAACGCGAGATCGAGATTCCGTTCGTCCAACCATTCAACGCGGTCGGTGTAATTGTGCCACGTCAATTCGAGATAGTACACATCGTCGCCACTGACGAACGCCGTGTCAATGCCGTTCGCCTGAAAAGCGTTCGAATCACCGCGCGCGGTGAAATGTTCGTACACGACGATTCCCGATTGCGCGCGTACGAGTTCCTGGGTAAGCCGCGCGTTCGCCAGCGGATACGCCGGGCTGGGTCTCAAGGCACGTCCGTCGTACGCAAAATCACCGAACAATGGCAACGTGAAAACAAATCCAGGTATCTCCGCCGATGGACGAATCGCGAGTTTGCCGCGTCCGAGGCTATCGAAATTCACAATCGCAAGAATCGGAATGTGGTTCCCACGCGCGTATTCGACGAACGCTTGCGCGCCGCGCAATCCAGTTTCTTCTTCGCCTGTAAACAGAAACGCGCGATTGCCGCCGTCACCGCCCCGCGCGAGTTCGTCCATCGCCGCAAGCAAAACACTCACCGCCGCGGTGTTGTCGGATGCGCCTTGATACTCCGCGATATCGTACAACTTGTCGTAGTGCGCGGAGAAAATCGTGTACGGACCCGGCGCGTCGAATCGCACAAACAAACTAGGGCATGGGGAATCGGGAATCGGGATTAGCGCAACGGCGATCTTCGGCAAATCAAGACGATGACGCAAGTACGCCAGCCGCTCGACATTCCGCAGGCGCACCAAATCGTAGACCGACGCGTAACGTCCCTCGCGGCTGATCGGCTCTACCGCGCGCGGATCGTAGGTGACCACCGCGGGCAGATAGAAAAAGATGCCTTCGTACAAGGCGCGCGCGTTCGAGAGAAAAAAGATCGCAAGGAGCAGCAGGACTAACGCGAGGAGGAGTCGCCTGGACATTGTTCCAACATTGGGGCTGGCACCTGCGCGCCCGTATTCCAACGTTCCAGAAATTCACGCCGCGTGATTTCCATTTCAACGCCATCGTGCTCGCCGTACTCGATGGAAAATCGCCGTGTCTGTCCGAGGACGCGGAAGGAGCATGCGGTAAAACAACGCTGGGCGCGAATATTTTCGGGGTATGTGAACAGATCCACACGTTGGAGTGGAGTCGTATCGAACAGATGACGGAGCAACAGCAGCACCGCTTCACGACCATAGCCCTTGCCCCATTCCGCCGTTTCGCCGATGACGATCCCGAGTTCGCCGTCGCAATGATCCCAGTCAATCGCAAAGCAACCGATGCGGCCAATCAATGCGCCATCCTGGGTTGAGTCAAAGGGGCGCGTGAGAATGAAAAACACGCGGCGCTCATCAAAAACGTCCTGGTGATCACCGCGCAATCGTTCGCGGAATTCTGTCAGCGACAATTCAGTCGGCTCCCCGCCGCTCCAACGCAAAAGTTGTTCGTCACAACACCAACGATACACGCGCGCGGCTTCCGCGTCGCTGATCGGTTCTTCAAATGGGCGTAAGCCAATGCGGTCACCCCAAATAACTGTCATACAGTGCCATCGTCGGATAGTGCGCTAGTTGGATCCCCCAAAGCGAACCGGGTGCAAGAGCAACTATCGCACCATTGCACTATCGCACTAATAAACCACGAACGCGCAGCAGTCCCACAATCGTCTTGCCGTCCACAATCTCACCGCGTTCGATCATTTTGAGAGCGCGGGTGAACGGGACGAATTCGGGGCGGATCAATTCGTCTTCCTCTGGCGCCACCGTCCCGCGCGTGAGACGCCGCGCGAGAAAGAGATACATCTTTTCGGTGCAAATGCCGGGACTGGAAAAAAAATGCCCAAGGGCTTGCCACTGGGCGGCGTGATAGCCGGTCTCTTCCTGCAACTCGCGCGTCGCGCAGCGCGCCGGGTCCTCCCCCTCTTCCAGCGTGCCCGCCGGAGTTTCGAGCAGTTCGCGTCCCGCGCCGGAACGATACTGCCGCACAAGCAGCACGCGCTTGCGCCCATCGAGCGCGACAATCGCAGCCGCGCCGCGATGCTCGACGATTTCGCGCGCGACGATTTGCTGCGTCGGCAAACGCACTCGGTCAATGCGCAATTTGAGCACGTGCCCGCGATACAAGTACTCACTGCGGAGTATTTCTTCCGACATCTTTTCTCTCGTGGGGGAGGGCACGCACGAGACGCGCCCCTCCATCAGAAATCATCGGGGCAACCCGTGTGGTTGCCCAATCAGACAAACAAAGAGGCGCGCGCCGGTGACTCGCCCAGGACGCAGCGCCTCTCGCTCTGAAATTCGTCAGTCGTTCTACTGCGACGGAATGATCAGCACCATACCCGGATAGAGCGCATTCGCGTTCGGCAGGTGATTGGCGATTTGCAGCGCGTACGACGTCGTGTGGAAACGCACGGCAATCGAATAGAGCGTGTCGCCGGTCTGAACCATGTACGTCGTACTGCTTCCTGCCCCAGGTGTCGGCGTCGTCGAACCGGAAGGAGTCGGGTTGGGTGCGGCGCCGCCGGGAATATTCAGCACCTGACCCGGATAGAGAAAATTGGGATTGACGCCAGGATTCGCCGCCTGCAATTGCGCGACGCTGATGCCAAAATTGCGCGCAATCTGGTAGAACCACTCGCCTTTTTGAACGGTGTACGTTGTGGGTCCACCCGATGGCGCGACGGGTGTCACGCCACCCGTCGCAGGCGTGGGAACGGATCCGCTGGGCGCAGGAATGTTCAACACCTGCCCCGGATAGATCAAATTCGGATTGATGCCCGGGTTCGCCGCGATCAGCGCCTCGACGGAAACGCCGTGCTTCTCGGCGATTTTTCTCATCCAATCCCCCCATTGCACGGTGTAGGTGGTGGACGTGCCGGTCACGGGCGCGCTGGGGGGGGGTGTCGCCGGATTCACCGTCGGCACCACGAGCGACGGCGGGGGAACGACCAGCGCCACAGTAGGAGTAGATGTTCCAATCGGACCTGGGATCAGAGTACCGGAACTAGGGGCGACACCGCTGGGAGCCGGAGTAGTCGCGCCGGGTACAGGGTTAACACCCTGGGCAATTACGGGCGTGGACAGGTCGAAAGGTTTTTCGCGCGTGCACGCGACGGTGCCCATCATCGCCACTGCGATTATGCCCCAAATGATCAAACGCTTTACCAAGGTGACCTCGGTCATCGGCAACCTCCTTGTTGAAATCAGTGTCGCCGGGTTGCGCCAGTATATTAGCACAAGTTATGCGCGGCGTCAAGGCGCGTTTTGCGCTAACAGCGCGTTTTGCGCTTGCGCGCCAAGTGTGCTATACTTTGTTACAATGCCCCTGTAGCTCAAATGGATAGAGCGAAGCACTCCTAACGCTGAGGTTGTGGGTTCAAGTCCCGCCAGGGGCATTTCCACAATGAACCAATGTGACAATAAACCAATGCCCAATTGCTTTGGTTCATTGGTTTATTGGCTCATTGCCTTCCCCTGCTTTTCAAACATCTTCCCAATTTCCTTCACCGTCGTCGCGTCTTCGGCTTTTCTATCTGTGCGGATGAAACCGACGACGCGCGGAAAGCGCAGCGCGTACCCCGGTTCGTCGCCTGACTTCCCCGCCGTGTGGATTGGCGAGCGGGTGATCTCGTCCGCTTGCATCTCGATCACGTACTTCGGCTCGACCCAGACATCCGGCTCCATAATCGCGTCGACGCGCGCGGGCTTGTGCTCTACCGCGATCTTGTCGAGCAGCGCGCGCATTTGGGGCCACTCCGTATCAGAAAACCCTGTACCGATTTTTGCAATCGTGGCAAACTTGTCCGCTTTGTCGTCATACACCGCGACGAGGAGCGCGCCGATGCCGAAGCGCGCGCGCATCCCGCGCCCGCGCAGATAGCCGACGACGACGCCATCCACCGTGTCCGACAAGTGTCCCTGGTACGAGCGTTTCAACTTGATCCAGTTGAAATTGCGCGCGCCCGCCTGATACTTGGAGTCGAGCCGCTTCGCCATAATCCCTTCCAAGCCGCTCGTAATCGCGTCCATAAAATACTTTTCGATCTCTTTGGCATCTTGGGTAACCAGGTGTTCCGAAATCTGTACGCGTTCGCCGGGCGCGATGATGGAGGCAAGTGTGTCGTGTCTTTTCGCGTACGCCTGCCCCGTGAAATCTTTGCCGTCGAGATACAGGAGATCGAACGCGACGAGACGCAGTGGAAACTTGAGCGTCATCTCTTCGAGATCGTACTTGCGTTTCCTCTGCATCGTTACCTGGAACGGATGAAACTCGCCCGTCTCCGGATCGTACGACAGCGCCTCGCCTTCAAGGATCGCGGTTTTGGCTTTGATTTGTTTGCGAATTCCTTCGACGATGTCGGTGAACATCGTCGTCGTCTCTTCGAGGTTGCGCGAGAAAAGGTGAACTTCGTCGCCCCGTTTATGCACCTGACAACGAAAGCCGTCGAATTTGGATTCAATTGCGCATTTGCCGAGCCGCGTCACAATGTCTTCCGCGTTCTTCGCACGTTCCGCCAGCGCCATTCGCACCGGGTTGCCGACTTGCACTTGAATCCTCGCGAGCGCGTCAACGCCCTCCGCTTTGAACACGCGCGCCACGTGACCCAAGTCGGAGCAGACGTTGTACGCGCGCTCAATCTGTGGACGCAAACTTTTGCTACCGGTCTGCGACCACGACAAGCCCTCCATCACCGTCGGATCACCGATGCCGAGGCGCAGTCGCCCGAGCGGAATGCGCAGAACATAGCGCGCTTCGCGTCCTGAAAGTTTTTGCAGGAGATCGCCGAGCAAATCGGTCTTTTGCGCGACCGTGCCTTCGCCGCTTGTCGTCGCGATGGCTTTCAGGCGCTCAAACACTTGCGCGACCGTCAATTTCTTCGCTTCATCACCCAGCAATTTTTCCGCGACGATGCCGTAATCGCCGTGCTGTTTGTACAGTTTCTTGATCGCTTCTTTGTCTTTGCCCGATGCCTTTGCTAACGCCTCCGCCGCCAACGCCTCTCCGATCCCAAAATCAATCGGCTCGAACGCGGGACCAAGGCGTTCCTGCGTCAAATAAATGATCGGCGCGATATCCTCTTCCTTCGCCTCTTTGAACAACTCACCCAGGATCGAAGTCATTTCCAGACGCTTGGTCGTCGCTTCGAGTTTGGCAAGATAATCTACAAGTTTTGAGAATCGCATCGCATCACCTCTGCTGACAAGATCGAATTAGCCGTGTTGCCACAGCCATAAAACATAGAATATGGAACAGCCAAAACAATCGTAACTATACTGGGCACGGTCACAAACTGTGGTTTTCTGAGCGTGAAAAAGCGCAATTTATGACCGTGTGCAGTATACTCTGCCATCATTCTCTTATCCGCGAATTACGCGAATCTTCGCTAATTGTTTTCATTCTTATTCGTGCAATTCCCGTTATTCGCGGATAAATTTGTTTGTTCATCCACACGAGTGACGGTGGGCTGAGTAGTCGCAAACAATCTGCGTTTGTCCGCATCTATCCGCATTCCAGAATTTGGTTACCGCTGGAGACTGCGTTATGGCACCCTTTTAGACAAACGGGCTAGTGCGGTGTTACCTCATCCTAGATCGGCACCTATTAGTCTATTTCACAGGAGTTTGTCTGATTGCCCGCCATTAGGCAAATCGCGCTTGCGTGATTCTGCAAAAAAGCTATGCGATCCATTGGCAGGATTCCCAACCATAGACGTGTCCTGGTGGCTTTCAAAGGGAAACAGGGAAAAAAGTGCCATTGGGATGATGATGCAACTTAAAGGCAACATTAGCCGAACCTCAGCAATAATACCGGTCACCAGATTTGCCGCTATAAAAAAGGGAATCATAAGAGAGGCGCGTCTTTGGAATAATGGCTGCCCTCTGTATCGAACAAAAGCATAGATCCAAAAAGCACCGAATATGAAAAAGATATACAGATAGCTGGCATTATACAAGTGGAGCAAATCCAAATTCCACAATTGGTCCAGTAGTCCATTTATATTGTTAGGCAATTGCCATACTTCAACCAAATGGGGACGATCCTTACTAATGAATCGAATGATACCAACCGGCAGCACCAACGGCAGACTCGTCAAAATCGTGTTCCGCAATAGGAGGGCGAGATCACCGATCTTGCGACTCCTGTAATTGTATAGCAAGTACACTAGCGGGAGCACAAGCATCGTTTCGTTGTTGAGACCGCCAATGAGAAAACTGATTGCCAAGATCACTACATTGTTATCCCGAATTGCCCAAAGCCCAGCCAAGAAGGTCAGGAATAGCAACGGTGCGCTCTCTTGCAGGTCATCTATATATGTGAGTGGCATAATATTACAGCGCAAAGTTAGGCATGTGGTATCCTTACTCCTACAACTGCCCAGTTGGAAGGAGAAGGACCCCCCATGCCTGCCGAGATTGTAGCAGAAACCTGCCCTGCGCCCAAATGCAACTTGTCCCCACGTGATGTGGAAGGACTGGTCGACAAACTGAAGACCTATCATTCGCTCTTCAAACCTGCCTTTCG
>Ga0315285_10005586_pt1 | contig 12954 bp, 15 predicted proteins | sample YL17G09_36_MG_FD_203698 | JGI IMG/M metagenome (GOLD analysis project Ga0315285, IMG submission 203698) | Sediment microbial communities from Yellowstone Lake, YNP, Wyoming, USA - YL17G09_36 | ecosystem: Environmental > Aquatic > Freshwater > Lake > Sediment | place: USA: Wyoming | collected... | reverse complement strand
GTCTAGGATCGTACTAAATCAATCCGGGGATTATCGGTTGAAAAAGAAGCCCAAATGACAGGGAAGAGTTACCGGCAGAAGTGAGATGCCCCAAGTGCGAAGGCGATGCACTGGTAAGAAATGGTGATGACTGAGACATGAGACGTTACCGGGACCTACTCTACGCGCTGACTTTGAGAGATATTAAGGTCAGGTACAAGCAGAGCCTGATTGGGTTTCTATGGGCTGTCATCAACCCACTGGCGCTCATGTTTATGTTCGACCTGGTGTTTGGAAAGTTCCTTGGAGTCTCAAGTGAGGGCTACCCCTACGCCATATTTGCCTTTTCCAGTTTGATTTTCTGGTCCTACTTCGCGGCCTGTCTAGGGCGGGGAACTATGAGCATAGTGGGCGATGGAGGCCTAATCAAAAAGATCAAGTTTCCGGCGGAGGTGTTCCCCATTTCTTCAGTGATCGGCAGCCTTTTCATGGACTTGATCCCACCCCTGGTAGTTTTTATTGGCATGATGGTGTATTATGGGGTGATGCCCACAATGTTTCTCCTCTACCTGCCCCTACTCTTGGGGATACAGGTTCTGCTGAGTATCGGGCTCTGTTTCTGGCTGTCTGCAGTCAACACCTACTGGAGAGATGTCGGATTCGCCCTGCCCCTGGTTATTCAGGTAGGGTTCTTTGCCTGTCCCATCGCCTACCCACTGTCCCAGGTACCGGCTAGACTGCACACGCTTTATATCCTGAACCCTATGGTAGGACTTATGGATGGCTACCGTAGCATCCTACTTAAAGGGCAAGCCCCGGGTGCCGTCGCTTTAGAGCTGTCTATTATCTCCACGGTTGTTGTATTGGTGACCGGATACCTGGTGTTCAAGAGATTGGCACCGAAGTTTGCGGATATCGTATGAGAAACATATTCAGTCGTAGAGAGCCCGTCCCCCCACCCATTTTACGCGGATTGCCTTATGATGATGGCACTACCATACTCCGCACACTACTCCACGATGTCAAGAAGGGCTTCTACATCGATGTCGGGGCAAATGACCCGGTGGTGGGATCTGTCACTAAGCCCTTCTATGACGAGGGCTGGCATGGTATCAATGTGGAGCCACTGCACGACCTTGCCCTGAAGCTCATATTAGGTCGCCCGAGGGACACCACACTGGAAGTTGCTGCACAGTCTTTTAATGGCACTAAGCCATTCCATGAGGTCATAGATGGGCTGGCACTATCAACTGACAACGATTTTTACTCCAATGAATACCTTAAAAGGGGAAGACAACTCAATACCTACCCCGTGGAATGCTCCACTTTAGACCTAATCTGCTCTAACCTTCAGGTTGAAATAGTTCACTTCCTCAAGATCGATGCCGAAGGCGCCGAAAAGGACGTTCTAGCAGGATTCTCCTTTAAGGTCAGGCCATGGGTGGTCTGCGTTGAGTCTGTCAATGGGCTATGCCAGGTGGACACCTCCAGTGAGTGGGAGGGTATAATCCTTTCAAAGGGTTACGAGTTATGCTTCTACGACGGTCTATGCCGCTTCTACCTAGCCAATGAACATCGAGACTTACGGCCAAATTTATTTATACCAAGGGTCACATGAGTCAAGTCAAAGTTAGACTCCAGGAAGTCTCTAAGAGGTATTGCACCGCCCAGCGCAACTATCACTTGCTGGGAGAGGACATATATCACCTACTGCACCTGAAAAGAAAGCACAGCCCCACCTTCGTCCAGGCGCTCGATGGTATCAACCTTGAGATTGGCAAGGGTGAACGGGTAGCCATACTGGGGGCAAACGGATCAGGGAAGACCACCCTTCTCAGGGTGATCTCCGGGGTGACAACCCCCGATAGTGGCGAGGTGAAGGTGGAAGGGAAACTAGGGACCCTCATTGAAGTCACAGCCGGTTTCCACCCGGAACTGACAGGCCGGGAGAATATACGACTCAACGGTATTGTCCAGGGGATGGATCTCAAGGAGGTAAAGAATAGGTTCTGGCAGATTATTGTCTTTGCCGAATTATCAGAGTTTGTAGACACTCCTGTAAAGTGGTACTCCAGTGGGATGTATGCACGACTGGCTTTCTCCCTAGCGATACATACCTATCCTGATATACTCCTAATAGATGAAGCCTTGGCGGTGGGGGATGCTCAATTTGTCGAGAAGTGCCTGGGCAGGATGCACAAGTTTGCGGATGACGGCACCACCATCGTGTTCGTCACCCACTCTATTGCGATGGCCAGAAAGTTATGCACCAGAGGGGTACTTATGAGAAACGGGGGAATCTTCTTCGATGGTGATATACAGAATCCGTTGATGGAGTGTCAATAGTGTATGTTTCTGTCTGTATGACTACGTATAACCAAGAGAAGTACATTGGAGAGGCCATTGAAAGTGTGCTGTCTCAACAAACAAACTTCCCGGTACAGCTAGTGATAGGAGAGGATCATTCAACAGATCAAACCTTAGCCATCTGCCAGCACTTTGCGTCTCTCTACCCCAATATCCTCCTGTACCGTAGAAATGATAATTTAGGTCTGGCCAGAAACCTCGCCCTTACGTGGGCTCAGTGCAAGGGAGACTACATCGCTATACTGGAAGGAGATGACCTATGGTGCTCACGTAGTAAGTTACAGAAGCAGGTGGACTTTCTTGATAGCCACCCAGAATACTCGGCCTGCTTTACCCTGGCTAATCTCCGTGACGAGGACAGGCGCAATAATCGTCACCGGTACTTCCCGTACCGCACTCCCAAGCAAAATACCCTACGGATTTCGGATATAATCCGCCACAACCTTATAGCTAACTGCTCGGTTATGTACCGGGCAGGGTTGGTTTCCAGAATACCTGATTGGATGATGGGGATGGGATGCTGCGACATTGCTCTGCATTGCTGCCATGCCGTGCATGGTCCGGTGGGGTATATTCCAGAGTTGATGTCCACATACCGTCTGCATAGCGGGAGCTCTTTTGAGAGCAAAAGTCTCAAGGAGAAGGTTGCCATAAATGTTCCGGTGTATCACGCATTATCTCTCCACCTGCCGTCACCTTATGATAAACAGGCGCTGCAGACCCTGTTGTTGATGAATCTCGGTTTAAGTCTGTGGAATCTCTGGCAGTTACCATTGCGATACAAAATATCCGAGATATTGCTACCCTTAGAAGAGTTGGAACACCTTTGGAGGGTAAGATGAATCATCCAGTCAGCCTTGTCACAGGTGCTACGGGGATGCTCGGATCTGCGCTAGTTCCTATACTAGAAGCAGAAGGCCACACGGTCTATGCTACTTCCAGGCAGCCTGGAAGAGGGATAGACATACAAGATTACAAAGCACTCAAGTTCTTCATACAAGACATCCAGCCGGACCTCATTTTTCACCTTGCTGCGGAAACCGATCTGGTAAAGTGCCAAAATGATACTGCCCATGCCTACCTAGTCAACGCCATCGGCACTCAGAACGTCTGCCTTGCTGCCCGAGAGGTGGGGACTACCCTCATCTATGTCAGCACCGCCGGAGTATTCAATGGGGAAAAGGGATCCCCATACACCGAGTTTGACACCCCTAACCCCCTTAGCGTTTATGGGAAGTCTAAACTGGAAGGGGAGAGGTTCGTAGAAAGACTGATGGACAAGTATTTTATAGTCCGGGCCGGTTGGATGATGGGTGGTGGCATAAAGGACAAGAAGTTTGTTGCCAAGATAGTACATAAAATAAAATCTGGAGTAAAAGAACTCCGCGTAATCAATGATCACTGGGGCACCCCGACATACACCGCCGACCTTGCCCGAGTCCTGGCATTTCTATGCAAACAAGAACACTATGGCACTTACCATGCCGCCTGCCTTGGCTCGGCAACCAGGTTCGATGTGGCAAATGAAATACTCAACTGGAGAGAAGGAAGAGGCGGCAACCCCATTGACCTTACTGCCATCTCCTCAGAAGAGTATGCAGAATCCTATCCTGTCCCCCGTTCGGAAAAACTAACCAACTACCTACTATCACTCCATGGTTGGAACACCATGCGCCCCTGGCAGGTAGCCCTCCGGGAATACCTGGACAAAGAGTGGGACAGCATCGGGGAAGGGGTAAGATGAGCAATCTGGTCCTTTACGGCCTCCAGTATTGGAAACAGTACGGCACCCGAAACCTTATCGGTGCAGGAGCAAGGTACTTAGGCCAGCGTTTCCCTGACAACAGCCGGGGCATGACTGATCTGGCAAGCCCTTGCTACGATGTCACAGATGAAGAATTAAGAAAGCATCGGGTCATACTGGAGTCGTGGGCCAAGGGGAATCACGACGAGATCCACTCGATCAACTGGTTTATCCCCGATTTCATCAATGCCTACGGAGGAGGGCATTTTAACATCTTCCGATTCGCCAACTACTTTGCCAACTTGGGCATAGATAACCGGATTGTCATTTACAATCTCACCAGCGGAACGGAGAAGGAAAAGGAAGCGGAACTATCAAAACTCTTTCCACAAGGACACCTCACCGTCATCTCCAGGCCGGGGATCGAGTCTGACATTGAAGCCCATATACCCTATGCGGATATCTCCTTTGGAACTTGCTGGCAATCCGTCTACTATCTAGTGAAATTCAATAACACACGCGGCAAGTTTTACTTCCTGCAGGATTACGAACCCCTGTTTTACCCCGGTGGCGCCACCTCTGCCCTGGCAGAAGCCACATACAAATGGGGGATACCCGCCGTCACCTTCGGTCAGTGGCTTTCCCGCATGTATACTGACGTGTACCATACCACTTGCCAGGACTTTATACCCTGCCCGGATGAAGTATTCTCCCCGGGGAAGGTAAGCTGCAAGGCCAGGAAGATATTCTTCTTCTCTCGCCCTATCAGTGAACGAAGGGGATTTGATCTGGGGATCGTGGCGCTTCATAAGCTATTTCTGAAACACCCAGAGGTGGAGATTGTCATGGCCGGCTCGATAGGTATCCCCCTTTCAAGGTATCAGATACCATTTCCCTACCGAGACCTTGGTTCCTTGACCATACAGGAGACGGCAGAACTTTATCGCACCTGCGACATAGGGCTGTGCTTCTCTATGACTAACCTATCCTTTCTGCCCCTTGAACTCATGGCCTCCGGATGCCCCGTCGTCACTAACTATGGACCTACCACCAACTGGCTACTCACCGATTCACTTAACTGCCTGATGGCCGAACCCTATCCCTCCGCCGTTGTCTCCAAGTTAGAGCAGGCACTTACCAGTTTCCCACTCCGCCAGCAACTCGTGGAGGGTGGCCTTGCTCTAGTTAGGAAGACCTCTTGGCCCAAGGAGTTTAGCCGGGTTCACAAGTTCATCCGTAGTGGAGTGTACCAGTCATGAACAATGAAAGACCAATCATAGTTTGCTTATGTGGCTCAGGCCGATTCAAAGAAGCTTTTGAACAAGCGGAGTTTGATGAAACACTGGCGGGAAGAATTGTCCTAACCATAGGTTGTAACACAAAAGATGTTGCTCGATCAGGCGAGTTGGCCAAATACAAACCGCTTTTAGATGAACTCCATCTCCGAAAGATTGACCTTTCCGATGAGGTTCTGATTCTGAATGTGGATGGTTACATAGGCGAGTCAACCACGAGAGAGTTAAGATATGCACTACAAACACACAAGAGGGTAAGATTCCTCGAAAATGGGGAGCAGTAATGATTTCAGTAGTATGTGTCTCCAATAACCGTGAAACCTTACGCCGCATCCTTCTGCCCAGTCTAAAAGAGCAAACGGCGAAGTACGAAATGATTCTGGTGGATAACACCGTCTGCCGCTTCAAGTCAGCCGCTGCCGCCCTAAACTTCGGAGCTGCACAAGCCACAGGAAAGTACGTCATGTTCGTTCACCAGGATGTAGAGTTAGGTTCGAAGACGTGGCTTGCGGAAGCTGAGAAAAGACTAGACCCCATCCTCGGACTGGGCATTGCCGGAGTGATTGGGATGAGTGAACAAGGGAGCACCTACGAAGAGAGGTTAAGAGGGTTCATTTGTAACTGTGGTCAGGACTGGGGGAAACCTGTCACAGAACCCCAGGCAGTACAGACCTTGGATGAATGCCTGATGTTTGTCCCGCGGGAAACATTCCAGGGTTTCGATGAAAAGACCTTTGACGGCTGGCACTGTTATGGCTGTGACTATGCCCTCACAATGAACGAACAAGGCAAGGGTGCTTACGTGATTCCCGGGTATGTTTACCACCGGAGTTTGGCGACCAATGTGATAAACCTTCGCACCTACCACAAACGCCTATTCTACAAACACCACAAGCACTTCTCTCGGATACACGCCACAACTAACGGGCTAACGTGGTTTAGTATCTTAACCTTGCCCGAGTTGATCCTTGCAATCAGGATCAACCACTGGCTTTTCCCAAACTGGCAGGATGCCGTCAAGAACGAACTGAAGGGATGCGATTCCATATTAGACCTTGGATGTGGGTACAACTCTCCAGTGCAGCATTGGGACGTACCCTATAAGGTAGGTGTGGAGATATTCAGACCCTACTTAATAGAGAGCCAGAAGAAGGCCATACACAACCATTACATCGAGGGAGACATCAGGACGGTAGACTTCCCGCCAGGTAGTTTCGATGCCGTATTTTCGTCTGAAGTCCTGGAGCATCTAACTAAATCAGAAGGGTACAAACTGCTCCTAAACATGGACAAGTGGGCTCGGAAGAAGATGATTCTAACTACCCCAAATGGGGAGGTCTGGCAGGACGGGTACGACTCCAACCCCTACCAGATACACCAATCGGCATGGACTGTGCGAGACCTGGAGCTCTTGGATTTCAAGGTACAGGGGATGAGTGGCTGGAAAGCACTTCGGGGATATAAAGGACAGTTGAAAGTAAAGCCCGAGTTTTTAGGGATGAGGGTAGCCGATCTGTCGCAGAAGGTCACCAAGTACGCACCAAGTTTGGCGTTTCAACTCTTGGCGATAAGGAATAAACAATGATTCCGATCCAACTATACCTCGACCTACTCAAGAAGACCGTCGCCTTTAGCCTATGGGAGCAGCCCCCTATCCCAATCATGACCCTGAACTATACCCGGTCACCCCTGCGAGCTAGAATCTTCTCTACCCTGGATAAGTTGTTGGCCAAAAAGAGGATGGTCTTGACCCAGTACCCTCCGGTGGGGAACTTAATAGAAGCGAATCATTGGTACACTGATTCCATGATTGGGGTAACAAGACTAGACAACCTTCAGTATTGCGTGGAGACGGTCCTGGGAGACAGGATAGAGGGAGACCTGATAGAAACCGGAGTCTGGAGAGGTGGTGCGTGTATTCTGATGAAGGCCGTGTTGGTTGCCTACGATGTCAAAGACCGCAAGGTGTTCGTGGCCGACTCCTTCCGGGGGCTGCCCAAACCTGAGTGGCCGCAAGACGCGGGAGACCGGTTGTACGTCGTCCCTTTCCTGGCCGTATCCCAAGAAGAAGTGGAGCAAAACTTTAGGAAGTATGGGCTTCTCGACAATCAAGTGGTGTTCCTCAAGGGGTGGCTCAAAGACACCCTGCCTACTGCGCCAATCAGAAAGCTGGCTGTACTCCGCCTGGATGGGGATATGTATGGGTCAACGATGGACAGCCTGAATAGCCTGTACCATAAACTGTCCTCCGGTGGGTTTTGTATCATTGACGACTATGGTTTACTAGGCTGTAAGCAGGCGGTAGACGACTTTCGCGCAGAGAATGGTGTGGTGGAAGAGATGAAAGTCATAGACTGGGCTGGCAGGTTCTGGAGGAAAGCATGACCTACGAATGTGCTCCTAGCCTATGGGATAACAGAGCTACTTTCGAGAAGACGGGTGACCCCAGTTTGCTGGCACGATATTGCCAGCATCAGTGCCTGGTAGCATTCCAAAAGGGCATGAAGTACCTCGACAAGAAACAAAACATCAGAATGCTGAAGACGGATTTATGGACGGAAGGGGTAAGGCGAGAACGCGAAGTGCTTAACCATGCCCTTCGTTGGGCTAGAAACCAACACTATTTCGTTAAGGCCGTCGGCATGGACATCTCCGGGGTTGCTTGCCAGAAGGCTGGGACATATACCAGGGCTCAGTTAGTTCAGGCTGACATACGCTCCTTGCCCTATGCCGATGAATCCTTTGACATGATCTTGGATGTATCCACAATAGACCACATCCCCCTCGAAGAAGCAGCCGCAGTTATACAAGACTACTGGATATGCCTGAAGGAACATGGGGTGCTTGTATTGATATTCGCCCACCAGAAAGGCACTCTGGATAATAAGGACATGGGAGATGAGTATTACTGCTTCCCAATAAGGGACATGAAGATGCACCTGGGACATTGTGGGTTTGCTATCAAAGAGGAGTACGCCATTCACTCACTCAACACCAGACCAATGGCATACCTCATGTCTTCCAAGTTGAAGTTAGCCCAGTTGGATCACATCAGTAAAGGGATGGCCCAGTTTATAGAATACTCCCCGGTCTCCAAGCACCTTTTGAGGATTGCCCCACTTTATGTTGTGATTGCGAGGAAGTGATGATGTTTGCCCCTCGGACACACCCCGTTGCCACAGGTAGAAAGAGGTAGCGCATGATTTGGAATAACCTTGAACTTCCTGGCAAGCCTTACTACTGTCTCATAACAGCTAACCGTCTTCAGCAAGGGGCAATGAGTCTATAATGAGCGGTAGCGGTGGGAGTCCGAGGGGAATATGAATAAGCCTCTCCGTTTCTTACTTTTCAATCCCATGAACTACTTCCACCCTGTAGAGACCTACTTCCCACACCTTGGTCTGGGTTATATCGCCAGCTCACTCAGACAGGAGATGCCGGTAACCTTCCGGATAGGGTTAGGGCACGTAAAGGAATGGGTCAGCGGGTGGGAGCCAGACATCATCGGCATTACCTCCGTCTCCCAATACTACGGTCAGGCGATGCAACTGGCAAACCTGGTTAAACACTACACCAACAGCCCGGTCATCATGGGGGGAATCCACATATCGGCCTTGCCTCAAACACTAACCAAAGACATGGATGTTGGTATTCTTGGGGAAGGTGAGCAGACCATCGTTGATCTAGTAAGGCGCCTATCTTCTGAAGGGAAGTTGACCAACCTGGAAGAAGTTGATGGGATAGCCTACCACAAGGACGGCCAGGTAGTAACCACTAAACTAGGGGAGATGATCAAGGACTTAGACACCCTGCCGTTCCCGGCCAGAGATATTCTGGCCGTTCATCCCCACACTGATATGTTCAAGTCGTTACCCCGAGCCACTGAGATCATAAGGGCTCACACCAGTATGTTCTCGTCTCGTGGGTGCCCCTATAAATGTTTTTTCTGCGCCTCATCTCGATTCTGGAATAAAGTCAGATTCTTCTCGGCAGAGTATGTAGTGGCAGAAATAGAACACCTCTACCTGCAGTATGGGGTGAATAAGATCAGTTTCCTGGACGACCTGTTTATTGCAGACAAGAAGAGATTGATCGAAATAGTGGAGCTTCTGGGGAAACGGAACCTGCTGGGGAAGATACCCTTCATCTGCAATGTCCGGTCCAACCTGGTCAACGATGACCTATGCCGTATTCTCAAAGAGTTGGGTGTTGTCCTTGTTGGCATGGGGCTGGAGTCGGGGTGCCAGTCAACCCTTGACTACCTCAAAGGGAACGTCACCATCGAGCAGCACACCCAGGCGCTGGCCACATTAAGGCATCACGGGATCCCGGTAAACCCCAGCTTCATTATTGGTTCTCCATACGAGGAAAGAGATGATATCAGGCAGACAATCAAGTTTATAAAGGATAACCACATTCATTTCTTTGAGGTCTACGCTTTAACGCCATTCCCAGGGACACCGGTGTGGGAGTATGCCAAAGGGCGGGGGCTGGTTAGCGAAGACATGGACTGGTCGAGGCTGGACGTACACAACTTCGACTCCAGATCGGTAGTGGTTTCAGAGAAGTTGGCCTTTGACGAACTAGACCACTTCTATCGCCAAATGAGGAAGATAAGGGATGGGCGACTGTTCCGATCTATGTTAATGAAAGGGATACTCAGTCCTTGGAGGATCCCCGAATATCTGCGGAGGAAGTTTCTAAGTGGCAAAGGATAAAGTTATACCACCTCCCCTGGGATGGAGAGGTAATGTAAGGGAATACTGGCCGGTCTATCTGGTGTTGGCCTTTGCCATAGGCTTGCTGGTGGCAGTCTCGTGCTATGTTCTCTACACACAAAATGAGCCGATATGGATAGTGATTACGGGTACCGTAACCTCTTCCTGTGAAGACAGTGTGACCTTTGAGAATCTAGAAATATACACCGGGTTCGACACCCCAAAAGCGAGGTCTATAATCGAGTCTTTCCGTACAGGAGACACCCATACCTTCTGTTTGAGGCCATACAATGATGGCTTTCACATCGGGTTGAGTTATGGGGTGTCCCTGGGATACGAAAAAGGTAAACTCTGGATGACTCGCTCTATGTTTGCGGATCAACCTCCAGAAAACTGACCCTGCATCGCCCGGGCCTTCCCCTGCATCCTTCTCTTCACATGACTAGGAACTTCCACAAGGCCATGTTGCACCAGAGCCTCCCGGCCCCTCCGGATGTAGTCCGGGTAGGTAGCTTTCTCGCGGAACCAGGTGCAGAACCTTTCCAGAGTTTTCTTGTCCAGAACATCCCCCAAGCCATCATGTCTTATCCAGATACAGAGCATAAAGTGCTTGTCTACTGGAAGGAAGTCAGTGTATCCTGACAACTCTCCCTGCTCCTCTAAGATACGGAGCATACGGTTCTGGCACTCCTGGGAGCTTTTGGGACTGGCTGGCGGTAGTTTGATTTTGCCGTTCTCATCCTTGCCGAGCCATGAGGTGACTTTCATTATCCCCTCCTGGTGAGTTTAAGATCGTGGGAGACCATCAAAGAAACAGCGCACTTCATGGGTGATCTCCAATCTTGATGCCTATCGTATTCCTTGACGCAACACCCTTCCACCCTGCACTCCGGGCATGGCCCGTGGAGTTCCATGCAGGAATCAAGCCACCTTTGAACTACCTGACAGGCTGCCAGGTACTGCCCTCCGTCATGCCGGCCAGAGGAGACCTTATTTGCCTTGTGTTCGCAATGCCTTGGTACAATCTTGATCTGTGTATCTACCGGGATAGGGTCTTTGCCTATAGTATGAATAACCATCGCTCACTACCTCCTTAGATTATTACCCCGAGGCACCAGCCCCGTTATCGCTTCTCATAGAAGCTCACGCTATCCCCATCGGTGCGGGGATACGCTCTATGTCAACAGCCGCGTTAATGTCAGCAACCGTCACCCGCCTCATCTTCATCTCGTAGGCTGTCACCACATTATCATCGCCAACTAAGCAAACCTCGACATCACCTAGAGCTCCGGTCTGCAGATCCGCAGCGTTGTGGGCATGAAGCGTCCGGACCTGCTCACCAAGCCGCGCGCTGGCAGCCAAGTACGCGGCGGCTACAATCAGAACCCCGAGCCGGCTTGAGTTCTTGCATGCCATATGCTGCTGGATCAGCGCAACAATTGACTCAGACGACAACGGGAGGCCTACCCCATCCCCACGCATCCCCTCTAGAAGAGTGGCCATCCTGCTTTGGTTTGCATCCCTCTCTAGGATCAGAAGTCGAATGGTCTCAACAAGCAGATCGTGGGCCGACACCCTGCCGCGAAATACATCATCAAGCAACTGTAGCGTATGAACGTACAACAGCCTCGGTCGCCCGACCAGAACAACCTCCGTAGTCAGCGGCCGATCGATATTGCGCAACGCCGGCGTGAGGAAAGCTGTTGTCGGATTGCATGGCAGATCATTCTCGTTACTGAAGTCTGTAATATACTGCTCATCGTAGGTGCGGCCCGAGAAACAGTCACTACCTCCGATCTCCGTGTAGGGCTCGCGCGGGTCAACATGGGGCTGGTGGATCTTGGCTAGTAAGCATGACATCAAAAGACGCACACCCGCCCGGTTCGATGCACATCGGCAAACATACTCCACCCTCCCTGCAATAGCTCCATCTTCAATCACCCGCTCATGCAGATGTGCCTGAGCCTGCCTCAGAGCGTCATCAAGAACTTGCTTAGGCGTCATTGCGCACCCCAAGGGGATCATAGTTAGTCCAGAGCACTTCCCGTCGACTCCCCTTGGTAGAATGGATTGTCTTCTCTGGAGCGACGGTCTTAACCCATTTTGGCCGTTGGTACAACTCATCCATCAACGGACAATCGTAGTTTGAAAGCGCTACCCGTCCACCCACCTTGCTCAGCACCGCCGCCAACTCGCGGTGCTCATTATCGTTCATCTCGGTCCCATAAGCACTATCGTCTCCTCGGGTTGAATGAACATATGGCGGGTCACAATAGAACAGGGTCCCCGGAGAATCGTAAAGTTGGGCTACCTCCAAAGCCGGACGGTTCTCGATCTGCACCCGAAGTAGCCTCTCTGCAATATCAGGTAGATCTTCCAGTGCTCCCAACCAACGCCTCACAACTCCACTCATTCCACCACGCGATGTATCCTTACAATTAGCCCACCGCCCCAAGCTCGCTCTCTGGGCAAGCCCTGTTCTCACCTGGCGTGCTCGCACATAGAAGAGCCTGGCCCGCTCAATATCATCCGTCACAAGCTCCAACTGGCAAGCCTGACTAAACTCCTCGCGTGCAAACGGTGTCAAACCTATAAGTTCAACGAGTCGTTCCTTATGGCTCCTGAGAACCCGAAAGAAATTAACCACTTCACCATCGATGTCATTATAGGTTTCCACCGGTGAAGGTGGGCGATTCAAGAGCACAGCCGCCGAGCCAGCGAACGGCTCACAATAATGATGACAGGAAGGAAGAAGCGGGAGCAGCCAATCAAGATGTGAGAACTTACCGCCATACCAACCGAAAGCAATAAGCTTGCGCGCTCCACCTATACAAACAGGCGAAACGCCATT
>Ga0315285_10005585_pt1 | contig 12955 bp, 9 predicted proteins | sample YL17G09_36_MG_FD_203698 | JGI IMG/M metagenome (GOLD analysis project Ga0315285, IMG submission 203698) | Sediment microbial communities from Yellowstone Lake, YNP, Wyoming, USA - YL17G09_36 | ecosystem: Environmental > Aquatic > Freshwater > Lake > Sediment | place: USA: Wyoming | collected... | reverse complement strand
AGAAGGGAAGGCAGAAGGGGACAGGATAGCTTCCCTGTCTCCCTTTTTTTAGGGAGACAAATTTAGGGCTCGGCGGAAACGCCTGGGACGATCCGGCCCCTTGTCCCAGAAAGTCGCGCCCGCCCCGCCATCTTCAATCGGCGCCCCTCGATCGGATACATGCGACGCTCCGTGCTCATCGATACCTTGAAGCTCCAAAAAGGGGCAGCCCGCGAGCGCCGGCCGAGACCCAGAGATGACTGCGATGGCCGCGAATGCCGTAGCGAACAACAGGAAAGCAGCCGCGCGGCGGCTGCTGGAGGCTCGTCGCATCGTGGCTTTGAAAGGCAGGGGGGGGAGGGGGCTAGAAGGGAGCGAAAGCAAGCTCTCGAGGTACGATCGGTGGGGAAGACACGCGAGGAGAGCCTCTGCGCTGTGGAGCCGATTCCAGACGAGGAAAAAAAACGGAGTGTGAAGGCTTGTGCCCGCCATCCGTCGCACTTCATCCTTTTTTTTTCTCCGCCGAGTTGCTTTCTTTCTCGCTTTCTTTCCCCGGGGATCGAGGGGAACGAGAGAGCTCCATGCCTCCCCAACGATGGCGTTCCGCGCCCCGGCTGCTCCCAAAGCTCTCGCTAGTCGCAGCGCTCGTTGTGTCGTATTCATGCGCGCACCCGCAGGGGCACGCCAAACAGGGCCAGCATTCGAGGCCGGCTCCCGCTTCCGCTGCTCGGGCAGCATTGTTCTCGAGGTCGCCGTCGTCGCCGTCGCCCTCCTCTGCCCCCGACCCTGCCGCCCCCGACCTCCCTTCCGTCTCGGCCTCGGGCTACGTCCCCAACGGCGGCGCCGACCGCGGCGGGGGCCGGCTCTTCTTCACCTACTACGAGAAGATTAACAGCAGCGCCGGCTCGAACGGCGACGAGCCGATCTTCCTCTGGCTCGAGGGCGGCCCGGGGTGCGCGTCGTCGTTCGGCGACTTTTACATCAACGGGCCGGCCCGCGCCCTCGCGTCCCGCGACGACAGCGCGGGCCGTCGCAGGGCCACGGGGAAGCTCAGAACGAACCCGCACGCCTGGAACGTGCTGGGGGGCCTGCTGTTCATCGACCAGCCTGTGGGCACGGGATTCAGCGTGCCCGGAGGAGCGGGAAAGGCGATGATTCCTCGCACCGAGGTCGAGGTCGCGGCCGATCTGTACTTCGGCCTCTGCGAGCTCTTTGGGCCAGGGGGCCCGCTGGAGGCCCTGGCCCCGCGGCCTCTGTTCGTGGCGGGGGAGTCCTACGCCGGGAAGTTTGTCCCCTCGATCGCGCATTACATCCTGCAGGCGGAGGCTGAAGCGGGGGGAGGGGGGAGCGGGAGGAGGAGGAGAGGGGCAGCGACGGCCGGACAGCGGCTGAGGGTGCGGAGGGAGCTCCGGAGGGAACGGGACGCCTCGAGCGGCGCGCTGTTGCCCCTCCGACCCCCTCCTTTCTATCTCGCGGGTATTGCCGTGGTGAGAGTCGTATCCGATTTTTCTGGAGTATTTTCTGGAGAGAGAGAGAGAGAGAGAGAGAACACCGACGCGAAAGGGAGAGAAAAAGAGAGGGAAAAACTCACTTCGTAAAAAAAAAAACTCAAAATCAGGGGAACGGCCTCGTCGACCCCGGCTCCCAGGTCCTCTCCCACGCCTCTTCCTTGTACTACCGAGGCCTCATCGACGCGACCGAGCGCGCGAGGACCATGGCCGCGGCGCTGCAGGTCTCGGCGCTCGTCCGCGCGGCTGCCTTTTCCGCGGCACACGCCGCCCGCGCCCGCCTGCTGGAGCGCCTCTCGGTCGTCTCCGGCGTGGGGACGCTGCTCGATGCCCGGAGGTACGAGGACTACGACGCAGGACACGCCGTGGACCAGTACTTGAACATCCCGCGGGTGCGCGCCGCTCTGGGGGTCAACGAGTCGCTCTATTCTTCTTCTTCGTCCGACTCCTCGCCGTACAAAGCCTGCTCCGCGGCCGTCGCGGCCGCGATGGACGGCGACGTCATGCGCTCGACCGCCAAGCTCTTCCCCGACATTTTGGAAGCGGGCATTCGAACTCTGATCTACGTGGGGGCTGACGACGTGCAAGACGGGGCGGCGGCCACGGACGCGTGGCTCTCGCGGCTGAAGTGGAAAGCCAGGAAAGAGTTCGGGGGGGCGCCGCGCAGGCTGTGGAAGCTGAGGGAGGCCGTCGTCGACGACGAGGCGTTTGGGAGCGGCTGCACGGACGGAGAGGGCGGCTCCTCTTCCCCTTCTTCTTCGGAGAAAGGTCTCGAAAGGAACGGAGCTGCCGTCGTCGGGGTCGCCACGGGCTCGCTCGTCGACGTCGATGTCGAGCGAGCCACTCTCTCTCCCGCTTCTTCTTCTTCTTCTCCTTCTTCTTCTGACGCGGATGCTGCCGCTCCCGTCGTGGGCTACTGGCGAGAAGGCGGCGGCTTGAGCCACGTCACGGTGCGCAACGGCGGGCACATGCTGCCCCACGACCAGCCAGTGGTCTCCCTGGCCATGCTGGCGAGGTGGAGCGCGGCAGTCCTGGCGGGCTGCTCCGGACCGGGGTCGCGGCCGGCAGTGTCTCTTTCGCCGTCGGCCGCCGCTGCGTAGGAAAGGAAACTTCTCCCTCTCTTGCTCATCACTTTGTGGAAAAAGAACGAGTCCTATTTTATCACGAGTTTTAGTTACTAGCCAGAGTGTTGTTTTTCGAAGGGGGGGCGCGCCTGAGGATAAAACGTTTAAAACATGCGAAAATAAAATTGTTTCAATTTTGTTTTTGTCTTTCGGTCGTTTTTGTTCCGTGATTTCTCTCTCTCTCAAAACTTCCACCTCTGGTCGTCACGCCGGCGTCTCCGTCGTCTCCGCACCGTCGGCGGCCAGCACGGCCGCGGCGGCAGCGTTCGCGGCCGCCTCGGCCGTCGCCGTCGCCTCCGCCGCCGCCTCCGCCCGCCGCTCCATCTCCGCGTCCGCCGCCGCTGCCGCTCTCCTCGCCGCGGGCGAGTCCCCCAGAGCGAGGTCCGCCTCGTACGACGGCATCACCGAGTCCCGCAGCCAGAGGTTGATCATCGCGCGCGCCGCCGCGGGCTGGTCCGCCGGGACCATGTGCCCCGCGTCGGCGACCGTCGCGACGGTGAGCCCGCCGCCGCTGCGCAGCGTGCCGCCGCTGACGCCGTCGGAGGGGCGTGGCGGCAGCGCCATCGGGGTGGCGTCTTTGAAGTCGGGGGCCCCGGGCCAGTCGAGGGCCGCGATCCACGGCTGGGACGAGAAGTAGCCATCCTGTGGCGCGCGCGGTTGTTGGTCGTCGTGGGAGCGGGGGAGGGAGAGATGGGGTCCGCGGAGAGGGGAGGCACGTGAGGTTTTTTCACCCCCTGTGGTTGGAAAAAAAGAAAACGCCCCCATCGCAAACCCCGAAAAAAAAAGAAGAAAAAGAAAAGAGACTCGCCTTGGCGTCCTCGACCCCGAAGTAGAGCAAGAACGGGACCTGCGTCACCACCTCCGCGACGACGGGGGCCGAAGACACGGCCTTGTCGTCGTGCAGAGCAGCGGCCACGGCCTTGGCCCGCCGCTGCCACGTCGGCGCGTCGGGGTCGACCCCCAGAGCCGCGCGCGCCGCGGGCGTCCGGAGCAGGCTCCTGACTCTGTCGCCGGCGTCGTAGCCCTCGCTGCGCCTCCAGTCGAGCAGCGTCCCGTTGGCGCCCAGCGCCGACCGCGTCAGCGAGGAGACCATGGCCTCCCGCACGGAGTGCGCCTCTGCCCACAGGCCCTTGGCCGCGAGCGAGCTCAGGTTGGCCGCCCGCCGCTCGTTCCGGCGGAGCGTCGTCGCGTTGATCAGCCCCCGCGCGAAGAGGTAGGGCCCCATGCGAGCCGCCTGCGAGGGCGGGTCCACCAGCCCGTTGCCGACCGCCGCGCCCCTCAGAGCGAACGCCAGGGGCGAGGAGGCCGGGGGCAGAGCGGCGGCGGCCGGCGAGCCGCCGCCGCCGCCGCCGCGGGCCTCTGCCTGCTCTCGCGCGCCCCTCCTCGTCGCCTCGTCGTCCGACGCGAGCCTGAGCGCCAGGGCCGCGGCCTCCGGGACGTACTTCCCGGCGTACGACTCGCCCGCCAGCACCAGGGGCCTCCCGGCCAGCTGCGGCCTCTCCTCGAAAAAGTGCTGCAGGCCCGACACGAGGTCGACGGCCGCGGCGGCCGAGGTCGCGGGCAGGCGCCTCGCCCCGGCGAGCGAGAAGCCGACGCCCAGCGGGTATTCGACAAAGAGCATCGCCGAGTCCCTGGTCCAGCTCTCCGGGTTGCGGTGCAGCGAGCCGTCGCCGCCGTCCTGGATGACGTATCGCCCCATCTCGAAGAAGGCGCCGAGCAGGGAGGAGGAGCCCGGCCCTCCCTGGAGCCAGATGATGATCGGCGTCGAGGCGTTGGCCGAGGTCGAGAGGGTCGAGAGGGAAGGAGAAGCTGCCGCAGCTGTTGGTGCTGTCTTTTTCCTCTTGGACCCAGCGGCGGCATTCGATTCGAGCTTCAGGACCGAGTCCGCCTCCTGGTAGAGGAAGAACAGCTTCGCGTTCTCCTCTTCGGAGCCCACGCGCATGTACCCGGCCTCGGTGGCGAGGTCCGGCGGGAGGCAGGGGTCTCCCGGGGGAGCGTCGGCCGGGCACGGAGGGAACGACGCCTGCTTGGATGCGGCGGCGGCGTTTGAAGAAGTCGCCGCCGTCGGCGATGTCGACGACGCTGGCGAAAACGCGGACGCAGCAGAAGAGGAAGAGGAAAATCCTCCGCCGCTGTTGCTTCCTTCGCCGCTCGCTACCCGCGCCAGCGCCAGCGCCACGAGCGCCGTGGTCAGCCGGGCGTGAGAGCAAGATCTCTGTCTTGTCCTCATGCGTCTGCTGACGGCCATCGAAGCTGCTGCTGGCCGCGAAGCGGCTCTGAGGGCTCGCAGCATCGCTCGCGCCGTCCGTCTTTTTTTTTTCTTCGACGGTGCCTTCGAAACTTTTATGCTTTTGAAGCGCTCGAAGGGTGAAAATGCATGCAGCGAAGGTCACTCTCTTTCTCTCTCTCTCACAGCACTCGGCGTGTCGGTTACGAAAAAAAGAAAATGATCGACCGGCGCCCGCCCCCTGCTCGCCCACTCGCCGTCTCTCCCGCAGCCCTGCGAGACGCCACGGGACAGGCCAACAGCTTCGAGATGACGCCGATACGGAGGAAAGAGGCCGTTGTCGACGGAGAGGCAGCGGCAGAGGCAGAGGAGGAGGGGAGCGTCCTCGAGGTCGCCGCTGTCTCCACCGCCCCTCCTTCTTCTTCGGCGACCGCCGCCCCTGCCGCCGCCGCGCCCATCGAGCAGCGCCGCCTCGAGGCGCAGAGACACAGGTACGCCGAGGTGTGGACCAAGGACCCGCACGGAGGGAGGCACAGGCCGGTGAGTGGAGCTGGTGAGCGCGGAAAGGAAGGAAAGGGGTTTTCTTGTCCTTTTTGCACCTCGTTCTCACGAAGAAAAAAAAACGAGGGAAAAAAAACCTCGTCCCCAGGCCGGGCCTTCGGTCAAGGGCCTCGACCCCCTCTCCCGCGACCCCGCGTCAGGCGCCCTCTTGCCCCCTCCTCCCCTGGGCTTTGAAAAACCGCGGAGGCCCGGTCCCACAACCAACTTCGTCGGGGACGCCATGCTGGGAGCGCCGATGCAGCTCATTGGGGCCAAGCTCGCGGCGGCCGACGCCAGAGCTTTGAGCTCCTCCGTCGCCCTGCTTTGTTCCTCTTCTTCTTCTTCTTTTTCCGCGGCGAAGAAGCCGCTGCCGCTCGCGGCTCCGGCGAAGAAGCTGCTGCTCTTGGGAGGAGCAGAGGAGACGCCGGGAGAGGCGCTCCCTCTCGACGGCCCTCCCCCGGTCATCGTCGTCGAGAGCTACGGCTTCGCGGAGGCCAGGGAGGTCGCGGCGCGCCTGCTCGGGAGGAGGCTCCCGGAGAGGAAGCGGGAGCGGCGGGGGGGACGGCAGGGCGCTGCCGAAGGCAGCTGAGATGGAGAGAGAGAGAGGAAGAGAGAGAGAGTGACTCATATTTTCTTTCGTGATCATCACTGCAATGTTTCTTTATTTTGAAACGAAAAGTTGGGACTGAAACGCGTGGAACAGAAACGAAAAGGAGAGGCACTGGAGGGGCTAAATTTATCCCTCTCTTCTTTCAAACTCTCGGTGCAAACCCGAGCGTCAGCCCCGTCCTCGAAAGGTCGTTCGGCTGCGCCGAGAGCACCTTCACAAAGTCGACCTCGAGGTTGCCGACGCGCGTGGGCCAGACGAAACCGGCACCCTGTTATTTGTCGTTGTGGTCGAGAGTTTTTTTTTGTGTGTGTGTGGGGGGGGGGGGGGATGAGAGAATCGACGTGGGCTCGAAAAGAAAAAAACGAAAAAAACGAAAAAAAACATCTCCTCACCGCCGACCATCTCCAGGTCGAGCACAGCTCTCCCGCCGCCGCCGCGACCGCCGCCGCGAGCGGGAAAGAAGAAGACGGAGACAGCAGAGAGGCTGCGGGAGTCGCACCCCGAGAGGGAGACGCCGCGGCGGAAGAAGCGGCGGACGGGGAAGAGGCACCGGTGCGCGATAGCCCTCCACTTCCGCCGCCGAGCAAGCTCATGCCGGCACCGTTGGCAAAGACGTGCCCGAAGATGCCGATGTCCCGCAGGTTCTTCCAGGGCAGCTCGAAGCGCAGCGCGGCGAGGACCGACACGGAGAGGTCCGCGCCGACAAAGTCGACCGCCTGGGCCGCCGTCGCGGCGGCCGCGGCGGCGGTGGCACGGGCGTCGGCCTCGGCCCTCGCCGCAGCGGCGCCGGTGACGTCGGAGCCCCTCGCCGACAGAGGGGGGCCGGCGGGAGAGGGAGACGTGGCGGCAGAGGCCGGGCGGGAAGGCGACGAAGACGCGATCGCGCCACTTCCGTGGCGCTGGTCCGTGGGCCCGCACGCGCGGATACCGAAGCCTCGGAGCCCTCCGCCGACGCCGCCGAGGAAGAAGCGGTCGCTGATCGACGACGACGACGAAGAAGAAGAGGTCGCCGCCGCCGAGGTCGTCCTCCGTCCCGCTGCCCCGGCACCGCCTCCCCCGCCCCCCCAGGGCAGCAAGACCCCCGCGTCCGCCGTCAGTTCCAAGCACACGTTCTCCGAAACCCTGCTGAACAGGCTCGCGGCGACCTGCTGCCTGAAGTGGCGGACGAGGCTGCTGCTGCTGCTGCTGCTGCTGCTGCTGCTGCTAGAAGAAGAACCGCTGCTGCGACCGGAGCTCGACGCGAGCGCCGCGCCGACGCCGGCGACCTCGAGCGACACCCTCGCCGCCGCCCCCTCCTCGCGGCACCCTTCGCCCAGGGTGCCCCCAAACCTCCTCGTGTACCTCAGAGCCGACTTTAGCGAGTTCCCGGCCTGCGCCTTGACCGAGGCCGAGGCCCGCCGCGTGGCGTCGGCGAGCGAGCGCCAGGCCAGTTCGTAGGCGAGCGCGTGCCTCCCGTCGGCGCTCGCCGCGCCCGCGGAGAGGCTCCGGCTCAGCTCGTCGAAGCTGGCCGTGGGAGCCCAGGAGCGGGACCGCTGGTGCACTCCGGCGTCGACGCTGCAGGGCAGGCCCCATGGCCGGCGCCTCTCGACCGTGAGGGAGGCCTCGTCGAGCTGCCTCGACCCCTTCTCGAAGGCGAGTGTGATCCTCTCGGCGCGGCCGCCGGCGTTGAGCAGGGAGGCCAGGAGCTCGACCGAACCCTCCGTGCCTTGGACGTAAGTTCCCGTGTTCAACGAAAGTCTGGGCCGCTCGGCAAAGGTGGCGACGACGCGGCAGGCGCCGGGGACGGGCTGGCGATGAGTTTTTTTTGTGTTTTTTTCGAGAGAAAAGGTCGAGGTCGTCAGGAGAGAGGTTGATCTCCATGCTCCGTCGATCAATGGAAAAAGAGAAAAAAACAAGACTTTCTCTCTCCTCTCTCTCACCGGGCTGCACTCGTCGAGCACGAGTTCGACGGCAGAGAAGATCCCGAGCGTCTGCAGGCTCTCCCAGTCGGAGAGCAGCACGGCTTTGACCTCGTCGAGCGTCCTCGCCTCCCTCAGGTTCGAGAGCTCCCGCTCGACAATCGGCCGGCTCGTCCTCTGCAGGCCCTTGATCGCGACGGCGGCGACCCGGAGCGGGGTCGCGCCCGCGGCCGCGATGAAGTCGTCGGCGTCCCTCTCATCGGCGTGCTGAAAGTCGATTCGCGGAGGAGAACTTGATGGTTCATCGCCTGCCCCGGAAGAGAGCGTCGCCGGCGGAGGAGAGAAAGGGTCGTGCGAAGAAGAAGAAGAAGAAGACGCCATTGGACAGTGAGAGTTTTCCAGAGTTTTAGAGTTTTTTTTTGGAAACGAAAAATAAATAATTAGACCTCAAAGTCCACGCCGAGCGTGACCCTTTCTCCGTCTCTAGACACCGCATTGCACTTTCCCAGATGCAAAGCTCGGAACCCCTTTGCCGAGCCCGCGATTCGAGAGGAGTCGGGCGCGCGGAGGATGCGAGCAGCAGCCGCGGCGGCCTCCGCGGGTGTCAGCAGCCCTTCCTCTTCTGCGCTCTCGTCTCCGCCTCGTCTGAGCTCCCCGGACGAAACGCCGAGCTTCGTCGCCGCCGCCTGGAGCAGCTTGCGCGTGGCCGCTTCCGCCCTTCGCAGCTCGAGCAGCTCCGAGGTCGCGGCCGGGGCCGCGGATTCGACGTCGGAGAAGACGGAGAGGGCGGAGGGAGAGTCCTTCAGGCCGACAGTGATGGTTCCGACAGAAGAAGAGGGGGGAGCGGCGGCGGCGGCAACGACGACCGCGACCCCGGCGTGCCTTCGTTCCCGAGTGAGACAGCTCGCCGGGGCCGCCGAGGCGAGCTCCCTCACGAGCGAGTCATAGTGCGACAGCGTCCTTTCGTCCAAATCTTCTTCTCCTTTACCGAAAAGGCGACGGCGAGAGAGCGATATCGAATCAACCCCGAGAGCCGCCGCCGCGTGCGCCTCGGCCTCCGCCCTCCGCCCGGCCGCGCCGCGGAGCGCCGCGGCCCCTCTCGCGGGGTCCGAGGCCTCTCCCAGGATCTCAAGCCAGCTCTGCGTGTCGTCCGAGACGTCGAGGGAGACGGAGCCGCTCAGCAGGTCGACGCCGCTGCTGCTGCCTCGGGGTTGTTCGCTCTCGGTCGTCCTCTTCCTTTTGACGAGGAGAATCGTCGAGCCGCTGAGCGGGTTGTTCGCGTCCTCGTCCTCCCCCTCCTCGAGGCGCCCCAGAAAGTCCTCCACGGTCTCCGCCAGCCTCCTCACCTGCCTGGCAACCTCTTCCGGCTCAGGGGGAGGAGGATGCGGAGGAGAGCCAGAGGAACTAGAAGAAGAGGAGGAAGAGAAGCCCTGCCCGTAGCGGACAGCGATCCCGCGCACGATCTTCAGCGCCGCCCTCCGCCTCGAGGCGTCCAGGACGACGGGGGAGGCGGCGCGCGCTGCCGCCGCGGCGCGCCTCGCCCTGGAGGCTCGCAGCGCGGCGGCGAAGAAGGCCGCCGGGTCGCGGAGCGAGGCGAGGAGCGAGTCGTCGACGTCGTCGAAGGAGGTGGAAGGAGGAGGTTGGGCGCCCGACCGGCGCTCTCCTTCTCCGTCGTCCTCAAAATAGCATTCTTCTCCTCCTCCTGCTCCTTTCTCCGCGAGGCCAGCAGCGACGAGCAGGGGCCGAAGAAGCACGAGCGGGTCTCGCGACCGCCGGGCCGCGGCGGGGGAGGGAAGCGCGGCGGAGACCGCCGAGACGGCCCCCTCCTCGCCGCTCCTCCGGACGAAGAACCGGAGCCTCCTCGCCGATCCGCCTACTCCTCCCCCCCTTTCGACGTCTTTCGACCACTCCCGGAGCTCGTGGAAGGCCACGGAGTTGACCCTCTCGGCTTCTGCGTGCCCGTGCACGGCATCCGGGTGAATTAGAGCGTAAATGGGGCGCAGCGCGGAGGCGAGAGAAGAGGAGGTAGTCACCGAGGAGGAGGCCGCCGAAGAGGAGGTCGAGGAAGAAGCATCTCCCGGCCCTCCTCTGCCCGCTGAGCCGAAAAAGGAGCGGCTGCTCCGGGAAGCTGCTGCTGCCGTGCTCAGTGCACCAGCGAGACGAGACTGGGCTCCTCTCATGATGCGACAAGGAGCGCTAGCTCGGGATGGAGAGGAGATGTGGCCGCGCCATTGGTTTCGATGCGATGACGGTCCGGAGGCGATTGGCAAGGTTTGCGAAAAAAATGTTTTCTGTTTTCTAGTACTTTTTTGGTTTTTCATCTACACTTTTTTCATTATACTAATCAATGGGGCTCGCGTCGAAAGCGAGAAAACCCGTCAGAAGAATCGTCATAAAAAAAACGAGCACAGTACATGTACAAGTGAACGGGCAGACAGCGAGAGACCTCTCTCGCTGTCTGAGGGAGCACGCCTTCGCTCAATTCTTCCGATCAAAGAGCCCCTTCCCGAGGGCCACCTCGGGCTGCCACCCCTCGAGCGACTCGGGCGCGTCCCTCGTCCCCCTCCCGGCCCCGGCCGCCTCCCTAAACGGCTCGACGCCCGTCAGGGCATTGTGCGCGGTATAAAGGGCCCTGTCGGCCGCCGCGGAGAGGCTCGTCGACGCCGCCCTCTCGCCCGGCGCCAGAGAGCACGCGTCCAGGAACCGCTGCGTCGCCGCCTCCCACGACAGCGCCGCGGCCTCGTCGCTCGAGACGGGGTGCGGGTCCCTCGACAGCGCGGTCCTCAGCCCCCGGCTGAACTCCCGCGGCGTGCGGTACGTCAGGCAGTTGCGGAACCGCAGCTTGAAGAAGGCGTTGCAGGGCAGGTCGGCCACCAGCACCCACTTCCCCATCGCGAGCGCCTCGGCCGTCGTCGTCGCGACGACGTCCGACGTCGACGGGTTGACGAGCACCCTGTAGTCGTGAAGCGAGGGGCTCAGGTGGTCCGCCGCGCCGTGGAAGCGCACGGGGAGGTTTCGGATGGAGGCGGACGAGCGGAGATCGGCGAGGTCGGGGCCCGTGCCGAAGCAGTCGACGACCGGGGGAGAGCAACACGACGATTTCTTCTTCTTCTTCTTCCTATCGACGCCGGTGCCGCCGCCGAGGTGCGGGAGCACGCGCCTCCGCCGGCGAGGGGGCACCGCCGCGGCAGCCGGGTCCTCTCCTTCGTCGTCTTCGTCGTCTTCCGTATCGGGGGAGATGCCGAAGAGCGAGGCCACGCCCCTGTTCGCCAGCAGCAGCGGCGGAAGGCTCCTCTTCAGCTTTTTCAGTCGCTCGGCCTCCCTGGCGTCCTCTTCCAAGAGGTCGAGCAGCTCGGTGTACCCCTTGGCCCACAGCGCCTTGCCGATGAAGTAGGCGCCGCGGCCGAAGGCGTCCGAGGCCGGGGGAGGAGGAGGAGGCGAGGTCTTGCGAGGCTGCCAGGGGAGGCGAATCCGAGGCAGCGGGTCAGAGCCGGGGAGGTCGCCTCCGTCGCTCTCGCCGCTTTCGTCGTCGTCGGTCGCCCCCCTCGAAGCCGTGCCGCCGCCGCTCCTCATCGCCCTCCTCACCGCCCTTCCCTTGCGCCGACCGACCTCCAAAAATGCCTGCGGCACCCCGTGCACGAACTCCGTCACCGAGCGAGGAAGGGGCTGCACCGCATCCGACAGCTTGACGACTTTATGCGTGTGCGCCCTCACCACGGCGCCGTTGAGGAATTTCAAAGCCGCGGCCTTGAGCGCGCCCCCTTCCTCTCGCGCTGCATAGTCCAGATAGTTGGTGTGCACGACGCCGACGACGTGCTCGAACTTGTCGGCCCAGCGCGCGCCGTGGTGGTACCAGGTCAGGTGCTCGGGCTCCTCCAGCACGGCGACGTCGGCGATCGTCTCCCGGCGGGCGCCCTCCTCCCCTCCCCTCCCCGCGCCGGCGGCGCCCTGCGCCTCCTCGCCCTTCCTCCTCCGCCGCCGCCTCTTCTCGGGGACGCGCCCGTCCAGCTTGTCGACGCACTCGGTGATGTCGCCCACGGGCAGGATCGAGCCCTTCTCGACCGCGTACCTCGCCGCGTAAAACCCAAGCTTGAAGTCGCACCTGAGGCCCGTGCGGTCCCTCGCCCACCTGCGGACCCAGGCCTCCTGCTGCGCCGGCGTGTCGAAGCGGGCGCCGCCCGGCGGGAACACCGCGTCCTGGTCCCTGCGGGGGAGCCACGGGACGAACAGCGTGACCTCGCGCGTGGCGTCGCCCTCGGGCGACGCCGCGTCGGCGGCGAGGTAGGCCGCTCGGAGCAGCGGGTTGACGGCGGTGCCCGTCATCCAGGGCAGCGACGCGGTCGTGAAGATGGCGATGCGCCTCCCGGGGTCGCGCAGCGAGGACGAGGTGGCCTTGCGGCGCTTGGCGGCCTCTCTCTGCAGGGGCCCGTCGCCGGGGAGGTCGTGCTCGCCCGCCGTCGGGGCGGGAGGAGGCGCGGGAGGGGAGGAGGCGAAAGGGAGCGAGAAGGGCGGCCGGGAGGGGCGTTGCTGCTTGCCGTTGCTGTCGACTGCTTTGCCAGAGCCCGCTCCAGCGGCAGCGGACGCGGCGGAAGCGGAAGAGGACGCCGCGCCCCTGTCCCCCCGCAGCGCCCTCGCCGCGGCCGCGAGCGGCGCGGGCAGGTCCGCGAGCAGCCCCTCCGCGTCGGCGCCGTTGGCGCCCCTGCTGACCAGCAGCGTCATCGTCGACGAGGTCGGCCACGCGAAGCTGGCCTCGGAGGGGGACGCGCCGCCCGCGGCGGCGGCGGCGGCCGCCTCCGCGGCCTGCTGCACCTGCGAGGCCGTGCTCTGCGCCTGGCGCGCGAGCGCGGCGCCGAGGTTGGACCAGTTGCCCGCGACGGTGTCCGCCGTCTCCTCGAGCGTCGAGGCCGCCAGGGCCGCAGCTCTTTGGAGGGAGGCCTGGGCGGTCTTGCGGGCGGCGTCGAGCTCGATGGCCTGTTGTTGTTTTTTTGGCGGGGAGGGCGCGCGCGAGAGAGAGAGAGAGAGCGAGAGAGCGAGAGCGAGAGGGAGAGGGAGAGGGAGAGGGAGAGGGA
>Ga0315285_10005582_pt1 | contig 12957 bp, 18 predicted proteins | sample YL17G09_36_MG_FD_203698 | JGI IMG/M metagenome (GOLD analysis project Ga0315285, IMG submission 203698) | Sediment microbial communities from Yellowstone Lake, YNP, Wyoming, USA - YL17G09_36 | ecosystem: Environmental > Aquatic > Freshwater > Lake > Sediment | place: USA: Wyoming | collected... | reverse complement strand
CTCGGTTTCCACCACTAGCGACATGTCATCACGGTAGGTGTCGGGCTGCCAGCCATTGTCGGCAGGCACAACGTGGCGGCTGCTGCGTCCTTCCGGCTCCGAACGGTCGGTGATCTCACCAGTCGTCCACACCTCGGGAACGATCCTGAAGGGGGTCTCGCTGAAGCGTAGGTCTACCCGTTGAGCCAACTCGTCTCGTGTTATTGACAGCCCGATAGACCTGTACTCGCCACCTCGGATCGCGTAGCGCGGACGAAAGAGGTCAGGACTGGCATATAGTGATAGTCCCGGCTTGGGCGCAAGCGCGGCAACCAACCCGCCTGTGTGGTCCACATGCGCATGGCTGAGGACAAGCGCAGTGATTCCGCGCGGGGCATTGCCAAGCAAGTCCAAATTGTGCGAAAGCACCACTTCGGTTTGACCGGTATCGAAGAGGATGCTTCCATTGTCCGTTTCGATGAGAAAACTCAAGCCATGTTCACCCCAGAAAGGTGAACCGTGTTGCACGGCATTGTCAATGACGCAGGTTGTCTTTTTCATAGTCTTGTCCATAACTTGCAGCCGCCGACAGACCGCATCAGGCGGCTCGCGTAGCGAGAGCAGGCGGTCGAAGTGTGGTCGCCAATTCCACGATCCGTTGTGCCATCGGTCGAAACGGCTCGACGGCGTACTCCTCGATGTGACCCGCATCGCACAGTCGCGCGATCTCAGGGTCAATAGGTAACCGTCCCAGGAAAGATGTGCCCAGCCACGCCGCCAATTCTTCCGCATGGCTTTGCCCGAAGACGTCGTACTTCTTCCCTGTGTCGGGACAGACAAAGTAACTCATATTTTCCACGAGACCCAGGATGGGGATACCCAATTGCTGCGCCATCTGCGCCGCCTTTCTCACGACCATTCCCGCCAGGTCTTGCGGCGATGTGACAAGCACAATTCCACTCGACGGCAATGATTGCATCACCGTCAGCGACGCGTCCGAAGTGCCTGGCGGCAAGTCTACGATCAGATAGTCGAGCGTGCCCCAGAATACCTCGCCCCAGAATTGTTGAATTGCGCGTCCGATGAGGGGACCCCGCCAGATGACGGCCTGATCGTCACTCTCCAACAGTAGGTTGATGGACATCACTTTGATCCCCTTACGACTTTCGACCGGCAGGATTGCTAGAGGACTAGCCCCTGGTCGCGGAGTATGAGCGAAAAACATCTTGGGAATACTGGGACCAGTAATGTCGGCATCCAGGATTCCGACTTGATACCCTTCTCGCCGCAAAGCAACGGCTAGCAATCCGCTGACCAGGGACTTGCCAACGCCGCCCTTGCCGCTCATCACCGCAATCACGCGGCGAATGTCATTCAGATGCTCCGCTGACCCTGGCTTGGCCTCACCATAGCCCAGTTTCCGTTTCTCCTCTGCGGTCATTTCCACCAGTTCCACATCCACCTGTTCGATACCATCCAATGCGAGAATCGCTTTCTTGGCATCGGCGACGAGTTGATCTTTCAGAGGACAGGCAAGCGTGGTGAGGGCTAGAACGAAACGCACCCGACTATTCTCGACTTGCACGTTGCGGATCATACCCAGGTCAACCAGATTCCGCTTCAATTCGGGATCCATCACTCCCCGAAGCGCTTCAACGACCTGTTTTGCAGTTACCATTGTTTTTCATCTATCCTTTCTATATTGTTATTGATCGCATCCCAGGGCAATACCTGAACGCGAACCAGCACGCCTTTCGGAATGCTTGCTGTGCCTTCGGGAATTGCCAGAATGCCTTCAGCATCGCCCATAGATTGCAAACGACTCGCCATCTTGTATGGATGAAAGAGAATTTCGCTTTCCGTTTTCTGGAATCGCCCCTCGATGAACTGTGTCCAATCCTTCTGCCCCTTGATGTCCTGCGCGAGTTTCGCCGTCACTCCTGGTAGGGGCGAGGTGACCTTGCCCCTACTGTGCCCTGCGAGTTTCAAAAGCCCCGGCAGAGCAAGTTGGATAAATGCCATCTGGTTGGAAGGTGGTCCGCCGGGCAGGCAAAAGACCGGCTTGCCTCGCCACAATCCGAAACCGATTGCCTTGCCGGGTCCCATTTTCACTTTGTGGTAAACCTTACGCCAGCCCAATTCAACCAGCAACTGAATTACTAGGTCGAGTTCGCCTGTCCAAGCGCCGCCGCTGGTGATGATGGTATCACTCACTGCAACCATTTGAAGCAAGCGATCGTTGATCGCATCCGATTGATCCTCGACCACGCCAACGCGCGTCTGCATTCCATAGAGCGTACACCACGCGGACAAAGTGACCAAGTTGCTCGCGAAGAGTTTGCCTTCCTCTAACTTTTCTCCAGGCGGGATGACTTCGGTGCCTGTCGCGATGATAGCCACGTTCGGCAGACGGATGACCGGCACTGCGTTATGGCCGCTTGCCGCCAGCAGCCCAACTTGGGCGGGTCGCAAACGCGCGCCGGCCGGGACCAGCGGTTGCCCGACGCATACATCGCTGCCCCGGCGCAAGATGTTTCTGCCTGGTTCAGCGTTGTTGGTTACGGTGACCGCGTAGCCATCGTCGTATGCGAACTCTTCAGGGACCACGGCTTCCGCACCCATGGGGATCCTGGCACCACTCAAAATCCTGATCGGCGTTCCAGGCATCAACTCACCTTTGAACTGATCTCCGGCCGCGATGGAACCCATTAGCCGTAGTCGAACAGGATTGGTGGTGCTTGCCTGACCAATGTCTGCCGATCGAATGGCATAGCCATCCTTCAAGGACACGTCCACTGAGGGCGAGTCCACCACCGCTGCGAGCTCTCTCACGGTCACTCTGCCGACGGACTGGAACAAAGAGATTGTCTCGGAATTCAGTGGCGATATGTGTTCCAGTGTTAGACGCAGGGCTTGAGTGTAACTGACGAGTGGATCCGTCATATTAACGCTCTCTTCTGCATGGTCACCAATCGTACACTCAACCGATGCAGTTGGCGAAAATTCGCGCCTTGACTCACGCCACGCAAGACCACTTCGACATCTTCAACCATCGCGCCGGAGAGAATGTGAACGCCGTGATTGAACAGAATCAGCGAAAGCGGTGTGCTGGGACCCAGGACGAGCACTAGCGCTTCAGGATTGCGCAACGCCATCAGCGCATCGAACGTGTGGTTGATGAGCGTTGTGCCTGTGATTGCCAAGACATCGGCTTGAGGGATCACCTCGGACGCGGCATCGGCGGGCAAATCTTCGGCGCGCGGTTGCTGCTCCAGCACCCATAATCTGCCAACGCGCTCGCGCAAGCGCGGCACGAACGGAAAGTGACCGACCAGCACCACGCGCTTGCCCACGCCTTGTTGTACGATGACTTCCTCGGCATTGACATTCATCCACAACTCGGTGGGATTCGGCAACAGCGCGTTAATGGTTGCGATTCCAAGCGCGGCTTCCATCGGACTGGCAGAACGCGCGAGCGCGGCAAGTTCGCACGCGCTGCGTTGTGCCAACTTACCCGCGTCGCGTACTGCTGGCTCATTGCTATAGTGATGTTCCTCGTCGCGTAGAGTTGAAGCCAAGCCACAACGCAACTGTTTGCCCGTTTCGACAACGACCGCCGTCCAGAACGCGCCGGCGCGCACATCTAGTATTTGTCCATCAGGTATTGTGGCGAGGAGATCGTCAATCACATTCATCACGCGTTCTTCTCTCCTGTGATCACCAACCCCATTGGCGAGGGGGCAACCGCTGCTCCTCTCAATGCAGTCTCGCGGAGAAGCGCTGTAATCTCTTCGGGAGTGTATGCCGCGTTGATCGAAGTGATCAGACCTGGCTTGATCTCTTTGGGTTGAGCGACCAACTTCATAAACCACTCGACGAGCATATTCATGTCGCGTCGCAGGTCGCTGATGAAATATCTGCCGCCAGGTTTCAATACACGATAGATTCCTTTCAGGATTTTTTGTGGCTGCGACCACTCGTGCAGCGAGCCGTTTGTAAAGACACCGTCGAGAAAATTGTCGTCGAAAGGCATTGCCTGCGCGTCCCCTTTGACGTACTGGACGCGATCCGCAAATTCGTAGGTCTGCACGTTGCGCGCCGCGATCTGAATCATGGCGGGACTGATTTCGAGTCCCTTGAGTTGGGTGCCCGTCGTCTTCTTCAGCCATTCGAGTCCCTGATAGCCAGGTCCAGGACCCACTTCAAGCGCCAAACCATGCTGGATTCCGAACTTGACGATCAAGTCAGTCTCCATCCAGCCCCTGTCCCGCATCCCCCGCATGAAACGATCGTACACCGCGACGTCAAACTCGCCTTGAATGCCGTGATCGGTTTCAGAAACTCTGGGTCTGGTTATTGCGATACTCCTTGCTGATTGATTTTCTTGTCTCTGGCTGATTCGGCTAATGCCTCTTTGATCAACGCCGTAAATTCTTCCGCTTGGATGTAGCCAACGATTTCACAATCTTGCTCCGTCACTCCTTCGACTTGCACAACCGCGCGCTGAATCTCCCACGCCAACGGCAACGCAATTGGACATAGTGGCGACGACGGACGAAACTTGTACGACACGCGTCCCTGTTCGTCCGCCACCAGGTCTTCGATCAAGCGCATCCGCACGACATCCACGCCCGTTTCGGGATCAATCACCGACGCGAGCCGCTGCAAAATCGCGGCGCGCAGTTGTTCTGATTCACTCATTGCCTATCTTCCTGATCGTTCAAGCGCGTGGCGATGCGTTCCCAAACCGCGCGCATCGCGCGGCTTGCAGGCGCATCGGGGCGATACGCGGTCACTGGCTCGCCGTTCACCATCGCCTCCGTCACCGTCTGGTCGAATGGAATCCGACCAACGATCTCGATATCGTGTTCGCGGCAATACGCTTCGATTTGCGCCGCGCCGTCAGGATACACATCCGCTTTGTTGATGCACACGAACGATGGGACGCGAAAGTGCGCGGTCGTCTTGAGCGCGCGCTCCATATCGTGAATGCCCGCGACCGTCGGCTCGGTCACGATCAGCGCGAGGTCTGCGCCTGACGCGGCGGAAATGACGGGACAGCCGATGCCAGGCGGTCCATCTACGATGACGGCAGAGTAGTTTTCGTCCAGCGCGAGCAAGCGCGCCTTCTGTTTGACCAGCGTGACGAGTTTGCCCGAATTTTCTTGCGCGGGACGCAACGCCGCGTGGAACAAGGGCCCGTAGCGACTCTCGGAACGAAACCAGCGGCCCACTACTTGCGATTCCATTCGGATCGCTTTCGTCGGGCATTGATAGACGCACGCGGCGCAACCATCACACGGAATTGGATCAATGCGATATCCCCCCTCGCGTACTTGCACAGCGTCGAATCGGCAAACGGACACGCACACACCGCAGCCATCACACTTGTCTGGGTCTATCACCGCGATTGATCCGCCGACAAAATCGTGTTCTTCGATCACGCGTGGCGACAGTACCAATCCCAGATTCGCCGCGTCCACATCGGCATCGGCGAGAACCGAGCGCAGTGAATCGGCGTACGCGAGATGCGCGAACGCCGCGGCGACACTCGTCTTGCCCGTGCCGCCTTTGCCGCTGAGAATCACGACCTGTTTCATGCTGGCGCCTCGACGAGAATGCGAACCTGATTGAACAAGGACTGGAAACTTGAGAGACACTCTGGTCGCATATCCACCAGCGTCTGCCCTTGCGCGATTCCTTCGGCAATCGCGCGGTCGAATGGGATCCGCATCAAAATCGGCAAGCGTTCCGCCGCGCAAAATTCTTCCACGCCTGCGTCGCCGATTCCATCGCGATTGATCACAACGCCTGCGGGGAGGTTCAACTCGCGCGCGATCTGCGCCGCCAGTTTCAAGTCGTGCAAGCCGAACGGCGTTGGCTCGGTGACGAGCAACAAAAAGTCGGCGCTACGCACCGACTCGACGACCGGGCACGTCGTGCCCGGCGGCGCGTCCATAATCACGATTTGATTCGGCTGCGGCGCGATCCACTTTTTGAGTTGGCGAATCACTGGCACCGCCATCGGCTCTCCGACGTTCATCACGCCGCGTGCAAAAACGATGCCTGCGCGCGTCGTCCCAAATTCGAGCACACCCATCACATCCGGCACTTCACTGATGGCATGCTCGGGGCAGATCAACGCGCAACTCCCGCAACCGTGACACAGTTGCGCGAACACCAATACCTTTTTGCCCAGCACGGCAATGGCGTGATATTGGCACACCTCCGCACATTTGCCGCAGTGCGTACACTTCGACTCGTCCACGCGAGGGATCAAGATACCAACTTCTTGACGGCGCTCAAATGTCGGGCGGAGAAACAAGTGCGCGTTCGGGGCTTCGACATCGCAATCGAGGAAGAGCGGCGGCGGGCGCGTAGAGTCTGACGCGAGACTCAACGCGAGACTCGTGGCGACTGTTGTCTTGCCGGTGCCGCCCTTCCCGCTGGCAACGGCGATCCGCATAGTTCAGGTCTTGCTCTCGGAGTGACAATCGGCGCGTGTTGCCGCGGTGACGCATTCCAGTTGTCCCGCGTTGAAGCGCGCGATTGCCTCGCGCACCGTGCGCGTCGCGCCAAAAACGTACATCGGCACGCTCGCCGCGTTGAGCGCGTCGAAAGCATGCGGACCGAAATCGCCGCTGATGACCGCGTGCACTTTTTGTTCGACGACGAATTGCGCCGCCTTGATCCCCGCGCCGCCCGGCGCGTTGACACCGGGATTCGGATGGGCTTGCCATTCGAGCGTGTTGGGGTCAACGACGAGCAAGTATGCGCCGCGCCCAAAACGCGGGTCTATCTCTGATTCGATGGTGGGCGAAACAGTCGTAATGATGATCTTCATATTCCCCTTATTCTCGAATCATTCTTGTCCCGCACTTGGGACACTTGACATCAATGCAACGTTGACCGGCTTGATGCGGCACCTTGTGGCTGCATTTGGGGCAAACGCAGTTGCCGCTGGGACCGGAGCCGGGCTTTGTGCCGCCGCCGCGTCCGCGGCCTCCACCGCCTTGTCCGCGTCCACCGCGCAAGAATTGATTACTCATCTCTTCGTCTCCTTTCTTGTCTCCATTTGATCGTTCCTCGTGACTATCGTTCAGTTCCTCTGGTACGCCGGCGCAAGCGACGTTGGCGATCTTTCCGAATGGACGGGGTTGATTGCGATCCCGTTCGCTCTGCGGCATGGTTGAGTAGCGTCTCTACAACCGCCGAAGCGACACGTGGGGCAACCTCGCGTCCCAGAAACGTCAGCGCAGCACCGACAGCTGGCGCGATCACGCGCGCGCGTGTGGTCAATGCTTTCGTCTCGCCGATCGGGGTAAGTAGAATTTGCGCGGAGCGTATCGGCAAAGGCGCGCGGGTCGTGCGCGCGGCTGGGACGATTGCCGGCAATGCGGCGATGATCGCGTCGGAAGGGCAAACCTCCACGCACGCCCGGCAGTCATTGCACAATGCCGCGTCAATCCGCGTTTTGTCGTCTACCAAGCGAATCGCGTTGGACGGACAAACTTGCAGACATGCGCCGCAACTCGTGCAGCGCGTCTCGTCCACGTACATCATTCGTTCCTTTCTCAGACTGGTGAAATGTGCGACGCACCTTGCGAGCGCGCCGCACATTTCAAACACCTACGACTTGCCTTCCAGGTCTTCGATGCGCTTGTTGATCGCATCAAGTTCTTGCCTGAGCGATTCGGCTTGCGCCTTGAGTGCATCGCTTTCTTGTTGCGGTGTCGGTGGCGTAACGCCAAAACGCATCCACCCTGGCAAGCCGGTCGCGTAGAACATGTGCCGCCAGCCGCGCCCGCCTCCCGAAAATCCGCGTCGCAGCCCAAGCCGCGGCGCGGTAGGAATCGCGAACCCAGGCGCACCGTAGCCAGCGCAGTAACCCGCGCCGCGTCCGGTCATCGGACCAGTACCCATCGGTCCCGTTCCATCTCCACGTTGCATATTTTTCACCTCCTTTCAACATCGTTCATTATGGTTTCCAAACTTCCCAGACTTTGCCGACCAGTGCTGGACCCGGTTTCAGCGTGACCTGTCCGGGTTGCCAGCCGGAGGGTGTCACTTCACCGGTTGCTTTGACGTGCTGATACGCTTTGACCTGTCGGATCAACTCGTCGGGATTGCGACCGACTTCGGGCGTCAGGACTTCCATCGCGAGAATCACGCCATCGGGATCAATGATGAAGCGTCCGCGAATGTCCACGCCGGCGTCTTCATCGTACACGCCGTACGCCGCGCCGATCTTGCCCCCGCCATCCGAGAGCATCGGGAAAGGCACGCCGCCTTTCACCATCTTCGACAGTTCTTGCTCTTGCCAGATTTTGTGAACGAAGCGACTGTCCGTACTCATTGACAGGACTTCAACTCCCAGTGCTTTGAATTCAGCGTACCGAGCGGCGACCGCCGCTAATTCGGTCGGTCAGACAAAGGTAAAGTCACCGGGGTAGAAACAAAGGACAACCCACTTGCCCTTGTAGTCCGAGAGTTTGATCGGTTTGAACCCTTCGCCGACAAAAGCATTGGCTTCAAAATCGGGTGCGGGTTTTCCTACACGGGCTAACATCTTCCTCACCTCCTGGGGTGTGACGGCTCCGGATGGAGTCGCAGGTTCGGCTGACGCCAAAATCGGCCCGCGAGCCGGTTTGACGCAACCATCTTTTGCTTCAGGCATAAAACACCTCCTTTTTGCCCACAAGAGTTCTCTCGGGAACTCCGGAGACTCGTAAAACCTTGGCTAACTGAATAATCACCAATAGCTGTTTTTCCTGGGATGAAGCGTTACTGGCGCACGCCTGTCTCCTGGGCTTACAAGTGCAGCAACTGTGTAGCAGTTGATTTTCCACACGCTTGGTTTTCATCCACCCCGAAACCACTCAATCTCTCAGATTTCAGCACTGCATTTCCGAGACAACTCTGCGCTTGTTTTCATCATGCTTTCGGCGCATGTGAATTCAATTCGGGGAGCGCCGCGCAAATTGCGGAAACGGCACGCTGCGCCGGCGCATCCGACGGCAAATTGAAAAGTGGCTTGCCTTGCGCGTCGTACTCCACTACGTTTTCGTCCCGCGGCACCAGACCGATCACATCCAGCCCGCGCGCCGCAATTGTCTCGCGCACAGCGGGCGGCAGAGCGTCCTGGTTCAGTTCAGCATTGCGTCCCACCACGCGGTTGACGATTAACTGCGTCCGTCCGACGTGGATTTGCAGTTTCCCTGCCAACCGCTGCATGTCTGCCGCGCTGATAATCCCGCGCACCGTCGGATCGCTGACCAACAGCAGCAAATCCACATCCCGCGTCGTACGGCGGCTCAGATGTTCCATGCCCGCCTCGTTGTCAATCACTACGAAATCGTAACGCTGCGACAGATGGTCAATCAAAAGGCGCAGTAAGTTGTTGACCGCGCAGTAACAGCCGGGACCTTCCGGCCGTCCCATCGCTAACAGATCAAACCCCGCTGCTTCGGTGAGAAGCAATTGCAGGTGATAATCGAGATATTCGTTCTTGCTCATCCCCGCGGGAAATTGACCCGATTGCGTGAGCGTGAGCATATCCTCGCGGATGTCGCCAACAGTGCCCTCCACCATCGTGCCCAGAGCCAAGTGTAGGTTCGTACTGGGGTCGGCGTCCACCGCGAGAACTGACCCAAGGCGGCGATCCAGGATGAAGCGAATGAGCAGCGCGGAGATCAAGGTCTTGCCTGTGCCGCCTTTGCCTGCAATGGCAATCGTCGTGCTCATTGTTTCAAGTCTCCTTAATGCAATCGGTCCACGCGATCTACGATTCTCCCTTCGATGTACGCCTTCACTGCCTCGTCAATCGAAGCGATGTCAGTGACGATGGGCTGGATGCCGCGCGCGCGCATACTCTCGTATGCGCCCATGCCCATCCCGCCGCACAAGAGTGCCTGACAATCGGCAATCGCCTCCGCCATCTGCACGTGCCGATTCTGCGCGGCAGGACCAAATCCGTGTGGCTGACCGGGCTGGTCTTCTTCGTGCGGGTCGTTGGCGAAATGCGCGTGTCCAAGTTTGTCGCGCTTTTCGCGGCTGACGATTTGCCCGTTCTCGACCGTCACGACGAGATAGTACGCCGCGCGCCCAAAATGTTGGCTGATGGTTTGCCCATCATCGGTGATCGCAGCAATTTTCATTTTCTTTTTCTCCAGTGGATTATGGGATCTGCTCGTCGGGCTGCGTTTTCTGGCAGACTTGACAAGCCGTTGGAGCACGAAATTCACACATAGATCATGGCGCAATTAAATAGCATTATGTCACATAATATTAGTTGAATCTCTTGACATTCTGCTACAATTATACTATAATATTGGTTGAAAGTCAATATATTGTTGGAGTTGACTATGGCTGAAGAACACCTTCCCACGCACGCTCGGTTCGGCCGCACAAAGCGATTCCGACGGCGCACCGGTGAGGACGATGGACACGCAAGTGCAAGATCAGTGCCCAACCACGAGGTGAACATCGGACGTGCATTGCGCGCTCTACGCACCAAACACGACTTGTCTATCCGGGCATTGGCGGAAAAAAGCGGATTGGCAGTAAACACGCTCAGCCTCATCGAGAATGACAAGACCTCACCCAGTGTTGCGACTTTGCAACAACTAGCCGTCGCGCTGGAGATGCCCATCACGGCATTCTTTGCGAATGGCTCACCCAAAAATCGGGTGGCGTACATCAAAGCCAGTGATCACTCTGGCGTGGCATTTGCTCACGGCACGCTGGAAGACCTGGGTGCTGGATTTGCGGATTGTACCGTCGAACCGTTCGTTATCACCATGAAGCCCAATGCCAACAGTGGGACGCAGCCGATTGTCCATACGGGGCACGAGTTCGTCTTTTGCTTAGAGGGACGAATTGTGTACACCATCGAAGACCGCGCCTATCTGCTTGAGCCGGGCGATAGCCTCCTGTTTGAATCACACCTGCCACATCGCTGGCAAAATGTGGAGACAGTACCCGCTCGGATGATTCTGGTTCTTTGTCCAACCGATTCGCGCGATCAGCCGTCTCAGCGACACTTTTTGCCAGAGGCGCTTCAGGAGACTTGAGCAGAGAACTTGTCACATAGCTGCTTGTCGGAGACGTACGCCGCAGCCGAGCCTCGGACGGCTTGGGGCGTTAACGGAACGAAACGCCGCAGGCTGTCACGGCAATTGAGAGGAAGAAATGGAGCGACCAACTGTCAGGAACCGCTTGCCCTCGTTTTCAAGTTTCGCGGTGATCCGGCAATTTTCCAGCCGACTCAATTCAGGGATGGATCGGTGCCGGACAATAACGCAGCGCCATTGGTTGATTTTGCAATTTCCGATTCTCACTTTGATCGCGCTCGTGTTTTTGGCGTGCACTGCGTCCAGCGCGCAAACAGTTGCGCCCATTGACGCCCCCGTACTAGCCGATCCCCCAAGCCGCGTCGGCAGGTTAGCGCCGGCTCCCGCGCCATCTGTCACAATACCCACAGTGACGCCAGACGCCACACTGATGCTCTATCCGGCTTGGACACGCAAATTCCTCTGCGAGAGCAATGCCTACTACGCGGGGAATCCGTTGCCGGGGAAAACCATCCGATTCCAGACTCCGATCGCTGTGAACCCCAATCAAGTACCACAAGTTCTCGAAGCAATCCGAAATTACGAGGCGATGACGGGGGACTTGATCACTTTCAGGATCGTGGATTCCGATCCACAGGTCGGGATAGTCTTCATCGAAGGAGACGCACTAGATCGGGATGGAGAGCCGGGTTGTGGACACGTAACGTCTGGCAGAGACCCTCAATCTGGTTTCGCCTTTTCTGTGACAAGTGATGGCGTCGTCAATTCATGCCTCTACGTCCATCTGGGTTCTGTCGAGTGCGATCCTGCCCGGGAGGGGTTTCAATGCTGTTCGATTGCCGAACATGAACTCGCTCATGCTTTAGGGCTGGGGACCCATTTCCCAGGCTTTACCGGAATTGAAGGCATATCACTGGAATTGTTGGTGACTCTCACAGCATTGTACCGGGTGCCGCCCGCAACGGAAGTATCCAAGATGTGTGAAACGCTGCCTGTTGGTGCGCTCAAACTGTCGCCCAAACATTAGATCGTGCTATCTGAGCAGCGAAACCGGAACGCCGATTTGAATCGTGCCCAAAGTGACGCTCGCCGGCAAGGACGCCTGCGCATTCCCGGTATCGAAGTAATAGGCGCAGTTCCTGATGATGTAATGGGTCTAGGAGCGCAACCGGTGACCACAATCACGGGCTTGGCGGGAAGAATGGGGTGACAAGAGTTTGCTGACGAAGATACGTGAATTCGTGTACGGTATGATCGGCTATGAATTCGAGGCGCATGCAGTCGAGATTTGGTCCTCAATGGGGTCGCTGTTCATGGCGGTCACCTTTGGCGACTTGGTCGGATTGCCGGTCATTCCGCCGTACTATGCCATGAGACTCCTGCCTTTCGTCGTTCCCGATATCGCAACGTGGAAACGCCGTGTCCTGCGTGAGCGTGAATTTGCCGAAAACCCTGAACTAGACCTGCACGGATTGTAGCGTCAATGCTGTACCAGGGATTCGACATGCCCGATGAAAAACCCAAGCACGAAATCGGGTTGACTTCGCTGGAAACCCATCCGCGAGAATTTTGCCTCGTGCTATAGTTCACGCCACGCGCCAGTAGTCATGATGTGAACCCTTCAGTACTGGAAACGCAATAATCTTGCTTCCCTCTGCTCTTCAACCACAGTTCTTCGCGGAATCCTCTGTTCAATTCCTTGGTGAGACGGGTGTAGTTAAAATAATCACGGTATTCTGTGATCACACGATAGCAATGCCTCTCCCCTGAAGTCAGGACGCTATCGAGAAACCCCGCATGCTTTCGGAGAACCGGCCACAGATCGCGTCGGCTTTTGGGGGCGATGCGTTCACTTTGGATGCGCTCTGCACCCCAGAGAAGATTCCAGCATGATCGCTTTGGTAGA
>Ga0315285_10005580_pt1 | contig 12958 bp, 10 predicted proteins | sample YL17G09_36_MG_FD_203698 | JGI IMG/M metagenome (GOLD analysis project Ga0315285, IMG submission 203698) | Sediment microbial communities from Yellowstone Lake, YNP, Wyoming, USA - YL17G09_36 | ecosystem: Environmental > Aquatic > Freshwater > Lake > Sediment | place: USA: Wyoming | collected... | reverse complement strand
CCTCCAGGGCCGCAGCAACGGCCAGGGCCGCCGCCGCCTCGGCTCCCAGGGCGCCGGACAGGGCGCGCACGGCGGCGGACGCGGCCAGCGCGGCGCCCAGGGCAGGGACGTCGGTCGGGGAGGAGAGAACGGCCAAGTCGGCCGCGGCGACGGCCTCCGAGGCGGCGGCGATGGAGGCGGAAGGAGGGGCCTTGGCGACGGAAGGAGTCGCGTTCCCTCCCCCTCCGAGCTCGAGCTCGGCGAGCGCCGCCTCCAGGGCCCCCTTGCGCGCCACGGCGAGGCTCGCCGCCACCAGCAGGGCCCTAGCCAGCGAGAGCTGCGTGGACGCGAGCTCGAGGGCGGGGAGGGGGCCGGCAGCAGCTTTCGCGCCCGGCCCGTCGGCGGCGGCGCCTCTCCCCCCGCCTCCCCCGCCCTTGGCCGCCGCGGCCGCCGTCGCGGGGGCCCTGAGCTCGGCGCGCGCGGCCGCCGACGCCTGCACGAGGGCCGCGGCGAGGGCCCCGTGCGCCGAGGGGGCGGCAAGGAGCGCCGCGGGGGCCCTGGGCCTCGCGGGGCCGCCGGGGCCCGTCGCGCGGGGCAGCGACGCCGCGGCGCGCGACCCGGCGAGGAGGCCCCGCAGCTCGGCCGCCGCCGCCGCCGCCCCGGGGTGGAGCGCCGCCGGCGAGGGAGAGGAGGACGACGGAGACGCGGCAGCAGAGGCTTCATCCCCGGCGCCGCTGCCGAACAGCTTGGCTCCGTCGAGGCGGAGGGCGTCCGCGCTGAGGGCCGCGACCGCGTTGGCCACGCGCGAGAGGCGCGCCGCGCCGGCGGCGGCCGCGGCGGCGACGCCCGCGGCGGCAGCGCGGCCCGAGGTGAGGGCCGCGCGCTCCTCCGCGGAGAGTCCCGGGGGGCCGGCGGCGGAGCCCGAGGCGGCCAGAGCGCGGCCGACGGTCGCCTCGGAGGAGGAGGAGGGCTGCGGCGGCAGCGCGGCCCCGGCTCCGGACGAGGCCGCGGCGGCGACGGCCGCGAGCGGCGCCGCGTCGTCGCTCTCGGTTCCCGTTCCCGAGCTCGAAGAAAGGCTCCTCGGCAGCTTCGGGGTCACCCTGCAGTTAAGCAGGCCCTCGGCCAGGAACCGGAGCACGGCGGGCCTGACGCGCGTCGAGCCGTTGGCAAGGCTCAGCAGCCTCGCGAGGACGGCGGAGCGGGCTTCCGTCTCGGTAAGCAAGGAGGACGACGAAGCAGCAGCAGCAGCAGCGGCGGTGGCGATGTCGTCGGCCGCCTTTGCCGTTTCGGCGTCCTCGGGCTTGAACGCAGCAGGGCTCGGAGACTCTTTCTTGATGCGCTCGAGGACGGCCGTGTCGATGAGGACGGGGGCGCCTAGTTTTTTTTTTTGAGGAAGACGAAGAGAGGGGTGAGTCGAGGTCGAGGTCGAGGGGCCAAAGAGAGAGAGAGAGAGAGAGAGAGCCGTCGAGAGGGAGCCATCGAATCGATACGAGCCCTCTGTTTTACTCTCATCTCTTTCACTCTTTCCCCATTTTCTTTTTCTCTCTCACCTGCGGCCACGTCGAGGACGTCCTCGAGTGACAGCGCGGTGCCGACTCCGCCGACGATGACGGGAGCGGCCATGGTTTCGATTTGTTTTTGGAGGTCGATTGATCGATGATCAAACGAGAGTTTTGATTGCCACCTCGTTTGCCGTCCTCTCTCCTTCTCCAGGGTCTTTCTGGTCTCGAGCTTTGCGCGAGACAAGGATAGAGAGGATGAGCTCCAAAACACCGTGCAGAGAAAGAGAGAAAGAGCAAGAAAGCGAGAGAGAGAGAGAGCGAAAAGGAAGAGTTCTGGAGAGCACGAGCCCTCGCCCGAGTCGTCGTTCGCCGCTCTTCTCTCTCGCTCTCTCTCGCTCTTCACTCTCTTCTTTCCTCGCCGGGGCAGAGGACGAGTGGGGGGAGAAAAAAACGCCGCCTCAAAAACTTCCTCAGCCGTTTCTTCGCTCCCTCGAGATGCCTCCAGCCCCCCTGATCCCCCACCTCGGCTACGCGTCGCTGCTTTCTTTTCCGGCCTCGCAGCGGGAGAGGCAGCGGTGAGTTGTTTAAGCTCCAAAAAGAGAGAGAGAGAGAGAGCCCACGGGGCATTTTTTTTGCTCACCTCCCAACCCTTCGCCCTCTGCCTTCTCTCTTCTTCTCTTTCTCTCTCCGCAGCCGGCGCCGCGGGGCCTGGCTTCTGCTGGCCTCCCTCGCGACCTGCTACTGCCTCTTCCTCCTCCTGTCTGTCGTCGGAAGAGCCGGACGAGGAGGAGAGGAAGGAGGAAGGAGGCACTTGCGAGAAGAAGAAGCAAAAGCAAAGGCAGCAGCAGCGACGACGGCGACGGCGACGACAACTGCCGCTGCCTCTTCCGCTTCTCCTCTTTCTCCTCCTCGTCTCACCCCTCTCCAGCGGAGGCTCCTGCAGCCGCAGCAGCCCACGCACGACCTCTCGGGCGACGGGGGGATCGGGAGGGTCGAGCGCGTCGCCGCGGCGAGGCTCCTGGCTGTCGAGGCGGAGCTCTCGCGTCGGAGGAAGCAGAGGGAGGAAGAAGGGGAGGGGGAGGGAGAGGGGGAGGAACACAGCAGCCCGCGCCGGCGGCACAAGCGAGGCGGCGGCAACGACCACGCTCCCGACCCGTCTTCTTCTTCCTCTCCGCTCTCTCCGCCTCCGCCTCCTCCTCCTCCTCCCCCGCCTCGCCCGCCTCGCCCCGCCTCGGACCCGAGCTACGTCGCGGTCTGTGTCGTCGTCAAGGACCAGAACGACGACCTGCCCGAGTTCGTCGCCTGGCACGCAGCCCTCGGGGTCCGCACCTTTTACCTCTACGACGACCGGTCGGCAGCGCCGGTCACGCCCGAGCTCGCGCGGAGCCTGCTTCCGAAGGAGGAGTCGCGTGCCTCTTCTGCCTCTTCTTCTTCTGCCTCTTCTTCTTCGGGCTCTTCTTCTTCTTCTTCTTCTTCTTCTATTTCTTCTTCCTCTGCCTCCTCTTCCTCTCCTTCTTCCTCCTCTCCCGTCTCAGTTCACGTCACGCGGCTGACGGAGGAGGCGGTGCAGGCCCACCCTGCCAGGAGGCCGCAGCTGGCGGCCTACGACGACTGCGCTCTCTCGAGGAGGGGCTCGCACTCGTGGCTCGCGTTCCTCGACGTCGACGAGTTCGTGGCGATCGAAGAAGGCGACGAGACCGACGGGGGAGAAACGACGGAGGAGGAAGTCCTCGCGTCGCTGCTGATCTCCGCCGAGGAGAGGCTCCCCTCGCTGCCGGCGCTGCTCTCGCGCTTCGAGGCCGCCAACGCCGCCGCAGTGCTGCTGCACTGGCGCATCTTCGGCTCCTCGGGGCGCACCACCTCCAAGCCGCGCAACATCACCACGGCCGAGGCCTTCACCTCGTGTCTGGGGGCTAACGAGAGTGAGAACGCGCACGTCAAGACGATCGCGAGGACGGCGCTGCTCGACGTCGCCGAGCCGTGCCTGGGTCCGCACCACTTTTCGTTCTGGGACTTGAAGGGAGCTGTCGACAAGCTCGAGAGGCAAGAGATCGAGATGGAGGAAGGAGGAGTGGAGGAGCTGCAGGCGGAAGAAGAAGAGGGAGAAGGAGAGGAGGAAGCCTCGAAGAGGAAGGAGGAGCGGGACTCTTTCTTGGGGATCTCGGGGCGGCCCAACTCGACCGAGCTCTTCCTGTCGCCCTCGGCGCCCTACCCTGTCGACGTCCGCGGCAAGCGCCTCGACGGCCCCGTCGCCGGCGACCTCGACAAGACGGCGCCTCCCTTCTCTCCCGCCTTCTTGGCGCACTACGCCATCAAGTCGAGGGAGGACTACGGGAAAAAGATCGAGCGCGGGTCGGCGATGGGCAACAGGAAGTCGTGGGAGTTTTTCGGCAGGGTCGACTCGAGGACGCGCGAGGACGCGAGCGGCGGGTGCCTGGGGGCCAAGAGGCTCGCGAGGAAGATGAGGGAGGCAGGGGCGCTGGCCTTGCCGAGGTAGTTGCTCTTATTTTCTTCGTTTCAACAGGGACAAAAAACAAAAAAACCCAAGGTCATTTCCTCCCCCTCCTGTGGAAAAACAAAAAAATCCCATCTGCTCTCCAAAACAAAAAACAACGAGCCCCCCAAATGACGACTCTCCTGGATCCTCTCCGGGACGCTGAAGACGCTGAGCGCGTTCTCCGTCCCAAGAGCGACGAGCGCAAGCTGAAGAAGAAGGAGAAGAAGAAGAGCAGAGGCGACGGCGACGGCGAGAAGATGAAGAAGGAGAAGAAGAAGCGAAAGAGTTTTGATGCCGACGGCGGCGGCGGCGGCGACAATGCCGCGCCGGCTGCCAGTGTCGACGCCGCCGCTTCTTCGCCCTCGCAGCCGCCCAAGAAAAAGAAAAAGGTGCGTGCGTGCACTGCTAGGGAGCATGAAGGGTTACATTGATGCCACACAGAGCTAGCAAGGCCAACGACGTTGGGCAATTTAATTTACTATTTTCTCTCGACGGCTCTTTCTCTCTCTCTCACCGCCCTCTCTCTCGCCCCCCCCCCCTCACTGCAACAACAGCGCCCGCCCAAGAAATCCGCCGCCGCCTTCGCCGCGTCCCTGGAAGCCGCCGCCACGATCGCGACGGCCCCGGCGGAGGAGCAGGCGGCGTGGCTGTGGTCGTCGGCCGAGGAGACGCTGAAGCTCTCGGCGGCGGAGCTCGTCGGGCTCGATGAGACCAAGGTCGTCCCGTTGCCGTCGCCTCCCTCGTCTTCCGGCGGCGGCGGCTCTTCCCCCTCCCTCGAGGAGCGACTCGCCGCGGCGGACCCGAACCTCGCGGCGGAGCTCACGAGGTGGAGCCCCCCGAGCGGCGGGTCCGCGTCCCCTTCTTCCGGACCGGCGGCAGCGGCGGCCTCTGCCCCGCTGCTCCTCGCCCTGTCCCCCTCGGCCAACAACTGTCTCGCCGTCATCTCTTCGCTCCCGCGCGCCTCCTCGACCTCGCACGTGGCCAAGCTCTTCGCGAGGCACCTCAAGGTGGCGGAGCAAGAGGCGACGCTGAGGGGGAACGCGGGCAGGACGAGGGCCGCGGCGGGGACCCCCGCCCGGGTCGACGCGCTCGCAACGGCGGCGAGAGGCGACGGCCTTCCCCCTTCGCTCGACCTCTCCAGGCTGCGCCTCCTGGTCCTTGACGTCTCGCTCGACGCCAAGCAGCGCACCCTGCTCGACATCCCGGAGACGCGGGGGGACACGTGGGGCTTTTTCAAAAGACATTTGATCGAGAGGGTGCGACTGGGGGACTGCAAGGTCGCGCTGTTCGACTCGGGGGCCAAGGGGAAGCTGACGGCGACGACGGTGGGGTCCAAGTTTCGCAGCGGAGGCAGGGGAGGCGGTGGTGGTGGAGGTGACAGAGGAGGAGGTGGAAGAGGAGGAGGAGGCGAGAGAGGAGGTGGGAGAGGAGGAGGAGGAGGCTACGGGGGGCGAGGAGGCGGCGATAGCGGAGGCTTCGGTGGCGGCTCTTCGTCTTCGTTCCGCGGCGGAGGGCGCGGGGGCGGTAGCGGAGGCTTCAGTGGCGGCTCTTCGTCGTTCCGGGGCGGAGGGCGCGGCGGCGGCGGCGGCCGAGGAGGAAGTCGGTTTTGATGAAGTAAAAAAAAATGAGAACGAAAAATGAGAATAAATCACTCTCGGCGGCTAGCATTGAAGTTCAGTTTTCTTCTTCCTTCTCTTCTCGCGTTCTCTCTCTCTCTTTCTCGCGCCGATGTTCAAGCGACGGGACTGGAGGCACCTCCACGGCGCTGATGGAGGGGACACGTCGTCCTCGAGCGACGATGAGGGGCTGACGGCGTCGGAGGAGGAGGAATCGAGCGGGCATGCCGCAGGCGGCAAGAGCGACGACAATGACGACGACGGTGACAACGCCGTCTCGTCCTCACCGTCGCGCTCTTCTGCGTCCGAAAGCGAGAAGGAGAGTGGCAGCAGCTCTGACAGCGATGAAAACGAAGGTGCGTTGGGCAGAGAGAGAGAGAAAGAGAGGGAAATCGGCTTTACTAGGGGAGAGAAAGAGAGAGAGAGGCACCCCGCATGAAGCGTTTTTCCCGCCTTCTCAACCTCGCCTTTTCTTTCCATCAAACAAACACCTCCACAGAAGATCACGACGACGGCGCCGACGACCTCCTCGCCTCCGGCAGGAGGCTCGAGGACCTCTCCGAGGACGACTTTGAGGCCCGCGGGAGCAGCGACGACGACAGCGGCAGCGGCAGCGGCAGCGACGACGGAGGCCGCCGACGGGAGCGCAAGCGGCCGACCGCCACCGCCGCCGCCGCCGCCCTCGCTCCTCTGATCACCCCTCCCTTGCGCTCCTCGCGCCCGCCTCCAGACCTCTCCCCCGCTGCCCTCCGGGCCCAGCTCGCGGCGTGGCTTGACGTAGAAGCAAAAGAGGACGACGAAGAGGAGTCGGAGTCGGATTCGGAGCCGGAAGGAGAAGAAGAGGCAACAGCAACAGCAGCAGGAGGCGCGACGAAGAACGAGGAGCGACCGGAGAAGGAGGAGAAGAAGAAGAAGAAGCCCTCCTTCCGCCCGCTCGAGTGCTCCGCGTGTCCGGGGGTCCTGCTCGCCGGCGCCGCCGCGGCGAGGCAGCACGTGGCGTCCAAGGCGCACGCGAGGCGCGTCAGGGCCAAGAAGCCGGAGAGTTTTTCAGCTCTCGCACCGTCAGAGGCAGGAGCGGCAGAGAAGCAGCAGCGCCTGCTCCTCCTTCGCTCCACGCTGCGCTTCAGGGCGCCCAAGGAGGCTGACGAGACCGAGACGCACGCCGAGAGGGCGCAGCGCGTGGCACTCGAGGCCGCCGCGGCGAGGAAGAGGCTCGAGAGACAGAAAGAAGAAGATGAGCGGGAGAAGGAGAGGAAGCGGCGCCCGGGCAAGCGCCCGGGGAAGAGGCAGCGCCTTTCGTGGAACGGCAAGGAGAAGGAGAAGGAGGCGAAGGAGAAGAAGGAGACGAAAAACGCTGCTGCTGCTGCTGCTCCTCCCTCGACGCCGAACAAGGGCAGCAGCAACCGGGCTGCAAGGCGCGCCGCTCTCCAGAAAGTGAAATGAAAATGAAAAAACAAAACCCTTTCTTTCTTACGAAAATGATGGCAAACACTTTTTTGTTGTTTTCTCGAGTTTACCAAATTGCGGGGGAAGGGTGGAGAAGGGGGGGGATCAATAGGAATGTGGCTGGGTTTCTCTCTCTCTCTCTCTCTCTCTCAGAAAGAAAAAAAACAACGGACACTCAAGCGGCCTTGGCCGCGGGCTTGAACCGCTGCACCGCCTCGGTGTACAGCCACGTGCCCGCGATCGCGACGGCCGTGCCGACCTTGGCCTGTGTCGACATCTTGGTCCCGAAGAACACGACCGAGGTCCCGATGATCACGATGCGCTTGACGACGTTGCAGACGCCGTGCGAGACGGGGCTCACGCGCGACAGCGTGTTGAACGCGAACTGGTTGTAGAGGTGGTAGAGTAGGCCGACGCCGCCGAGCGCGTACCAGAAGTTGGGGTTGGCCTGCAGCGCCTTGTCGACGCCCGCCCTGAGCGCGGGGCCCTCCATGACGAGCGCGGCCGGGACGCAGATGAGCGTCGAGATCAGGGTCGTGTAGGCGTAGATCGCCGTCGAGTCGAGGTTGCTGATCGAGGCCATCGCGCGCTTGGACCAGACGGCGCGGAAGCCGAACGTCAGGTTGGAGACCATCGCGCCGATGAACCCGGTCCAGTTGAACGAGAGGTCCGAGGCGGAGGCGAGCGCGACGCCGCCCATGATGGGCAGCAGCGTGGCGACGACGGGCAGCGGCGTCGAGGTCCCGAGGATCGCCTGCGAGAGCGCGACGTTGAAGGCCGGCTCGAGCGTCTTGATCGTGTGCGTCAGCGAGATCGCGACGGCCGCGAACGAGAGGTTGGCGGCGATGTGGCCGACCGCGTGCATCGACGCGGGCCCCAGCAGCGTCGCGAACTCGTCCTTGGTGATCTTGCGCCCGAACGAGGCCTTCTTGGCGCCCACGGCGTAGGCGGCGGCGCAGTACACGGTGCCGACGACGACGTGCACGGCCGAGACCGTCCACGGGAACGGGAAGTAGCCGAAGATGGTCTTGTTGAGCAGGTTGAAGCCGACGTTGAGCGCGTACCAGAGGAGCACGAAGGTGACGGTGACGACGGAGGGGGCGGCCTTGTCGCCGACGAGCTTGGCGAGGGTGCTGTTGCGTCAAGGGGGGTTGGTGGCGAGTTTGAAGAGGGGGGCATACAGAAGAGGGGGAGTGAGCGGGGGTTGGAGGTCGAGAAAGGAAAAAAAAAGGGCGGCAGCGGCGATTGAAAAACAAACGTCGCCATCCGCAGTCGTTCCGGGGGTTCTATTCTCTGCGCTCCTTCGCTCTCGAGCGAGCAGAGGCCGGATGGGGACCCAGCGCGGGCTCTGATTGGAGAAAGCACCACAGGCAGCTGCCCAACAAGCGACGGCGCTTTGAGAGAGAACAAGGGCGCCAAAGAGAACTCTTCCGCCGGTGACCTCTTCCACGCTCTCTCCTCGCTCTCATCCCTGACGCATTCCGTTCTCCACCTTTCGAGCAGAGAGAGCTACCGGTTCCGATACCAGCCAGGAATTCGAATCGCAGCGAGTTGAGGGCGTACAAAAGCGAAAAAGCAGAGGCGCAAAGGCAGCAATCGAGCTGTTTGAAAGGAGGGAGTTCAGAGTCGCATGCCTTCAATTTGCTCCCCTCCCATCTCTCCCTCTCATGCCCTCTCCTCCTCTCCATCTCAGCAAAGGCTTCCGCGCGCCGTCCCCACTTTGCCGCAAACACTCACCTCTCGAGCGGGCTCTTCGCAGCCTGGGCAACGACGGCGCGACGAGCGGCGGCGGGCGCGGCCGCGGGGCGGAGGGCCGGGGCAGCGATCTTGGGCCTGGGGATGGAAGCGTCGGCCTTGATCGCGGCTGGGCGAGCAGCCTGGGCGACGACGGCGCGCGGCGCGGCGACGGCGCGGCGGGCGAGCACGGCCGGGCGCGCCGCGACAGAGGCGCGGGAGGAGGCCAGCATCTCGTGCAGGAACGGAGGTGCGGGGGAAGGGGGGAAGTGGGAGGGAGGATGAAGAAAAGGGACGAGAGAGGGTAAAGTTCAAAAAAAAGTGGTTTGAGTATTCTTTCTCGCTCGGAGGAGAGGCGTTTTGATCTCACTCGCGTCGTCGAACAAGCAGAGAAAATCGCACACGGGGGAAGACGAGATGCGTGCCGCTGCAGTCTCCCTCCCTCGCCCGGGTCCGGGCCGCCTCCCGCGCGGGCAGGTGCGCGATGACTGGAAGCACGCATCCAGCGAAAGAGAATGAAAGCGAGAGAGAATGAAAGCGAGAGAGAGAGAAGGAGAGAGCAGGCAAATCGAGACACCCGTCTTTTGGCGTCTGGCTGACCCGCGCCCCTCTCTCCCCGGCGCCTTGCACGTTCTCAAACTCTCCCCAACCGATTCTCTCAAACACAGGCGGCACCGGGAGGGATACCTCCTCATCATCGGACATGCGTTATTTCTGTTTTCGCAGGACCAGGGAAGAGTCTGGGGCGACGGCAGCGGCGGAGACAGCAGCCTCTCCTCCCTCTCTCGCCGCCGCCGCGCCCGCCGGCCCTTTGTCCCCGCCTCGGCCTCCGCAGCGAAAGCGCCTCCGCCCCCAGCGCTGGGGGAGACTGCGGCCACAGCCACGGAGGGGGCGACGACGGGCACGACCGCGAGCATTCGCACAGTGCGCATTCGCATTCGCACAGTAGCCACGACCACGAGGAGGAGGAGGAGGAGGAGGAGGAGGGAGGCGGGGGAGGCAGCTGCTGCTCTTCCCCGTCCTCGTCCTCCTCGTGCGACGGCGACGGCGGGCACCACCACCACCACCACCACCGCGGCCCCTCGAGGCTCCCCGCGGGCGCCGCCGAGCGCCTCGCCCGCGGGCTCGCCGGCGCCGCGGGGCTCACGGCCCTGGCCAGCAGGCTGAGCCACAGCGTCCCGGCTTTGGCCGCGGCGGCGGCGGCGCTGCTGCTCGCGGCGGCGCCCGACGGCGCCCTGCCCGCCGCGGCCCGCTCGGCTGCCGCTCCCTTCGCCCCCGCGCTGTCGGCGGCGGCGGCGGGGGCGGGCCAGCTCCTCCCCTCCCTCCCGGGCCCCAGGGCCCTCCTCGCGGCGGCGGCCTACGTCCTCGCGGGGCTCCCGGACCTCCTCGAGCTCTGCTACGCGCTGCTGGCGGCGCTGCCGCGCTGGGGCGCGGGGCCGCCACCGCGCCTGCCCGCGCCGGGCCTCGGCCAGGGCCCCGCCGCGGCCCTGCGGCGCGTCGACACGCACTCGCTTATGAGCGCCTCGGCGGCCGCTGCGGCCCTGCTGGGCTCGCCGCTCGAGGGCGGCCTGCTGCTCGTGCTCTTCGGCGCGTCGCACGCGCTCGAGTCGAGGCTCGCCGGGAGGGCGAGGGGCGACCTGAGGGGGCTGCTGGCCTCGTCTCCGCCTTCCGCGGTCCTGATCGAGATGGCGGCGACCGGAGCGGGAGGAGGGAGCGGAGCAGGAGCAGGAGCAGGAGCAGGAGCAGGAGCAGGAGCAGGAGCAGGAGGAAGAGAAGGAGGAGAAGGAGAAGGCGCGCCCCAGCAGCAGCCCGACTTCTCCTCGGCGCGCGCGGTCGCGGCGTCCGCCGTCCGCGTCGGGCAGGTGACTCTGGTGCGCCCCGGGGAGGCCTGCGCCCACGACGGCGTCGTCGTCTGGGGCACTGGCCTGGTCTCCGCCGAGCACATCACCGGCGAGGCGCTGCCCCGGCGCGCGAAGGTCGGGGACGCGCTCCCGGCGGGCACGCTGAGCCGCGACGGCGCGCTCGCGCTCCGGTGCACCGCAGCCGCGAAGGACTCGGCGCCGGCGAGGATCGCGGCGCTGGCCGCGGCGGCGCAGCGGTCGAAGCCGCCTCTCGCGGCGTGGCTGGACGAGGTGGGCGCGGTCTACTCCAGGGGCGTGCTCGTGGCGTCGCTGGCGGCCTTTCTGGCGCTGCTGGCGCTGGGGGTGCCGCTCGCAAGTTGTTCGGGCGCCGGCGCCGCCCTCTCTCGCGGCGCGGCCTACCGGGCGATGGCGCTCTTGACTGCCGCCTCGCCCTGCGCCCTGGCCCTCGCCCCGCTTGCCTACGTGGCGGCGGTCGCGACTGCGGCTCGGCGAGGCGTGGTACTGCGCGGCGGGGGAGCGACGCTCGACGCGCTGCTGGAGGTGCGGGGGGTCGGGCTCGACAAGACGGGCACGCTGACGACAGGCGAGCTGCGCTGCGTCGGCCAGGTCGGCGTCGGAGAAAATTCTTCTTCCTCCTCTTCCTCTTCTTTGGCGACCGCCGCGGCGCTGGCCCTCAGGTCGACGCACCCGGTTTCCGCCGCGCTGGTCGCCGCGGCGAAGGGAGCGGGGGTCGAGCCTTTGGCGCCGGCGGCGATCTCGGCGTTTGAGCTCGTGCCCGGGTCTGGGGTGAAGGCGAAGCTGCTCGAGGAGGACAAAGGAGGAGAAAGAGGAGGCTCGGCGACGGTCTTCCTGGGCTCTGCAGACTGGGTAGCAGCGGCCCTGGCAGCGGAGGGGAAAGGAGGAGGAGCTTCGGCTGCCGCCGCCGCTCTGCTCGCCGCGGCCGCCGAGACCGAAGCCGGCGCCGTCATCGTCTCTGCGTTTGCGAAAATCTCCTCCAACCCTTCTTCTTCCTCTTCTCCGCCTCCTCAGGTCTCGCTTTTCGCGTTCGAGGACGCCGTGCGAGCGCTCTCCTCCTCCGCCGTGGCCTCGCTGAGGTCGGGGGGAGCAGCAGCAGCAGCAGGAGAAGTAGAAGGAGGCGGCGGCAGCAAAGGGCAGAAGAAGCGCCCCCGTCGCGCTCCCCTCGTACTGCGGGTGCTCACCGGCGACAACGCCGCCTCGGCCTCGCGCGTCGCCCGCTCGCTGGGGATCGCGCCGGAGGACCTGAGATCCGGGCTGAGCCCCGCGGGGAAGGTGGAGGCCCTGAGGGAGCTGAGGGCGCAGGTGAACCCGGACGCAGGAGAGGGCGGGACGCGAAGGAAAGGGAGAGGGAAGGGGGGGGGGGCCTTCGGCGTGATGATGGTCGGCGATGGCGTCAACGACGCGCCGGCGCTGGCCGCCGCCGACGTCGGCGTCGCACTCTCCTCTTCGTCCTCCTCTTCGAACAAGTCTTCCAACTCCTCCAGCTCCAGCTCCAGCTCCTCCTCCAGCACCACGGCGACCGCGCAGGAGCTGGCAGCCGACGTCCTCCTCCTCGGCGGCGCGGGGATCGAGCAGCTGCCCTTCCTGCTCGACCTCGCCGCGCTGACCCGGAGCGTCGTGCGCCAAAACCTGGCGGTCGCCGCCGGGTCCGTCGCCGTGCTGGCTCTGCCGGCGCTCTGCGGTTGGCTGCCGCTGTGGCTCGCCGTGGCGCTGCACGAGGGGTCGACGCTGGTCGTCGCGCTGAACTCGCTGAGGCCGCTGGCGTTCCGAGGGGAGAAAGGCGGAGAGGAGGAAAAGAGGAGAAGGGCGGGTTCTTCTCCGTCCTCTTCTGTTGACCTCTCTTCGGCTGCTGTTGTTGCTGCTGCTGCTGCTGCTGCTCCTGCTGCACCTCCTCCTCCCCCTCCTCCTCCCTCGCCCATTGCTGCTGCTTCTGCTGCCTGAGAAGAGCAGGCCTCGAGAGAAAATCAGAATTGTTCAATGTAAGAAAACGAGAGGTGCAGAATTTTTTAGACTCCAACAACTGAAAAAAAAACGACCTCCTCTCTGCTTCTTCTTCTCCTTTTCCTTCCTCCTTCCTCCTCCTCTTTTCACAAAGCAGCCGCACCGCCACAGAGTTTCGACAGAGCCCTTTTCAGGTCCCCGCCGGCCTCCCTCAGGCACCTCTCGGCCTCGGGCTTTTTGAGGTCGAACTCTCCCGCGACGACGTCGACGTCCGCCGCCGCGACCTTCACGGCCGCCAGTGCCCGCTCGCGCTCCGCGGCCCTCTCCTTCTGCCGCTGAACCGCCTGCTGGAGCGAGTGCACC
>Ga0315285_10005579_pt1 | contig 12958 bp, 16 predicted proteins | sample YL17G09_36_MG_FD_203698 | JGI IMG/M metagenome (GOLD analysis project Ga0315285, IMG submission 203698) | Sediment microbial communities from Yellowstone Lake, YNP, Wyoming, USA - YL17G09_36 | ecosystem: Environmental > Aquatic > Freshwater > Lake > Sediment | place: USA: Wyoming | collected... | reverse complement strand
CCCCGGGGTGGTGGCTGAGGACTGCGTCGACGCCGTCGAAGACGCCTGCGCGGACCATCCAGACCTTGCCGCTGCCGCTCTCCTCGGCGGGGGTGCCGAAGAACCTGATGGTGCCCTTGACGCCGTTTTTCTCCATGGCGTATCTTGTGGCGATGGCTCCCGCCATGCCCGAGGCGCCGTGTATGTTATGGCCACAGCCGTGACCGTTGCCACCCTCGACAATGGGCTCCCTCACGGGCACCTTCTTCTGCGAGACACCCATGAGGGCGTCGTACTCGCCCATGACCCCGATGATCGGGCCCCCCCTCCCCCAGGTGGCGACGAAGGCGGTGGGGATGCCCGCGACCCCACGCTCCACGGCGAAGCCGTGCCGCTCAAGAGTATCGGATAGGAGCTTCGCAGACTTGTGCTCTATGAATCCGAGCTCCGTGAACTCCCAGATCTCGTCGCTGACCTCTACCACCCTCTTCTCGTTCTCGTCGACCCAGGAGAGGGCGTCCCGCTTCGTCTTTTCTAGGCTCATGAGGAACAAATGACACTTCTACGTAGATATTATTACCGACTTCAGGTAAGGGTCCATAATCTTATTGGTAGTAGTTTATATTGATTCTTTCAGGTGAGCGTTGCTTCATGAGCCTTGACAAGATTTCGAGTGAACTGAGACTGGTCGGGCTGCTTGTTCTTGTGACGCTGGCTCTCGGAATCGCGGCGATCTACGCGTTCCCCTTGGTGACCGCCCAAGATAGGAGTGGTGACACGGTCGACTCCTATTCGGTCACCCTCCATTCGGATGGGACCCTCGACGAGACCTACGTCTACAGGATCGTCTCCACCGACACGAGGTTCCTGTTTAGGTTCTGGGACGAGGCCGTCGTGCCGTCTGGTTCAGGGTACCCCAGTGACCAGACTCATCTGGAGCTGATTACGATCACTGCGCCTCCGGGGACGACTGCGTACCTCAAAGACGACCTGGGGCGAGTCACGATTTACTCGGGTGACGACTCTCAAACCATCCGCAACTTGGCCTATTGGGATGAGGTGGGTGCATTCAACCCCAACTATTACTCGCCAGGCAGCTACACGGTGAGCTACAAGTATAGGCTCTACTTCCCGGTGGATTCGGATGGCAGCTTCGACCACCTGAACATCCAGTTCGCCAGGGAGCACATCACCTACAGCAACGTCAAGATCGTGTTCGAGGACGCGGGCACGGTGACGACCGTGTACCCCCACCCGCCTAGTCTACAGGTCAGCAGCTCCGGCGATGATGTCACGATCACCGGAAGCTCGCCTGAGAACGAGTTGTTGGAGGTCGAGATGCTCGCGAGTTCGGCGGATTCCCCGTGGCGCTCCTGGGGCATCATATTCCCGGAGACGGATACCAAGGCTCTCACCGACGCGGCTAATCAGCAGTACACTACGCAGTATTGGACAGCCTACTCGGTAAACCTCCTGGGCAAGGCGGCTGTCTTGCTGGTCCCCTTCCTGCTTTTGGGCTTGTGGTTCAGGTTCGGACGCGAGGAGGACGTCACGGTGCCCCACTACCTGAGCACGGTGCCAAACCCTGACAGGAGACCGTGGTACGTGAATCTCGTCTACAACAAGGGGATGCTGAAGTTCGACGAGAACGGCTTCTACGCGACGCTGCTTGACCTCGATAACAGGGGGAAGATCAAGATACTGCCCTGGGAGGAGGAGCATACCTCCCAGACCAGTAATGGTACCGTAGCCGACGCCTCCTCACGCAGTGGAGGCGGCTTGAGGATACTGATCTTGGACACCGCCGTGTCGGATGAGTATGAACGTAAGGTCATGGGGTTCTTCGTGAACAACTCGACTCCCAATGCGACTAACCCGACGCAGCCCGTCTTCGACACGGATACGTTGAATACCTTAGCCAATCAGATTACCTCTGCAGGCGAGCCCTCCGTGAAGGCTCTCACGGCTCAGACGGAGCTCGCGGCGCTGATGAGCCCATTGGAGTCGGGTGCCTTCGGTGCTTGGAGGAAGATTCCGAAGGAGCAGATGACGGATAATAGCCGGTATCTCTACGTGCTGCCCACGGTTGGTTTATTGTTCTTGGGTGCGTCGCTCGGTGCCTCTATGTGGGCGTCCATCGTGGCCTACATGTTGACATTGCCCGTCGTGATGGGGATGGTCATCCTCGCCCAGTTCATGGTAGCGTCTCTTTTCCCGGTCCATCTCCTGGGGCGGTATAAACCGGGGCTCTACAGGGAGAAGCTGGAGTGGAACGCGTTCCGGGAATTCCTCGGAGACTTCTCTCAGATGCAGAAGTATGGTACGGAGGATCTCGCGATGTGGGGAAGCTGGCTCGTTTACGGCACGGCGCTGGGTGTGGGTGACAAGGTCGCGCAGGCGATGAAGAGTCTGAACGTCAGGTTCCCGGCCGCACAGGTGCCGGTGATCGCGCACAGGCACTTCTACCCCATCATCACCGCGAGTCGCCCCGTCACCTATTCCGGCGGGCGAAGCCACGGTGGCTTCCATGGGGGGGGAGGTGGTGGGGGTCATGGAGGAGGTGGGGGTCGGGGTGGCGGCGGAGCGGGCCGCCGCTAAGAATTAGCCTTTTTCTCCCGGAATCCCCCTTTCATGTGTCAAACAGGGTGGCATGTTAAATGCCGAGGATCTTGAGTATCTCGCGCCTGCGGACGACCCTGTAGGCCGGGTGGTAATTATCCCGGTACTCCTGTGTGTGGTGCATGGGCTGTGGGGCGTCCCTGTCGAGGTCCCGGTTTATGGCGTCGACCTCGTTGTACTCGAAGTCTAGCTGCCCAGACCAGACCAGCTTAGCGAAGGCCTCCCAGATCTCGATGAGGTCCTTCGGGTTCCCGACTACCTCGGAGTTCCTCATCGCCTCCATGAGTTGGATGAGGGGGTAGCCCTTGGCGAGGAATGGGCGGAGGTTGACGCGCACAACGGAGCCGTCGACAGAGACGCTCTCCATGAGGGGGTCCCCGGGTTGATCCTTTACGTCGAGGCTCGCCGCCTCCTTTTGGAGGTAGTCCCATGCGCCGGGTCCCATCAGGTGACCCACCCCGTATACCCCCTGGTAGAGGAGCTTGTAGGCGTCGCGTGCACGCATCTCGGGCCTCGCAGCCTTGTGAGCGCCTACCAGCTCTGCCACCCTCTTCCAGGACCCCATATCTTTAGACCTCGTTGAATCAACTTTTAAGGGCGTCGAGGTTTTAACGGCTCGCTGACTATCACATGCTGGGTGGAGTCGTTGTCCCTCGGGGTGTTTGGGCGCAGGGTCTCGCCGGGTCACGCGGAGACGTTCCCGGTGAAGGTCGGGGAATACGCGGATGGTACGCCGATATCGTTGACGATCAGGGTCGCGGTCGGGGCCCGGGAGGGACCGAGGATGACCATCCTCGGTGTCCAGCACGGCGACGAGTACGGCGGCATGGAGATCAGCAACAGGGTCTTCGACGGCGTAGACCCGAAGGAGTTCAGGGGCTCCCTCGTCTCCATCCCCGTATCGAACCCCCTGGCGTTCAACGCGGCCGAACGCGCCTCCCCTCCCCCCATGGGGTACGAGAACCTGAACATGAACAGGGTCTGGCCCGGGGACCCGAAGGGCCTCCTCATGGAGAGGATAGCCGCCGAGATATGGGACCAGGCGATCAAGAACTCTGACCTCGTCGTGGACCTCCACGAGGGCGGGCGCGCCTTCATGGCGAGGTACATCCACGCGAGGGGGACACCGGAGACGGAGAGGCTAGTCGGCGAGCAGAACACGAGGCTCTACAGGCTCTTCGGGCAGGGGGTCCCCGTCCTCGGCGGCGTCAACACCCGCCCCGGCATGATGGGGAGCCTCAGCATCCAGGCGGGACTTGTCGGGATACCCACCCTGAGCCCCGAACTAGGCGGCGGGGGCAGACTATGGGACGACCTCGTCGCAACCGGGGTACAGGGCGTGAGAAACGTATTGATTGGCCTGGGGATGATAAACGAGGAGTCGGTGGGTTCCGACGCGGGGCAGCTCGTCAGCAACGGGAGCAGCTGGCCGAAGACCCAGCACGGGGGCGTTATGTACAACTGCTGCGGGCTGGGCGCCGTCGTCGAGGGGGACACGCTCCTCGGGGTCCTCAAGGACACGGCTGGGAGGGTAATAGAGGAGTGCAGGGCGCCCTACAGATCGGTCATCTTCGACACGAGGTACCAGCCCACCGTCTACCCGGGGGACTGGACGTTCCACTGCGGCAGGCTAGTCTAGCGCCTTCTTGCGGTCAACAAGCTTGATGGTCCCGGCGGGGCACGTCGAGACGCAGAGGCCGCAGCCGAAGCAGCGCGTGTTGTCATACTTCTTCTCGCCACCCACAACGCTCCGGGCTCCGAAGACGCACCTCTTCACACACTCCCCGCAGTCGGCGCACTTCGCCTCGTCGTCCTCGGCGATGAGCTTCGAGGTCAGCACCTGCGTGTGTATGCCGTGGCGGAGGAGCCCGCCGAGGGTGTGGCAGCAGCAGGTGCAGCAGCTGCAGATGAGGAACGGCTTGTCGTCGCCCTTCATGACGTAGGCCATGTGGACGAGGCCAGCGTCGTGGCTCCTCCGGAGGGCGGCGAGGGCCTCCTCGACGGTGACCCTGCGGGAGTTGTGCCCCTCACCCTTCTCGGGGTAGTCGGGGCCGACGTTGACGGCGAGGCAGGTGTCGAGAGGATTGTCGCAGTTCTTGTGTATCGACCGGCACCCGCAGTCGTTGAGGAAGATGTACTCGCTCTCGCGGAGTATCTTCTCGACCTCACTCAGGTCGTAGACCCTGTGGTCGGCCTCGATCTCTACGTTGACGGGCAGAGCCACGGCTGACTGCAGGCTATCGGCGATGTCCCTTAGCTCCTTGTCGCTGTAGTAGTGGTTGTCACCCCCACTTTTTTGGTGAGGCACGGATCATCCCGTGTGGCCTCGGCTTATAAATTCGAATGTAGGGTCGCCCCACTGAATCGTTTATTAGTAAGATTGGAATATTAGTTAGTCAAGCCTAAATTGGTGATTTGATGGGTGGAGATCAGGAAACACGCACACCGGAGTCAACAACCGTTGAAGAAAGAGACCCAGAAACGTCGTACCTTAAACAACGTATGTCTAGAGTCAAGCACAAGATCGCGGTCATTAGCGGCAAGGGTGGCGTGGGAAAATCCCTGGTTACAGCCAACCTCGCCGTAGCATTAACGGCGGAGGAGAAAAGGGTCGGAGTCTTGGACGCGGATATCCACGGTCCCTGCATCCCGAAGATGCTCGGATTAAAGGGTAAGCACATGGATGCGGGCCCCGCCGGCATAATGCCCGTAGTCTCACCATCCGGTATTCGATGCGCCTCGATGGCGTTCCTTCTCCCCAGCGACGACTCACCAGTCATCTGGAGGGGCCCCCTCAAGATGGGCGCCATAAAGCAGCTCCTCGCTGAGGTGGCGTGGGGCGAACTTGATTATCTGCTCATCGACCTGCCACCGGGAACCGGTGACGAACCCCTCAGTGTCCTCCAGCTCCTACCGGAGATGGACGGCGTGATAATAGTCACGATACCCAGTGAGGTCTCGGGCGACGTAGTTAGGAAGGCAGTCACCTTCGCCAGGCAGCTCAATGTCCCCATACTGGGGATCATAGAGAACATGGCGGGGATGCTCTGCCCCCACTGCGGGAAGGAGATCAGTGTATTCGACGGGAACGCCGGCAGGAAAGTATCGGAAACAATGGGAGTACACTTTCTTGGATCGATTCCCATCGATCCAAGAGTCGCCAGTGACTCGGATGAAGGGACGCCCTTCATCGCCGAACACAAAGATTCTCCAGCGGCGAATGCGTTCCAGGGGATCGTTGAAAAAATCGTTAAGGTGGTTGAAAAATGAAGGTTGCGGTATCTTCGACCGGTCAAGGTCAGGACGGTGGAGTGGACCCCCGTTTCGGTAGGTGTCCCTACTTCTTGATCGTAGACTCTGACACGTTTTCTTCCGAAGTTGTCGAAAACACGGGTACGGCGTCGGCTCATGGAGCCGGCATCGGCGCGGCCCAGCTCATAGCCTCGAAAGGCGTGAAGGCGGTGATAACGGGTCACGTGGGGCCCAACGCCTACCAGTCCCTGAACTCGGTCGGCATCAAGATCTACACCGTCAAAGCAGGGACGATAAAGGAGGCTATCGAGGCTTTAGCGGCTGGTCGCCTGAGTCAGGTCAGTGAACCGACTTCCCCGGGCCACGCTGGTGGGGGAGGGCGGGGTCGTAGGAGAGGTGTTTGAAGATGGTCAAGATAGTTATCCCGGTAAGCGATGAGAGAGCCTCATCTCTATCAGAACACTTTGGTCGCGCGCCTTTCTTCGCGTGGTTCAATGTCGAGGGTAAGCAAATCGTTGATAGGGGCGTCGCGAGGAACGACAGCGAGCACTTCGGCGGATCCGGTCACCCGCCTGAGAGGATGGCCGCTCTAGGCGCGGAGGTCGTCATAACCTTGGGCATGGGCATGAAGGCCATCGAGATGTTCCAGGAGCGCCGGATAGCCGTCCTCGAGGCGATCTCCCCTAGCCCCGTGCAGAACATAGTGGCCTATACTTCGGGGCTGCTCAAGGAGCTCACCCACGGCTGCCTCCACGAGCACTAGGGGCGCCGTAGGATGCGGGTCGCCGTCGCCAGTGGCAAAGGGGGAACGGGAAAGACAACAGTCGCAGTCAACCTAGCCCTGAGCCTCGACGGGGCGCAGCTGCTGGACTGCGACGTGGAGGAGCCCAACGCCTACTTGCTGCTCCACCCCAAAACCGATGAGGAATGCCCCGTAGAGGTCCCCGTGCCTAAGATCGACCTATCCCTCTGTGACTACTGCGGTGAATGCGCGAGGTTCTGCCAGTACCATGCCCTGTTCGTCGCGGGGGAGACCGCCCTCGTCTTCCCTGAGCTCTGCCACGGCTGTGGCGGATGCACAATAGTATGCCCTCGACACGCGATATCCGAGACTAAACGGAAGATAGGAACGATTCACCGCGGCAAGGCGATGAGCATCGATCTCGTCTACGGTGAACTAGACATCGGCGAACCGATCACCGTGCCCATAATAGGCGCCGTAAAAGAGAGGGGGAGAACGGAGGGCTGGGTGATCATCGACTCCCCGCCCGGTACGGCGTGTCCCATGGTGGAGGCGGTGACGGGTAGCGACGTTTGTGTACTCGTGACGGAGCCGACGCCCTTCGGCCTGCACGACCTCGAGATAGCCGTCGAGACCGTGACCACTCTGGGGTTACCACTCGCCGTGATAGTCAACTTCGCGGGACAGGGGGATAGAGGCGTCTACGACTTCTGCGGGGAGAAGGGCCTGCCGATCCTCATGGAGTTGCCCTTCGACAGGGAGATAGCCAAGCTATACAGCCGAGGAATCCCCTTCACGACCGAGATGCCCGAGTGGAGGACGCGATTCAGGAAACTGGCCGAAGGTTTGGAGGCTTTGGTTTGAAGCAGATCACAGTCATCAGCGGTAAGGGGGGTACTGGCAAGACCAGCCTGACGGCTTGCTTCGCGGCGCTCTCCGAGGGCGCCGTGTTCGCGGACTGCGACGTCGACGCCTCCAACCTTCACCTCCTCCTCTCACCGACCGTGAAAGAGACCACCGAGTTCAAGGGCCTCATGCTCGCGAGCATAAACCCCGAGAAGTGCATCGGCTGCGGCCTCTGCGAGAAAAACTGCAGGTTCGGAGCCATCGAGGGAAATCGCGTAGACCCTCTAAGGTGTGAGGGCTGTCGCGTGTGCTCCCTGGTCTGTCCGGCGGGTGCGGTCGACTTCACCGAGAGGCTGTGTGGCCACGCGTACATATCTGAGACGCGGTTCGGTCCTCTCAGCCACGCGAGGCTGTCGCCGGGGATGAATAACTCCGGGAAACTGGTGACCCTCGTGAGGATGAACGCTCAGGGCATCGCCGAGGCTACGGGCAGGGACCTAATCATCGTGGATGGCTCCCCGGGGATAGGGTGCCCGGTCATAGCCTCCCTAAGCAGTGTGGACGCTTGCCTAATAGTGACGGAGCCGACGCCCTCCGGGAGGTACGACATGATACGCGCTCTGCGCCTGGCGCGCCATTTCGGGATAAAGCCGCTGGTCTGCGTGAACAAGTACGACCTCAACGTAGAGAATACGGAGGGTATACGAGGCTACTGCTCTGAGGAGGGAGCCACGTATGTTGGCTCGATACCATTCGACCCCTCGTTCACGGAGGCTATGGTCAGAGGCATTACCCTCGTCGAGTTCAAACCAGATTCGGACACCGTGAGAGAAATAGTGAAAATGTGGGGGCTTCTGAGGAGGGAACTAGACCTTCCATAGGACCTCGATCTGCGCCACAGCCTCGCTCACCCTGGTACCCGGCTCCACCTTCACATGTTTTATGCCGAAACCACTCAGGATAGTGGAGGCTCCGACGCCGACGGCGCCGCAGAGTAGCACCTCGACGCCCTTGTCTTTGAGGAGTTTCGTCGCCACCGGGCCCACGCCTTGGCTCATCTTGGCTGCGGGGTTATCGACTACTTCTATCAGGTGAGGCAAACCATCCCACTCCAATATGGTGAAAGTGGGGGCCTTGCTGAATACCTCCGAGACTCGGTCCTTGAGACCCTCTTCTCCCATCGTGGGTAGTGCGAGCTTCATGCCTCATCTACTCCTGTTTTTCGATTACAGGTAGCTCCCCGATCCTCTTCCGGATCATCTCCAGTTGAGACTCGAGTATTTGCGCCTGTTTTTCCAGGGACTCCTTCTCGGGTGGTGATTTGGCTCCGACGAATCGTTGGTCCATCCACCATCTGCGTGGCAGCCATGGGAAGCGTGCGCAGCTCCATTGATCGTTTTCTACATCGGGGCTACCGTATGCCCAGCCGGGTCTCTCCCATGGAGACAGGTCCCTGAACGGCCCGTTTCCCGGATAGTATCCTCGTCTTCTTCCTCTGTATCCCATTCTCATCAACTACATTTCTGTGACTATGCACAGATTCAATTATGTGTCAGTACACAGAAAGATATAAAGGTTTCTGGGTGTGACTTGTAACCGTGCAGAGAAGGGCGAGAAACCGCAAGGGACCCAGAGGCAGGGCCCCCACACCGGTCTTTATAGGTAAGCAGGTACCCGGAGGCAGCTTCACCCCCAATGGTCCCTCACTCGGAGAACCGGTGGTACTCGACGGCGCCGAGCTCGAAGTCATAAGACTTGTTGACCTCGAGGGCTTGAGTCAGGAGGAGGCCGGCGCCAAGATGGGCGTTAGCAGGGGGACGATCTGGAGGCTTCTACAGGAGGCACGCCGAAAGATAGCCACCGCCCTCTCCGAGGGCAGGCGGATCGATATTAAACCCGAGTGAAGACTCACTAAACGATTATTAAGCCGGACAAAACAGAATTACGATATCAATGGTCAAAGTCGGCATCATGATATGTGACAGGAACAGGACCTGCACAGGGAACAAGTGCTTCAAGAGCATCAACGAGAGGGACGGCGCCTTCTCCGGTTACCCGAAGGACGAACCCATCGAGGTCGTGGGCTGGATGGCATGCGGAGGCTGCCCCGGCGAACGCCTCGAGGCAGCCCCAGCAGACATGAAGAAGTACGGCGCCGAGGTCATCTACCTCGCCAGCTGCTACCTAGCCGGGCACCCCATCTGCCCATACATCGAGGACCACAAGAAGTATATTGAGAACGTCGTCGGTCTCCCCGTCAAGGTGGGGACCCACCCGATGCCGGCGAACTACATAAAGGCGCACACGAAGGCGGGGGACTGGAAGAGGGACGGCGCAGATAAGTGGCTCAAGGACATCACTGGGAGCCAGGGGGACGCCGACAAGTACGACTCCACCAACCCCAACTTCCTCAAGAAGTGACCCTATTTATCCCGCCGAATCTTTTTTCTAACCGAGTTGTCGGAAGACAAGGAACTCGAGGAGATAAAGCGCCGGATGCTTGAGAGGATGATGAGTCAACCTCCCAAGCCGAGCCTGCTGAGGGAAGGCGTCGTAAACACATTGACGGATGCAGACTTCGATCAGGCCGTCGCGGCGGCGAATCGCCCCCTCCTCGTCGACTTCTGGGCGGACTGGTGTATGCCCTGCAAGATGATGGCACCCGTCGTCGAGGCCATGGCACGCGACTACGCTGGGCGCGCCTACTTCGCCAAGATAAACACGGACCAGAACAGGGTCACGGCGACGAGGTTCAGGGTGATGAGCATACCTAACTTCATGCTCTTTAAAAACGGTGGGCAGGTCGACCGGGTACTCGGGGCCGTCGGGCGCCAGGGCCTAGAGGCCTTCATTAGGGGTCATCTGTCGAGCGCCTAGGGTTTCAGCTTCTTCACGGCCTGAGCCGTGGCCTCCGGCATCGCTTCGTTTAGTTTGGATACGAGCCTATCAACGAGGATGGTGGGAAGTTTTTCGCGGTCGATCAGTGGGTAATATACTAGTGGTGGCTTGTTGTTTGCGGCGCCGTTGCATGATATTACCCCCATGTCATTCAGACAGGTGAGGGCCTTGTCCACGGTGGCGAGGCTGTGTTTACAGCCTTGAGTTGATAGGTATTTTTGTATCACCGTAGCGCTTCCACCCCCTTTTCCTAGCTTCCAGAGGCACTCAAGTACCTCGGTCTCTTGGATTGTGAGAAACTTTCTCAGCCCTACCTCTGAGGGATCGTATCCCTTGAATTCGAGAACCATCTTCAGCATCTCTCCCAGTGCGGGTTCTTCGGTATTTTCATGTGTGCATGCTTTTATTAACTTTATTCTTATTGTAAAATTCGATAATGTGTATATTCAAAGGAATGTATAATATGGATGCTGTAATAAAGGCTGTTATTTATCGTTATTAAAAATGAGTTTAATTTTAAAAGATAGAGAATTCGGATTAACCCGCTTTTCTTCTTCTGAGGTATTTAATCCTTTAAATATCCAAGGATAGGAAAGACGAGGATTTAGAGGTTAATCCGAAACCTCGATATTATTGTGGATCTATAGGAGGCCCCTCTTCACGGCCTTGGCGAGGTAGCCGTCGGCTGCCATGAAGTCGTCCGCGGCCTCCTGCGCCTTCTTCATGACCTCCTCCTCGTCGAGGGTGACGCAGCGCCTATCCTCGACGACGGATTTGCCGTTGACTATGACGGTCTCGACCTCGTCGCCTCGGCTGTAGTAGACGATGTTGGGGGCGACGTTCCGGACCGGGTGCGTGATGATGGGGACCATGTGTGGGGCCTTGAGGTCCATGATTATGATGTCGGCCTTCTTACCGGCTTCGAGGCTGCCTATCTTGTCGCCGAGGCCTTCGCCCCGCATCGTGAGGAGTATGCCGTTCCTGACGTAGATATCCGCCATTGGGTTCCCGTTGTTGTGCGCCTCATCATATTTTACGCCTTCGGTCCGGGTTCACCGTGTTCGCCCCAAGACGGGTTTGCTGCTTGGTCGATTGATCAGAAAAATTGGTCCTATCTGGCCACCTTTACGGGTGTTATCTTGAGGGCCTTCTGGATCTCCGCCGGGGTCATCTCCAGGATGAAGCCGCGTTGGCCGCCGTTTATGTAGAACTTGGGCAACTGGAGGATGGTCTCCTCGGCGTAGACCTGCATCTGGCGCCTGGCGCCGAAGGGGCTGATGCCCCCGACGAGGTACCCCGTGTGGCGTTGGGCGTCCTTGACATCGCAGGACTCGACGTTCTTCGCCCCGATCTGGCGGGCGAGGTCCTTGAGGCTCACCTCCTTGTCCCCGTGCTGGAGGACGACGATGGGTTCTGCCCCGTCCCTCTGCATTATGAGGGTCTTGACGACGTCGTGGAGGCCGACGCCGAGGCCGTCCGCGGCGACGTCACTCCCCTTCCTCTGGTAATCGTATGTGTGCTTCGAGTATGTTATCCCCAGTTTATCGAGGTGGGTCGTCGCCGGTGTGACCGGGAACCTCTTCGACATGAGTTGAGTGTCACCCGTTGCGCCGTTTAGGGTTTACGGCGTCGGGTATCAAATACGAGGGCCCCCAAGATGGGGGTATGGTTGGCATAGAGGAGATCAGGCGCGACTTCCCCGTCCTACGGGACTGGGTCTACCTGGACAACGCCTTCGTCGGGCTCATGCCCCGGCAGGTCAGGGAGGGGTACGACCGCTGGGCGGATGAGTGGTTCAACTTCGAGGTGGGCAACAGGACGATCCTCGACGGGTGGCTGGAGAAGGCGGGACTCGTCAGGGGGATGATCGCCTCCTTCATCGGCGCGTCCCCCCGGGAGATAGCCTACACGATGTGCACGGGCTCCGGACTCAACATAGTTATCAACGGCACCGACTGGAGGGAGGGGGACAACGTCGTCTTCCCCGAGTGGGAGCATAACCCGCTGGAGACCCACACGACGAGGCAGAACGGCGTCGAGTCACGCGTCTGGAGACCGAGGGACGGCAGGTTCGAAGTCTCCGACCTCGAGAAGCTCGTGGACGACAGGACCAGACTCGTTCAGGTTAGCCAGGTTAGCTACGTCAACGGCTTCAGGGCGGACCTCGCGGAAGTCGCGGACGTCGCCCACGTCCACGGGGCGAAGCTTCTCGTGGACGCCACCCAGGCCGTCGGCGCCATAAAGGTCGACTACAAGCGCGACGGGGCCGACTACGTCTCCGTCGCCCCCTACAAGTACCTCATGGGCCCCGCCGGCCTCGCCTTCCTCTACGTCGACTCCGAGTCCATCGAGGAGCTGACCCCGGACAGGACGGGTTGGAAGAACCAGATCTGGGAGGGGGCACACGCGGAGGCGCCCACCCCCGAGGACACGGCGGAGAAGTTCGAGTACGGGACCATAAACTTCCAGGGCGTCTACGCCCTCGAGGAGTCGCTCAAGTACCTGAACCGTCTGGGGATGGATTACGTGGAGAAGAGGGTGCTCGACGACACGGGGTACCTATTCAAGAGGTTGGACGAGCTGGGGAGGGAGATCTGGACACCTGAGGGGAACGAGTCCCCC
>Ga0315285_10005578_pt1 | contig 12960 bp, 11 predicted proteins | sample YL17G09_36_MG_FD_203698 | JGI IMG/M metagenome (GOLD analysis project Ga0315285, IMG submission 203698) | Sediment microbial communities from Yellowstone Lake, YNP, Wyoming, USA - YL17G09_36 | ecosystem: Environmental > Aquatic > Freshwater > Lake > Sediment | place: USA: Wyoming | collected... | reverse complement strand
CTTATTCTGACGCCGCCGATCCTTCCTCGCTTGCACTCGACGATGCCGTGCTTGCCGAGCGTCTGTATGACTTTTTGCAGATACCCCACGGAGAAATTCAGGGCCTTTGCAATCGCGGCGGCCTGAATATAGTCGTTACTCTTTCTTGCTTTAAGGAAGACGACGGCATCAACGGCCATTGTGAAATCCTGATTGAGTTTCACGGTTACCTCCTTCTCGGTACTATGCCACGTAAGCCGGGCTGTATATCTGCACCCGGTTTGTTTCGCCGGTCATCGGCACCTTGCGGACACGTGCGGCAAAATCGTCAATCTCTTCGATCTTCTCGAAGCCGACCACCATCGCGTCCACACAGCCCGATTCCAGCACGTATTTAATCGAATTGTCACACTTTTCGTTGCTGTCGCGGAAAGTGCCCTCACCCAATACCTTCATCCCCACGACAGCCTTGCCCTGCTTGCGGAGCGCCTTGAGCACCGCTTCAACCTCGGGCACATCTTCTACCTGCCTTATGTCCATTTTCACTGCGTATGGGTTGATGCGCGCGTGCACGGAGTCAACCCACGGCTCTTTTATGCACGCCTCCAGCGCCGCCAATGAATGGCACGAGACGCCGTGAGCGCGGACGAGGCCCTTCTTCTTGAGCTTGGCCAGAGCCTCCATATATCCGCCCAGCTCTTCCGGCCACTTTCCTGACTCAACGCAGTGCAGCAGAATCAGGTCGATGTAGTCGGTATCCAGCTCCTTGAGGAAGCGCTCCACGACGACATCGGCGGCGGGGCGCTCGTTTTCCGGCAGCCCTCCCTGCCGCCACCAGATTTTCGAGGATATTGCGTAATCCTTGCGAGGCAATTCTTTCAGCGCCCCGGCAAGAAATGGCTGCGTGCCGTAGAGATCCGCCACGTCAAAGAGTCTGATGCCTCTTTCGTAGCAGCCCCTTGCCAAGGCGTCGAAGTTTTCTTTTCCCATTCGCGTATGGTTCGACTGGCGTCCGCCGCCGCGCATGCCCGTACCGAGACCTACTCGGGAAACCTTTACCTTCGTCTTGCCCAGCCTTACGCGGTCGTACGGGTCGAACATCCCGGGCTTCTGTTTCTCGGCGGCCGTTAGCTCGGTTCCCAGCAGCAGACCGCCTACACCTGCAATCGACCTTGCCAGGAATTCACGACGTTTCATTTCCATCACTGATGACCCTTATCTTGCCCCGGATTCCAGGGATAACAACTGCTCAGCTACGCTGCTGAACCATCTTTGCGCTAACATATCCGAATTTACCTGATAATGCAAGAATCTCAGTGAAATTTTTGCCCTGTCCTCCGGCATCCCCGACCAGCCTAAAGGATGCCGGATTTCGGGTCAAAAACCGAGGGGGCGGCGCCAGGAAGTGCAAACGAAGCAAGGACCCTTCGGCAGGTGCAGTGGTTTCCGAGATGGCATAAGGCAAGTCTATTCGATCGGCAGGTGAATTGTCACGGTTGTTCCGATGTCGGGCTGGCTTTCAATATGCAGGCCGCCGTTGTTTATCTGTATAAACCTTGCAGCGTATGCAAGGCCCATTCCGCGTTTTCGCCCCGCGGGCTTGGCGGAGAGAAACGGGTGAGTCGCCTTTCGGACGGTCTCTGCGTCCATCCCGCAGCCAAGATCCATAACCTGGAGTCTTACCAGGCCGCCCGACCCAGCCTGCTCGGCGGTAATCTTTATCGGCCCCAGCTCGCCGCGGTAGGATTCAATGGCATTGGTTATGATATTGGCGAGGGCTGAGGCAATCTGGGCCGAATCCACGAAGACCTCTTTCACATCGTCGGCTACTTCGAGCTGAACGTTGATGTGTTCTGTGTTTGTCTTGCGGCCGGCCAATAACAAAGCTTCATCGATTATCTGCCTTGCATCGGTCCGAGCGGGCCTGGGCTGGGGCGGCTGGGCAAATGTCATCAGGTCCTGAATAATAGCGGATGCCTCATTCGCACTATCCTGAATCTGATTGAGGATATCTTTCTTCTCCTGGTCGGTCTCAGCCCGGGCGAGCATCTGCGCCCTGCCTGAGATTACCGTCAGGGGATTGTTCAGCTCGTGAGCGGCGCCTGCAGCCATTTCAGCCAGAGCTTCGATGTGACTGCCTTCGCCGGTCTCGGGTTCAACAGGCTTTGGCGCCGGGGGTCCCCAGGGGGCGGGCCGGACTGCACCGGACGGCGAAACAAGCTGCACGAAGCGCTCGGCAAGACTCTGCTGCCCGGCGACGGCAAGGGCCACGTCCAGGACGGCAGCCGCAACTGAAGACGATGTCTTGAACTTTTCCTCGAACAACGCCGCATCGCCCGGATAGTTGAGCTCAAAGGCAATCGCCCCAACCGCAGTGCCGTTGGAAAGCAGGGGCAGCAGCTTGGTCCTGCCCTCGCCAAAGTCAACGTCCAATTGCTCAAACAGCCAGTCAATATGGTCGTGGGCGTCAAGAATCGCGAAGCTTCTGCTTATCGGCTTCGGTACGGCGGAGACCCTATCGGGCACGTCCAGGCAAACCGTCCTGCTGTGGCCCAGGCTCTCCACGATGACAGCATCGAGCGTCTGCGTGCCGGGCGGAGGGGCCAGATACAGGCACACCATGCCCGTTTGATAGAACTTCTGCCAGCGTCCGGCGAAATCCTCGGCTACGTCTATTGCGCCGGCCGTCGAATCTATGCTGAGCAGGAAGTCCGTCAGGAAATCCAGATGGCTCGATGCGGTTTGGAGCCTGCGATTCTCTTTGGACAGTTCTGTCTGCTGCCGGGCCAATTGTGCCGCGGCGGCCTGGGCGGCATCACAATAATCAGCCACGGCATCGGGCGAATCCAGGCCGAGGATATTGGATTTCTCTGCGACCCGGGCAAGCAGGTTCTGTAGAATCTGCTCAAGCTGTTCGGCGGCTATTCCGAGCGACTGGGCGTTTCTCTCCATCGGTTCGGGCGGACCGTAGCTGCCGGACCGGCCTATGCCGCTCCGACGCGCCAGGGAATCAGCCAACTGCACTACCTGGGCTATCCTGACTTCGGGCATATTCTGCGAAATTGTCGCGGTGTCGCTGTGGTGCAGCCAGATAGCAAGGGCTATTGCGTTCGGCAGCCGCCACTTACCGGCCAGACGCTTGCCGAGGATTGCGTGATCGGCGCCGAGGTATTCTTGTTCAATCGTATGCAGGGAAGATTCCGTCGATTTCGCCTGTTCGGCAATGCGGGCGAAGCTCTTGGGCATCGCATCCTGGAGCGCGAGCTTGCCGATATCGTGTAGCAGCCCGGCGCAATAGGCCAACTGTGAATCCACGCGTGCGGCGGCAATCCGTGCGATGTCCTCGGCACAACAGGCGACTGCAAGACTGTGCAGCAGGAGGTCTTTTCTGGAGGGCGCCTCGGAGCCTTCGGGGTCCCGGGAGACTTTGACGGACAAGAGGACATCGCGGACGACGGGCGCGGGCAATGCGTTAAGTGCGGGACGAAGAGAAAGGCCGTCGCCCGGCAGCCCTATGCCCTCGCGGTCAATGAGAGAGAGTATCCTCGCCATAACGGCTGGGTCTGATTCTATAATATCGGTCAGGGCAGAAGGCGAAAACGCGCCTTGCAGAATTTTGGGAAGAAGACGCGCCGCAACACAGGGCAAGATGGAAAGTGAATCGAGCAGGCCGACTGCAAGCTCCACGCGGCGGGCTGCTGTTGAGGAGTTGGACGATATGTCCGGCATATAGCTAACCTTCTCCTTAAGTGTTCGCTTAGGCCATAAGCAAGATACCCGCGGGGCGCGCCGCTGCTGCTATCGGGCGCCGGATTGCGGGGACGCCGTGGCCGACCGCATTGTCCCCTATTGCATCTTCAATGCCGCCGTGACTCTGCCGATAAGCGTCGCAACACTGAAGGGCTTCTTTACGAAGTCTTCCGCGCCGGACCTCATAAGCTGGTCGATTTCATCCTCTTTTACGACGCCGCTGACGATAATGATTCTGATATCTGCGAATTCGGGGTTCCTCTTTATCGTCTGACAGACGACGTTGCCGTTGACGTCGGGCAGCATGTAGTCGAGCAGTATGACTTCGGGGCGAAATTGCTCGGTTGCGATTCCAGCCTCATAGCCGCTGGAGGCAGTCTTTGTCTCAAACCTGCCGTCCTTCGAGAGGATGTCAACCATAAGCTCGACAATCTCCTGGTCGTCATCGACAATAAGGACTTTTCTCTTGCCGGAGTCGATACTGTCCAGAGGAATACTATTATCCTTCATGAACCTAATCAGACTGTGGCGCGGAATCCTGCGGAATTTTGAGCCGGGAACACGAAACCCCTCCAGCCGACCGGAATCGAAGCAGCGGATGATGGTTTGTTGGCTCACCTTGCAGACTTCCGCCGCCTCCCCGGTGGTAAACAAATCCTTCATTTTATCCATTCCTCGTCTTTAACCAAATCCTTTTGATGTTTGCTCTAACCAAATTACCTTTTCGCCCTAATTTAACGGGTCGCATCGAGCTTGTCAAGTATAAAAAAGGTTAGAAAACCAAAATTTTGCAAAGGAAAATCTTGATATTATCAGTCGTTGTGGCAGTTTTTGGTGTTCGCGTTGGTTTTATGGGCAGTGCTTCAGTCGGTTGCCCGCTACGAAAACCCTGGAGTCTCAGTCCGACTTGCAGACAGGCATACGTCGGTGAAGTCACGGGGCGCCAGGCTTTTTCTATCGTTGGTCTTGAGGAATTTGCGCTTTCTTGCGAACTTCTTCCTAATATTGATGCCGCCGCCAAAAGTATTTTGGGTTAAACAACTTGTTATAACTCTTTGTAAAATAAGGCAGTTATATGAATTTTATGCTTGGCAGTCCGGCGCGTGGGCATATACTATAACTCATTATATATCAATGAGTTGGAGCAATTATGCATAAGATAGTCGATCCGAAACAAACACGCCTTTTTGACGCATTTGATAACGTCCTGACCGAAAAAACACGTAAGCGGCTGCTGGATGGATGGGCAGGCGTTTTTCGCCATATTATCCTTGAGCTTATGCCAATATCAGTTGAATATAGATGACTTCAACGTTGACGAAGAAACCGAAGAATTCTTATGTTGTCCGGCCGGCCATGCGCCTGAATCGTCCGTTCATGACAAGCAGACGGCCAAGACAAAAACTATCATGCCCCAATCAGCTTGCGGCCAATGTGAATATATTGACAAATGCCCGGTCAATGCGCCAAATCGTGTACGCAAGGGCCAGTGTGGCCGTGTTTTGGCTTTGTTTTACGCTTTTGATAAAGAGAATCGCCGCACAAACCGTCCGGAGAGGTCCAAGAAAGAATTCTTCGGTGTACCCACGGCAATTTACAGGGTTTCAACGATTTTATGTTGCGGCTTAAAACAACTTTTGACGCTGGCAGCAACCTTATCAGCAAGCTCAGCATTGACTTTAGGAAGTTCAGCAACTTGCTTTTCAAGTTCCGCAATGCGTTGAATGTAGAATTGTTCTTTTTCAGAAGTCAATTTTTGTCCTCGAGACATTTACTACGGTTGTTATCGGGCGACCGCGGGCCAGCACTTGAAAAGAACAGGTGTTTTGCAATTGAATTGAAACCTTGAGTAGGTTACGATAGAAAGCGAAAAATTAAGAAGTGGGTATTTGGTCTTGGGTACGTTGCCCAATACTGATAGAATACCTGTGAACGGTTACTAATTTCCAAATCTCGACCATCAAAACCAGTGCGAATCCGTGTCGAATCCTTCTTTGTATTTGGCGACAGGATCGTGTTTATATTTTCTCTGTGCGCTCAAAGGATGCGGTCGATAATGAATCTTGCGCCGAGGAATATATCGACCGCTGCGCTGAGGCAAACGACGGCCCACCGCACGCGGTCGATTCGCAGTTTTGCGCGGGCGACGAAGAAAAGGATCATCATTGCGACGGCGCCGAGTATGTACATCTCGGCGGTCTGGATGAAGAGTCGGGCGTATTTGTCCGCGAGGCTCAGGAATACCTGGAAGTGCCTTGTCGCGAGCAATAGGGCCGCGATTGCAAACCCTGCCTGCACGAACGAGCCGGCCAGGAGCCACCTTCTGTCGGCTGGTCCGGCCAGAATAAGACCCTGTATGCCCGCCCCTATCACCACCGAACAGCAGAGCACCGGCAGAGTGAGCCACATAACCGGGCTGACGCCGAAGATGGGCCTCCAGCAGGCTAATGCCGCGCCGAGGGCGAAGATTGCTATTATGTGGAACCTGCGGGCGGCGAGCAGCATCGCACAGCCCATAATCAGGGCCGCTATCGGAACGTGATAGAAGCCAACCAGGGTCGTGCCTATTGGGTCACGCTCGGCGATAACTAACGGCGCGAACAGGCTGACAAGGTCATCCGAGCGGAAACGGGCCTGGGTAGAGACCGGGAAAAAGCGGTAGTGCGCCGACAACTGGAAGAAAAGGACTATCGCCAGGAGGGGCAGGATAACGAGCAGCCCGGCGTTGCGCCGCCATTTGGTTTTGTAGCCGAAGGCGGCCGGGCAGAACAGCCACGGTATCGAGGCCGCGAGAAACCCGGCCGTCGGGTGAAACTTCGCCAGCCCCAGCATAAAAGGCCCGAAGCCGTAAATCCCCCCCGCTAACAGTGACCCTGCGAACGAGGACACCCACCGTCGGCTAAGAACGTAGCAGCCCAAAGCCGCCAGACAAACATTCACGGGCAAGAGCCACTGCCAGCGGTCGAAGCTCTCAAACCGCCACCATAGCAGGTTCACGGTGAAGCCTGCGCATATTGCAGCAGCCGCAACAAACTTGCCGTAACCGTTTCTTCCCATGTGCATCCGTGCAAACCAGGCCTCTCTCGCTGACAAAGACATCACGGAGTTTACATCACAGCGGGACCTTTACTTCCATTTTTTTCGCAGATGGTTCTTTTACATCCACGATGTCCATTTTCATTTTCGGACGCTTTGCCTTGGGACACTGGCCGGTCCAGCAGTATAGGCACAGGTCATTCTTGGGTCGTCCGATGGCATCGACCATATCATCGACTCTCTGGTATCTCAGCGTCGTGACGCCTAAATCCGCGGCGATCCAGTCCACCATTGCGCGGTATTTATCCGAGTGGTGGTCGATATATTCCGAGACACCCTCTATATCGCGCCCTTCGAGAGCTCGGATGGCCCTGCGGGCGGCGAGCTCGTGGATGGAGCGCGTCGAGAGATTGAACCTGCACGGGAACATCAGCGGAGGACAGGCAGGCCTTATATGAACCTGCCTGGCGCCGCAATCCCACAGCTTCTTGATTGCGAAGTTTTTGAGTTGAGTCCCCCTGACGATGGAATCCTCGCAGACCACGATGCTGTTGCCGTCAATCACCTCTTTGATGGGGATGAGCTTCATTTTTGCAATCAGGTCGCGCGTTTCCTGCGAGGGCGGCGTGTAGCTCCTGCCGTATCCCGGCGTATATTTGACCAGCGGGCGCCTGAACGGCTTGCCCGACTCCATCGCGTAGCCAAGGCCGTGAGCGCACCCGGAATCCGGCACACCGCAGACCACGTCAACGTCAATATCCTTATCGCGTCTTGCAAGATGCCGCCCACATCTCTCTCTGACGATCTCGGTGTTTATCCCCTCGTAGCTTGAAGCCGGGAACCCCGTGTATATCCAGAGAAATGCGCATATTTGGTTTGTGGTTCGGCCGGGCCTTTTTTGAACTATGCCCTCTTCGTCTATCAGGACTATCTCTCCGGGTTCGAGGTATTTGGTTATCTCGAAATCGTTGTTGGGAAATGCGCAGGTCTCGCTGGTTACAGCCCATGCGTTGTCACGCTTGCCCACGATAAGGGGCGTATATCCAAACCTGTCTCTTGCGGCGCATATCCCGGCCTTGTTGAGCAGCAGCAGCGAACACGATCCTTCGATCACGGCGAACATCTTCTCTATGCCGTCTATCAGATCGCTTCCCTGGTTAATCAGCTTTGCCACTAACTCCGCGGGGTTGACTCCCGTCTTGCTTACCTCGCTGAAGGATACCCCTTTCTTGAGGAGCCCTTCAGTTAATTTGTCCGCATTTTCTATGATTCCGTTTGTGACTAAAGAGAACGGCCCGTGTCTGGAGTTCAGATATATGGGCTGCTCTTCGAAGGCGCTTATAACACCGATGCCCTTGTTGCCGTTCATTCGCCTGCAGTCGTCGTAGAATTTCGACTTGAACTGGCTCTGGCTGATGTCATGTATCTGGCGCGTGAAGTCCTCGCCGAACACCGCCATCCCGCCGTACTCCGTCCCTAAGTGCGAATGATAATCCGTGCCGTAAAAAAGGGTCTCTGCGCAATTGCCCTTCGAGACTACCCCGAAAATACCACTCATTTTTCGCCTCCTTTGATATGTGTGAGGTTTACAGTAAACCACAGCCTATTTGAGGACTACCCTGCCCGCACCTGTGGTGATCCTTCCTATTCTATAGACCTGCTCGCCGTATTTTGTCAACTTCTCTGCAATCGAATCGGCAAAGTCCTCGGCTAAGATCAGGACAAAACCGATGCCCATATTGAACACCCTGAACATCTCGTCTTCTTCGACCGGCCCTTTCTCCTGCAGGAAAGTGAATATCCGCGGCGCCGGCCAGCTCGATTTCTTTAAGACGGCGTCGCAGTCGCCGGGCAGGACCCGGGGAATTTTGCCTACAAGCCCGCCGCCGGTGATGTGCGCCATAGCGTGAACGACCCGCTTGACCTTGTACTGCCCGAGCAGCTTGACGACCGGCCGGACGTAAATCCGCGTCGGCTCGAGCAATACGTTGCCCAAAACCGCCCCGCCGAGCTCCGGCGCCGCCTCGCCCATGTCCATCTTATGTTGCTTGAAGCATATCCTGCGAACCAGGGCGTAACCGTTGCTGTGCACTCCGCTGGATGCAAGACCGAGAACAACGTCGCCCCTTCTGACGTTCTTGTGGCTGATAATTCTCTCTCGCTCCACGACCCCCACGGAGAACCCGGCCATGTCGAAATCACCTTCGCTGTAGGTATCGGGCATCTCGGCGGTCTCCCCGCCTATGAGCGCGCAGTCCGCCATCCGGCAGCCGGCAGCAACCCCCTTGACCATCTCCGCGGTAACCGACGGGTCGAGCTTGTGAACCGCAAGGTAATCCAGGAAGAACAATGGCTCAGCCCCCAGGACGAGCATGTCATTGACGTTCATCGCCACAAGGTCGATGCCGACGGTGTCGTACTTCTTTGCCTTTGCCGCCAACTGGACCTTGCTGCCCACCCCGTCGGTGGAAGCAACCAGAACGGGATTGCGGTAATTCTTCTTGAAAAGCCGCTCGTCGTAGTCGAGGCGGAACATACCGGCAAAAGCGCTCTTGCCGGGTATCACCCGTGGCCCGAACGTCCCGGCAACGTAAGACTGTATCTTCTTGACCATCTGCTCGCCGGCGTCGATACTTACGCCGGATTGCTCATAGCTTATATACTTACTCATCCTTCGCCCCAAAAAAGCCGAGCCGCGCCAACTGAAAACTCAAAGCTGAAAGCCCAAAACCACAACCGAAAATTCAAAACTGCCGCTTGCCCTTCAGAGTCAGAATACTCGAACCCAGTATGTTTGCCAGCTCTTTTGTCTCACCCAAAAGAAACCGCAACTCGTCGCTATCTATTTTCTTGGCGTCGCGCAGCAAACCGAGCCAGTACAAAGTCTCATTGGCAGACTTTAGAGCAATGGTGAAGTAATTGGTAAAGTCCCGCTTTGAACCGGCACCCTTGGCCTCAACGAGATTCGCCCCTACCGATGTAGCCGACCTCAGAAGCTGTCTTGCTATGACACCAGTAACTATATCCTGAGGAAGCGAATCGAGAAACTCAACTACCTTGATGGAGTACCTGTATGTTCGATGGCTCAGTTCAGTTTTGGCTTTTGCGTTTTGGTTTTTCACTTTGCGTTTTACGTTTTACACTATGAAGTTGTCCGTCCTTCTTCCCTCATCCGTCGCTCCACAAATGTATCGAGCATCAAGTATCGCGTTCCTCAAACATCCGCATCTGGTAACGTTCCATAACGAACTTATTGACGGCGATGTCAATCGGTATTCTGTACTGGCCGATCCAGCAGGCCGTGCAGTAATGGTCCGCCGGCAGGATCGCACACGAAAGCAGCCCCTCGAGCGACATATAACCAATGCTGTTCACTCCAAGGAAATCCCTGATTTGGTCCAGGTCGCGGTTATTCGCCAGCAACTCTTCCTTCGTCGGGAAGTCGATCCCGTAGAAGCAGGGGAATCTCAACGGCGGACAGCTCACCCGCATGTGGATTTCCTTCGCGCCGGCCTGGCGTATCGCCCTTATCTTGCCCCGCGTGGTAGTGCCGCGGACGATTGAGTCATCGACCACGACCACGCGCTTGTCTGCAACCACCTGCTTTATCACCTGCAGCTTGAGATTGACCTCTAACTCTCTTTGCTTCTGGTCCGGCGAGATGAACGTTCTTCCGATATAGTGGCTCCGGACCATACCCATATCGAATGGTATCCCGCTCTTCTCGGCAAAACCGACTGCGGCGGACGTCCCCGAATCCGGCACGGGGATTACCACGTCGGCGTCGATGGGATGCTCTATCGCCAGCCGGCGTCCGAGCTTCTTTCTGAACTCGTGCACGTTTTCGCCGAAGATTGTGCTGTTTTGCTTCGCAAAATATATGTGCTCGAAGATGCAATGTGCCGGCGTTACGGAGCCTGGCGTGACGAAGAACCGGCTGGACAGGCCGTTCTTGTCCAATCGCACTATCTCCCCGGGCTCGACTTCACGAACAAACTCCGCCCCAATGGAGTCGAACGCGCACGTCTCGCTGGCGACAACGTAGGCGCCCTGCCCGGTTTGGCCGATGCACAGCGGCCTTATGCCGTATGGGTCGCGGGCCGCCTCGATGCGGTCGGCAAACAGAAACACAAGACTATACGCCCCCTGCAGGTGGTTGAGCACGTGAGCCAGCGGGTCGGGCTTGCTGATGTGGGTGGGTTTGGCGAGCAGATGAGTGATGACCTCGGTATCGCTCGTCGATTTGAAGATGCTGCCATACGCCTCGTATTCGTCGCGCAGCAGCATCGCGTTTATCAGGTTGCCGTTGTGGGCGACGGCGACCTGGCCGCGGGAGTACTCCAAGAGCAGCGGCTGACAGTTGGTCGATTTGCTGCCGCCCGTGGTCGAATAGCGGACATGGCCGATTGCAATCGGGTTGGCCAGCGTCTTCAAAACGTTGCTGCCGGTGCGGAACACCCTCCTGACGGTTCCCATTCCAGTATAGCACTGTATCTCCTGGCCGTCGCTCGATGCAATCCCCGCCGACTCCTGCCCGCGGTGCTGAAGACTGTGCAGGCCGAGATAGGCCTTTTCGACTGCGTTTGGGTCGCCGTAGATGCCGAAAAGGCCGCACTTCTCTTTCTTCTCTGATACCCTCTGGGACATAACCTGCAAACTAAATTGTCAAATATCGTTGGTGCTGCGACTGGACGAAGAAGGTAGTCTAACGAATCGCCTCCGACAAGTCAAATAAACATCGTTTTTTTTGCTCTGTAGATGCTGTGTCATTGCGGCCGAAATAGCTTTCAGCCCGCAGCGTAGTCGAAGGGAAAGTGAACGCAGTAGAGCAATCTTCCACAGACAGGTATCCTTGAGATTTCTCGACTTCGGCCCCGGGGGCCTGCGCTCGAAATGACATCTTCTCGGGGTCCTCTGCAGAGCATTCTTCTTCAGTCGGGGCACATGAATTGCGGCACTCTGCAGACCCTGCCTTCGGCGTTGACGCAGGCCAGGACGGTCCGCGCCTCGGCCAGGAGCGTCGAATCGGCGGGGCGGATGAGCCTATATGCATGCTCGACCTTGCAGGGCGTTATGCTCGAGCAGGTGGTCTCCAATTTGAGCTTTTCATCATAGAAGGCCGGTCGGCGGTACTTTATGTGCATCTCGGCGACGACGAAAAAGACGCCCTCGGCCTCGAGGTCCTTGTACGCCACGCCGTTCGCCCGCAATAGCTCGGTCCGGCCCATCTCGAACCAGACCGGATATACGCTGTGGTGCACGATGCCGGCCTTGTCCGTCTCGGCGTACCGCGGCACAACCTCTATCGTATGACTGTCTATGGTTATTCGTTCAGGAAAATCCATTTCGCACCGTCGCGACGTTCTGCCGCAGGATAATCACCTGGTGTCATTGCGAGGTCTCCATCTGTCATTGCGAGGAGTCCCCTGGGGACGACGAAGCAATCTCAAACGCCGCCGGATCGCAGATTGCCACGCCGCATGGGGACTCGCAATGACTTCTAATCCAACTATGGAACACGCCGGCCAGAATATCACAAACGCCGCCCTTTGCAAGACGCAACCGGGGAAAAAACGCCACGACGCAAAAGGCAACCACAGATTTCACCGGTTGCGCGGATTTGGGTAGATGATTGTGGAGCGACGAAGCCCTTAGGGCCCCGTGCGGGGTTACGCAGATTCATACGGATTTCGGCAGATGAGGCAATAACATTCGTGAAAAATACTCTGGCATTATTGTAATTTAGGGCAGGCGTTGATATTATCGTTGAATTGAAAGGCTTGGTTGTGCAGCCGAGCGTTTAATGTGGGAAATCTCATTTTAATTGATAGCCGCTGGAGTATAAATGGAAATGCCGTTTTCGACCCGCCGTGGCGGGCAAACGTCAAACCACAAACAGGCACCGGCTATAAGGACGCATACAATGAACCGACGTGATTTTCTCAAATGGACCGGCTCCGCTGCTGCGGCAGCCCGCCTCGGCGGGTTACCGCAGGCTCAGGCCGCAACCGCCCCATCGGGCCGGACCGCGCAGGGCAAGAAGCCCAACATCATTTTTATTTTAGCTGATGATTACGGTATCGGCGGCCTGAGCTGCTACGGCAGCGACAGGTTCAAAACCCCAAATCTCGATGCGCTGGCGCAGGGGGGGATAAGGTTCGAGTACTGTTTCGCAATGCCCCTGTGCGCGCCGTC
>Ga0315285_10005577_pt1 | contig 12961 bp, 11 predicted proteins | sample YL17G09_36_MG_FD_203698 | JGI IMG/M metagenome (GOLD analysis project Ga0315285, IMG submission 203698) | Sediment microbial communities from Yellowstone Lake, YNP, Wyoming, USA - YL17G09_36 | ecosystem: Environmental > Aquatic > Freshwater > Lake > Sediment | place: USA: Wyoming | collected... | reverse complement strand
GCGCTTCGCGATACTCGACCCACAGAAGCCGCAGAGTCACGCTTTTCCGGCGCAACTCGGTGTGAATCAGTGACCAGTCGGGACAAGGGATGATCTTTGAGCTTGGATGTGACGCCGTGGGGAAGAGGAGCCGAAAGAGAGCGTCCTCATCCAAGTCCGCGGGGAGTGGCCAACTAAGCCCCGCCCCCTCGGCGTGTTGCAGGTACTCGCCGACGGTGCTGTGGGAGATGGAACAACTGCGGGCGATGGCCCGGTTCGTCAGTCCGCACTCCCACTTCAGACGAAGAACTTCACGAATCTTGCGCATGGTTAACCTTTCCTGGGTCATCTCTGCCTCCTTGTGTTTTGGAGGCAAGAATGCCACAAAACGGTAAGATTAGCCAGCGCCGCTTGCTATTCGATCAGAAACGCTCCCAAGGATTCCGAAGCATGCCGTCCACTGAATCCAGACCAAGGCGACCACTGATTCCGGTGACCCGAAAAAAGTGGACGCCATGCCACCGGAACAGGTGGTCGGCATGGCCCGGAACGGGTGGACGGCATCCATCGGAATCACCGGTCGGCATGGCCCGGATTACGCATTCAGCAAGGTGGCCTTGTTTTATATTATCAAAAACATCTGCAAGTAGTACCACAGTAATGGAATCAAAGTACTATTGATTTTGAGATAGGCGTGTGGTATATTCTGCCTCGTGTGAAAAAAACATTAAGAAATCCTTAGAGCCCATTGTAACACTAAGGGGCACACTAAGCAGGGCAGGGGTTAGAAGACATAAAACGGGAGGAACTGATGTTCTGGAAAAGATTGTCCCTTGCCCTGGTGCTCGCCGTGTTGTTGTGCCAGTTGAGCCCTGTGCCTTCGCTAGCTACTTCAGGCGTCTCCAGTCAGAGGGGAGAGGGAGATGGACCTGGTCATGCAGGCTCTATTGACGCGACTCTGCAAACGACGCAGGCTGGAACCTATAGATACTTTTTCCCTGTAATGGCCTGGTCGGCCCCTCTCGCTGGGACCAGTTGGGAGAAATTGGATGTCACTGGTGGAGGGGCTCAGACGGGCATAGCCGTCCATCCTACCAATCCTGACATTGTATACATGGCTTCTGACAACGGTGGGTTGTTCAAGACCGAGAATGGCGGAGACAGTTGGTTCTCAACCTCCTCTAACCTGGGTGCCTACCGGCTGGGCTTTGTCACCTTAGACCCCCTTAACCCCGATGTCGTCTATGTTACGGCTTCCACAGATTACCGGTATGGGATCTCGGGGGGAGCGACGGGGGAAATCTATCGCAGTTTGAACGGTGGCCTTTCCTGGGAGTTTGTGTCAGACGCCATGGGGTTTCGGAGTTCTGTTCCCAATCAGGTGGCTATAGCGATACCCTATGGTCCTACGCAACCGGGTCGCTTCGACGGGGACATGGACAATTTGTCGGATGTGATCATTGTGGGAGCGTGGGCTGGACCAGCCGACCCGCCAGTAGGCGGCATCTGGCGCTCGCGGGACGAGGGGCGGACCTTCGCTCACCTGGCACTTCAGAACGAGAACATCACTGTTCTGCGTGCCTTTGCGGGAGACGCGCTGGTCCTATTTGCCGCAACCTATGATGGTCACGTGTATCGGAGCGAAGACTTGGGAGAGAGGTGGGTGAACATCAGCGGGGACATGCCTTTGAGGAATGTTTCAGACCTGGCTATCCACCCCGTTGACAAGGATACTATATATGCGACCTGCCGCTTATGTCAGGCTGACGAGCCCGCTGTCTGGAAAACGACCGATGGTGGTAGGAGTTGGTATGCGGCCAGTACAGGCCTGGATTCAAGAGAGGTTGGCAGTTTTCCCAGGATCTTGATGGACCGCTCTGACCCAGACATCCTTTACCTGACCACATACAAGGGATCGGTTAGTAAAAGCGGCGTATACAAGAGCACCGATGGGGGAGACAGTTGGCATCAGATGCCAGCGCGCCTGGTCCTGCCGGATGGACGTCCCTACTACTGGTACCAGTTTGAGGGCGACTTGACCATCGGGCAGGCCGCTGACGGCAGGTTGTTTGCCGGTGGTGGCGGCGGTTGGCGGTACCCGGATGGGGATGCCACGGATGGTCGGGAAGTGTGGGAGCCGGCTACGGTTGGAATCGGCAATATCCGTGTCAACGCTATAGAGGTTGACCCGTCTGATCCTACCGTCTTGTATCAGGGCATTGCTGATTTTGGCCCCTACAAATCGGTGGACCGCGGCAGGAGCTTCCATAGGATTCTGGGGAATGGCTGGCCGGTCACGGTGGACAATTACGTTTGGGATGGTCCTTACTACAGTAATTACGAAAGATGTTGGCTCCCTTGTTCCCAAACCTGCAATGGAAGTGGGCGGGTCGTAGTAGGCGGTACTACGGATTTTGCTGTCTCAAGACAAGAGCCAAACATCATCTACAGTTCCTTTGGCAGTGGGCCAAGCGATAGTGAGTGGGGGGGGATCAACAAATCAACCGACGGGGGCAAAACCTGGCAGCCGGTCGGGTTTCAACTGGTGCAAGGTTTTGAGCTGAACCCTGAGACCTGTGTGCCGTATGGCTTCCGGCACCTGGCGATTGACCCTGCTAACGGCGAGGTCGTTTTTGCTGCCATGGAGATCCCTTCTGCCGGAACAGGAAGGTTGTATAGAACAGCCGACGGTGGCAAAACGTGGTCCGAGATTTACTCTACCTCCACTTACATTACCGGACTAGAGGTGTCGACTGTTGACCCCCACCTGGTGGTATTCACAACGCGATCAGATGTCTACCAGTCTGAACGTGGGGGGGAGATCGGTTCGTGGCAGGTGATTACTCCACCCGGGGCGACTATGATTCGAGCGGTTGGACTCTCGCCCCATAGAACCCAGGTGTACGTGATAGGTACCAACGACCAGGGTATCTACTACACTGCAGACGGTGGGGACAGTTGGAGCAACAATCGGCTTGAAGACCTGTTTGAACAAAGGCTGTATCAAGGAAGTGATCAATATCTTCCTGCTGAAATTGCTACAGCAATCAATCCAAGGGCATACCTGCTGAACAATATCTCTGCCATCGTATTTGATCCGATCATTCCTGACGTGTTTTACATCGCCGGCACTCAGCACACACGAGCCTCTTTTGGTGTGGCCAGGATCACCAATGCTGGCCGGAATTGGGAGCGATTGACTTTGGAAGGTTTGGCTCACAGGAATGTGTTCGATTTGGCTATAGACTCATCAGGGGCATTTCTGTACGCCGGGACGTTCGATGGCACTTGTGCGCTTAGGCTAAAGGAACCATGAATCTCACGACGAACAAGAAGATTTTTGTCGCTTGGGCTCCCTACAGCCGTCGGAGCCAATCGCTAGCCATCGAACTGGGTATGGATCTGCATCTGATTCATTATCTTAAATTTCAGCGTCCGGCTTATGCCTCTCTCAAATACGTATTGCAAGCAGTATCCACTTTGGTGCTCTTACTCAAAGAACGGCCTGCCATAGTTTTTGTTCAAGATCCGCCGATCTTTGCGAGCCTGGTCGTTTACCTCTACACGGTGTTAACCTTTGGGCAAGCCCGGTTTGTTGTGGATGCCCACACGGGTGCATTGCTTCACCCCTGGTGGAAGCCCTTCAGAGGCCTGCAGAAGTTCATCTATCGCCGGGCACTGACTATCATCACCACCAATCGCATGCTGACAGAGTGCGTGCGGTCGTGGGGGGCGGATTCTATGGCTCTGGCCGGCCCTCCCATACACATTCCCCCTGGTGAGGCAATGTCTTTGAGCGAAGCGTTTAATCTCGTCCTGGTCAATACTTTTTCCCCCGATGAACCTCTTTCGGTTGCACTCGAAGCTGTAGCCGGTAGCCCTGATGTCCATTTGTACGTCACTGGTGATGTGGGCAAGGCACCCGCCTGTCTGCTGGAGGCGGCACCGGCCAATGTGACGTTTACTGGGTTTTTGTCCGATGATGATTACCTGAGACTCTTGCGAGGAGCCGATGCCATCATGGTGCTTACCGATGATGATTTCACGCTGCAATTGGGGGGCATGGAGGCTGTCGCTGTAGGTAAGCCCATCATTACCTCCGCTTTATCCTTCTTGCGAGAATACTTCAACCATGGCACCGTTCACGTCCCCAATACCCCTGATGGGATACGCGAGGGCATTGTTGAACTGCAAAAGGATATCACCCGTTTGTCTGCAGGGATCCTCCGCTTGCGTCGTGTGCATCAAGAAGAGTGGATCACAAATTCTCAACAGTTGCGCGAACTTGTAGCCGTAGGAAAGGCAAAATGAGACTATTAGGAAGGGATCTTCACATGAGTAAGCTTCTGGTCAGGACTATATTGCTCTGCTTCATGATTCTCAGCACAGGGACTCTCTTGGGGGGTATGGTGATTCACGCTCAGGAACCGGATGGAGGGGAAGAACCTATTGTCATCGCCGCGTCAGGCCGCCTGAACCTGACGTTCCAACAGCTTGGCTATGATACCTTGGGGTTAAGCCGGGAGAGGAGTGAACGTTATTATAGAGTGGACCTCCCTGGCAATTTCCGAATCCTATCGGCGGGCAACTACCTTGACCTGGTCACATACCATCTCCCCGATGTTCCTGCCAAGCCGTCCGTTCTGAAGGTCAGAATGAATGGGAATCTCTTGTACGCCTTCCCTTTAACAGGAACTAATGCAAGTTCGAACACCGTTCGCATCAATCTGTCCGAAGGACTTCTCCGGACTGGCTCGACCTCGATCCAGCTTAACCTGGACACCAGTACGACGTGTGAGGATCCGGGCGCGATAGTAGATGTTTTCGTTGACCGGACCTCCACTTTGAGTCTGGGTTATCAACAGAGCCCGTATCCGACCGATCTCTCGCGTTATCCCTACCCTTTTGTGGAGAAGAGCCTGATCATAGTGCCCGTCACCTTGGTCTTACCTGATCGCCCAACGGCGGATGATCTGACGGCCGCGGCCACGGTTGCTGCCAGCCTGGGACGAATGTCTAGGGGGGCGATTGACTTGACAGCCGTTTTGGGCAGCGAGTTAGACCCTGAGATACGGAGCAATCATCATCTGATTGTGATTGGAGCACCGGGGCATAACGCTCTGCTCGATGATCTGGCATTGCCCTTGCCTATTGACGATACGGCGCTTGAGCCAGGGCAAGGTGTGCTGGAGGAAATCCAGTCACCGTGGAACGGGTTTCGCTTGATCCTCGTCGTGAGTGGCCTGGATGATGAGGCGGTGTTAGAAGCTGGCTACGCGCTGAATTGCCAGGCGCATTTCTTGGGCATGCGGGGTCCCGTGGCTGTAGTTACCCGGTTTCGCGAACCATCCAGCCCCGCTGTTCTGCACACGCCCAGTCTGACGCTGGCTGCGTTGGGTTATGAGGATCAGATTGTTTATGGTGCACAACCTCAAGATTACGCGTACCACTTTACGTTGCCCCTGGGTTGGCAACTGGAAGCCCCCCCTTTCTTCGTGTTTAAGTTTTCTCACGCTGACATTCTCGATCCCGATGATTCTGTTGTGGACGTCGAATTGAATAGCGTGCCTATCGGCAGTACATTCCTAAACGCAGACAACGCCGATGAGGGAGAGTTGACCATATCTCTTCCTGGACGCTTGCTCAGAGCGGGGAATAATCGCCTGCAAGTAGGGGTCGAGATGAACTTCCCTGATAGCGACAATGCCATGAAATGTCTGGTTTTGTACGATGAGCGGGCCTGGATGGTGATTAGCAGTGAGTCGGAGATCTTTCTACCTTACAGTACGATGGACCTCCGCCCGGACCTGAGTCTCTTCCCGTACCCCTTCGCTCAGAGTTCTGGCTTCGATCAGACCATGTTCGTCTTACCCGATCAGCCATCTTCTCAGATGGTCAACAATCTGGTTCAATTAGCCCTTCTGCTGGGTAGTTCCAGTCAAGCGGAGTGTATGTCAGCCTACGTTGCTTATCCCTCGGAGATGGGTGAAGAGGCTCAGAAGGCCCATCACCTGATCCTGCTTGGCCGTCCCACAGAAAATGCACTATTGCGCACAGTCAACGCTTATCTGCCTCAGCCTTTTGCTCCTGATAGCGATGTCTTACAGCCACTGGTTGTAGATAATGTGGCCTTCTTGCCTGACCCGGCGCGAGATGCCGGTTTGCTGGAACTCGTCGATTCGCCATGGGATGGAAAACATAGTCTACTGGCAGTTACCGGTACGACAGATGAAGGTGTCCGGCTGACAGTACAGACTCTATTGGAACCCTCCGGTGCTCTGGAAGGGAACCTGGCCGTCGTCGAGCCCGCTTTTCTTCCTGAAGAGCCCAACCAGGTGAGCACTTACTCCATAGATACCCGGCCGCCGGTCACTGCCAGTGGGGAAGTGCTTACGAGTGACACCGTTTCTGAGGACGACTTGATCCTCTCGGCCGAGCGTTGGTGGAAATGAGGGTGGTGATGAATACATCTAGAATCATCCGCGTGCTCATCCTGATGCTGGTATGTCTCAGCATCTTGTTAGGCTGCAAGAGCCGCAAGTCTCCGTCTCCTCAGAGCAGCGTCATACCTACCGTTCCATCGAACGAGGTGGTCAGTGCTGAGGGTGCCAACACAGAGGGTACTCCTGTCGAGGGTGGAGAGGCTCCGGCCACAGAAAGTGGCGGTACGGCCGTGGTCCTTGTCGCTGATGAGATTACCACCCTGGAGCCATACCGGTTGGTGCGTACCCATCCGGACGGCAGCGTTGCCAGCCATCTCTGGGACACGCTGACCTGGCTAAACGATGATCTGCAAGTTGAATCTCACCTGGCCGAGTCGTGGCGATTGGTCAACAACTTCACCTGGGAATTTAAGCTGCGCCAGGGTATCAACTTTCACAATGGTGAGCCATTCAACGCCGAGGCTGTCCGTTTCTCCATCGAACGTGCGCAGTCCATGCCAGGGTCCCAGGAGACGTTTGCCAAAGATGTGGGCCTCGAGAAGGTGGAGGTTGCAGATGATTATACCCTGCGCCTCACCACACGCCAGCCTGTATCCAACCTTCCCTTCCATCTTACGTTTTTGGAGATCTTGCCGCCAGTCTATTATGCGGAGACCTCTCCCGATCAACTGGCAGTTGCCCCCATTGGTTCTGGTCCTTATCGGCTGGGCGAATGGACCCCAGGTGAAGGGTTGGTTCTGGAGGCCGTTCCCACTTACTGGAAGGGAGCACCCACTTTGTCGCGTCTCGTGTTCCGAACGGTCCCACGCGCCGAGGAGCGTATGGCGGCTTTACGTAATGGCGAGGCTGCCCTGGTGACGGATCTACCTCCTTTGCCGATGGAGCAATGGGATTCTCCAACCAGCAGGCTAAAGGCGGTTGAGAGTACACAACGCATGTTCGTTGGTGTGAGAGTTGAAGAAGGAAGCCCCCTGGCAGACAAGCGCGTTCGGCAGGCGCTCAATTACGGAGTGAATGTGGAGCGAATTGTTGACGATCTGCTTGAGGGTTATGGGGAACGTTATGGAAGCTGGGTTAACCCCCCGTGGAACAATCCCGCACTCGTTCCCTGGCCCTATGATCCTGAGCGGGCTCACGAACTTCTGGCAGAAGCCGGTTATCAGGAAGGGTTTACCGTGACCTTGTGTACGCCTGTGGGCGTGTATTACCAGGACGCGGCGATTGCCGAAGCCATTGCCCAGCAATTGGCGGAGATAGGCATAACTGTTGAAGTAGAAACGGTTGATTGGGCTGCTCTGGCGCGTCAACTGCTTTCTGGCGACGTTCCCCCTCTCTTTTTGTTGGGGCTTAATTCGTGGGGAGATGGGGTGGAGGATGTAAAGAATCTATCTGCTACATTTGCATTTAACCCCACGGGCTGGCAGAATGAGCCCTTTGAAGACGTGTTACAGCAGGCAGTCAACACCTTTAACGAAGACTCCAGGATCAGGCTTTTGAATGAAGCGCAAGCAATTGCCTATGACGAGGCACCCTGGATCTGGTTGTGGAGGCAATACGACTTCTACGGGATCAGCCGGGATCTCGATTGGGCTCCTCGGCGCGATGGGCTGGTCTATCTGTATCGAGCATCTGAAGGAGGCTAGGTGCGCGAACCTACGGGTGCAGGAGGAAGGAAATGGGACTGTTGGTCGTTCTAGGTGAAGGGGGGCACACGACGGAACTGTTGACCCTGGTTGATCTTTTAGGAGATACTTACGAATACCATTATATCATCTCCAAAGAGGACAATCTTTCGGCGGAGCGTATCACACATCCAGGCACTGTGTACACCGTGACCCGTCCTAGAGGAAAGTATAACACTGCATTCAGTTCCGTTTTTCGGACTCTGTGCACCGGGCTTGAATCGTTATGGGTTCTATTGCGTGTTCGCCCGACTGCACTCTTGAGTACAGGCCCGGCGATTGCTGTACCTGTTTCAATTATCGGTCGGTTGTTGGGCGTTCGTGTTATCTTTGTGGAAACCGGCTCTAGGATCAAGACATTGTCTCTGACCGGACGCCTTATGTATCGGTGGGCAGATCTCTTTTTCGTTCAGTGGCCATACCTTGCAGAAAAGTTGCCGCGAGCCATCTACGCCGGGCGCCTGGTGTGAGTGCAGGGGGGAAGGTAGAGACGCTTTGAGCAAGCCTCAGTTTATCTTTGTCACCGTGGGCAGCACGGATTTCGATGCCCTAGTTCAGGCCGTGGACAGCCTCATGCCTTCTCTCCGAACTCCGGGCGTGATGCAAATAGGGCATGGTCGTTATATCCCTGTCAACGTGCCATACTTTCGTTTCGCACCATCATTGGGCTCTTACTATGAGCAATCGTCTTTGGTGATTGCTCATGGGGGGTTAGGTATCACTATGGAGGTCCTGAGACGCGGACTACCCCTGGTGAGCGTTAGCAATCCGGACCGTTACGACAATCATCAGGAAGAATTGCTCTCGTCAATGTCGGAGGAGGGCTATCTGGTGTGGTGCCGCCATCTTGACAAGCTCAAGGAGGCCATTGAGACAGCGCAGACAATGCATTTGCGGCACTATGAGCCGCCCAAATGTGAGATCCATCTCATCATCCACGAGTTCCTGAGTGGGCGTGACCGGACAGGTAGGACCGGCAGACAGGTAGGTAATTGAGTTTCAAGGGGCAGGTAAGGCCATTATCGGTTGTGGACCCGCCGTCTCGGTCCTGGCCTCAACGGTGGGCAAACTGATCGGGGCGAAAGCGATTCACGTGGAAACCGGCTCAAGGATAAACACACTATCGCTGAGTGGCAAGATCATGTACACCATAGCGGACCTGTCCTTTGTCCAATGGACGCCCTTGAGAGACAAGTATCCTAGAGCCATCTATGCTGGGAGGTTGTGAGATTGATCTTGGTAGCGGTCGGCACCACTGATTTCGATGCCTTGATAAAGAAAATGGACGAAATAGCGCCTCTTCTTTCAGAGGAGGTAGTCATGCAGATTGGAAATGGTCAGTACGTGCCCAGAAACTGCCGATATGTCCGGTTTGCCCCTTCTCTGGAACCCTATTATGATAGCGCTACGATGGTCGTATGTCACGGTGGGTTGGAGATTACCATGGAGGCATTGGAGAGAGGAAAGAAGTTGGTTGGTATAGAGAATCCTATCTGCACCGGTGGGCATCAAAGCGAGCTGCTGAGCACCCTGACTGGAGAGGGCTATCTGATTTGGTGTCGCGACCTGAGCAATCTACCGGAGGCTCTGGAACGTGCGAGGCATTATGAGTTCAAGAAATACATCCCCCCTGGCTGTGAGATTCATAGCGTGATTCAGAAATTTCTGTGGGATCAGGCATAAGACTGCAACTAATATGGACCATCCGATCGCATGTGCCGGTTTTCTTCCGATTTCCTGGCATACTCTCAACCAAAGGAGCACACACATGGCACTTTCGTTGTCTGAACCGTTCATTCATCCCACTGCCGAAGTTTCGCCTCAGGCAGACATTGGCCCTGGCACGCGCATCTGGCACCAGGTCCAGGTGCGGGAACGCACCCACGTGGGGGCCCACTGTATCGTCGGCAAGGGAGCCTACATTGATTTCGGTGTTGTTGTCGGCGACAATGTCAAGATCCAGAACGGCGTCTACGTCTACCACGGCGTCACTGTTCAGGACGGCGTCTTCCTCGGCCCTGGCGTCATCCTGACCAACGATAAATTGCCTCGCGCCATCAATCCGGATGGGACGCTCAAGGCTGACGCCGACTGGGAGGTCAGTCCTATCCTGATCCAGCGTGGTGCGTCCATCGGCGCGGGGGCGGTCGTACTGCCTGGTGTGACTGTGGGGGAATTCGCCATGGTGGGTGCTGGAGCTGTCGTCACCCGCGACGTGCCGCCGCATGCCATGGTCTATGGTAATCCGGCCCGCCTCCACGGCTACGTCTGCCGTTGCGGGCGGCCTCTGAGTGAACAGGGAAACCGTCAATGGAAATGTGAGGTCTGCAATGAGTCCTACTCCTTCTGATTTACCCTTCATCCCCATCGCCAAGCCGCAAATGGGAGAAGAAGAGAAAGCGGCCGTCATGGCCGTGCTCGACTCCGGTATGTTGGCGCAAGGTTCGCGCGTGGCGGAGTTCGAGACTCGTTTTGCTGAGCTGTGCGGTGTCAGGCACGCTGTAGCTGTCGCCTCCGGCACGGCGGCGCTATGGCTGGCGCTTCTGAGCCACGAAATCGGCCCCGGCGATGAGGTGATCACTACGCCTTTCAGCTTCATCGCCTCGTCCAACTGCGCACTCTTCGTTGGCGCACGCCCGGTCTTCGTGGACGTCGAACCCGACACGTATCTGATTGACGCCAACGCGATTGAAGGCAAGATTACCGAGCGCACCCGAGCTATCCTGCCCGTACATCTCTACGGCCAGCCCTGTGACATGGCCGCAATCATGGAAATCGCCGGCCGCCACAACCTTATCGTCATCGAGGATGCCTGCCAGGCACACGGCGCGGCCTTTGAAGGCCAGCCGGTGGGCAGTTTCGGCACCGGCTGTTTCTCCTTCTATCCCACCAAGAACATGACCACCGGCGAAGGAGGCATCGTCACTACGAACGATGGTGCTCTATCTGAGCGGCTGCGCCTGCTGCGGAACCACGGCCAGTCACAGCGCTATCGGCACGACGTCCTGGGCTATCACTTTCGCATCACTGACATCCAGGCTGCCATTGGCCTGGCTCAATTGGACAAGTTGTCCGCCTGGAACGAGAAGCGTATTGCTAACGCCCGCTATCTGAGCGAGCGGCTGCAGGGTGTGCGTGTCCCCATGGTGCGCCCCAAGCGGAGACACGTCTTCCATCAATACACGATTCGCGCTTCCGGCGACCGGCAGGCGCTGCAGGATCACCTGCAAGAGCACGGCATTGGCACGGCGATCCACTACCCATGCCCGATCCACCAACAGCCGTTCTACCGGTCACTGGACTACGACGACGTGCTACCTCAGGCGGAAGCCGCCAGCCGAGAGGTCCTTTCGTTGCCCATCCATCCAGCCCTGTCCCAATCCGACCTGGATCGCATCGTGGCGGCCGTCAACAGTTTCACGACGCCAATCTGACCCACTATAACTCACGGTCGCGACTATTCGATACAAGGAGGAGCTTTCATGGAAGTCGTACGCGTAGGTGTCATCGGTACCGGGATCATGGGCGAACGACATTGCCGTGTCTGTGCCAACCTGCCGCGCGTTGAGTTGGTCGGCGTAGCCGATCTGAGCGAAGAGCGCGGACGCCAGGTTGCCAGCAGCTATGAAACCGTTTACTTTCCCGACTACCGGGCCTTGCTTCCCCAACTGGATGCCGTCACTATCGCTTCTTCTACCCCCACTCACTACTCCCTGGCCGCCGAGTGTCTGGAGCATGGCCTTCACGTTCTGGTGGAGAAACCGATCACCGAGACCATTGAACAGGCGCAGCGGCTGGTACAATTGGCGGACGAGCGAGGGCGAGTCCTACAAGTCGGGCATATCGAGCGTTTTAACCCGGCCTTCATCGAGCTGAAACACGTGACCGAAGACATGAGGCTCATCGGCATCAGCATGCGCCGGCTGAGCCCCTTCGACACCAGCAACACCGACGTGGATGTCATCCGCGACCTCATGATCCATGACCTGGATTTGGCTGTGAATCTAGCCGGCCTGGAGATCGAAGGGATCGACGCGTGGGGGCGTTCCATCACCACCGGCACCATAGATCACGCAGTGGCCAACGTCTCCTTTAGAAACGGACCTATTGCTACGCTGTTTGCCTCGCGGGTCACAGAGCAGAAGGTCAGGGCTATCGAGGTGATTGCTGAAGGGGCTTACATCGAGGCTGACCTGTTGAACAAGTCTGTCCTTGTGCACCGGCGGACACTTCCCCAATATCTTGACAATCATCACATCACCAAGTATCGTCAGGAAAGCATCATCGAGCGCATCCACGTTCCTATGTCCGAACCTCTGATGTTGGAGTTGCGTCACTTTGTGGACTGTGTACGCGGGAACTGCTCTAATCTGGTGCCGGGTAGCGATGGTCTGCGTGCACTGCAGTTGGCTGAGGCTGTCGCCAGCGAGATAGCTGATTGACCGAGTGCGGCTACGAGCCGCTCTCTGCAAACGAGCGCACGGGTGGCGTTTCGATGCTTACCCGTCAACTCCCTATCGTTTGGACTACTCCCTCCAGACCTGTCTTCGGCCGTATCGCCCTGCCGCTGGGGTGCAGAAGCCTCTAGCCTGAGACAGGTCTTGGCTTTCTCCGACTGTTCAATCGTGCCCTGCCCGCACTCCAGGCGATCAACGTCCGGTGGATCACGGCCCCCTTGATGCTGAAGCGTGGCATGTTCGGTGCAGCAAATCGGCAATCCATCCCCGTATAGTGCCCGCATGCGTGTAGCGCGGCGGGGAGAGCATTTTGTCTGCAAAAAAAGTTTTTGTCAAGCGAAAACAAGGCCATTTGTTGATCGGAAACAAGGCCATTTTGGATACCTTGCCAGAACTTTGA
>Ga0315285_10005576_pt1 | contig 12961 bp, 11 predicted proteins | sample YL17G09_36_MG_FD_203698 | JGI IMG/M metagenome (GOLD analysis project Ga0315285, IMG submission 203698) | Sediment microbial communities from Yellowstone Lake, YNP, Wyoming, USA - YL17G09_36 | ecosystem: Environmental > Aquatic > Freshwater > Lake > Sediment | place: USA: Wyoming | collected... | reverse complement strand
TTCTCCCAGCGGATCGATATCGCCTTGGTGGAAAAGATCCACCCGCCGCTGACAAGCCCGGAGAACACCGACACGGCCGCGGCGCCTATCAGCAGCGGCGAGATCACACCCAGCGCCTGGGCGCCTACGGAGCCCAGCAGACGCGAGAAACCGTCGGCGTCCGTGGTCACCCGGTAGCGGAAAGTCAGGCCGTCCTGGACCAGGCAGGTGAACCACGCGAAGATGCGCGGGCCGGTAATCGCCAGCGTGATTAGAAGCACGACCAGCACGAAGGCCGACGCCAGTTCCACGGCCTGGGGGATCTGCCCCTCCTCCCGCGCGCGCTTGATGCGCTCGGGAGTGGCCTTCTCGGTCCGATCTGACGCCGGCTTGTCCGCCAATATCGTTTCTCACTGGATCAGGAATTGGTTGAGCCATCCGCCAAGTTCGCCGCCGAAGCGTTCGAGGCTCGGCATCACAATCGAGGCCATCAGAAGCCCCAGCGCCACGCGGAGCGGAAAGCTTTCGGTAAGGATGTTCATTTCCGGCAGAACCCTTGCCAGCACGCCGAGCACCATCGACAGCAGCAGGAACGCGGCCAGCACGGGTCCGGCCAGTTTCAAGGCCAGCAGCAGCATGGTCGAGCCGGCCTGGACCAGCCCCTCGGCAAGGGCGCCGAAATCCACCGGCCCGCCCAGCGGAAAGACCGTCATGCTCCGCTGGAGGATCTGAATCAGCAGGTGGTGGCCGCCCGCGGCAAGCAGCAGCAGCGCCAGCGACATTTCCATCAGCATGGTGATGGCTGAGGTTTCCTCGCCCATGGCGGGGTCGATTATTCCCGCGTCGGCGAAGCCCATTTCTATCGCCATGATGTTCCCCGCCTGCTGGACCGCCAGGAACACAAACTGCACCGCCAGGCCCAGCGCCAGTCCGCAGGCAAGCTCCCTTGCTGTCAGCAGCGCCATCTCCAGCGCCCCGGCTGCCGACATGTCGACGTCAAAGCGCCCGATGCCCGCCGCCGCGAAGAAGAACGTCAGCGTCATGGCCAGGCCCGCCCGGACGACCGTCGGCAGCGACTGCCAGCCGAAGATCGGCAGCACAATCAGAAACGCCGACACCCTCGCCAGAAGCAGCAGGTACGGCAGGATCAGTTGTAGCAGCGGATCGGTGCTCATTGGGTAACGTTCTTTATGTGGCCAAATATCTCGAAGGTCAGGTTCATCACGAGTTGGATCATCCAGTTGCCGAAGATCAGCAGCGTGATTGCCACCGCCGCCAGCTTGACCACCAGCGCGATGGTCATGTCCCTTATGCTCGTGACGGCCTGGAGGATCGAAACCAGGAAGCCAACCACCAGCGTGACGACGAGCACGGGCGCCGAGACCATCATGCCGATCTCCAGCGTCCGCTTGCCGATGTAGAGTATCTGGGCGCTATCCATGGCTGCGCCCTTTCAGGGCTTGAAATCCGAAATTCGAAGCGCGAAATCCTGAACAAATACAAAATCCCAAATTCAAAATCCCAAACGCTTCGCGGGGGGCAAAGCTATCAGCATTCCAGAACGCCAGGCCACCGGCTCTGCCGTTTGGAGCATTCGAATTTCGAATTTCGAATTTGTTTAGGATTTCGAAATTAGGATTTCGGATTTTCATTTCGTTGCCGCGTCCTTAGTGGAAACTGCCCACCAGCGTCCGGGCCAGCAGTTGCCAGCCGTCAACCAGCACGAACAGGATTATCTTGAACGGCAGCGAGACAATCGTCGGGGGCAGCATCATCATGCCGGCGCTGAGAAGGATGCTGGAAATCACCAGGTCAACCAGCAGGAAGGGGATGAACAGCAGGCATCCCATCTCGAAGGCGGTGCGGAACTCGCTCATGGCGAACGCGGGCACAGCCACGTGCATCGGCACGTCCTTGACCATCTCCGGCAAGGGCTGGCTGGCCATTTCGGCGAACAGGGACAGGTCGGCCGGACGAGTCTGGCGGACCATGAAGTCCTTGAGGTGGTCCATTGTCCTGCTGCACGCCTCGTCGAAGGCGACCTGCCCGGCCAGGTAGGGCTGAATCGCGTCACGGTCGACCAGGGCGAGTGTCGGCGACATGGTGAAGATGGTCAAAAACAGCGCCAGCCCGATAAGGGCGACGGTCGGCGGGATGTTCTGCGTTGTCAGCGCCCTTCGGACGAAGGCCAGGACGATCACGATCCGCGTGAACGAGGTCATCATCACCAGCAGGCTGGGCAGCAGGGCCAGGGCGGCGAAGACGATTGCCATCTTGACCGGCGCGGACCAGTCGCCTGGAGTTTTGCCGCCGGCGGGCGAGGTGGCGCGGTCGATGAGGCTTACCAGGTCGCCGACCTTCGGCGGCCCGGCCGGGGCGGTGGCGGGCATGGTCGTCGGGCGGGTTGTCGCCGCGGGCGCGGTCGCCGGCGCCGTGGCCGGACCGGCCACCTGGGCGTACGCGACGGCCCCCAGGGCCAGAAGAACCATCGCCGCAACCAGGGCCCGGGCCATCACAGCTCGACCTCCCGTGCCGCAACCTCGCCGGCCGCCGCGCCGACGGCACCGGTCACGTCGGCAAGCATGGAGATATGCTCGCGGGTGCTGGCGATGAGGAACTCCCTCTGGCCAACCCGCAGCAGGTGGACGCTCCTGCTTGGGCCAAGGCAGGCGGTTTCGAGCACGGCGATATTCCGGCCACGGCGCTGCTGTATCTTAGGCACCAGCCTTCGGACAATCCAAAGTCCGCCCACGCCAAGGATTGCAATCACCACCACCATGCCCGACATCTGCCAAAGCGGACCTGGCGCGCCGGAGTCGCCAAACCGGTGGGTTTGTTGGGTCAAGTCCTTCCAGCCGGCCGAAGTGGCTGCCTTCTTCGCGCCCCCAGCCGATGCCGGCCCCGGCGATGCAGGCCCCAACGGGGCAGGCTGGGTCGTCGCCGCACCAGATGCACCTTTCGGCCAAGCCGCGGCGGGACCCGATGCCGCCGCGCCTGCCCCGGTGGGGCCGACGCCCAGTTGCAGGCAGACCGCCAGCAGGAGCAATGCTCCCACCAGCAGTAGCAGCCCCGACCGCCGGCCGCGCATGGCGTATGCCAGAGAAGGACTCATGTCCGTACGATTGCATAAACCATGCCAAACGAATATCTGCCCGATTCAGGGGGATTCCGGCGGCCTAAGCGCCGCCTCGGGGGGAAAAATCAGACGCGGCGTCGAAAAAGCATACACCGTGCGGCCCCGCGATTTCCGCGATTTCGGGCGATTTCGGGGACAGATACCCACGATTTCGGGGACAGATACCAATGGCCCGTAGATAAGCCTTTGGGCTGTTTCTTCCGGAGCCTGAAAGGCTCAAAGCCGCCGGCTCCCGCCGTAAGGCGGGTGGCGGACGGCCCAGCCCAGGGCAGAGCGAAGCGCCGCCCTGGGTAGCAGGCGCATATAAAAAAGACCAAGCCCTGAAAGGGCGCAACTTAGGATGCGGCAACGGTTTGTGCCGCCCTTTCAGGGCTCATTTCAACAATGTCCGCCACCCAGGGCGGCGCGGCTTGACTGCCCCTGCGGTGCAGCCAAGCCGCTGCGAGCCCTTCAGGCTCGTCCAAGAACAACGTCTTTGAGCTTATCTACGGGCCATTGGGATCTGTCCCCGAAATCCATGTGGCACAGTGCTCAGCGGAGCTGGGTCAGCATGATCAGGGCCGCCTTGTCGGTGGGATTGATGACGTTGCTGCGGTCGATCACGGCGACATACCGCCACCTTCTTCCGCTGGCGATCTTGCCGTGCTGGACGGTGACGTAGCAGGCGTACACGTCGCTCCTGGTGGCGATGCAGTCGCTGATGTAGCCGAAGAGGCAGTTTCGCGCGCGGATATAGTCGGCGTCCTGGAGTTTCGCGTCGGGCACGGCGCCGCCTGTGGGGGCGCTGAAGAACTTCTCATCGGCGTACCTGGCCAGGGGTACGCCCACCTCGCCCGGTGTGAGGAACCCCTCGATATTGCTTGGGGCGGGCCGCAGTCCGGGGATGCCAACCCACGCACGGTCGACCTGGTCTCGGTACTTGCGAATGTAGGAAACGGCGCCGTCGGCGCCGCCAATGAAATAGTTCATTCCTGTCTGTCCGAGTCCGAGGCGGTTATAGGGAGCAGCGCTGCCCATCTTGGGCCAGGGTAGCCACCAGGTCGCACAGTTGTAGGTCACATTCGCCGGAATCGCCACCGTGTTGATGTTAATCATCCCGTAGATGCGCTTCGTCTCAGTCTTAGTCCCATCCTCTTTGGTTCGGGCCTGGTGTCCGGGTGTCCGCGCGAAAAACTCGTGGAACAGGAATCCCTGCGGAATGTTGGGATACTTGCCGATTGTCTGGGCGCTGTTGGCCACGTCGGGCGCCGCGATGTTGACCGTGGGCATTCGGCCGCTGTCGGGGCGGTCCGTGAACAGCACGGACTTGGCGGCCTGGAGAATCCCGACTGTGAACGGCCTCTCGGTATCGCCTTGGCGGAACGGTCCGGCGAAGTAGATATTGGCGAGGTCTGCCAGGCTGGGCAGGAAGTAGGCGTCCTGCGGCATGGACTCCCTGACGGTCGGCGCCAAGGCCGTAACATTGCGAGGGCGGTATATGCCTGGACTGTAAATCCCCGATATCGGGGTTCTGTAGGTGCAGCGGTCGAATACGGGCGGAGTGGTAAAGCCGTTGGCCAGCCCCAGCTTGGTGCCGGTGAGATTGCCCGTGTTTTCGGTGGGGCCGTCACACTTGTACATTGCCAGGTTGAACCGGGCGAGCCGTGTGCCGCCGGTGGAGGCGGTCTTCAGGCGGTCGTCGCGGCGGATGTATACGTACGGGTTGTCGGTCGTGGTCGGCGGCTTCTTGGCAGGGTAATCGCCGGAGATGTCCGTTGGTTTGAAGTTCGTGTTGTAGGGGAGGTCGAAAGAGGCGTTGTTGCCGATGGTGACGAAGTCTATCGGCACCCGCTCGCCGCTGACCTTGTGGTAAAGCGTGATCGAAATGGAGGTGGATGGGGCCTTGCGGAAGTCCATAAGGTTGTTCTGATACCACGTTGAAGCGACGGTACTGACTGGTGTTTCGCCGAAGATCTTGGCCTGATCCGGGAGAGTGGTCGAGGGCCGGGCAGGCCCGGAGCCGCAGCCGTAAACCACGCGTTTGGCAGGCGTTGTGGCGGTAGTACTAGTCGTGCCGGCAAGGGAAGAACCATCTCCTTGGAGAGGGACAATGACCGTGTTGCCATTTGCCGGCTTGATCTCGAACTCGTAATCAGAGAGTGTCCTCGATTCCGCGGTGGGGTTGGACACTTCGATTGCGTAGCCCCAGGCGCTGTCGTCCTTGAGCCCTCCGGTATCATTAGCATCAAATTTCGAGTTTGAAATGTGCCGTGCGAAGACCTGGGTGATGACAAGTTCCTGCCGGAGGCCGTAGACGGTAATCCCACCGGTTGTGAACTTCCAGGGCTCCCCGGTTCCTTCCTGGGAGCAGTAGGCCCACAGGTTGGCCGCGAAATGGGCGGCCATGGTGGCCTTGTCATCATTGGTCTTGCCGATGCCCGTCGCATCGAGCATGAGTTTCATGCGATCGTAGACGGCCTGGCACTCAGCCAGGGTCTGCACGGTGTTGATAGCCAGCAGCTCGGTGAAGTTGGGCGTCACTGTCGTATCGGGCCAGCGGACCACGGAGGAGACGCTGTTCATCGTGGTCAACTGGCGGCGGATATTGTCCAGCAGCGGGGTGGTGGTGGTGGTGGACTTCGCGGAGATCATCTGGTTGATCCGCCCGCCGAACTGGGACATGTTGTCCAGGTAGCTGCACGCGTTGAGGAAGAAGACCTCCTCGCCGATGCCGAAGGGCTGGTAACCGCCCGTGCCCGTCGCGGGCTTGCCGGGCGACAGCAGATACGACCCGCACCAGCGGCCGTAGCCCTTTGTGGATGCCGGGGCGGGGTTGGCGGCAGTGCCGCCTGACGCCGGGGAGGCGTCGCCTATGCGGCCCTTGACTACGCCTGTGTCGCCGGCGTTCAGCAGCGGATAAATCGGGATCGATGCCGCAGTTCCGGACCTTTTGTCGAGGAAGGTCCGCAGATCAACCATGTCCGGGCCGGAACCCAAGGGGCGGTCGTACACCGACGAGTCGGTGGTGCTCCAGCCCCCGGCGGTATTGATACACATTTTCGAGCTGAGGTCCTCTATCCGCATGGCCACATAGTAGGTGTTGGTGTTGGCGTCGGTACCGCCCAGCGGACTGCTGATTTTGGTGTCGTACAGCACCGCGTCGGGCAATTTGTCGCCGTCGGTGCAGACGTGGACTCCGTCAGTGGTCTGGTCGTCGGTATATGTCCCTGCCGAGGCTTCGGCGAACTTGATTCCGGAGTCGAGTTTGTATGCGGCCGCGTTGGTCGGACCATCGAGGTTGGTGAGTTGACCGGGGCCGGAGATTCCCTCGCCCGGGACGTAGCTGCTGGACAACCAGGGGTCAACCGTCTCGGCTTTGGCGTTGGTGGTGTAGGCGTGCGGGTAGTCCATGAACCGGACCAGTCCCGTCGCGTCGGTCGCCATGTCAGAATATGGTGATGTCGTGTTTTCCTTGACCGCCCGGTCCTGGCTGATCTGCGCGATCGCCTTGGCCAGCAGGCCGTCAACGATCGGGTCGGCGTAGGCCCTTACCGTGAGGCTCTCGGTCTCTTCGGAGTCGAGGTTCGAGATTACAAGGAACGTCGAGGCGAGGATGGCGAGAATGGTCAACATGCCGATCGCCATCAGCAGGACCGAGCCGCGTCGATTGTGCATGGAAGTCATGGGTACACTCCTTCGCGCCGTAGCGCTATGCTCCTACAATGCAGATTACCTCGTACGGATGGCCCGCGCCTTGCATCTCCTTGGGCATTGACGGATCTGTGATCGCGAACGTTATACGGATGGCCCTGGGCCAGCCGGTCGTATTCTGAAGCGTCCAGTCGGTCTGATTCTTGTGCGACCACAACATGGGACTGATCTGCCACTTCAGGTTGCCGTCGGTGCCCTTGGTCCCATCCGTCCAGGATACCTTAAAGTCGTCTATGTTCGTGACCAGCACCTGCCAGAGATTCTTCAGATCAGACGCGGTGGTTGGTGGAAGCGCCATGTTGTTGCCTGGAGTGGTCAAGGCCACCTGGTTGGCCAGGGCCTGAAGCGTGAACGGGCTGTTGGCGTCGCCGGATGAAGCCGCGCATTGCCGGAGCGTGGAGAAGTTCACGTTTATCCGCTCGCCGCTGATGGTCGGGGATGGGGTGCCGGTGGTGCAGTTGCAGATGTACTCCGGCCGCCACAGGTACGTCTGCGTCTTGTTCGTATCGATGCTGCTTTTGCAGCTCTGCTGGCCGTAGCAGATTATGCTGCCATCGCCCCTGGTCGATTCGCTGATTCCGGCAACCGGCCCGGCCGTGCTGAAAACCAGCTTGTTGTCGCTGCTTATGCACAGGAAGCCGTCCTTGGAAACCCGGCGAAGGTCGCGGCGGATGATCCGGGCGATGGTGAAGGCCATGGCGTGGCTGCGGCGGTTCTCCTGGGCGGCAGAGATGAAACGCTGGGTCTGGACCAGGATCGAACTGACCGCCAGGATCATCACCGCCAGCACGCTGATGGCCACGAGCATCTCGACCAGAGTCATGCCGACGGCGCGCCATCGGCCTGGCAGGCCGGGGACGAAAACCGCAGCATGGGCGTCTCGCCCGTGATCGGCCGCAAGATGCACGACCGGGACGGCCGTGCTACTCACGGGCAAGTCCTTGGGACCCCTAACGGGGATGCCCGTGCCACGGCCGGGGCTCCGCCGGATACCGGCGGGCCTGGCGGCGGCGGGCCGGGTGCTTCGCGGATTGTCATGAATACTTGTCATGATTTCGTCTTTCATCGAGCAGTGAGCCTATTGGCCCGGCGCCCACCCAGGTGGTGCCGGGCTTAGTGCCGTCTTGGTTTGTACCGGTTTGCTGCACTCCAGCCGCCCGTAGAGAGGAGAAGCAGAGTTTGAAACCGTCATTGTGGTCAGCGTCACCCCGGTGCCGTTGCCGGCGGTCAGCGGGTCCCGCAACACTACCGTAGTCGTGTTTGTGACGGACTGGACAATGGATACCTGCCCGCTGCGGCTGTCGATGACGATCGAGCCCACCTTCAGGACGCCGGCGCTGGTGACGGTCACTGTCGAGCCGGGCGTCCCGGCCGCGACCGTGGACGAGAACATATCCGTTGGGCTTACTGTGCCCAGAAGGCCCGTTGTGTCGCGGATTATCGTGTATGGGACTATGATTACGTCGTAGTCATTGGCAAACGTGGACGTGGTCGCGTCAATTACCCGTCGCCTCATGAGGACCGCTGCGCCATAGGGGGTGCCGGCGGTGTTCCAGGGGTATTGCAGGTCGCCGGGCCCGAAATAGCAATCGGCGCCGGTGCCCGTCTTTAGCCACTTGTACGAGGCGGTGCTTGCCGGGATGCCGTTGCTGGCGCCGGTCGTGTGCCGCACGCGCGCCTGAACCATCGCCAGGGAGTTGTCGCCGATCAACTGGCGCATGATGTCGTCGATTGTCCGGATGTGAACCTGGATTCCCGCGTGCAGCGCCCCGGCCACCATCCCCATGCCGACCGCCAGCACACCCATGGCGATCATGATCTCCGTCAGGGTGAAGCCGGTGGCATGGGCGTCTCGCCCATGAGTTGCACGGCCGTCTCGGCCGTGGTGCGCAGGGCCGGGACGGCCCTGCGACTCGCGGGCAGGCCCGAAGGGCCCCTTACGGGGATGCCCGTGCCACTGCACCAGGCTGCGGCTGGCTCGAATTGTCGTTTCGCCGGTTTGCATGGTTCTAGTCCCTTTTGTAAAGCTGACCCGTGTGAACGTTCAGGGGCAGCAACTGGGCGTTCTCATTAAGGTAGGCCACCTTGTTGGACGCCGATGAGTACTCGGCGACGTCGAACATGGTTATCGCCGTCGTGCCGTAGCGGTCCTGGACGTAGTCGATATTGACAAGTCGCCAGAGCCTCTTGGAACCGAATCGGGCCACATCAGTGGTGGCGACATCATTGAAGATCGGGCTCTGGTCGTTGAATTTGATCGGATTGCCGTTGACGAACCGCGTTACCGCCCCGAGCGGGTTGAATATCACCGAGAAAGTGGTGAACTTTGTCATATTCTCTGCCGCCGCGCCCTCGAACAGAGACGAGGCGCTGTTGCCAATTGTGGCCTCCAGAGTGCCCGCGGCGCCCGCCGAAGGCGGTGTCACCGCCTCGCTGGCGTAGCCGAAAGCGATGTTGCCGGGAATGCGCTGGGGCGCCATGCCCGGTATGAGATCGAAGTATTTCTTCTCGGAATCGTAGACGATCAGGCCCGAGAAACACATTTCCTTGAGTTCCGGGCGAAGCAGCCCGTCCTCCGCATCGTTCAGTGCATCGGCCATTTGCACGTGAACGCCGGCGTACGTGCTGGACAGCACCGCCTTGGCGCGGGCGGCCGTGATCTGCGCGGAAATAAGATTGTACGCCTGCGCATCGGCGCCCGAATTGAACAGGGCGATGATGCTCGGCAATGCCATCGACGCCATGAGCGCCACCAGGCCGATGACAACCATCATCTCCAGAAGGGTGAACCCCGCCAGCCGCCCCGCCCCCCGCCAGGGGTCCCAAGGACCGGCGGCCCGGCGGCCTGATATTGTGAGGGTCTTGGTCATCATGCTCTTCCTCGCGCCGCGCGACTGCGGCGATCAGTTCATGTCGCTGCGGATGTTGTCCTTCTGGTACTGTTTCTGCAAGATGGAGTTTCCCTTGTACTCCTTCTCGAACCCGAACACGCCGTCCGGCCCGGCGGAGACTATCACCGGCTTGCCGCCGACGCCCCCGTCGTACAGGTACAACATCGACTTGCCGTAGGCGTCGAGGGTCGACACGCCGTCAAGGAACGGGCGCGTAGCCCGATCAATCGGGCCGTTGGGGCTGCCCGTCGAAAGGGTTGTGAGAAGCAAGCCCATCACCTGGTTCGGGTCCGACGCGGACGTCAGGTCGGGTTTGTACACCACGTTGGGCACGTTGCCTGTAACCTTGCGGTAGGCGTCGATAGCGGCCATGAGCTTCTTCTGGTTGCTGAGGGTCTCCTGCTTGCGTCCCTGCTCGATGACGTACCAGCTCACGCCGACGATAAGCCCCACCAGCACCGACAGTATGAACATCACCAGCAGCAGCTCGACCAGCGTGAAGCCCCATCGAGAAGGATGTGCCGGCCTGGCGGCATGAGTTTCATGCCTGGTTCTCATGGAATGGTCTCCTTGAGGTCAAACGAGAAGTTCGCTATGTCGTCGATCTTTGTGGTGGTCGCGGTGACCGGGGGCGCCCACACCCGGTCCGGGCCCGGCGAAAGCAGGATGTAGTCCTCGCGATAGTAAGGATTGCCGGTGCTCCAGTCTTTGAAATACGCTATCGCGGTCGGGCCTTTGGCGGCGGTTGTCTTGTTGTCACCCGAATTGTAGGTCTTGCCCACGGGGTCAAATAGATAGTAAAGGATGGTGTTGCCGAAGGCATCCTGGAATACCGGCGCGGTGTCGATGCCTTTTTCATCCTTGGTCGCGAGGGGAAGTTTCTGCGACACGTACGGACCGTACTTCTTGCCCGCCCGCACCAGCCTGAAGCCGGGACCGCTCAGGCCGTCCTTGGTGCTGTCGCCATAGCCCGTAAGGCACTGCGCCAGGCCGGCGGCGCCGGATTTTTGGGGGCTCACCGTCGGCCAGGGCTTGCCGCCGGGGGCGGGGAAGCTGCCGTCACTCGGCGGCAACTCGCCGATGTCCGTTCGGTAGTTTTCGACGCCCATCGTCAACTGATGCATGTAGCCCTTCGTCTGGTCGATCAGGAACATCTTGCGGACTGACTGGACCGACGGGGCGACCAGCCCTATGAGCATGCCCAGGATGATGATCACGGTAAGCAGCTCCACCAGCGTGAAGCCCCGCCGCGGCGGCCCCGCCGGGCGGACTGGCGGCCCCTGGAGGCGATTGGCCGGTATGTCTGTGCCTGTGCTCACCCGTTAACTCCTAGTTAATGGAAGTTGTCGACCGGCGAGGAGAAGTACAAACGGTTCGTGCCCGCCGCCGAGATGACGAACAAGCCGTCCTGATACACCACCACCGGCGACGGTTGCTTCAGAACTTGCGTCAGGATGGTTGTCGACGGCGCGGAGTTGGCGAGGGTGACGTACTTCGAGTTGTCCGCGACCACGTACTGCGCGACCACGCCCTTCTGGCCGAGGCGGGAGGGATAGTACACTATCGCCATTGTCTCGTTGGCGTAGTCGATGATGGAGTTAGGCACGCCCGTGACTGTGCCCAGAATGTCCTTTTCCAACTGGCCGTAGTTCGAGACCGGAAACTGCCCTTTGGTCAGGTCGTTGGGGGAGTTGTTGTCCGGTATCCAGAACAGGCAGCGTGCCAGCAGGGCGCTGCCGGCGTTCGCATACGTTCCGCTGCTGAGCCAGGTGGACTGCGTGGTGTCCTGCCCCGGATAGTAGCGGTTGCCGGTGCCCGACATCTTGTATATGTCGCAGCCCGCACTGAGCGACCTTATCCGCACCGCCAACTGCATCTGCTGCTTTTGATCCAGCACCGCCTTTATGGTCGGCACGACCATGCCGACAAGCAGGCCGATGATGGCCACCACCGTCAGCAGCTCTATGAGCGTGAAGCCGTCGATGCGTTTGACTTTGATCCTGTGGGTTTTCATGTTTCCGCGTCCTTTCCGGTTCGCCGGTTGCTACTGGCCCTGCATGCCCTTGAGCATGTCGATCATCGGCAGGAAGAGCGACACGACGATGTAGCCGACGATGGTGCCCAGCGTGATGACCATCAGCGGCTCCAGCAGCGCGATCATTGAACTGACCAGCACGCCGACCTCTTCGGCGTACGTGTCGGCCACCTTTTCGAGCATCTTGTCCAGCTCGCCGGTTTCCTCGCCGACGTCGATCATGTTGACGACCATCGGCTCGACGACGCGGCTCTGGCGCAGCGGCTCGGCGAAGCTTTCGCCCTCGCGGATGCCTTCCCGCACCTTGCCCAGCGCGCGGGCGAACACCTCGTTTCCGGAGGTTTCGCGGGTGATGCTCAGGGCCTCGAGGATCGGCACGCCCGCGGACAGCAGGGTTCCCAGCGTCCGGCAGAACCGCTCGACGCCCGTCTTGGCGTTGATCTGCCCGATCACCGGGATCATCAGCTTCATCCGGTCGACAAACAGTCGTCCGGTCGGCGACGTCTTGACCATCTTGAAGATGATCCAGAGCAGCACGGGCGAGAGGACGATGACGGCCCAGCCGCCGGCTGCGATCCAGTGGCTTACGTCGATGAGGCTCTGCGTCATGGTCGGCAGTTTACGGCCCATGTCGCGGAAGATCTTCTCAAAGGCCGGGATGACGAAAACCATGATGCCCGTGACGATCAGCATCGCGAAGCTGATGACCATGATCGGGTAGATCATCGCGCCCTGGACCTTTTTCTTGAGGGCCTGGCTCTTTTCGAGGAAGTTGGCGAGCCGGCCCAGGATGACGTCCAGCACGCCGCCGAGTTCGCCGGCGCGGATCATGTTCGAGTACAGCGGGCTGAAAACCTTCGCGTGCCGCGCCATCGCGTCAGAGAGCGTCACGCCGGACTCGACGTCCTCGGCCACCATTCGCACCGCCATGCGCATCGGGCCGGGCTTCTGCTGTTGCTCGAGGATTCGCAGGCTGCGAAGGATAGGCAGCCCGGCGTCGACCAGGGTCGCCAACTGCCGGGTGAACTGGGTAAGCAGCCTGGTTGGCACAGAACCGACCTTGCGGCGCTGGGTGGCGCGGGTCTGAGTCGCGGTCCCAGCCGCGGTCGGGCCCTTGCCCCGCTTGACCGCTCGCTCCTTGACCTTCGTGGGGAAGTTGCCCATCGCGCGGACCTTGGAGGCCGCCTCCTCGTTGGTGCCCGCGTCGACCGTTCCCTTGACGGTCTGGCC
>Ga0315285_10005572_pt1 | contig 12966 bp, 14 predicted proteins | sample YL17G09_36_MG_FD_203698 | JGI IMG/M metagenome (GOLD analysis project Ga0315285, IMG submission 203698) | Sediment microbial communities from Yellowstone Lake, YNP, Wyoming, USA - YL17G09_36 | ecosystem: Environmental > Aquatic > Freshwater > Lake > Sediment | place: USA: Wyoming | collected... | reverse complement strand
CTGGATGCAAAATGCCTTTGGTGTCCACAAAGTAGCACAGTGCCGGTTTCCCCCCGTACGCGAAAACCATGCGGCTGATCGCGACGTTCGCCGCGCCGGTGCCGACAAACGCGATTTGAACTTCGCCAATTTTCTTGCGGACGATTTTCAGCGCGTTGATCAAACCGGCGAGGGTCACCATCGCGGTGCCTTGCTGATCGTCGTGCCAGATGGGGATTTCGCACGTCGCGCGCAGGGTGTCGAGAATGCGGAAGCACTTAGGCTGCGAAAAATCTTCCAGGTTGACGCCGCCAAACGCGGGCTGCAAGAGTTGGACGGTGCGGATGATTTCGTCCGGGTCTTTGGTGTCGAGCATCAACGCGATGCCGTCCACACCGCCGAGGTACTTGTAGAGGAGCGCTTTGCCTTCCATCACCGGCAGACCGGCTTTGGGACCGATGTCGCCTAGACCCAGGACGCGCGTGCCATCGCTGATGACCGCGACGGTGTTCCATTTGTTCGTGTGCTGGTACACCAATTCCGGATCGGCTTGGATCGCTTTGCACGGCGCGGCGACGCCGGGGGTGTACCAAATCGCGAAATCGTTGAAATCGCGAACCCGGCACTTCAAAACCGTTTCGACCTTGCCGCGATAGAACGGATGCAGACGCATCGCGTCTTCGGCTGGCTTTTTCGCTTTCGCCAGCAGTTCTTCTTTGGTCAGTTTTTCTGCCATTGCAATCACTCTCCTTTGGGTTGGATCAGTAATCAGTATTCAGTTATCACCGAACACTGATTGCTGATTACTGACTACTGACTACTGACTACACACTGAGGTACGCGTCAGCGTAAATGACTTTGTTCAGCAAGACCTGGATCGTCTTCCAAATCGCGACTTGCTCGGAGTCTTTCATGTCCACGTCGTCCAGCGTCACTTCTTCTCCGGCGGCGGTGCGGTCGTGGAGCGTCAACACCAATTTGTTGACCGGGGTGGATTCGTCGCGCTCCTCAACGATGCGGATAAAGTCTTTCTGTTTCTTGTCGAGCGGATCGGCGATCACGAGATCCAAGCCGACTGCCATCAGCATCACCATGTAAATACGATTGATGAGCGGACGGATTTCCGGCGGTACCTGGTTCGACACGTTCGACAAGCCCGCGTTCGTGAGCAGCGGCATGCCCGATTGTTTCAAGATGCGGACCGCTTCGACGCACTGCGGGACGTACTCTTGACACCCCTTGACCGTGAGCACGAGCGGGTCAATGATCAGATGATCGAGCGGCAAGCCGACTTCTTCGCAGCGCGGCACGAGTTTTTCGAGCGCGAGCGAGACGCGCGCTTCGGCGCTGACCGGGATGCCCTCCTTCGCCATCGTCAAGCCGACGAGTTTCGCGCCGTACTCGACGGCGACCAGGGGCACGGCTTCCAACCGTTCGGCTTCCGCCGAAGTCGAGTTGATGATCGCCTTGCCGCGCGGAATCTTTTTCAACCCGGCTTTAATCGCTTCCAGGTTCGTCGTGTCGAGCGAGATGGTGACGTTGGTGCCGACGGCTTCGTGGATCACGTCCACGAGCCAGTTCATCACTTCAGGTCCGGCTTTTTTCTGGGGGCCCACGTTCAGATCGAGTGCCTGCGCGCCGGCTTGTATTTGCCTGCGCGCGAGGTCAACGAAGAATGCGCCGTCCCGATTCGCAAGCGCCTCCTTCACTTTGGGTGCGATAATGTGGATGTTCTCGCCGATAATGAACATTTTTTCCCTCCTTTGGAGTGAAACGAGTTTTTTTCTGCCGTATTTTCACGCTTTGTTTTTTACGCATCAGTCTAGCCCAATCCGCACAACGTAGAAAGTAAAACGTAGTCGCTACGCGCCTTGGGGCAATTTGCCAAACCACTTGGCGAAGGTATGGTGCATCTTGTGCCCGAACCCTTGCGGTTGCAGGTACATAAACGGACAGACGCCATACACGACTGCGATATTTTTCTCGCGGCAAAACTGAATCGCTGATTCGGAGACTGCGCCTTTCCCCACGCCGCGATGCATCCAGACGCGCGGAATGCCGAGTTCCGCGACCTCGCGCACGACTTGGTCGGTCACGTTCGGCGGCACGACGAGCAGGACGCCATCCGGCTTCTTCGGCAACTCGCGCAGACTCCCGTAGCACTGAAGACCGGGCAGCGCGCGCGCGGGATTGACCGCGTACGTGTCATAGCCGCGCTTTTTGAATTCGTCGTACAGTCGGCGGCCCCAGCCCTTGACATCGCGCGTCACGCCGACGATGGCGATGCGTTTTTGTGCGAGGAAGTCGTTCGCAAGATCGCGCATTATGCCTCCAATCGTAAAGCGCAAAAAGTAAGACGTTAAACTTGACCGAGCCAAAACTCGAGCCCGGCGAAAGATCAGAGGATTACATTGTGCACTTTACTTTCTATTCGCGTTCACTTGCCCCCATAATCTGTCGAATACCTCTTCCAGCGCCGGCCCCAGCTTCGCCGGATCATCCGTCTTCTCCGGCTCATTCTGAAACACGGCAAACGGAACGCGGTGTCCTCTAATTTCAATTATACCGTCATTCTTGCCGCCCGACAATTTGTCCCAGTCGTTCACCATGTAGTACTTTTCCATCTTTTCGTCGGGTAACGAATGGAAGAGGATCGAATCTTCTTGCCCGGGCCTGGCGCGCCGCCGATTGCGCTTGAACGATTCCTCGTACGGCACGCTGACGTAGACGATCACCGCGCGCCTGAGAATTTCGTCGGACAAGTACGAGAACGCTTCGGCGAAACCATTCGCACTGCCGCGCGCAAATTCGATGAAGATCGAGTGCGCGCAGAGAAAATCGCGGTCTTGCGCTAGATATTTTTCGAACGCGAGATTGATTTTGCCGATGAGAAAATTCCAAGTGAATGGGTCTTTGAAAAAGAATTTCGAATCGCTAAATGCCCGCTCGCGGCCCAGACGTTCCCAAACCAGATCGTCCTCGAAGATTTGCCAGACCCAGACGAAATCGTCAATCTCGGCGAATGGCGCGATGTGGAGCCGGGCGCAGCGCGCGCTGTCCGGCAACTTCTTGAGATAGTCAATGATTTCGCTCTTGCCCGCTGCCGGGCGGCCGATGAGGATGATCACTGGGAAGGTGTTTGGCATGTTGGTCAATCAGTCAATCAGTCAACCGGTTACCGATTGCCTGATTACCAGGCGTAATCTCGATAAACACGCGCGCTATTTTCGCGCCGCTGAGTTTTCTCCGCAAATTGAGCAACGTGTACAGCAGACCGTACTTCTTGCCGAGCAATTTCTCGGCGGTCTTGACTTCTTTGCCCTGCAAAAAGTGCGCCCGCGCTTCAACCGCCGTGCCGAGTGGTTCACCGCGCGCATCACTGGGTCCGACTTGCACGCGCGGGTTGTTGCGGAGGCGTTTCACTTTGCCGGATGTCCCCAGCGTATACATCACTAGCCGGTTGCCATTCAGCGCAAACCACACCGGCGTCTTGACCCCGACACCGGACTTGCGAAACGTGACGAGGTTCATGTATTGGTGCCCGTGAAGGGCGGAAAAGTAATTGGGAGAATTGGTTGACATTTTGATTGACAAGTGAAAAAATTTAAGGGGTGTTTTATTTTTCTTCTTGCCCCTCCAACACCTTCTCCACACTCGGAAACTGCGTCATATCTGTGTGCGGCAAAAACAGCGCCGCCATAAATTGATCGTTGAACGCATTGTCCGCCGCAAGTTCCAGATACGTCATCTTCTTCGCAATCGCGGCAACCTCGTCGCGCGCATCGCGGCGGAGGAGCGCCATATACGCGCCGCGCGCGGCGGTGTTCCCCAAGAAATGGAAACGCTCCCACGGCAAATCCGGCAGCAAGCCAATCTCGATTGCTTTTTCGATGTTAAGGTACTGACCAAACGAGCCGCCGATCAACATTTGCTCGACATCTTTCAGCGTCATCCCAACACTGCGCGCGAGTGTCACATAGCCCGCGTAAATCGCGGCTTTGGCGCGCAGTAAATTGTCAACGTCCGGTTTCGTGATGACGATGTCCTCGCCCGTGTCACTTTCATTCGCCCACGCGATCACGTACTCCGCGCCGTGCTCGCCGGTTCGCACCCGCGGTGTCGGCACCGTGAGATTGATGTTGCCAGCTTTGTCGGTTACGCCGGTGATGAACATTTCCGCGATCAAACTGATCAAGCCGGAGCCGCACAGCCCCCGCGGTTTGCCGCCGCCGATCACGCGGTACGTCGGCTCGTACGTCTTCTGGTTGATGTACACTTCTTCGATGGCGCCGGTGGTCGCGCGCATCCCGTGATACACGCCTGCGCCTTCAAACGCCGGACCCGCGCTGCACGCGCAACTCACCAGCCACTCGCGCGTGCCGAACACCATCTCGCCGTTCGTGCCGATGTCGAGGAAGAGCGTCACCCTGTCGGCGTCGTGCGTGCCCGATGACAACACACCCGCCGTGATGTCTGCGCCCATGAAACTCGCGACGCCGGGCAAGCAGTCCACCGGCGCCTGCGGATGAATGTTCAAGTTCAATTCATGTGCGCCGACGGTCGGCGGATGATTGATCGTCGTGATGTACGGCGTCAGGCGAATTTGTTCCGGCGGCAATCCCAGCAGAATGTGCATCATCGTGCTGTTGCCGACGATCGTCATCTTGCAAATTTCGTGCGACTTGATTCCTACGGAACCTGCGGTCTTGCGGCGCAGCGTCACGCGCTCAACCAGTTTGTTGATCGTGTTCACGACGAGCGATTGCAGTTCGACCAAGCCGTTGCCTTTCGACGCGAAGACGATGCGCGAGATCACATCCTCGCCGCGCTTGATCTGCCCGTTGTAATCGGCGGCGGTCTCGACGACTTCGCCCGTAAACAAATCAACGAGGTACACCGTGACGGTCGTCGTGCCGATATCCACCGCTGCGCCGTAGAGCGATAAGGTCTGATCACCGGGCAAAACGTCTACGATGCGCGGGCGACCGCTGCCGCGATCAATCACGACAGTGACCCGCCATTCCGCATCGCGCACGGTGCGCGCGAGCGTTCGCAAAACAGACAGCGGCGCGTAAACATCGCGTAAATCATAACTCCGCGCGAGTTCGCGTTCGAGGCGCGCGAGATCGTCCGTGTTGTCCGCGAGACTGGGCGGCTCGATTTCGACGAAATATTTGGCGATGGTTTGATGAACGCGCCAATCGTATTCAAAGGGGATGCTGACTTTGGCGGCGGTCTTTTCCGTCGTGAGGTGCCGCGTGATCTCTTCTTGCGGCGGAACGAAAATTTCGAGATCACTTTCGACGACGGTTTGACACGCGAGCGCGTAGCCCGCGTCCAAATCCGCCGCGCTCAAACGCATCGTCGAGCGGCGCCGCGCGCTGCCGCTTTGGACGACAACCGCGCAGCGACCGCAGCGACCTTGTCCGCCGCAGGGAACGTTGATGTCAATCCCAGCGGCGGTTGCCGCGTCTGCAATCAGCGCGCCGTGTGGAATTTCGACTGTTATGTCGGCTGGCTTGAAATGGACTTGCTGGGTAGCGATGGAAACACCTCAGTATTCAGTATTCAGTGAACAGTATTCAGCGGTCTGGCTTTATTGACCATTGAATACTGAATACTGGACACTGGTTACTAGAATTCAAACGACGCGTCAATCGCGCTCATCACACTGTGCGTCGCTTCGTCTTCGCGCTGCGCTCACGCGACACGACGCGCGCCGAAACGATCAACGATCAAACGCATCGCCGCGCGCACGTCCACTCTGCTGTGGTTTCAATACCCTCTAATTCTGGGCAGTAGCCAAAGTAGGGCAAGGATACACAAGATGATGTACGTGACTACTCCAACCGCGACACCATCGCCCGAAACTGCGGGCAGCCCCTTTTTCTCGCGACCAGCAACGAAAATCTCGAAGAGCGTGTATCCTATCCCAAAACTCAGCGGAAGGACCAACAGCCACATATAGTCCCATGGTGAACTTCCTCTGCCATAGGCCCCAGACACGAACAATGCCAGCATCAACAGCAAGGTAAGTATTCCTGCCAACTGTGAACCTAACCAGGCAGATAAACAGCCAAGAAGTACACCACTGAGAACAGGGTTGTGTTGTACCCGACCAACACAACCTTTCTGGTCGCCCAAAGCGGACGGGGGTGTCTCGTTTTCTGGTGAACGCATAGACTCCCTTTCTCTGTCAGACAAGCCAAGAGAGAAGCGGTAACGCCAAGTCTCGCCGCGTCTTTCCAGGCATCGCGCCACCCACATCTCCCGAGTTCTATGGCTTCAACTTCAGATACGCCGGCAAATCTACCGCCTCGCGCGGACCAACATCGATCTGCCAACCGGGCAACGCTTCCTCGACTTCGCCGAGCAGAACGGAGACCGCGCCCGGCAGGACGACGCGCTTGCGACTAATCTTGGATTCGAGGTTCGTCGTCTTGACCGCTTTGGCGATGCGGTCCGCGTCGAACTTGCCAGCCGCCCACGCGGTCAACACGCTCATCCCTTCCGCGTCGGCGACGAGCAACCACGCAGGCAAGCCCGCGCCTTCCACCTCGTTCGACACCGAGAAGTACGTGATCGAAAAGTTGGTGGTCACGAGAATCGCGGATTCGGGCTTGGGCGCGTTGATCTCGTACAGCCCCGGCTGCACCTGGATCGGTTTCTGCGGATCGGTGTAAATGTTCTGGCGCAAAACGAGGAGCGCGTAGGCAGACGCCGGGGTAAAATGATCGAGGACGACAAAGCCGGCGTACTTACCGATTTGTTGCGCCGCGAGCACTGACTCCACGTCCGGCGACGACGCGCCTTCGCCGGGGAAAGTGATAACCGGATAGCCGAGCAGGCGGAAATTCTTCTTGACCGCGAGGCGGCGAATCTGGGTCGCGAGCGTCAGCGTCCCGAGGAAATCGCGCGCGCCCGGATCGAGCACGATGTCGTGCACGCCAGCGGCTTTGACCTGATCGGCGAGATTCGCGGTCGCTTCGAGACCATCGGCTTTGACCGCGAGCGGCGCCTTGAATTTCTTGGCGACAGGTGCCAGCGCTTGCCAGTTCGACGCGTCGGCGCAGTAAAACATCGGCACCGCGCCTTTCGCTTTCGCCATCGCGGCTTCGAACGCGGCAGGGTCTTTCGCGATCAAGATAAGCGGAAAATCGCTTGCGCCGCGCACCGCTTCGACTGCCGCCGCGAATTTGCCCGCGTCGCCGGACGCGTTCTCAATCGCGACGCCGTTGAGATGCAGTTTGATGCCAACGTAATCTACGCTGAACGCGTTGAGGTCTTTCACTTTCGCAGCGAGGTCGGCATCCGTGTCTTTGACGCGCACGAAAATTGGCACGGGGTTGTAGAACGTTTTCTCGTGGCGGAACAAGACGATTTCGTTACCGGCGACCGTTTTGCGTCCATCGGTCGAAAGCGTGATCAGGCGAATCGGCGGCTGCGACGCGGCTTCGAGTTGCTGCTTGGATGCTTCGCTGACGTACGGGCATGCCTTGAGTTCCGCCTGCTTCGCCGCGAGTTTCATCGCGAAGGCGAGGCAGGTTGGAAAACCACATTCCTTGCAGTTCGTTCGCGGGAGCAGTTTGTATATCTGCAATCCGGTCAGTGCCATTGTTTCCTCCTAAACGCCTTTCTTTTCCAATTTCATCAATTCGGCTTCGAGCAGTTGCGCGTGCACACCTTCTTCTTGCATAAAGCGCTCGAAGATTTTTTGAGTTGGGGATTGTCAGCGAGGTCGCGCGCCATCTCGTACTTTTTCTGCGCGCCGTGTTCATCCATGATCATCATTTTGAAGAAAGTTTCCCAACTGGTTTTCGCGTCCATTATTCCTCCTGGGTCAGTAATCAGCATTCAGTTTTCAGTATCAGTTGAAGAACTGAACACTGAACACTGAATACTGTCATACTGCTTTCACCTCTTTCACCTTTGGAAAGAGATCGCGCACCGTGCTTTCGATGACGCGGTGCAGCGTCCAGGGCATCAAGGGACACCCTTCGCACGCGCCGCCGAGGTGCACGACGACGGTTTCGCCGTCGTATGAGACGAGTTCCACTTTGCCGTTGTGGTAAATCTCGGCATAGTGGCTGATCGTCTGGATCGTTTCTTGCATTCGTTCGTATTCGTTCGGTGTTGCCATCGAGTTCCTTCTCAATCACAAATGCCAAATGACAAAGAGAGGATGTTTTGCCATTTGTCATTCTCCTCATTTGCTCATCAGTTTCGCGATCATCTCTTTCACGCGCTTGACTGCTTCCGGATGACGCATGACGAGAACATTTGCACCGGTCTCGACGAGCGCGGCGGCAGTGAGCGTTTCCCAATGAATCGCGCGCTCTTTCCAATCGCCCCACATTGCCGGCACATCGGTGCCAACTTTGGATTCTTTCACGCGCCACGCTTCTTCGCCGGGCGTGACAAGCATCGGCTGCTGCGTCATTCCATCGCCTTGCAGCGCGGCGAGGCGCAGACGTTCCATCACCGAGTAGCCGTACTCGATGCCGTAGCCAAGCGCGCCGGTCGTCGGATCCATCAGGACGCGCTCGAGCGGCAAGCCCATGTCGTGGATCAGAATCACGAGTTGCTTGGCGAGGTTGACGTCCATCGGCGTGCGCGAGTCCACGAGATGCTCGTTCGCCATCGCCGCGGCGACAAGCGTGCGATAGTTCTTGTCTTCGCAGACGCCGAGGACGATTTTTTCGCCTTTGGTTTCTTCGGCGACCGGAACGAGCAATTCGTTGTCGAGTTCGGCTTGACCGGGTCCAAAGACGATCAAGGGCAAGCCGGTCGCGTTCAAGACGTCGCGCACAACCTTTTTCGCGTTGGCAGTGGTGTTGGGCTTGCCATCAGCGAGCGTGGCGCTGAGTTTGAGCAAAATCAAATCTGCGCCGGCGGCTTCGGCGGCTTTTGCCCATTTCGCCGGATCGTCCGCGACCTCTTTCCACGCGTCCATCAGCACTGACGACCAATCGCTCGGCTTGCGATCCTGGACTTCGATGGCAATCGCGGGTGGATGCGGAATCGCGCCTTCAAAGTGCATAAACGGCAGTGCCGCTTCGCCGCCGACGGTGACGGTCTTGGTGCGCGTCCCGCCCTGATCCTTGGTCGCGCCGATTGTAATTTCGCGGACTTGGCCGCCGTACTTTTCTTTCGGAACTTCAACTGTGACTGGCATTCCTTCCTCCATTGTTTGGTCAATTGGTCAATTAGTCAACTGGTGACTAGTCAAACTAGCTGACTAGTCACTAATCACCAGTTGACTAATTAGGTTGATCAAACGCGACGAGCAAAAACAGGAATACACCAATTCCCATCAACCCAAGCACCCATTCCTGCGGCGCGGCGGTGAGATAGCGAATCAACAGCGTAGCAATAAGGATAACGATGGACGCGCCGAGCAAGATGTTGGTGGTGCGTGGGCTATAGTGTTTTTCCGATGGTTGAGACATCTTACCTTTCCAGGACAAGCAGACACGATGACAAGGAGAAACAACCTCCTTGTCACCCCGTCACTTGGTCACCTTGTCATTTCTTCCGCGCTGCCACTTTGTTCACCGGCATTTCCGGTTTCTCCGGCGGCAGCCCTGCCATTTCGCGTACGATGGCGCGCATCGTGATGACCGCGCTCGGACGTGACGGGCCCGGGTGTTCGTGCATGATGAAAACCTGGTGCACCTTTTCGTCAATCATCATATGCGCGGCGGCAATTGCGGCGGTGTCCGGCGTGATGGTCACGATACGCTCTGCCATCACCTCCTTTGCCGTGAGCAAATCCCAGTTGCGCGGAAACGCCTTCGCCAAATCGGTTTGCGAGACGACGCCGCACGCGCCGTACTCGTCCATCACGATCACCGCGTCCGCGTTTTCGCGCGCCATAATTTTGGCGACTTCGGTCAAGCGCGTGTCGGTCTCGCACGTCGGCACGCCGATCTTCATCAGGTCGCGTACGAGTTTTGGCATCGAATAAATCCTCAACGACTAAACGAATCCCGTTTACGCACGAGTTGAACTCGCGCGCCAACCATTCGTTTATTTGTTCACCATGCGCTGACTCACATCAACGGATCCATCGTCAGCGCGGGATGCTCTTTCTCTTCCAGGAACTTGACCAGGTCGGGCACTTCGGTGCAGATCGTTTCGTCCGCGACTCGGTCAAGCAAGTCGGGTGCGCCGGCGAACTCGGCGGCTTTCTTCAGTTCTTCCGGCATCGTCTGTTTCAAAACAGACGACATCCAAACGATGCGCTTGAAACCGCCATCCGCGCTCAAGAATTTCTTGGAGGTGAGATAGTACTTGCCGACGCCCATAATACCCGGCGTCTGCAAGCCACCGCCCGCCATACCGGCGAGCGTGCTGAATGTCATACCGGCTGGCGACATCGAAGTATCTTCGCGCGAGAGCACCATCACACCGTTCGCTTCCGGAATGACCATGACGATACATTCGAAGCAGCCGCACGCGGTCATCGGATTTTCCATAATCGAGTACATCGAGACGTTTTCGACTTGTTGGTGCGAGTTCTGGTACACAAAGTCCACAGGACCTTTCCAGTAACCCTTGACCGGATCGATCATCTGTCCTTTCGGAATTGGTTGATTGGGACCGGTCGGATTGAGCTGGAAACTTGCCTTGCAGTCGAGCCAGGAGTACGCGCCGCACAAGCCGACGCGTTCCGGCGAAACGACGCAGACGTGATTCGGCGCGAACGATTGGCACAGCGTGCAAGAATAGAACTCGGCTACTTGCTCGTCCACCATATTCGCGAGACGCACGTTGCGTTTGTTGTACGCTTCGCGCGCGACCTGAAGCAGCGTGTTCACGTCGGCAGGATGGGTGTAAATCGTCACCTGAATCTTGTCCACGATCGCGCCAAAGTCGGCGTGAAAGCGCGCGTGCAGAATCTTGCCGAGATCGGCGAGGCGCAGTCCTTTGTCGTACGCGGCTTTGCTGATGCGAATCCAAGTGATGTCGCGCTGACCGACGTGTTGGATGCCGGACGCGCCGTTGATAAAGTGGTGAATCTGGCGCTCGAGCACCGGCTCGAAATCTTCCTGCATCTTGCGCCCCGCGACTTCGGCGACGATGCCGATGTCCATGTGTCCGCCCTCTTCAACCGAATCCAGGTCGGGACCCAAGACCTGCACCTTGCCGTCTTCCACTTTTTCCATCGGCAGCGAGTACAAGTACTCGAACGCGCGCGAGTGCTTGCCGCCGGATTCGAAGCGCAAATCGGCTTTGCGGACGACCTCGCCTTCAAACGCCGAGCCGTACGGCACCGGGATCGGCACTTCGGTCATCTTGATCTTGACGCCGCGCACTTCGATACAGCGCTGCACCAATTTTTCCGCGCGCTCCAAATCGTCTTTGCCGGGAATTTCGTTGAACGGCATCGAGATGACGTGTTCGTATTGCGTGACGCCGGTCGGATGAATTTCGGGGATGATGGTATCGGCAATCGCGGGGAAGCCGTAGGAAATCGCGCCAGCCGCCGCCGCGTATTTCAAATCGTCCACTTCGCCGAGCGCGAGGACGAACGCGAAGACGCGGTACTTGTTGTACAGCAAAATCTCGCGCGCCTGCCCGCCCTTCATCCCGCCGAAGGTCAACGCCGAACGCGTCGCAAAACCGATCGCGTAGATCGCGGAGAGCGTATCGGTGCCGAAGGGCACGATGTAGGTGTCGTACCCCATTTCGACGCCTTCCTCCTGCAATTGATGAATGATCGAACGACCGTTCACGTTACCGGCGAGGAAGATGAGAATGTTGCGGCGCTGAAGTTCGCGGATGATCTTGACCGCGACCGCGTTCGATTTCGCGCAGCCGACGATGGCGGCGAAGCCGGGCATACGTCCGTCTACGAGTTGAATGCCCCACGACCGCAGCTGAATATCGTCAATCGGTCCGTTCAAATGCCCCGCGCCGTCGCCGCCTTCCTTTTGAAATTCTGGCGACGTGAAGGACGCGGCGGCTTGCGCGAGATGGAAGCCCGCCATCTTTTCCGGCTGATCGCCAAAGAGAAAGCGCAAGCCCTGGATGGTTTCCATCGCCAGCAGCGTGGCGATGCCGCCGTCGAGCGTTTCGCCCAGGTACGGCGTCCAGCGCGATTGCGCGGGGACCGGGTGCACGTACGCTTTGACTTGTTCCATTACCGGCACCAGATCGCCGACGGTTTCCACTTTGCGTCCGGTCAAGCCCATAATCGTCGGCAAAAAGTACGCCGTGTTGGGAAAGGCGACTTGCGCGTCCGCGCCTTTTTCTTTCAATGCTTTCTGCAAGAGCACATCCGCCTCGCGGACAACGTTCGTCGTACCGCGAAGCGCGGACGTAGCAATGTATCGTGACATGCTGATTCCTCCTGATCAAAATTCTTCGCGCTTGTGTTCAAGGGTCAAAATCAAAACGACAACGTCGTGCGTCTCGCCGTCAGGCATCATAAAATAATCGGGATAGGTTGCACGATGCTCAAACCCTAACGCCTTGAACGCGCTGATCCCCTTGACCTGATCGGCGACGATTTCGGCGACGAGTTGCTGGATGCCGCACTTGCGCGCGATGTCAATGAGCGCGCGCAGCATCGCGGTGCCCAGCCCACGCCGCCGGAATTCTTTCGACAAAAAGACGCGCAGATCGGCGACGTGACGACCGGGGCCGCTGCGAAAGTGGAGGGTCGTGTCGCCGACGATGCGGTCGTTGACGACGGCGACGAGGGGCAGAACCTTTTTGTAATCGAGGGTGTCCGCCCACGCGCCAACCAGTTCGCGATCACGCACATCGTTGCGCATCAATTTGTAATCGTCGGGCCCAATCGGTTCGAACAAGGCGATCAGCGCGGCTTTGTCTTCTTTGACGAGCGGGCGGAAGAGGACGCGCGTTCCATCCGCCAACGTCACAATCTGCCGATACTTGCCAATTTGGTCTAACATAAGCGCCTCCTACCCCCTTCCCTCACCCCCTTGCTCCCCCTCTCCCTTCCCTGGTTGCGAAGTT
>Ga0315285_10005569_pt1 | contig 12972 bp, 14 predicted proteins | sample YL17G09_36_MG_FD_203698 | JGI IMG/M metagenome (GOLD analysis project Ga0315285, IMG submission 203698) | Sediment microbial communities from Yellowstone Lake, YNP, Wyoming, USA - YL17G09_36 | ecosystem: Environmental > Aquatic > Freshwater > Lake > Sediment | place: USA: Wyoming | collected... | reverse complement strand
GGCCATCCCATCCCTTGGAGCCAAGACAACTCTTTGCGGAACTGGCTTGCCTCCAGGTTGGGGCCATATCGTGTCGACGTTTCTACTTTTCCAGAATGTCGCTTTTCAGAGGGTTTCTACAGAGCACGATGCCCGGTCCATTCCAGCACCAACTAGCCTTTCCTGCGAGGTTCTCTTCCACTCTCAAGCAAGGTCAGAAACAAGATCATGGCGGCAATACCCACAGCCCAGACCACAGTGCTGAGCAAAAACTGCGTATCGCCGTCGGCTGAAGAGGAAGACCAAAAGTAGAATAGAACCGCCTCAATCACCACTAGAGCGCCCAGCAGACTCCAGCCGATGACTCTACTTCCCTTCTTCGGTTCCATTTCCTGTTCCCCTGCCCTCCCATCGCCTTTCCTCCCCTATGTGCTTTTCCGAGAATCATGGTGACCCTGTGGTGTTCGAGCCAAACTCTAGCCAGCAGGGAACAGGAATCCGCCAATCAGGGGATGGTCACATTCGAACCTAAGCCCCTTTGAACTCCTGCAATTCTGGGCATGTTGAGCATGACTACGCGGATGATCCAAGACAACGAACAAGAACAGCAAATCGTGAACAGGAGGGATTCCGCAGAAAGTGTTTTGCTGGAGGAAGCAATACCACAGTCTCGCTGGAGAGGGGGTTGTGAGTGTGAGTAAGGGGCGTATCTATTCTCTTCTATCCAACTTGTGGGTTCAGATAGTGCTGACTGTGTCGCTTTTCACCTATCTGGCTTTGAGCCATCCGGAATGGCCATCAACCCGAGTCGATACTTGGCACTACTTTATGTCGTCGGTGTTTCAAGGACTGTCAGCGCTCGTGGGTATGGTGCTAATTGTGGGCATCTTCTTCTTTGAGCGCCTGGAGTCTAGGCTCGAAAGGGCCAAGTCTGATTGCGAAGGAGCTGCGCATGAATTGTCAAGTACATTTCCGGCCTACTTCGACGAGGATACCTTTGTAGACCTACTTCTGCGTGTCAGAGGTTATATGAAGGACCATGAAAGCGTAGTCGAGCACGCAGAGGCTCATGTGGAGAAAGGAAAGGAGGGCGGCCCAACTGTGGAGATGATAACAAGGGCAAAAGAGCAATGGGCAACCTGGGCTAAGCCATATTCAAAAGCAGTCTCATTCTATCAGCGTTGGAAGATGCTGGAGAAGAAGCAGTCGGTTCTGGGCAAGACAATTCGTGACTACTTCCTGCCGATGTTCATTCCGATATTGCTGTCGCTGTTGTTTTTGGCTTTTACAGAATACTATACCAATGATGAATTCCGGGCTGCCTTCGGAATGTATGGCGTGTTCTTCCTCACTTTCCTTATGATTGTCCGACTCGTCATAGGTATAATGAAAGGCGCTTGGAGCGAGCTGATGGCAACGCAGCCCCCAATGGTTGATCCTGCTCTTGCATCTATGAGAATCTCATCGCTAGGAATAGACCAGACCACGAGTCAACGAATGAACGCAGACAAAACGAACAAGTAGCCTCCCGCAGTTTTGACGATCCTCTAGATAGGAGCAACGACAGGTGCGTGGGTGGAGAGCAGTGTGAATTGTAGTACATTAGTAGAATTGTGTTCCCCCGCTTTAAGCAGTTTGAGTTCCAGGTCAAGGACATAAGCCCCTTTCTGTTCCCATCCTCCTATGTTTATGTCCCCTACCCAAGCGGACACAAATCCATCCAATCTTTCTTTTTCTATGTACTCTACCCATTCATGTTCCCTATGTGGCCTTGTCATTCCATCTTTGGCCCTTCTCTATGTGCAGAAAAAACTGGACCGATTAGTGTTCGGCAAGAGAGCGGATGCTTGTGTCAATCTTCTGGGCCAAATCCTCAACGAGCTTTAACCAACTTTCCACCATTGCTCGGTTTAGCTCCACGGCTTCGCCTTTCTTGCCCGTATAGCCGGTTTTAGTGACAAAATCCTGGTCAACGATTCCTGCCTGGTGTGTTATGAGGTTTCGATAGTCTATCATGGTCTGCAGATTTCTTCGTTCGGGGCTGTCATAAGGAAGGAGGTCACTCCCTAGCAGCTTCCCGAAATGATTGGACAAAGATTCCATGTCATAGAAGCGGTACAAAGAAGCAACCATGGAACCTAATGCCTTTCTCCCATTGTATTGCGAACCCGCAAGGTGATCATAGCCGAATTCCTTTTTGATTTCTAGATAGAACCTTTTTTCGATGAATTCATTCAACTCGACTGCAGACGCTGTGGCATCGCCGCTGTATACCTCCAATGCGGTGACAGCTAGGACGACGGCCTGCTCGTTTAGGATCTTCGTTCTAATGAGCTCGATTTCCTCCAGGCCGACCGTAATCATGTTCAAGATAGGCTTAAACGACTCAATGGCAACGGTAGCCTTCGCATCCCTCTCCTCATTGGGAATGGAGTCTATCTTCTTCTGAATCTCGAGGTCGAGTGTTGGCTCTTGTGATTTCACTAGCTCCATAAAAGAGATGCCGAGGATCTGCTTATAGAAATCATCGAGTTTCTGCAGAAAGTACCCGACAGTCTGTTCTCCCCCTGTATTGAGAAGGTCATCGATCGCGAACTGAAGATGGGTAAGACTGGTTGCCTTCCTGATGTTTTGTCGAAACGCACCTATAGGGCTCTCAGATAACCTAGCCATCTCCACTCCTCCATGGACTCAGTTGCGATTGGCAAATGAACTCTAGAGACTTAACTCTGTTTGTGTGCGTTTCGGTCTCCACAGAGGACGACATATCCAAGAATGAATCAAGTGCGCCATTTCTGTACCCATCCTCCCCGGTTTATGTCCCCTAGCTGGTCCATCTAACCCTTTTTTTCCTCTCTTTTGGACCCTTTTGCTGCCTTCGTCCCCTTTGATCTCTTACGAGGAGACCTCTGGGCTCCGCACCTCAATTCCCTAGTAGAATATGGTGAAGTCTTTTTGTCGAGCAAGAAAGAGAATGAGAGATGCAGGACCGATTCCGCGATTTGAGGAGTGATTGTCTCTTCTTTCGGATGAACTGATACGACCCGATATTTGTTCAGCAACACAATCAATGCTTTGTGAGAATGTGGAAGACTCTCCTTAATCTTCTTGTACTTCTCATCATTATACTTGGGATCGTCGTATATCTTCAGTAAGCTGCCAATAGGGGACCTCTCGAATTCAGATGAATAGAGATGCCTGTCCGCCTTCTCGACGATTCTGTGGAGTCGTGTCTCGACGGCAGATACCGCCATGATGATCGATGCCAAGTACGCGTGGTTCCCAAAGCACACAACGGCTTCATCCAGTCTGACACATTCCTCACATGTGAGTTGCCTCATTTTCTCCTTCACCTCAGAATCGGCAATCTCTGTGAATCTGCAGTACATGTTCATGAGTTCTCGGAGACGCGCACGATTCTGGATGCCTCGAGGACGCCGTATTGTTTCCAGGGTTTCTCGCATGTAGTCTAGACCGACAGGACTGAAGTCTAGAAACTTGTAACAGAGGATCTGATGATCGAAGAGGTCGAAAAGTTCTTGAACAAAATAGTCTGCGAAAAATGCGTCTACATCAATGGCACCTTTCTTGAGGAAGAGCGGCCCTCTAAGCACTTCGTCGCACTGACCTTTAGCTTCCGTGCTGAACCGCCTTGATTTGAGGCCATGAAGAAACTCGCTGAGGCCGATACGCCGAGGCACGAACGCAACTCTCCTGCCATATCTCCTTTAGCAACGGTCTACTCTCGGTTTCTGATCGATGAAGGGTAACATTCTGCTCTGATAAGGATTTGCTCTCGCTTCGAGGTATAATCACGAACGAACCTCTAGTTCAGCTGCCCCTTCCTGATATTGCTCATTCGCCTGGAAATCGCTAGATTTGCCTCTTTGAATGGACGCATTATCTCAGGGTCGAGCCCCTCTCGGAAGGACAGAATTCTGATTATGTCCCCTACTTGGCCCATCCAGTCTTTTTCCGTCTGCATTTCACAATTGCATCGAGACCGATATTCTCGAATCTTTCCCATTCAACTCCCCCAGGATGAGGTCCAGCCTAGTCCAGACTGATGAGAATACGGTTTCCAGCAGCGATCAAGCCAATCGGGGGGCTCAGAATACTCCTTCCCCCAGTCGTCCCGATGCAATTCTGTGGCTTTTCGATGGACCAAGCCCAGGAATTCCCACGAAAAGAGTTCGATCTCAAACCCTGTCCCATCCAAGCGATTCTGAATTATGCTTGTCCGCTTAATCAAGTCGTCTCCTGGCGGCTTCGTCAGGTTTCGGGAGATTGAGAACGACCTAGCCCCCAGATACCATAGAATCGACTGGGTTAGGCGTCTCTTCTTGGGCCAGGACCGGACTAGACGGTAATCCATGCAGGAGAGATTTTTCGAGACATACCAGAGGACATTGGTAAGCTCTTTTTCGAGTGTTCCAGGGGTCAGGGCTAGAACATCAACGAAACCATACGGCCAAGCATCCTGGATACGGTCCTTGAGCTTGGCTCTCCATCGGAATTGAGTGTCCTGGAAGATACCGAAGTGAAAATCCTCGAAGAGCAAGATTGCGTGGACATGAGGTTGTCCGGATTCGTGAGCCTCCCATGATCGGAGAATTTGAATCTTACAAGGTCGATGGGTTTCGACAAATTCCCCATTCTTGACCTCTGCCAGTACGGTTCCAAAGACCTTTGACAGTCGGGATTTGAAATCATTGAACTGGCGTCCAATGTTGCGCCATGCGGTCTCCAGGTCTCCGTCCGTCAAGCGAGGGTCCACCGTCAGAGTAACATACAGGGCTCTGGTGTTTTTGAGTGGCTTTTCAGGGTCAGAGGACTGGCAATAGGGTATGACATTATCCCGGACGGTCCTCATTCTGCGGTTAATGCGGAAAGCGTCCATGTCATTTCCACGCTTTCGAGCTTTCGTAAATTGATAGGATACCCTTGTCGTCCAGTCCCCCTCAGATGACCATGTTTTCTGAATCTTCTTGAGCACGATTCCGAGATCATCCAGAAGCCACTCGGCATAGGCATCGGCGAGGGTTTCTAGCGAAGAACTGTCAGATAGTCGGAGATTGTCCCGAACCAGGTCCCTCCGGACGAAACCATCCTCATTCTTGAATCGTACTAGCTCGGAATCGAGGGCCGAATCCGAAAGGCCGTACTCATCAAGAGGCTCAACGATACAGTCCTGAGAGAAAGAAGGGAAAGGGTTTGACGCATTTTCCCGGTCTTCAATTGACCCCTGATTGATTTCGGGCCAGTAACAAGAAAGTGGGCCCAACCGGATTCGGACCGGTGACCTCCCGGTTATCAGCCGGGTGCTCCAACCATGCTAAGCTATGGGCCCATGATGGCTCTTGCGCAATACCGTGATGTGCATTAAATACTTTCCGTGTTGGCCTCGATGCCATCTACTTCTTCAGCGACATCTTCACGTAAGAACTGTTGCACGGCTTTCCCTTGAGCACATGGACCTCGAGGTTGGTCAGATCATAGACTATCGAGAATATAGTCTCCGAGACGTCTAGTGGATGCCTCCCCGGGTCTGCATGCCGACAAATCGAGCCGGGCTTGTTGACGTGATCGCTGAGAATGGACTTGAGCGAGTCCACCGTCACTTCTCCTAGTTGGTCCTCGACGAGCCTCAGGGCCCTGTTGTACCTGAAGACCGAACAGGTGATCGACGAAGGATCCGCTTCGAACTTCTCCATCTTTGGTGACACGTAGTGGTTCGTGTGCACGAGGCATCCGTCGATGGCATACAGCCAAGCGCAGTCCGTCGCAGAGCCTTCGAGAGAGTATATCTCCCCTTTCCTGTCAGAGACGATGTTGTTGTAGCTCGATGCGCGCTCGGCGGGCATCGCGTTGTCCATGGCCTCGCCGATCCGCTTGGCCTCAAGCACCTTTCTGACAGGGAATGCCTTCGGGATGCCAATTCTCACGTCGTTGGAGTCGAGCGCGTTGCCCGTTATACTGATTCCGGCGCTGTTCATCCCGCAGGAAGGCAGGAGGCCGGCGTACGAAGTGGCGAAGAACTCTGGCTTTCCGTTCGGTTTCCCGTGCAGGAGCACGACCGTGTCCAAGCAGTCGTTCGACCAATCTTCGTTGTGGGCCGCTAGAACCCTCCCATCGGAGGTGACATCGCCGTTGACCGCGATGTCGGTGCACCCTTTGAAGCCCTGGGACGACAGCAATTCATGGCAGCACATCGCGAAGGTGTCTTCGAAGGGCAGCTTGGCACCTTCAGAGTACCCTTTCATCTCTTCCACGAAGCTTGGATAGAATTCCTCCGCATATGGCAGAAAGAGTCTGGCCCGCTCGATCGCCTTCTGCCAGGTGTAGCCGGTACTGTGCTGCACTGCGGCAGAGACTGCCTTTCTGTACGCGACAGCTCTCGCGGCGCAGATCTTGCCTATCTTCTTGCCCATCTCGAAAGGTCTGCCCGACGCCTCCACAAACGGCAAAGTGCTCTTCCTGCTCATGATGTCGGGTAGCCCTGAGGGCATTCCACCGTAAAATAATGTGTCGTGTCCGAGACGACTACCTACCGTACTGTGTGAAAGCCTGGAGCATCTTCATCGAAGTCTTGGGTATCTTCTTTCGTGAGTCGACCGACACGCCCATCTCCGTGATAGTCATCGGGCGAGGTATGGTATCATGCTGCGAACCCCTGAACTTCTCGATCGTCACGCATCGATCGGTCTTGTTTGCCACCATCCGTTTGTGGAGCCTTATCTCCCCCCTACAGATGAATATCTCAGGCTCGAGCTCGGTCTGGTCTGGAAGGTCGGTGACGATGAGGCTCGTCACTCCCGATTCCGAGAGGAACCTGAGCAACGACACTATGCTCGTGGACAGGTCATCCATCATCTCCGATAGATTCTTCAGGGACGTTAGGGAGTCTATCACCACTCGCGAGTATTTCACGTCCTGGAACTCCTGTTTCAACATCAGTTGCAGCGACGGTATGGATATCTCCGGGGCAGCCTGTTTCATCGCCTCCGTCTTCGCGCTCGGACCCGCATCGCGCAGGGAACCGACACTCCTCTGAGCGGCCACCTCGACCATCGAGACGCGCTTGCTGAACGACTTCGAGGCAGGGTGCACGTCGAGGATCCTTATCTTGCCGACATCCCATCCGAGAGCGCGCACATTCTCCCTTATCTCCACAGGCGGCTCGTCGATCGCTACCAGGAGCGCTCGCTCGCCCTGCTTCACGCCTTGATGAAGGAATTGGATTCCAAGGATAGTCTTGCCGCTGCCCGTCGTCCCTGACACCACGTACGGCCTTCCTGGGATGAGGCCGCCCCTCAACATGTCATCCAGGCCAGGCACACCAGTGCTGACCCTGTTGGAGCTTGGCTCTGCGGTCATATTCCGCTGCCCCCTTCGTGAGACACGTCAGACGGTGGCGGGGGTGGTGGCTCCTGAGTCTGATCAGGCGGGGGCAACGCCTCCGCTTGAGGAGGGGGAGGGTCGTTTTGAGCTGCAGGGATCACTGGCAAGACCTTTGAGGATGCCGGTGGAGGAGTCTCCTCTTCTTTCGCCTCAGCGTCCTTCTCGGCATTCTCACCCGCGAGGGTCTTGATTGTGACTCCGTCAGAAGATATCTTCATGATCCTCAGACGGTTGTCATGGGACGACCCTCTGTACTTCTCGATGGTCACGCCTCGAGTCATACCGCGACCGTCGATCCACTTGTGCAGTCTGATCTCCCCTCTTGCAATGTGCACTTCGACTTCGGGTTTGGAGATCTCGGGGAGCTGCACGGTCATCAGGCTCGTGACCCCCAGGTCCGAAAGGAGCCTGAAGAAGGAAATCAGCGTGGCGTTCTCCTCGCTTGTCCTTATGTAGAAGAACTTGAGGGAGGTCAGAGAGTCCACCACTACCCTGGTGTACTTCCTCTGCCTCATCTCCTGTTTCAACAGCTCTTGGATCGTGCTCACGGTCATGTCCACGGGGCACCTGTCAGATGTCTGTCTGATCTCGCCCGCCATCTCCTTGAAGTACACGACCTTGCGCTCGGTCGAGACGTCCCTTACGGGTGTCTTGTCGTAGCTCATGATGTCGGGTGTCGCGTCGAACACCTGCACCCTGTCGATGTCCCACCCAAAGGACCGCATGTTCTGGTATACCTCGTTCGGAGGCTCGTCGATGGAGATGTATATCACTCGTTCCCCTTTCCTAGCACCGTCCAGAAGGAACTGCATGGCGAGCGTCGTCTTTCCCGTTCCAGAGGTTCCTGATACAACATATGCTCTCCCTGGAATCAGGCCGCCCTCCAGCATCTCGTCAAGCCCGGATACCCCCGTCTTGACCTTCTCTTTGATCATCTTGAGTCGCCTTCGGCAATGGACAGAACTAGTGCGCTGTCAGAGTCTTGATTTAGGTAGGGTAGCCTTATATTTTTCCTCGCTGTAACGCCCCGTGGTAATGGTGACCAACTGGAAGCCACAAGTGACCGCATCGAAGTACTTGAATGACCGCCGTTGTTGATTAGGGTATTGGCATGGAGAACACCAAGAAGAAGGGCAGACCAGGCACGAGGATTCTGGACGCGTTGGCCATTTCGAGAGATTTCTCCATCCTGATGCTGTCGCTGGCAGTGGTCTCTCTGGGTTTCGGCATACTCTCTCCGATCATGCCGAAGTTCGCCGAGCAGAACCTGCACATGGACGCCGCTCAGCTAGGTACCACATACTCTCTCTTCGCCCTGTCGTTTGCATTGGGCATGATTCCTGCCGGATACCTGGCAGATCGAGTGGGACGAAAACCCCTGATCATAGCGGGGACTCTGACATTCTCTCTGACAACGTACGCATTGGTGCTGATATCGACATCCTGGCAATTCGCCATCCTGAGGGTCCTGGAGGGTCTTGGCGCAGCGTTGGTGACCCCCGCCGCATTCGCCTTGACCATCGATCTCGTCCCCCCTAACAAGAGGGGGGTTGCGATGGGAGCCGAGGGCACGGCGCAACTGTTGGGGGGTTTCGGAGGTCCAGGGCTGGGTGGCATTCTGGCTGGCCAGTTGGGGTTCTACTCTCCGTTCTACATCGCAGCTGGACTAGCTGCCGTGTGCGCCGGAGTAGTGTTCCTGATTAGAGAGCCGAAAGTGCACCTGTCTGATGAGAAATCATCGGTCCTCGCTATGTTCGGAGCATGGAAGAGGAACTTCCGGCAGAACAAGGCGTTGGCGGCAGTGACGACCCGCGGATTCGTAATGGGCATCGTCCAGGGACTCTGGAACCTGGGGCTCATACTCTATTGGTACGACCGGCTCAGGATGACTGAAACCGAGGTCGGGATTTCGATCTCCATCGAATTACTCGCCATGCTTCTTGCGACTCTTCCCTTCGGTGCCATGTCCGACAAACATGGCAGGAGGCCCTTCATATTGATTGGGGGGGCGCTTATGGTCGGCGGCCTGCTGCTGAACGTATGGGTGAAGGAGGTCTGGCAGGTGTTCGTATTGTCTGCAATCGCGGGCTTCGGCGGGGCGATGTCAAATCCCTCCGTTGGAGCAATGCTGGCGGATGTGATGCTTCCAGCGGAGAGAGGGAGAGTAATGGGCGCATACCAGATGATACAAGGGTTCGGGAACATAGTTGGCTTCTTCGCCCTCGGGTACATATACGAAGTCGTCAGCCCGGAGGCACCGATTATCCTGTGCTCGATAGCTCTCGCGTTCGCCACCCTGATAATCGCGATCTTCGTCCATGAGAAACAGATGACGACCAGCGGTCATTCGGCAACCGTCGCGAATGCTGAAGAGCCGACGGTTGAATCTCTCTATGGGGATGGCGTAGGCGACGACATATCCCAAAAGTGATGCCGCTAGCCACTTCTGACAACCTTATTATACACGCAGTCTTTTCCTTTAGATGGGCCAAGACAAGATGCCAGTAATCAATTTCAGCTACTCAGACCTGTGCGATCTCATGGGCAGAGAGGTCTCGAGAGATGTCATACGGGATCGCCTGCCGATGATTGGAGCGGATCTGAAGTCCATGGATGACTCCTCCGATGAGCTTTCCTTCGAGTTCTTCCCGGACCGACCCGATCTGTATTCGGTCGAAGGCATCGCAAGAGCTTTCCGTGCGTTTCTGGGCTATGAGCCTGGCCTCAGAACATACGCGGTTGGTGAGTCCACGGTGGACCTCGAAGTCAATCCTTCCGTCAAGGAGGTCAGACCTTTCATCTGGTCCGCGTTGGTGGAAGGCAACGAAATCACAGACACTCTCATTCGGTCGATGATGGACCTTCAGGAGAAGCTTCATCTCACACTTGGACGGAACCGCAGGAGAGTGGCGATCGGCATCCACGATTTCAGGACTGTTGAGCCCCCGTTCACGTACAAAGCAGTACTACCAGACGAGATATCCTTCGTTCCTCTCCAAGGCGACCGCAGGATGACTCCCGCGGAGATACTCAAGGAACATGAAAAGGGGAAGGCCTACGCGTTCGTCCTCGAAGGGAAGGCCAGATATCCGATGATCGTGGACAAGCAAGGCGAGGTGCTCTCGTTCCCACCCATAATCAACGGAATCGCAACCGCGATCACCGAGAACACCAAGGACATCTTCGTCGACTGCACAGGCACCGACATCAACGCCGTGACAGTAGCAGTCAACATCCTCACGACCGCGCTGGCGGAGAGAGGAGGAAAGATCAAGACAGTCAGGATCTCGCAGGATGGGAAGACCGTGGCGGCTCCCGATCTGGAACCACTGCCGATGACCCTCGACCCCGCATATGTCAACAGCTGGAACGGCACGGATTTGAAACTAGACGAGATGGCAGACTGTCTGAAGCGCATGGGCTTTGGCGCCACGGCCAACAGGGACAGCATAGAGGTGCTTGCGCCAAGATTCAGGGCGGATGTTCTGCACCCTGTCGATCTCGCAGAGGATGTGGCAATTGGCTACGGTTTCGAGCGGTTCGGAAACCTCCTGCCGAAGATGGCCACGTTCGGGATAGAGGATCCCTTGACTTCCTTTGGCAACTCCGTGAAGGGGGTCATGATCGGGTTCGGGTACTTCGAGGTCGTGACTCTGTCACTCTCAAATCCGAGGGATCAGTACTTATCGATGGGTCTCGCGGAGGATAAGACGGCGATCCGCGTCAAGAACCCCGTGAGCGAGGACCATGTCCTTGTGCGCACATCGATGCTTCCGAGCCTGATGACCGTGCTGAGGAAGAACAAGCACCGGGAACTTCCGCAGAGAATCTTCGAGGTCGGGGAAGTAGTGAGACACGTTAGGAACAGGACTCTGCTCGCCGGAGTCGCCATCCACTCGAAAGCGAGTTTCACCGAGGCGAAGTCCCTCGTCCAGTCCATACTCTCGTCCGCCGGGTTCGTGTCGGAGGTTCAGGCGGAGGACAGCCCCAGTTTCGTGAAGGGAAGGTGCGCCGCGGTCTCGGTCGGCCCCGACAAGATCGGAGTATTCGGGGAAGTGTCTCCGTCCACGATAGATGCCTTCGAGCTGAAGTATCCAATGATCGCGTTCGAGTTGGACCTTGAGCGGTTGTTCGAGCTGAGGAACAACGCCAAGCGTTCATGATGATGCTAGTGGGATTGACTTCTCCGAAATAATGATATCAGCGCACGCGTTGATGTCATCTTGCTGAGGTGGCTAAGCTCGGTTTAAGGCGCCAGCCTTGAGAGCTGGTGGTACTCCGTACCTCGGGAGTTCAAATCTCCCCCTCAGCGCCTTATCTTCGGATTGACTGGCTGCCACTATCAGCAATCGCCTAGACGAGGCGAGGGCCGAGCTTCGCCTTCTGTCTTCCCCTCCTCTTGTTGAGCAAGTACACACCGGCAAATGCGATCACTCCACCGAGCACCGCCAGCACAACATTCTGTGGCAGCATGATGTCCGCATCAGGAACAACTGAAAGCACAAGCAGCTGAACGCCGACCGTCATGATGCCATTAAGCGCGAAGAGTACTGAGGTCAACGATGCGCCGATTCTAGGCAACGGCGCATTGTAGGTGAGAAGGCCGACTGCGGGAAACAGTCCCAGCAGTATCAATATCATCCAAGCTGACGGCTCCGGCAGCACGATCATGCCTGCGGCCGCGCCGATGACAACGACCAAGATGCCTGAGAGTAACAACTCCACCCCCGAAAGCGGCGTGAGATCGTGCGTCTTCAGCAGGGATGTCGCCATGACAACGGAGACGCCCAACATCAATGAGCTGACAATCGCCTCGACCTCCCCCGCCCCGATGGTCAGACCGACTGACTCAATGTTCGCAAGGACGACGAACACACCGACCACGACGAAGACGCTGCCTACGCCCTCGAGCAGGGTCAAACGCTCGGACAAGAATACTGCGGAGAGTATGACGACGAACAAGACCTCTGAGGACCCTCCTCCAAGAAGCGCTTCCTTGCTCGCCCCTATCTTGCTCACCGCATCGAACCAAAGGATTACGCCGACTGCGGAGAACGCACAGAGCGCAATCATGATGAGCCATCCCCGCCATCCCAGATTGCGCGTGAAGGCGATCGTGCTCTTTGGATAGATGCCCATCAGGATTAGTCCGCCGATGACCGAAGGCATGGAGGACACGAGGAAGAGGTCGATGTCCGCTATGTTGAGAGCGCCTTCGACAGACACGGATTCGAACGCGACAACAAGGGCACTGAAGAGCGCCACGATGACATACTTAGACCTCGTGTCCACGTTCTTCCTCGCCACGGAATCGCTTGCCTTTCCGTAAAGGTTTGCAGACACTGCATACGCATCCGCGTCGGACAGCGTTTTGGAAAAGCGACATTCTATCACGGCAGATTGACATTAATCGGAGCACTTCGGGCAGTCTTGTGCACTATGTGACAGATTGAACGAAAGCTGCTTTTTGAAAATGCCACTGAATGCGCCCCACACCATGGTCTTCCATCCGTTTTCGAGTTTTACCCTGTCGGTACGAAACGGTAATATCCAGATTACTCGGTTCATGGGTCGTGGCAAAGGCATCTGCCC
>Ga0315285_10005568_pt1 | contig 12976 bp, 10 predicted proteins | sample YL17G09_36_MG_FD_203698 | JGI IMG/M metagenome (GOLD analysis project Ga0315285, IMG submission 203698) | Sediment microbial communities from Yellowstone Lake, YNP, Wyoming, USA - YL17G09_36 | ecosystem: Environmental > Aquatic > Freshwater > Lake > Sediment | place: USA: Wyoming | collected... | reverse complement strand
TAATGGCCAGTTGGGGGTGCAGGTCTCCTCGGCCCGCTACAAGCAGGACATCACTCCCCTGGGCCAGCTTAGCGAGCCGCTCCACCAACTGCGCCCGGTGGCCTTCCACTATAAGCAGGAGCCGCAGGGCCCCCTGCAGTACGGACTCCTCGCCGAAGAGGTGGCCATGGTCTATCCGGAGCTGGTGACGCGGGACACCCAGGGTGAGGTGGAAGGGGTGCGGTACGAGGCGTTGATTCCCCTGTTGCTCAACGAAGTGCAGCTCCAGCGCCGTCAGTTGAGCCAGCAGGCCGAGCAGTTCGATACCGTCCTCCAGCAACTGGCGGAACTGAGAGCGCAGAACGAGAGCTTACGGGCCGCGGTGGGACGGCTGCAGGAGGGGGAAAGGGCGCAAGCGGCAACGCAGGTCGTGGCAGTCGCCCAGCCTCTCCCATCGGATTCCCGGTGAGGGTGCCAATGTAGGCCCTATTCCGCAGCAGTTGGGCAAGGGATGGTTCGGAGACATGGGGTTGCCCTCCTCCTTTGGCAAAGGGTTTTCTCCCCCAGGCATTTTCCCCTGCCTCAGGAGGAGGCCTTCATGAGTATCAAGCGTTCGCAGCCGACGCGGTTCGCGCGCGACCAGAAGGGACGAGCCGATCGCTCGATGTGTTGAAGAAAAGGGAAAGGGATGGGGGTCAAAGCCTCGAACCTAAGCGTAGATGGGAAAGGCGGAGGGGAGCCGTCCAGAGGGTAGGCTGGCATCGGAGCTGCCTTGAAGGGGTGGCTTGACGGATTTCCCGCTACGATCACAGAGGCAGGGTCAGTGATTTGGGAGTCAATCCCATTCCTCGTTGAAATTCCTCAGCGATCCCTGTCATGGCCTTATGCAACTTGATCTCCCGTTGCTGGACTCTATCCTCGGATCTCTCCCTGCAGGGCCGCCCGCAGGGTGGGAAGATGTCGGTATCCTTTGATGCGGCGAAGCCTGGGTTCGATGTCCAGCCTGCCTGTGCGTGGCACGCAGACAGGCAGAGCAGAGGCCACCCATCTCTGCTTCTGATCGCTGTTTCTCCAGCGGTCCACCTTACCCGTTCGTTGCCCTACTTGAGACATCAGGGATTCCAGGCAGTTGGTGGTCTTCAGGCTGAGTCCCAGTTGGGGAAATACCCCCAACCGGTGGAGGGTGAGGGTCTCCTCCATCCCCTCGTCCAGGCTGGCCACCGCGGAGGAATTGAGCAGACGCAGCTCCTGCCGGCAGCGATGGAGCGCAGCCTGAGCTTCGGTGTAGGTAGGTTTCTCGTAGGCTTTTTGGAGCTTTCTCCGCCAGAGGGCCTGCTGGCTTTTGGGAAGGTAGGACACCACATTCTCCCTTTTATGCCACTCTGCCTGTGCGTTGCACCTGTCTGCCGTGCTTACGGCACAGGCAGGCGCAGACAGGGGGCGGCTCCTTTCTCTGTGGGAACGTGGGTTTGTTGCCAAATACACTTCACCACAAAGGAGTCGCTTCGTCAATTTTCAACTAAGGATGGCACACCCTCATCTGCTACGACAAGATCACGGTGCCTTTTGTGTTTGCTGGAGGACAGGATTGAGAGACCAAGAGATGAGAACCAATTCCTTAAAGCAAATCCTGCAGGAGTGTTTGTTGGGTCTGTTTTGCCTCAACACTTCCACAGATACGACTTCTGCGGTCGAGGCAGAATTTACCCACTTGAGCGCTGGAGAAAGGTACCGCGAAGGGGGGACTGCTGTCCCTCATTCGTCCTGGCGTGTGTCGAAGATGGATCAAGCAGGGGCCTTACCCAGCAGGTAAGGAAGGATTTCGTCGATGTTTACGTACTGCTTCACAAGATGCTGAGCTTGCTGTATCTTCTCGATTTCGTCAGGAAGCATCTTGAAGACCATGCACTGAACCCTCGCTGTGACCGGGTAAGTGTCCTCCTCTGATACCAATACGGGCAAACCAGAGCATTCGACGAGAGAAAGGATGGCTGGATGGAGGGCAAAACCGCCAGTAAGGAGGAGGGCGACAACCCCTTCCTCCCGACTACTTCGTAAAAGACCGCTATTGGCCGCCAGCAATATGTTATCGATGCGATCACCGGGGGTTATCATAAGGGAGTGCGGTCCTATCCGCGGGAGGACATTCTGTGGCTCCATTGCCGCCACCAATATGTTATGGACCTGCCTATCCAGGAATCGTTCACCACAAACCACCTCAGCCCCGAGCTCTCGGGCGATTTGCCCCACCTGTGGATAGGTAAGTCTCACATCATAGGGAATAGCCCCAAGGAATCTAAGCCCCAAGTTCGCCAGGCCCTGTCTGAGCATTTCTTCAATGTGCTGGCGTTTCTCTGGCCAGACCTTGTTGGCCACCACGCCGATTACTTGCACCTTTTCGATCTGGAATAGGCCCAGGTTGAGGGCTACTTCATCGATCGTGCTGCCGACCCCACCTTCCACCACCATCAGCGCCCGTGCGCCGAGCAAGGAGGCAACTTCTGCGTTGGACAGGTCAAGGCAGGACCCCACACCCGCATGTCCTGTGCCCTCGATCACTATTACATCACACCCCTGGGCAATCTGTTGGTAAGACTCGAGGATGGCCCTCTTGAGCGGCTCAACATTCCGATTGAAAAGGTAGCCTTCGACAAATCCCTTGGGCACCGTCACCGGACTCATCTTCGCCAGCCCGCTATCGATCGACAGCGCCGATTGAATCAGCACAGCGTCTTTATCTATCCTCACCCCCTGCTGCTCCACTGTCTGTTGTCCCACCGGTTTAAAAAAATGCACTCTGAGCCCGCGTTGCGTCAAGGCGTGCATCAGACCAAGGGAAACGGTGGTTTTACCTACGTGTTGGCCGGTGGCAACGATGTAAAGGTTCCGCGGAGCCATCACCACTCCCCATTCTGGAGGCGACCCACCAGTCTCTCCGAAAGCACGACTATATCCTCTACCGACAAGAAAGACATTATATTATCGGGGTAAATGAAGGAGGCATTCGGTTTGAATTCCTCGTCTCCCGCATACCAGGCGATGGCTACCGGTATAGACGGAAAGACCTGAAACCGAAAGCCCTGGTCTCCCCCTTCGAAGTGCCGGGCACCGAGGTGAAGACTCGCCTCAACAAAGGTATCGCGATCCCGCCCGGCGGTGGCGCAGAGTCGATCCAAAACGCGACTGCGGTGAACGCCCTCGTAGCCCCGAGCCTCCATAATGTCGCCAAAGCTTATCCAGCGAGCGAATTTTGGGTACGGTGGCCGTGCAGAAAGGTAGTGCAGGGCCAGTATTTGCCATTCCACCCGAATTCCGGCCTCCGCCTCGGCCGCATTGCCTTTAACTGAGATTTTCTCCTCTCTTAGGTTCACCAGAAACCGGCCCTCCAGCACGGGAAGCTCGTAGCATCCGCTTCCTGTCTCCACCGCACCAAGGGCGGAAAGATATTGGCTGTTCCGGGTACGCACAGCCTCAAAGGCGCGGGCGCGGGCTTCTTGGTAAGGAGATTGTCTCTCGGGCGTCTTTATCACCCGCTATACCCCACGCTTACACGCCATGTCAGGCGCCGCGCATCCGGTAAGCTTCGAGAAAGGAATCGCAGTAAATAGTCCTTTGGAGGAGTAGCTCGGTAGTAATGCCAGCGTTCATGAGTTCCGTATCGAGGGGGTCGAGGATCACCGAGTCCATGCCCGCCGTCAGGGCCATCACAAGATAGGTGCGATTGATGAGCCGACGCTCATTGCAGCCCTGAGAGACATTGGAGAGGCCGAGTAAGAGTTGGGGCGGGGGGCTGCTGAGCAGCCTGAGTTGCTGCAGTGCATTCAGAACATTGGCGGGAGCCGCAGGCGCTGCATTCACCGGAATGATGATGGGATCGATGAAGTAGCTATCCATCGGTAGCCCGCACTCCATTGCCTTGGTTGCTATGAGCGCTCCCAGTTCGACCCTCTTCTCGGCATCGGCTGGAACCCCCTTTTCGTCGATGGTGAGGGCAATGAGAGAGGCGTTGTTCTCTATGGCCAGACCCATGTATCTCTCCAGTTCGGCCTCGTCTGCCTTACAAGAATTGATGATGGCGCGGCCAGGGACATTGGGCACAACTTCCTTCTGCACTTCCCATTTGGGGCTGTCAATGGAGAGAGGCACATCCGTGACTTCGCGCACCGTATTCACCAGCCACATCATCGCCTCAATGGGTTTGTCGCTGGCGGGCCCCACGTTGAGGTCAAGGGCCTGGGCATTTGCCTTCACTTGAGCGAGCGCGACATTTTGAATAGCCTGTTTGTCTTTCTCCACTATCGCCCTGCGCACCTCTTTGAACATGCCGTTTATTCGTTCACCGATGATATACATCTGCGCTTCTCCTTTCCGCTCCTATGTGGCCATTGAAGCAGCTTCGGCGACCAACCTGTCGATAGCCTTACGCACCAAGGCTATCGCCTTGGGATGCCTAAGTACGAGAAGATCCGCACCCGCCTGCAGGTAGTTGGTGGCGGTAAGCCCTTCCCAAAGGAAGCCACGCTCCTCGGCGGGGCCAAAACCGGGTAGTGCATCTTCAGAGGCCTGAGCCTCCTTGGCGCTCCAGGCCTCCCTCCCTACATCGCAAAGCACCGGCTGCTGCAGCAGGGGGTCTCCTCCGAGACCAGCGATTCTGGCCCGCTCCATGATGCTATAGACATATTCGAAGCCATAGCCCATGGCAGCGGAGGTGGGATACATAACGATGTTTTCGGGCGGATAGCCTGCATCGTGTGCGAGTATGTTGACCTGCTTGGCGATATTGATATCGAGGGGAGATTCGGCGATAAGTTTGTGGCCGTCGGCGAGGCAAGCGGCGACCAGGGTACGGTAATTCTTTTCTGTGATGGTGCCGAACAGACAGTTCTTGCCTTTTGCCACTTCGCTGCATTTAGGAAGGACAGTATTATCCTTTTCCTCCAAACCGCAGCCCCACACGATGAGCGGCAAGTCGATTGCAGAGAGCACCCCTTCGAGCACCTTGGCGGCTTCATCGGCCCCTCGATCACCCCTGTCAGGGTGGGTTCCTATAAGCCGAAGACATATCAGGTCAGGACCCAGTTCTGCGGCCCGTTTTGCCCACTCCATCGGGTTGTCGATGACGTCGCCATACTGTTTCCTGAGCTCCTCGGGCCACGATCCGGCACCTGAGTCCCAGATTTCGACCGCAATGGCAGGTCGATTCCCTGCCTCACCTTCATAGGCCATCCAGGGAATGCACTTCGCCCCTCCAATGGTGACCGACTTTCCATGGCCGCCGTTGCCGGAAGCAGCTCCGATGGTTACCCGGTTGATGGCCGCAGACCAGCGCTGTGCAGTCTCTTTCGCCTTCATAGTACTCCTCTCATTTTGACAAAATCACTTGTCCATTGGCGATACAGGCCTCAAAAAGCCTTGCAAACCCTGGCGGCAGTTTCGCCGACAGCACGCTTTTTTCCTCTATCGCCAGTTGTGCCACGCCCTCGTCAAAAAGCAGCGTTACAGTCGAATCGAACCCTTCCATTGGCAACGCCCCATACACTTCCTCGGAAATCCCGGTAGGGGGGACTTTATTCCATACCAGCACGCGCCGCCCTATCCTCACGGGAAGACTTCTCGCAAGTTCCACAATTCTGGCAGCCGTGCGAGCACTTACCAAGGTCGGTTCGCTGAGCACTACCAGGCAGTCGATATCGTCCGTATTCATGCGCGAGAGATGCTCCATGCCCGCCTCATTGTCTACCACCGTCACCTTGTAGCCTCCCCTTAGAGTGGCGAGGGCGGCCCGCAGCAGGGTGTTCACGTAACAGTAACAAACCTGGCCCTCGGGTCGACCCATTATAAGAAGATCGAACCCGGCAGACTCAATGATGCATTCTTCGAGTTTGAACTTTAACATCCTCTCTTTGGGCACACCGGTGACTGAAGCCTTCGCCCGCATGATCTCCTCGCGTACATCGCTTATGGTCCGTCCCGGGGTCAATCCAAGGAGAGGTGCCAGAGTGCTGTTGGGATCAGCATCCACTGCCAAAACCGGGCGGATTTCCTCGTACAGCAATAGCCTTACGAGAGAGGCCGTCACCGTAGTCTTGCCAGTACCTCCTTTGCCGGTAACCGCTATGAGGTAACCCATGAAAACCCTACCTATTGGATATCCTGGCCTGCAGGGATGGAAACTCCTCGATATGAGTATGTGGCAGGAAGCAAGCGGAGGTGAACTCCTCCATGAAGGTTGGATCCGTGCTGAGTTCAAAGTACGTCATGGAGCCAGCCAGCCGCTTCGCCTCTGCAAAGCGCTCACGATTCAGCAACGCCATCTTGGCGCCCGCTGCCGAAGTGTTGCCCGCAAACCGAAGTTTGTGGGGATCCACATCCGGAAGGAGACCGATGAAGACCGCGTTCTCCATATCGAGGTAGTGGCCGAATGCGCCGGCAATCATTACTTCCTCGAGATCAGAGGCTTTAAGCCCGAGGGACTTCAACAGGACTTTGGTTGCAGCATAGATGGCACCTTTAGCCCGCAGGAGATTCTCTATGTCGGCCTGCGTTATGACCAGGTCGCGGCTGGCACCCCTTTCGCCCGCCCCCACGATAACGAATTCCCTTTGGCCATCGGTGCCCTCCCGCAGGTTCTCGAGACCACATTGGGGATTGAATCTTCCCGTCTTGTCAATAACGCCCATAAGCAGCAATTCCGCCAGAAGGTCCACATATGCAGTACCGCAGAGGCCTGCCGGTGGCTCGTCTCCGATCGTAGAGTAGCTGAAACGGCTGTACCCACTCCAGCCGCGAATGTGATCGATGGCACCGCGCATGGCCCACATACCGTGTCGGGTGGTGGCGCCTTCGAAGGCAGGACCAGCCGAGGCACTCGCACAAACCATCCAGTCTTTGTTGCCGATGGCCACCTCGCCATTGGTGCCGACGTCGATGAGCATCCTGGGCCTCTCCGCCTCTGCCATGCCGATTGCCATAACACCAGCAGTGATATCCGCGCCCACAAACGCGCTTACGCAGGGGAGGGAATAAAGGAGGCCCCGCGAATTAATAGTGAGGCCAACCTCCGCAGCGCGGAACGGCGGCGGCTGGTATGTCGCGCCGACATACGGCTCCGGCCGGATCCATGTAGGATTGATGCCCAGCAAAAGATGCATCATGGTAGTGTTTCCGGCGGCAGCAATCACGCTGATGTCGGAGACGCTGATGCGGAGCTGGTTTTGAAGTTCTCTGATGAGAAGGTTGATGTCTTCGATGATGCGGTCGTGGAGCTGCTGAAGGCCGTCTGGCTGTTCGGAGCACCAGAGGATGCGGTGAATGACATCAGCGCCGTAGATGGCCTGCGAATTGTACTTGGCGGCAGTACCCAATGTCTTGCCAGTCTGCAGGTCAACGAGATAGGTGACAATGGTCGTGGTCCCCACGTCCACGGCGACTGCAAGATTCCGCTTGCAGGTGTCTCCCGGGGCCACTTCCGTGATCTCGGTCAATGCCCCTCGGTAGGCCGTGGTAGCAGTAACTCGGTGTCCCGCCTGCCGGAGCACATCGGGCAGCGTGCGGATGACCTTGAGGCCCATCTGGAACTCGCCGCCCCCGACGGCGTGGCGCAGTGCGTGCTCCAGGCGATCGAGGTCTGCACGGTTATAACTTAGACTCGGCGCTGGTACTTCCAGGTAGTATTTCTTGACCAATGGATCGAGGATCGTGGGGCGGCGTTCGAGGACGGCAATTTCGCTCAGGCGCTTTTCGCCCGCATCCACTTCGATGATTCGCGCTCGGATCCGCGACTCCGGTGGGACTTCTACCACCAGGTCGCCCGCAATCCGGGCCTCACAGGCCAGAATATACCCCTCTCTGATCTCGTGGCGGGTAAAAAAATCCGTGGTTCCGCCCACAACCTCGCCCTCGCGCACAATGACGCGACATTTTCCACATACCCCTTCGCCCCCGCACAGGCTGTCTATGAATACACCCGCTTTTCTCGCCGCATCCAAAATGGTCGTTCCGAGCGGAACCTCGACCTTCAACTCGTCCGGCTGAAATTCCAGGGTGCACGTCTTGTTTCCCTTTTCCGCACTCATGGTTTCCACTGATTCTTGAGGAACGAAACCAGCCCTGAGGCCTCTTTGGGCCCAACTATCGCCTCCCATCCAGATTCGTCTTCAACGCCGGCTTTCAGGACCGCCACCAGTCCGGGCAGAACGAGTTTCCTGTGTTTCACCTTGGCCTCGATACCACTTTCCTTCAGGGCCTTGGTAATGGTCTTGGCGTTGAACTTATCAGCCGCCCAGGCAGTAAGTACGCTTGTCCCCTCGGTATCCACCGAAAGGATATTCGCTGGCACCCTTGACGCCTCAACCTCCGGCTCAACCGAGAAATAAGAGAGGGCAAAATTGGTGGTGACGAGAACCGGCGCCTGGGGGCCTGGCTCACCCACCCCGTACAGGCCGGGCTCCACCTTGACCGGGACCGTGGGATCGGTGTAGATATCTTGCCGCGTGGTGAGGATGCTGAGCAGGTAATGGGGCTGGATGAGATCTACCACGATCACCCCGGCGTACTTGAGCACATACCAGCAAGCGTCAACGAGAGCCTCGGCTGGATCCTCTGAAAAGGAGACCATCGCTACCGGGTAACCAAGCGGGCGGAACTTCTTTTGAATCGCCGCACGTCGAGTTTGGGTAAGGAACTGCAGACCCTCGCCGGCACGAACTGGCCCGGGGGAAAGGACCAGTTGTTTGAGTCCTTCCGCCCTCGCCTTTTCTGACAGCCTTACCACGTCATCGAAACCCGACCCTTCGAGGACCAGTGGCAGGGAGAGTTCCTTGGCGACCGGGATAGCCTCTTCGCTGCTTCCGCCAAACGCCCACAAGAGTGGCCGTTCCGCCTTAAGCGCCTCCGCTGCGGCGCGGAGGGAGGCGATGTTTTCCCCCATGAGGATGAGCGCCTTGCCTGAGGCAGCACTGGCGACCTTCGCTGCCTCAATGAAACGGGTGGGATCACCGGAGACGTTGTGCACCGCCACGAGGTTCGCTGCCAGGGTATTCCCCATGCGTTCGAATCTCGTATTCGCAACCCGCTCAGAGCATTCCCGGATGGCGGCATCGTCAAGGTCGTCTTTCATGCGCACTGCGACCGCAACGGGACGATGGAAGCGATCCTCGTGTCGGAACAGTGCGGTTTCCTGCCCGATCTCGATGGCTTTCCCCCCTTCGCCTATCTTTATCAGCTGCTGCGGCGGTGCGCTCGCCTCGCTAAGCGCGGCTTTTGCTTCGGGAGTGACATGGGGACACTGGTCCAATCCTGCCTGACCCGCCGCGACCTTCATGGCGAACGCCAAGCAGGTCGGCACCCCACAATCCTTGCAGTTCGTCTTAGGAAGATGCTTGTAAATCTCAAGGCCCGATAACGGCATGTCCCGTTTCTCCTTTTTGACTGGTCGGCTTCGCCTTCGACTATGTTTTCTGCAGAGTGCTCACTACATGAGTGGTTCCATCTCCAATGCTGGATGGCTTACCTGCTGCAAATGCGCCAGCAATGTGGCAGTGTCCGTGGCCACCGTCTCATCCGCGATCTTGTCCACGAGGTCCGGCAGACCCAATTCCTTGGCCCGTTCTTCCAGCCGGGGGCGGATCGCGTTCTTGAGTTCCTGGGGCATCCAAACGAGCCGCCGAAGGCCGCCCTCAGCGGAAATGAATTTGCGGGAAGTAAGGTAAAGTCTACCTACACCGACAAAGCCAGGTGTCTGCGCACCGCCACCGACTGAGCCTGCCAGCGTACTGAACGCCATGCCAATAGGCGTGTCGCCGAGGTATTCGCGATTGACAGCAATGACACCGTTTGCTTCCGGGATGACGGCGACGATGACCTCGAAGCAGCCGCAAGAAGTCATGGTGTTCTGCATGATGGAGTACGCTGAGAAGTGCTCCACCGTGCGGTTTGATTTGGCGTGTACAAACTCATTCACATCCTGCCATTCGCCAACTCGCTGATCGATAGTGCGACCCTTCTTTACCGGCTGGTTGGGTCCCGTGGGCTTGATCTCGTAAGCGGCTTGACCGTCGAGCCAGTTGTAAGCACCGCAGAGGCCAAGCCGTTCCGGCGTGATTATGCACACATGGTTGGGCGCATAGGACTGGCAGATGGTGCAGGAGTAGAAGGTATCGACCGATTCGTCGGTCATGCCCGCCACCCTCGCATCGCGGGCGTCAAATACCGGCGAAGCTTCGGCCATTATTCTCTCCACCTCTTTGGAATCAGTGTAGATTTTCACCTGAACCTTATCCACGATGCCTCCGTATTCCTCGTGGAGTTTGGCGTGCAAAATGGTGCCGAAGTGCTTGAGCCGGAATCCAGCCTTGTGTGTATCTTTGTGCATACGTATCCACACTTGGTCCCGCTGTGCCATGTGACTGATGCCCATGGCCTGGTTCAGGTACCGATGTATCTGGCGCTCTAAAATGCCTTCGAAGTCTGGCTTCATTTTGCGGCCTGCGACCTCGACGACAAGGGCCAGGTCCATGGCACCACCTTCCTGGGCTGCGTCGAGGTCGGAGCCGAAGAGTTCGACTTTTCCGTCCTCCACCTTATCCGCGTCCAGCGTCTTCAGGAACTCTACACCCTCGGAGTATTTTCCGCCGAATTGGATATACAGGTCTTCCTTGCGGACCCTTTCACCTTCGAATGCCGCCGCAAAGGCAACCGGGATATCTATCTCCTCGACCTTCACTTTAACCCCGCGTACCTCTATGGCCTTAGGCACGAGTTTCCTTGCGTCCAGTTCGCGCACCACATGTTCGTAGGTGCAGATGCCGGTGGGCAGAATCTCTGGTACGTCGGTGTCAGCGATAACCGGGAAACCCATGTTGATGGCGCCAGCCCCGGTGGCATACTTGAGATCGTCCACCTCACCGAGCACAAGGCCAAAGGCGAAGACCCGTTCTTTGCAGTAAAGCAAGCATTCCCTCCCCTGACCGGGCTTGAGCCCACCGAAGGTGAGGGCAGAACGAATGGCCCAGTGGAGCGGATAGATCGCACTGATGGTATCGCGGCCGTAAGGGACGATGTAGGTATCCCAGCCCATCTCCACATTCGCCTCCTTGAGCTGATCCACGATGCTGGTCCCGTTGGATCTGGAGCCAGCAAAGATGAGTATGCTCCGCCTCTGCAGTTCGCGTACGATTGCGACCGCGGTTTCGGTATCCTGCGCCGCGCCGAGTATGGCAGCGAATCCGGGCATGCGGCCGTCTACCAACTGTATGCCCAACTGGCGCATTTGAGTATCGGTGAAAAAACCCTCGCAGTCGGGCTGCGGCTCCTCACCAAATAGGTAACGCACCGCTACCACGATCTCCTCCGCGAGAAGCGTCGCGATGCCGGCATCGAGGGTGTGACCCAGATAGGGGAGCCACAATCGATCTGAAGGCACCTCGTGAAGCTGGGCTTTGGCCTCTTCCAGAACCGGGGCCATGCCGCCGACGGTCTTTACCTCAGCCCCTAAGAGCGCGTTGGCCATAGGCAGGTAAAAGGCCGTTCCCGGGAATTCGACTTTAGCATCCTCTCCCTTCTCGAGACGGGCGCGCTCCAGTTGCGCCTCGGCCTCTTTGACGACCTGGTGAGCCCCTCTTATGGCCGCGCTCGCTATGATCCTTGACATCGCCTTTCCCTCCTTACCGAACGGTCAAACGTCCAAGAACTTCCCATCCGTCTCTTTATCTTCTCTTGTCTCTGATAGCTCAGCCATCCCGGAGGTCCGAGTTGACCCCTTCATTTCCTTAATGGCACTTATGCCAGGAAGCTGAATACCTCTTCGTACTCCGGCTCTTTGAACTTGATCTTATTTTCCCTGATAAGGGGAAACATAGACTCGAAGTCAAACTTGCCGGCGAGAATCCTGTCCTTAAATTTACCCACTTCGATTCCCCTGGTGACCAGGGAGGTAAGCACTCCTGCATGCACGACATTTCCCACCAACGCATAACCGATGAGGCGATCATCCTGGAAAATGAAGCGCCTGTGTTCGCGCTTGTCTGGGCCTTTTCTGATCGTCTCTTCGCTCCCTTCCACCTCCTCCCTCGCAGCGGCAAGTCCGCAAGAAATGAGGGTTACATCGCCTATTTTGAAGGAATTCATGGAAGTCCTGGGCCTGAGCGTAGAATCCCTACCGAGGATGGTTTCCGCAGCCACTCGGCCTTCCTCGGCTGCATGGGGCCAGAGGGTGTTCATCCATTTCTCTTTTCGCACATCGTCCTGGCTCTGCGTCACATCACCCGCGGCGTAGATATCGGGGACACTGGTGCGACAATGCTCGTCAACGATGATGCCGTACTCGGCCGCAATGTCGGTACCCTTGAGGATCTCCTTGTTGGCCCGGACGCCCTTGGCTGCAATCACCATCTGGCACTCAATCTTTTTGCCTTCCGTGGTCTCGATACCTTCGACCCATTCCTTCCCCAACACCTTGGCGGCATCGGTCTTTCTAAGCACTTCTATCCCGAGGGCCTCCAGGGACTCTTCGAATATTGCTGCCTCATGGCTGGAGATAATCTGGCTGAGCACATTGGGCGAAGCAACCACTACCTTTACCTTTTTCCCGCGGTGGTAAAGCGCAACAGCCGCCTTCAGCCCTACCAGTCCGCCACCAAGCACCACCACGGTATCAGCCACCTCACAATACCGCGAGACCCTGTCGGCATCTTCGAGGGTGCGGAAGCCGAACACACCCTTATTCTTTATGCCCGGTATCCGGGGAAATGAGGGGGTTCCGCCGGTGGCAATGATGAGGGCGTCATATTCGACCTTGCGGCCGTCGGAGAGCAACACCGCCTTTTCTTTGTCGAGCACCCTTTCCGCCTCGATACCCAGGAGAGCCTCTATCCAATTCGATTCATAAAAGGACTTCGGCTTGAACAGGATGTCATCAACCGTCTTCTCACCGGATACGAGATAAGGAATGAGGCAACGGGAGTAAGGTGGGGTATCTTCCCTGGAGATCAGGGTGATA
>Ga0315285_10005567_pt1 | contig 12977 bp, 9 predicted proteins | sample YL17G09_36_MG_FD_203698 | JGI IMG/M metagenome (GOLD analysis project Ga0315285, IMG submission 203698) | Sediment microbial communities from Yellowstone Lake, YNP, Wyoming, USA - YL17G09_36 | ecosystem: Environmental > Aquatic > Freshwater > Lake > Sediment | place: USA: Wyoming | collected... | reverse complement strand
GGCCTCGGCCAAGAAGGGCGAGTACCTCGTCAAACGGTTCAGGGAGCTTCAGGAGAAGCACCCCCTCATCGGTGACGTGAGGGGCAAGGGCCTCATGGTCGGGGTGGAGCTCGTCAAGGACAGGAAGACGAAGGCGCCGGCCGCGGATGAGACGAACAAGCTCAAGGAGGCTATGCGGAAGCGGGGTGTCCTCGTCGGCACCGGTGGCGTCAAGGCGTGCGTAGTCAGGTTCCAGCCTCCGCTCGTCATCACGACGGATGAGCTCGACAGGGCCGTCACGGTGATGGGTGAGGAGCTGGGCAAGATCGAGAAGGGGGCCGCGTGATGGTGCCTGTCATCAGCCACTGGATCAACGGGCGCGCCGTCGAGGTCTCGCCCGAGCAGACCGGCCCAGTCTTTAACCCGGCGACGGGTGAGGTCATAGCGCGGGTTCCCCGGGGTGGTGCCCCCGAGATCGAGGCGGCCGTGGCCGCCGCGCGCAAGGCGTTCCCCGCCTGGCGCGATACGCCGCTCATCGCCCGCAGCGCGATTTTCTTCGCTTACAGAGAACTCTGCTGGAAGCACCGGGAGGAGATGGCTCGGCTCATCACGCGTGACCACGGGAAGACGTACCCGGACGCGCTCGGGGAGGTGGTGCGCGGCCTCGAGACGGTGGAGTTCGCCTGTGGTCTGCCGGTCCAACTCGCCGGAATGAATACGCCAAACGTATCGACGAACGTGGACGTCCACACGCTGCGCCAGCCCCTCGGCGTGGCGGCTGGGATTACGCCGTTTAACTTCCCGGCGATGGTCCCCATGTGGATCTACCCGATCGCCTTAATGTGTGGCAACACGTTCATCTGGAAGCCCTCTTCGCATACTCCGGGCGCCACGCAGCTCCAGGCTGAACTGTGGAAGCAGGCGAGTCTGCCCGATGGCGTCTTCAACGTCGTCTACGGCGGGCGCGAGGCCGTGGACGCTATCCTCAATAACCCCGGCGTCGACGCCATCCAGTTCGTCGGCTCCACGGCGGTGGGTAGGATGGTCCACGAGCGCGGCGTCAAGGCCGGCAAGCGTGTCGGGTGTTACACGAGCGCGAAGAACGCGATGGTCGTTCTCCCCGACGCGGACATGGAGCTCGCGGCGGACTCCGCGGTCGCCGCGGGCTATGGCTCGGCTGGAGAGCGCTGCATGGCCCAGTCGCTCGTCATCGCCGTCGGCGACTCGGGTGACCGCCTACGGCCGCTGATGGAAGAGCGGATCGCCAAACTGAAGATCGGTCCGGGCACCGAACCCGGCATGGACATGGGCCCGATCTACTCGGCGGAGCACCGGGAGTCGATCATCAAGTGGATCGACAAGGGCGTCGCCGAGGGGGCGGAGCTGGTGGTCGACGGCCGCCCGTTCCGCCACCCGACTAGCCCCAATGGGTTCTTCCTCGGCGTCACACTCTTCGACCACGTAAAACCGGAGATGACGATCTACCAGGAGGAGATCTTCGGGCCCGTCCTCGGTATGGTGAGGACAGCCACCTACGATGAGGCACTGACGCTGATCAACAGCCACAAGTACGGCAACGGGACGGCGATATTCACCACGAACGGCGGCGCGGCGCGGCACTTCGAGCTCGAGGTGGATGTCCCGATGATCGGCGTCAACGTACCGATCCCGGTGCCTGCCGGTTACCTTTCGTTCGGCGGCACGAGGGCGTCCGTATTCGCCGTCCTGCAGATGCGCGGCGAGGACTCGATCCGCTTCTTCACGAAGCAGAAGGAGGTCACGGTCCGCTGGCCCAAGCCGGGCAAGCAGGGACCCCTCAGCCTCGTCTTCCCCGGAAACAAGTAGGGGTCCGCCAATGCGTGGTGGGGCGCAACACCGCGCGCATGGGCTTCTTCCCCTTCATCATGATGAAGGTTCTTGAATCTGCCTTTTTTTAGGCGATTGTGTCGGTAGTGTTATTTATTGTTACTTATGGTTGTTTGTTAGTGGTATGAAATGGACAGGTCGATAAATTATTTTCTAACTAAGGATGAACAGAAAATGATTACTGATTTCATAACCGAAAGTAAAAAAAGACCAGAAACTTATAATAATCATACAAAGGGTATGCCTAATCCCCCCGATACAAAGGATTTAAATAGGTTATTAGCGAAAAAACGGAGCGATTTACATAAAACACAAAGGAGCTTATTATCTCCCACAATAACTTATGGACTATTTATAGAAAAAAACCATATAGATTGTGGGGTGAAAAATTTTCTTTCTATATTAGAGGAAATGTTGGATGATAACTCATTGGTGTTTAAACACGTGGATATTCTTCAGGAACTTAGCGATGGTTTACATAATTGTGGGGCGCCTTGTCCCTGTCCAGCTGAATTAAAGAATGATTGAAGTAAGAAATAGATAGTTGAGGATTCGATTAATTAACTCTGTTTAATCGCGCGCGACATATGTTAATTTGTTATTATCATTGGTTGAACCTATTAATATTTGATAAAATAAAACTCCCAATTTACAAAAAGGTGCTAAGGTGCCCTTCTGACCGCGCACGCGATGATGTATGAAGAATATATCGTCGTGGTTTAAATATACTGACAACCCGAGACAAGGTTAATCAATATCCTCTTAAGTATTAATTTAATAGTGTTATACGATGTTACTAGATCAAGATGTAATCTCACAGTTAGTTACCGTAGTAATAGACTCACTTTCCAGTCCGGTAACAAAAAAACGTTTTTCTACAATGAATTTCTTTAAGCAACAAAAAACTACATCAGGTACTGAGGGGTGGTTTAAGTGGGAAGTGGTTCACGCTTTATATCAAGCAAAATATCCTATAAAATTGAAGGATGTAATAAAATATGACTGTGATTTAATTATCAACGATATTAAAATTGAATTGAAGTCAACTAGAGGAAACAGTATAGGAAGATTAACTAAAGCAATTTATGTACAACATTCTAGAGCAAATTTATATATGATGTTATGTGGAGATCTGAATACAACATATAAGAAATTACAAGAAGAATTACCAGAAAACGAGTATGTTATTCGACCTTTCTCTATAAAATATAATAATTGGGGGATAATAACCGTAAATCGGAAACATTAGATATTGAATAAGTCAACCATGTGTAAAAAAATACAAATTTAGTCGCGTGCGAGCTTGGGCTAATCCCGGGTCACATGGTGGTCCAATTGCTCCGGCGTAAGTGAAAAGAGCTATATGACATAAAGAGAAACCTAACACTGATTCAGACATGCTTCTCGTTGACGGCGTGATCCAAAGTCCCTCAAATCGGCTATCGAGTCGAAGAGCTACGACTGGAAGGTGGCTAGGGTCACTTAGGAGGGCGGTGTGGAATACGAAGAAATAAAAAAAAATTTAGACTGTTAATGAGGGATTTTTGAATGGTCTTATTATTACATCAAAACGAAATAAAAAATATCTTTGAATTGCTTGGCACGGATGAAAATAGCTTAACCTACGCATTGGGCTGGTCTTTAGAAAATAACAAGATTCTCTTAAAAAACCTATTAAAAACGTTATTCAATAGAACTGTACAATTCGATAACTTCATTATTAATCTACAAAAATATAGTATTGGTAAAAAAGGATATACTGATATTGAAATATTAATCGATGAAAAAAAGACTGACAAAAAAATTATGATAGTTATAGAAGCTAAAAAAAGATGGAATTTGCCTGATAAAAAACAGCTCAATAAATATATAGAAAGATTTAACGAATATAAGGGATGTAAAAAATTATTAGTTGTATTGAGTGAGTGTAAAAAGGAATACGCTGCAGATAAATTAAATCAATTTAAAATTCCTGTCCAATTAAACTATTTAAGTTGGGGAGATTTAACGGAGACTCTTAATAATTCAGAAAGGGAATCAAATAACTTTCAAAGAAAAATGTTAAAATATCTCAAAGATTATTTAAAGATGAATATTATCATGAGAGATACGAATTCTAACAGGGTTTTTTGTGTTGCTCTGAATTCAAGAACGCCATCCTGGTCTAAATTGTCCTATATTGATATAGTTGAAAAAGAACGAAAATATTTCTACCCTTTGGGAGAGAAAAGGTGGCCGCCGGATCCTCCAAATTATATAGCTTTTAGGTACGATGGAAAATTACAGTCAATTCATCACGTTGAAAAATATGAGGTTACCACTAAATTATCTGAATATCTTCCAACAAATAAGGAAGTTGAAATTAATCCACACTATTTATTATTTTTAGGGAGATCATTCAAACCGAGTCATGAAGTTAAAAATGGTAAAATATACCCTAGGCAACATCTCTGGTTTCATCTAGATACAGTATTTACCTGCGACACAATTGAACAGGCTAGAAACTTAACACAAGAAAGAATTTGACTCGAAAGTAATTATTAAAATAAGTATGTATTTAGCTCATATTTATCAATAACTTAGAAACTGGCTTAAAACGTGAAAAAGAGGCAGAAATTAGTCCCATTTAAAAATCAGCTGAACACAGGTTTTATCTTCTTGACGGCCTCGGCGGTCTCCTCTGGGAAGTCCCTCATCAGGTTCTCCAGGATGGTCCTGGCGATGTATTGTTTAAACTCGGCATCGCTCATGGCTGGGCTATAGATCCAGTGGTGACCGCCCCTCCCAGTTCTCTCCTCGCCCTTAAGGATGCCTGTCTTCCTCATCTTCTCGAGGAAGTTGATGATAGAGGCACGTGAGATGGTCTTCTTGTCTCCGAGCCTGACGTTCACCGCCTCCAAGACCTCTCTGCTTAAGAACTGTTTACCGGGGTTCTCCCACATGACCTTGAGGGATCCCCCTTCATAGTCTTTGAGAAGAGCGAGCAGTCCTTGCCTGCCAGTGTCGTACTTGAAGTTGAACTGCATGAGTGAAACAGGTTTTCTTGATTTATTTAAATGTTCATTTTTTAATAAATATTAACTTTTTTTAAGTAAAAGTTAAATTGCTATGTCAGTTCAAATGATTATTACACTAAAGGAACGTTCCTAAATGAATACAATAAAAAATAAACCTTGGTGGCCTTTACCCGGAGGTTATAAAAATTTTGCTAATACTTTACTTAAAGCATTAAATTTTATAGATCAAAAAAATCCTTCTAAAAATGATTTGGCTCAATGGTTTATGAATAATTATGCTTTAGTGCAGTCAAAACAAAATGCTTCGAGTTATGTTACAAATGTTATTGGTAATTGTGGTATGATAATATATCAAAATAAAAAATATTCTTTAAATGTTATTGGTAAAGAATTTATTTCTAATAAGAATAATGATTATTTATTTGATGTAATTTTTAATAATGTAATTGGTTTTGAAGAAATAATCGAATCAATATTGACAAATAAATTCACGTTAGATGAAATAAGAAAAGATGTATCAGTTAAAGTAAAAAATAAATATGATTCTAATTGGACTTCTCAACATCCAATAAAATATAGATTAGATTGGTTGAGGGGTTTAGAATATATAGACTATAAAAAAGGAAATTATGCTTTAACTCAAAAAGCTATAAATTATATGAAAAGTGTGTCACAAAATATCAGTGTTATAAATAATAAATCCCAAAAACCTGAAAAAATTGTAGACTATATTGAGCAGAAAGTTGAAATTGTAACCCCTCAAGATATTAAAATAAAAATAGATCAAAATAACTTTAATCTTAATGGTATTTGTAATGATTTAAAATCTAATGAACATAATAGTGATGAACCTGAAAAATTTGAATTAGTAATTAGTGACGCATTCAATTACTTAGGATTTGAGGCTGAACATTTAGGGGCACCTGGTGAGACCGATGTCTTAGTTCATGCTAATCTTGGTAAACTTTCCTATTCTTTAGTAGTCGATGGGAAAACAACAAAACATGAAAAAATTATTGAAAGACAAATTTCTTGGGAAACCGTAAAAGAGCATCGTTTAGAGAATTCTGCTAATTATATTATTATTGTTGGTGTGGATTTTGCTGGTGGAGATTTAATTCATAGAGCTATACAGAATAATATTTTATTATTAACAACTGATACTTTGATTGACTTATTGAAATTACATTCAAACACTCCCTTTTCTTTACTTGATTATATAGAGATATTCACCGAACCCGGTATAATAAGCGAGTCTAAATTGAATTATTTAAAACAGAAGAGCCAAGATTATCATAGAGAATTGGAGTTAATTCCTACATTATTAAATGCAATTCAAAAAATGGAAAAACAGCATTTAAAGAAAGAATCTTATGTTCCTTTGAATATAACTGCTTTATATTATGAATTAGATAAAAAGTATTCTATGGATGAAATTAAAAAATCGATCAATTGGTTGAAATTATTCGATGTAGTTAAAGAGACTGAAAGTCAAGATTATTTACTGATAATGTCTTTACAAACGGTTTTATTAAAATTGCAAATACTCTGTGATAAATTTAAAATAAATAACTGATAAAAAAGGGTAGTTATTTTCTCTCATATACTATTTTGCCGTCGACTATCGTGGCGTCCACGGTGATATCCTTGATCTCCGCCGTGGGGACCGTGAGTATGTCACTGCCGAGGATGACGAAGTCGGCGAGCTTCCCCACCTCTATGCTGCCGAGGCGGTCCTCGTCGAAGCTCTGGTAGGCGGAGTTGACGGTGTAGAGCCTGAGCGCCTCCATGACGGTGATGCGCTGGCTCCTGCCGATGGGCTTCCCCGCCTTCGTGGTCCTGTTGACTAGGGCGTGGATGGCCATGAGCGGCGGGAAGGGGGCGCAGGGGTGGTCGCTGTGCGCCGCGAGTTTTATGCCCTCGTCTAGGAAGGTGCGCGCCGCGAACATCCTCTCAAGCCTCTCCTCACCGAATGGGATGAGGAGCTTGTCGCCGTGGTAGTAGGGGTAGGGGCCGAAGATGGTGGGTAGGATGCCGAGCCTCTTGATCTTCGCCACAAGCTCACTCGTGATCACGGTGCAGTGGATGTCCCTGTTGCGGGGGTCCTCCCGCGGGTACTCGGCCTGCAGCTTCTCCATGATGTCTAGGTACATGGCTATGGCGCGGTCACCGTTGGCGTGGCAGCTCACCCTGTACCCCGCCGCGTATGCCCTCCCGAGCAGGTCCTCCGCGATCTCCCGAGTCGTCGACATGATGCCGTAGAAGCCGGGCTTGTCGCAGTAGGGCTCCGTCACCGCCGCGGTGCGCGCCGAGATGGCGCCGTCGAAGAAGAACTTGAGCCCGCAGAGCCGGAGCATGTCGTCGCCGAACATCTGGTGGACGCCCGTCGCGTTGAGCTGGGGGAAGAGATCTATGGTGGCGTCCATCCTCATCCTAATCGGGAGTTCACCCCTCGTGTTGAGGTCGATCAGGGCCCTGATCTGGGGCCTGTCGACGAGGTCGTAGACGCAGGTTAGGCCGACGGACGCGCAGTCTTTGAGTATGGCCTTGGCCCCCTCGTAGCTCTGCTCCGCCGTGGGCTCCTCGGCCTCCCTCGGTATGAGGACGTTGAGGGCCTTCTCGTGGGCCCCGCCGGTGATCTCGCCCTTCGCGTCCCTGTCGTACCTGCCCCCGACGGGGTCGGGGGTCTCCCTCGTGACCCCCGCCATCTCGTATGCCTTGCTGTTCAGGATGGCGAAGTGACCGCCGACTGTGGAGACGCTTATCGGGTGGTCCTTACTTGCGACATCTAACTCCCAGCGGGTGGGGTGCCTCTTCTCGGCGAGCTTGGAGTCGTCCTCCTGGTAGCCGAATACCCAGCCCCCCTTCGGGGTCTTCTTCGCCCGCTCCCCGAGCCTGTCCTGTATGTCCTTGATGTTCCTGACGCCCGCCTCCTGGCTGAGGTTGACTAGGCGTATCCTGCCCGCGCCCTCGTCGGCCATGTGGCTGTGGGAGTCCATAAGCCCGGGGATCACAGCCCGCCCCTTGAGGTCGATGACCTTCGTTGAGGAGCCGACGTAGGGGTCGATCTCCTTGTCCCTGCCCACGGCGATGATTGTGCCGTACTTTACGGCGACCGCCTCCGCGATCGTCTCCCCCTCATCGACGGTGATTATCTTCCCGCCGCTAAGAACCAGATCAGCCTTCAACCGCAGAACCCGGAGTAGAATCACCCACACCGAGTATAAATCGTGGTCGCCGGGCGCGGTGAAACTCTCAAGCGCCGAGGATTCCCAGGGGTTACGAACGGTGCCCCTGTTTGGACCCGACTCAAGCGGAAGGGCAAGCAATAAGTTCCCGCCCCGCGATCCGCTAGCCATGCACGAGAAACTCGCCTCGAAGATCGAGGAGTTCAAGGCGATGGGAATCCAGTACACCTTCGACGGCTTCGCCGTCGCAGACCTCCTCACCCAGCTCGACAACCTCGCAGCCATCAACTTCGTCGAATTCAAGGGCAGCCGCCTCTCCATCTGGCTCGGAGAAATCAAGGGCACACCGAAGGAAGTGATGGGCCTCATCCCCGCCGCCAGCCTCTTCGGCGCCATGACCTCAGGCGCAGAGGAGACCCCACAGGGCTACAAGCTCTGGTTCGAGTGGATGCTACCCAAGGACATCCATTACGAGAAACAGGTCTAAAAGAGGGAGAGGGGGAGACCCCAGATGCCCTATTTTTAAACCCCTCCCAACCCAAAGAAGCCTGAAAACGACGCCGATGACGCGCCGATCCACGCAGAATGAGCACACGTCACCCCCCTTCCGTGACCCACCACGAGACACATTCAACACGACGAACATCCACCGTCCGCCACCATCAACAGACCCCAAAAAACACCCCAAACAGGAAAACAAGCCCAAAAACCCGGAATCATGACGACGACGAAATACCCCCCTCCCCCCCACGTGCACGCACACACAAACCAGATGAACAACATTTTTATGGCCTCAAGAACCTCCCCATACCGGTGCCACAGGTGTCCGGTGACCGCCAAATCTAGCCGAAACACTCAAGACCCCCACAGCACCAAGATTCTAGACCCAACCGAGGACCAGAGATGAACTTCCAACCCATAGACAGCAAAGTGGACATAGCCGCCCTCGAGCGCGAAGTGCAGAAGCTCTGGAGGGAGACCCACGCATTCGAGAAACGGCGCAGCCTAAACGAGGGCAAGCCCAAGTGGAGCTTCATCGACGGACCCATCACCGCCAACAACCCCATGGGCGTCCACCACGCCTGGGGCCGCACATACAAGGACCTCTGGCAACGCTACTGGGCGATGCGCGGACGCGACATACGCTACCAGAATGGCTTCGACTGCCAGGGACTATGGGTGGAGGTGGAGGTCGAGAAGGAACTCGGATTCGAGACCAAACGCGACATCGAGGCATACGGCGTCGCCGAGTTCGTCAAGAAGTGCAAGCAGAGGGTCCTCAACTACTCCGCACGGCAGACGGAGCAGAGCATACGCCTCGGCTACTGGTGCGACTGGAACGACCCCGACGAGCTACGGAAGCTCGCCGAGGCGATGGAGACCCCCATGCAGCCGACCACATACGTCGGCTCCCACGGACCCGTCCAGGGCACAGCCGAGTATCTCGTCGGCCAACTCGGCATGCCACAGGTCGGCGGCAGCTACTACACCCTCAGCGACGAGAACAACTACATGATCTGGACCGCCCTAAAGAGCTGCCACGACCGCGGCTGGATATACAGGGGCCAGGACTCGATGCCATGGTGCCCCAGATGCAGCACAGGCATCAGCCAGCACGAGATAGTCACAGAGGGCTACAAGGAGATCACGCACACAACCGTCTTCGTCCGCTTCCCCCTAAAGGACCGCGAGGGGAGCCTCCTCATCTGGACGACCACCCCCTGGACCCTCACCAGTAACGTCGCCGTAGCAGCCCACCCCGACCTCACATACGTCAAGGTCAAACACGGCGACGAGATCCTCTACCTGAGCAAGGGCACACTGGCAAGCGTCTTCACCCAGAAGGGCAGCTACCAGATCCTAGCGGAACTCAAGGGCAAGGACCTCGAAGGCTGGAGGTACTCCGGCCCATACGACGACATGGAGCTACCGAAGAAGCTGGGCGTCCCCGAGGCGCACCGCGTAATCATGTGGGACGCCGTCGGTGAGACCGAGGGAACCGGCCTCGTCCACACCGCCCCGGGAGCAGGAAAGGAAGACTTCGAACTCGGTAAACTCAACAAGCTCCCCACCCCCGCCCCCCTCGACGAGTACGGCGTCATCATCTCCGGCTTCGGATGGCTCACAGGAACCCACGTCTACAACTCAGCCGAACCCATCTTCGACGACCTCAAGGTACGCGGCTTCCTCCTCCGCACACAGAAGATCACCCACCGCTACCCCGTATGCTGGCGCTGCGGCTCCGAGCTCGTCTTCCGCCTCGTAAACGAGTGGTTCATCAACATGGGCGAGAAACTCGACAAACCATACGAGGAAGTCACAGAGGAGGAGAAGGACCACAACCTCCGCTACCAGATAATGGACTCCGCCAACGACGTCCGCTGGGTTCCCGAGTTCGGACTCAAACGCGAGCTGGACTGGCTCCAGAACATGGACGACTGGATGATAAGCAAGAAGCGCTACTGGGGCCTCGCCCTCCCCATCTGGCGGTGCAGCTGTGGCTGGTTCACAGTCATCGGCGACAAGGAGGAGCTCAAGAGCAAGGCGATCTCAGGCTGGGAGGAATTCGAGGGGCACAGCCCCCACCGCCCATACATAGACGCCGTGAAGATCAGGTGCGAGAAATGCAACGGCGTCGCCAGCAGGGTCCCGGAGGTAGGCAACCCGTGGCTAGACGCCGGTATAGTCGGCTACAGCACCCTCAGGTACCGCAGCGACCGCGCCTACTGGGAGAAGTGGTTCCCCGCCAACTTCATAACTGAGTCCTTCCCGGGCCAGTTCCGCAACTGGTTCTACGCCATGCTCGCCGAGAGCACCATCCTAGAACGCAGGACCCCCTACAAGGTCTGCCTCGGCCACGGCAGCGTCCTAGCCGAGGACGGGCGGGAGATGCACAAGAGCTGGGGGAACGCCATCTGGTTCGACGACGCAGCCGAGACCATGGGCGCAGACATCATGCGCTGGATCTACAGCGGGACCAAACCCGAGAACGACGTACTCTTCGGCTACACCAAGGCCAACGAGGTGAAGAGGATGTACTTCATGACCCTCCTCAACGTCTACAACTTCTTCACCATCTACGCCAACCTAGACAAATGGACGCCCGAGCAGCAGCCGAAGGAGTACACGCAGCTAGACAGGTGGATACTATCCCGTCTCAACAAACTCGTGGCGAACGCCACGACTTCGCTGGAGAACTACGACGCCTACACGCCGACGCAGGAGCTCGAGAGGTTCGTCGACGCCCTCTCCAAGTGGTACGTCCGCAGGAGCAGGCGCCGCTTCTGGAAGACTGAATCCGACGACGAGAAGAAGGCAGCCTACGACGCCCTGTATCAGTGCCTGAGAACAGTCATCCTACTCATGGCCCCCCTCACCCCCCACGTCGCTGAGGCTATGTACCAACGTCTGATACGCTCCGCCGAGCCGGGTGCCCCCGCGAGTGTCCACCACAACGACTGGCCCACAGCCGACGAGTCGGCTATCGACGAGGTACTCATGGCGGAGATGGACCTCGCCATGAACGCGAGCAGACTCGGAAGAGCGGCGAGGGCGAAGAGCCAGATAAAGCTCCGCCAACCCCTCAGGGAAGCAATCGCAGTAACCAACAAGGACCAGATAGAGGTGCTCAACAAGATCGCCCCCCTGATCAAGGATGAGCTCAACGTCAAGGAAGTCAAGGTAACAAGTGAACGGGGCATCCTGCAGAACCACATCGCCAAACCAGTCCCACGCATCCTCGGCAGAAAACACGAAAAGAACTACACGGCAGTCGCCGAGGCGATCAAGGCGATGACCACCGAACAGACGGAGACCCTGGCAAAAGGCAAACCCATAACCCTCAACGTAAACGGCGCAGCGGTCGAGATACTCCCCGAAGAGGTCGAGCTAGAATCCAAACCCATCGAAGGCTACTCAATAGTCGAAGAAAACGGCCTACTCATCGGCATCAACACGACAATCGACGAAGCCCTGAACAGCGAGGGACTCGCACGAGACATCGTGCGCAGGATACAGTCACTACGCAAGGAAGCCAACTTCGACATAAACGACCACATTGAGACCTACTACCGCGGAGGCCCCGAGATGATCGAGGTCTTTCAGGAAGAGTCAGATTACATCAAGGCTGAGACCCTATCCGACACGCTTCAGGAAGGGGCCCCACCCCCGGACGCCAAGAACGGTTCATACGAGATTGGCGGACTCCACCTCCTCCTCGGCCTACGTAAAAAGTAGCACGTTTCGGCGTCACCTTTATCAACTCCCCCATTTGCTTAATCCGTGATTCAACATGCCTGGCAAGAAAAGCCTGAAGAAGATGGAGAAGACGCAGGACGCCGTGGCTCCAAAGGAAGAGAAGAAGAAGGAGAAGATTGTGGGCAGCGTCGACGCCATCAACGCAAACAGCCCCGAGCTCATGGACGCCATGAAGAAGATGAAGGCCATCACGCCCCCCGCCATCGCGAGCCAGTTCAACCTCAAGGTCAGCGTCGCCAAGAAGATGCTCGAGGAACTCGACGCCAAGGGAACCGTCAAGCTCGTGGCCCACACAAACAACCTGAGGGTCTACGCCCTCCCCCCAAAGGCCAACTAGACGGCCAGAGGTTTCGTATTAACTCTGGTTTCTGTTTGCACCCATCGAATTAGCAGTCAAGCAAGCTGCAGCGACACCTAAAAACCAACAACGCCCCCACAAACCCACCCCATACACCCCCACAGCACACAAAACACCCGAAAACACCCGAATAAGCCCCAAAACACCTCTTACCCGACTCCTCCCCGCAGAGATCCAGAGCCAACGCTACCGGACCGCACCAATCGTACCCAGCTGAAGCAGATTAAAGCAAAGACAACTAAACACCATCTTCACCCTAACCCTCGCCACCGAAGCCACAAGCATATGCCCCGCATGAAACACCCGCTTCAA
>Ga0315285_10005566_pt1 | contig 12977 bp, 10 predicted proteins | sample YL17G09_36_MG_FD_203698 | JGI IMG/M metagenome (GOLD analysis project Ga0315285, IMG submission 203698) | Sediment microbial communities from Yellowstone Lake, YNP, Wyoming, USA - YL17G09_36 | ecosystem: Environmental > Aquatic > Freshwater > Lake > Sediment | place: USA: Wyoming | collected... | reverse complement strand
GATCAGGAAGATCCCACCGGTGACCAGTGCACAGGGGATCCTCTGGTAAGACGGGAATATGTCCTGCATGTGCATGACCTCAGTCCAATGGAGAGAACCCGCAGGGATATAACATCTCCCCTAATCTGATGAGAGGGGGTATTTCTCTCTCCAATATAAATCTGAAAGGAACACGTGATATTCTCTGAACACTGAATCTCCGAAGTATGCCCTGATGGATCGGAACGGGGGAAAAGATGGATAAAGGTTATTTATTGAAGAGCGTTCCGGTTATCGTGGCTACAATACCCCCGGGATTCTGTTCTCTGCAACCAATATGTAGGATTTCACCCTCATCAAGTATAATGTTACTAAATTTGTGCGAAAAAATACTACTGGAAGGCAGCGGCAATCCCACTAGGATATATTTTTCGACCTGATGAGATGGTGCAGAGATATCTAACCAAACCCATCTGGGGGAAGCATCCGACGCGAGAATAACATCATGAATTTGAAGTTTTTTACCGGTTGGAACTGTGTAAATATCACGAGTCCCCATGGTACAATTGACACCAGAAGTAGTCCACCAATCAGTTCCTACATCCGCTGGGATTGTACACGGCTGCGAGAGCAACCACTGGCTCCCCGAGCACTGGTAGGTGCATGCACCCACGGATTTCGTCTGGCCCTCACCGCAGAGGGGGGCGGGCGTGGGGCCGGGTGTTGGAGGCACATAGCCGCAGGCCGGCACATTCTCCCCTGCGAATAACCACTGGCCGTCCTGGCACTGGTACTGTTTCATCCCGATGCACACAGTCTGCCCGCACGCCGTCTGTCCACAATTCTGGCACGCCGGCTTTGGTGCTGCTGCAGCACCTGTCAGAAGGATACTTAATGCAAGTACCGCGGTGAATGCGATGTATAACCACTCCTTTCTCATGCTCAACCCTCCTTGTTCATCAGTTTCTGAACGCCCTTTTCAGGCGTTTCTGCCCTGATGCCCGAGACGGATTCCCTAAAAAAAATAGTGTGGATTCCACACGAACTGCCTTGTCCTCACTATCAGGGTATCGGAGGGGTACCGGTACGGGGTAATAAAATTATCTATTTTTATCGAACTCTGCAACCGGGCCCTGGAAGGATTCTATGGGGGAGGTGAATGGGCAGCGTGCCCTTCTTCATGAATCGATCCTTTCACTCACTCCTTCGATGAGTCCCTTTCAACCCCGCGGCCTCACCGGCGGCCCCGAACACATCCCTGCTGGTCCAGGATCCTCCTGATCCGGTCGAGTTCCTCGTCCCTCTCCCCGACCTTCTCCTGGAGGAGGCCCACGAGCCTCTCGAGGTCGGCGATCTTCCTCTCCACCTTCTCCTTCGTATGACTCCTGTGGAGCGTAACAGTCGGCTCACCCGTGAGGTAGGCCCCGGCCAGCTCTTCCTCGGTATACCTGCGGTACGACTCCGGGAGATGCCCTGCATGCCCCATCATCTCACTGACCACCGGTTCCGGGAGAGCTGTCTTCATCCGTCCGGCAAAGAACTGCCGGGTGGCACGGGGAGTGATGGTCCGCCTGTTCGTGACCCGGTCGAACCTCTCCAGCCTCGCCTTCGACAGGGCCCGTGCCCAGATCTGCTCGAAGGCACGGGTCCCGAGGGGGAAGAGGAGGCCCGGGTCACCCGTCCCTCCCCTTGATCGGGCAGAGGCCACGAACCGGTCCCTCACGATGAGATACACCCGGATCGCCCCTACCGCTTCCCGGGAGATGAACGCCATCCGGGATATCCCGTCCCTCTCATTCCTGATCCGGAACCTGGCTGGCCGGGAATCGAGGTCCAGGTCCCCGAGATCGATGGAGAGGACCTCCCCGAGGCGCGCACCGCTGCTGATCAGGACATAGAGGATCGCCCGGCCCCGCGTATCGAGGTGCTCCATGATCTTCAGGATCCCACCGGGGGTGAGGGGCTCCTCCCGGGTCAGGGGGCGAGGTGACCGGGCGCGGCGCAGGTGCCTCTGTTCCCCGGGGGAGAGTGCGAGATCTTCACCTGCAAGGAGGGTCCGGATCGCGCTCTGGTAGCCCAGGCAGGTCTTCGGAGTCCGGCATCTCTCACCAAGGGCCCGGAGGTCAGCGGCGAGGTCCCGCCTGCCGTTTCGCAGGTCATTCACGTACTTGGCGACCCAGGGATCAAGGATCTCCGGGGAGGCTCCCTTCAAGCGGGCACCGTAGAGAAGGGAAAGGAATTTTACCCATGCACTCAAATACATCGCACGGGTAGTTTTGGCCCGGTATTGGTTTAGAAAATTCACCAGCACTGGAGTTCACCGGGTAAAAATATGCCCTTGCATCATTTAATGATGTCGAAATACGAAGGTTGGCATAAACATAAATTGTACCAAACGAATAAGGAAGAGAAGCTCTCGCAGGGAGAGTGAATCCGGCTCTTTCGTGCCATAAAGAGACAGGAGAGGAGTTCGATGAAGTCCAGGAGAGAAAAGGAAGCTTCCAGAATGGGCGAGAAGGGTCCCCGGGCCCCGGCCGTTCCCCAGGCCGAGATGCGTGACCCGAAGGCGGTTGACCACCTGATCCGGGCCCTCAATGACAAGGACGAGATGGTGCGATCCCAGGCGGCCCGTGCCCTCGGGGAGATGCGGGACCCGAAGGCGGTTGACCACCTGATCCGGGCCCTCAAGGACAGGCACAAGCTCGTCCGGGCCGAGGCTGCCGAGGCGCTGGGGAGGATCGGGGATCCCCTCGCGGTTGATCACCTCGTCCGGGCCCTGAAGGATGAGAATGCGCGGGTCAGGGGTGCATCAGCCCGGGCGCTCGGCGAGATCGGGGATCTCCAGGCAGTGGCGCCCATCATCGGGGCGCTCAAGGACCGGGACGAGGACGTCCGGGGCGAGGCCGCCCGGGCCCTGGGAAAGATGGGCGATGAGCGGGCTCTCTCGCCTCTCATCGACGCACTGCGGGACATTGACACCTACGTCAGGTGCTATGCCACCATCGCCCTCGGGACCATCGGCACCCCCGCGCTCGACTCGCTCATCCAGGCCCTCAAGAGCGATTACGACGATGTCCGCGAGCGGGCGGCGAACACCCTTGCGGGGATGAAGGACCGGGCGGTCGAGGCCCTCATCCGGGCACTGAGGGACGAGGACTGGGCCATCAGGAAGGAGGCGCAGCGGATCCTGGTCACCATCAAGGCCCCTGCCGTCGAGCCCCTCATCCGGGCACTCCAGGAGGAGGACTGGGATGTGCAGCGGCAGGTGGCAAAGGTCCTCGAGGATATCGGAGACGAGCGGTCCGTGGATGCCCTGGTCGAGGTGCTGAAGAAGGCCCACTGGGCAGCCCAGAAGGAGATCATCAGGGTGCTCTCCACCTTCGGCTGGAGCCCCCTCTCGGACGAGGAGCGGGCATACTTCCTCATCTCGAAGGGGTCCTGGAACGAGCTGGAGAAGCTCGGCGAGGCCTCGGTCCCGGCCCTTTCCAACGCGCTCTCGGACGAGGACCGCTATGTGCGGAGGCAGGCCGCCTCGGTCCTCGGGAGGCTCGGGGACCCGGGCGCCGTCGAGGCCCTCATGGAGTCCCTTGACGGGGAGGATAGATTCCTCAGGTGCATGGCCGCGGAGTCCCTGGGGAAGATCGGCGACCGGGCTGCGGTCCCTGCGCTCCTTTCGGCCCTCGCTGCCGAAGATCCCTGGGTGAAGGGCTACGCGGTGGAGGCCCTCGGGAGGATAGGTGACGGCCGCGCGGTGGAACCCATCATCGAGACCATGAGGTCCGGTGGCAGCGGGATCCGGAGGGAAGGTGCCCGGGCCCTTGCGGGGATCGGGAAACCTGCCATCAAGCCCCTCATCCAGACCCTCTCGGAGGACGACGAGGAGATGAAGGCAAGCGCTGCCTGGGTCCTCGCCATGACCGGGGAGCTCTCGGTCCCGACCCTCATCGATGCCCTCAGGCGGGAGGGCGAGATCTTCAGGACAGACGTCGAGGAGGTCCTCTTCGAGATCGGCGAGCCAGCGGTCGAGCCGCTCATCGCTGCCCTTGCCGACTCCCATGAGCCGGTCCGGCGGTCCGCGGCCCGGGTGCTCGGGAGGTTCGGGGACCGCCGTGCGGTGGAGCCCCTCATCAGGGCTCTCGGCGACAACTCAGCCGGCGTGCGGAAGGAGGCGACCATCGCCCTGGGGAGAATCGGGGAACCGTATGCGGTGAGCCCCCTCGTGGAGCTCCTCTCGGATGAAGACCTCGAGGTGCAGCGGGAGGCGGTGGTGGCCCTCGGGAAGATCCGGGACATACGGGCCCTCGCCCCCCTCATCGGTACCCTGAAGAACCCGGAGCTCCGGGAGAACGTGACCGGTGCCCTCTCGGCCATGAGCGACGAGCGGGCGATCGCCCCTCTCATCGACGTCCTGAAGGACGAGAGCGTCTTCGTCCGCATGGGCGCTGCGGACGTGCTCGTGCACATCGGCGAGCCCGCGGTCGAATCCCTCATCGAGGCTCTCTCGAGCGAAGATGCCGGGGTCCGGTATGTGGCAACCTGGACCCTGGGCAAGATCGGCGATCGCCGTGCGGTCGAGCCCCTGATCGCGGCAATGAAGGACCGGGACAAGGGCGTGAAGAAAGGCGCCGCCGTGGCCCTCGGGGATATCGGGGACGGCCGTGCCGTCGAGCCGCTCATCCAGGCCCTCAAGGACGAGGACGAGTCCATCCAGCGGGCGGTCCGCGAGTCCCTGGAACGGACCATTTCGAAGAAGGATTAACATCCTTCTTCTCACTCTCCTTCCAGTCGAGTCTCGAAGAAGGATTAGAGAATTCTTCCTCTTCCTCTTCTCTTTTTTACACTCTCTTCAGCACTTCCCAGATACCGTCCCTCTCGACGAGGATCCAGTACTTCTTCAGCTCCTCTTCGGCATACCGGTACTCGGGGAAGAATGCACCGACCCTCTTCCAGTATCTCCGTGAATGGTTCGGTTCCAGGAGGTGGGAGAGTTCGTGGACCACCAGGTAGTCGCGGATATCCGGGGGGAGCGCCAGGACCCGGAGGTTCACACTGATCCTCCCCCCGGGGGAACAGCTCGCCCACCGGCTCCGCTGCTCCCGGACGGTCATCCCCGCTATCTGGACCTGCATCCGTCGCGCCTGCGCCTCCAGCCTGGGGAGGAGGTCGTCCCTGAGCCGATCCTTCAGGAAGAGCTTGAGGTCCCTCGGAGAGGTATAGCTGACCACCCCCTCCCCCTCCTCTATCCCGCATGAGGGGCCGGCTTCCAGACGATAGAATCTCCCTTCGAGGAGTATCCTCCCCTCCTGTCCTGTCCTGTCCCGGGAGATCTCTTCTATCTCCCCTTTCTTCCTCTCGATCCAGGCAGAGTTCCTCTCGATGAGGGGATGGACAAGGGTTCCCGGCGGGACGGTGACCCTCACCTTTCCTGAGGGGAGCACCTGGATGGTCGGGTGGCGGACCTCCCTTTCCCTGACCTCCAGCCCGGCCGCGCCTTCGGGGGAGGCGGGATCACCGGGTGAGGGTGGCGATGATGGCATCCCGGTGGGGCGTGATCTTCGATGAGACGAGGGCAACGTACTTCCCCTGGAACCTGGCACCAGCCAGTTCGTTCTCGGTCGGCCACCGGTCTCCTCCCTGGCCCGCGATGGTGGACGCCCCGTAGGGGGAGCAGCCGGTGATCTCGTCCGTCCGGCTCTGGCCGGCGAAGAGGTAGGGAAGACCGAGGATGATCATCCCGTGGTGGAGGAGGGTCGTGTGAAAGGAGAGGATGGTGGACTCCTGCCCCCCGTGCTGGGTCGCCGATGAGGTAAAGACCGAGCCCACCTTCCCCGCGAGGGCCCCCTGGACCCAGAGGGATCCGGTGGCATCCAGGAACTGGCGCATCTGGCCGCACATGTTCCCGTAACGCGTCGGGGTCCCGAAGACGATGGCATCGTAGTTCCCCAGGTCATTTCTGGAGCAGATCGGGACATGGGAGAAGGCCCTCTGTGCCTTCAGTGCCCCTGTCTTCTCCAGGACCTCCTGGGGGAGGGTCTCGGGGACCCTCCGCAGGTCCACGGAGACGCCGTCGACCCCCGCGGCCCCTGCAGCCACCGCCTCCGCGAGCCGGTGGATATGGCCGAACATGGAGTAATAGACAACGAGAATTTTCATGACAACCACCCATATAATGGGAGTTCTGGAAGTGTGTATCGTGCAGGGATGAAAAAAGGTTTCCCGCTCCCGCGGTACCCGGGATGCCGGTGTTCTCCCGTCACTCTGCCTGGCCTCCCGCGACAGGAAGGAATGCTCCCCTCCTCGCCCTCCCAATCCATTCCTTCAGCCCGTCGCTGTACCGTGCGGCGAAGGACCCGATGAGGGAGGTCGCGACCACGAGGATGGCTATCGTCGCGGAGATGGTTGCGGAGCCGAAGATGGCGGCAAGGGCGATGGAGAACTCACCCCTCCCGAGGGTGTTCGCCCCGATCTCGATACCGGAGAGGGCCGAGCCGTGGAGGCCCCACCCCACGAGGATCCCGGAGGCCATCTTACTCCCGATGGCAAGGATGCAGAGGATCGCTGCGATGATGAGCGAGAACCCGCCCGAGAAGTCGATGGTGATCCCGAAGAAGACGAAGAAGAGGACGAGGAAGACCTCCCGGAAGGGCTGGGAGAGCCGGTCGAGGGCAGCCCCGCTCGTCGCGGCGAGGGAGGAGCCGAGGATGATGGCGACGAGTGCGTCGGGGATCTTCAGGAGCTTGGCGAGGTAGGTGGAGGAGATGACCGCGGTGAAGGTGAGGAGCGACGGGAGGTCATCGGTCCTCATGAGGATGGCCTTGATGGGGCGCCTGAGGACCCTGACGATCAGGATGGTGGCAGCGAGCACCGCGGCGGTGAGGAGGATGAAGGTGAGGGGGTTCTCCGCCTGGGCGGAGAAGAGGGAGATGAGGAGGATGAGGAGCACGTCCTCGAAGACCATCATCCAGACGATGGTCTCCGCCTCGGGGAGGATGAGCCTCCGGTTCTCGACCAGGGATGCGATCGCCATCGCCGAGCTGCTGATGTAGAAGGCGGACGCGAGGATGAAGGACTCGAGCGGCCGGAACCCCAGGAGGAGGGCAGCGGCAAAGCCGATGAGGAGGTTCACGTTCAGGTCGATCACGCCGGAGAGGAGGATGACCCGCCCCCGCTCCCTGAGGGACTTCGGGCGCATCTCCAGGCCGACGTAGAAGAGGAGGAAGATGAGGCCGAGGGAGGAGAGGTACTGGGAGTAGGTATCGGCGGGGACGATGGCGAGGCCGCTCTTCCCGATCGCTATCCCGGCGATGATGTAGAATGGGATGGGCGGGAGGGAGTACCGCTTCGAGACAAGGGCGAGGATGAGGCAGATGAAGAGGGCGAGGGCGATCTCTTCCATCAGTTCCCCAGGATCTGGCGCTCGAACTCTTCCAGCTGGTCGGTGTCCCCGATGGCGACCACGATGTCCCCGTCCTCGAAGGTGAAGGAGGGCAGTGGGTTGATGATGTTCGTCCCCTTCCGGGAGACGGCGACGACCGTTGCACCGGTCTTCGTCCGCACCTGGAGCTCGGCTATGGATCTCCCTGCAAGGTGCTTCTTGATGACATAGGTGTGGACCCGGATCCGGAGGTCCGAGAGGGCGGAGAACGCGATCTCGACCGCCTCCTTCTCGGCCTCGATGATGGCCCCGGAGAGAAGGCTCCCCAGCCTCCTCGCCTCTGCGGCGGTGAGCTCGGCAGCGGAGGGGGAGCTCTTCCCCTTCTCAAGGACATAGAGCTGGAACTTGCGCGAACCCATGAAGATGATGGCCACCTTGTCCCCCTTCTCGGTCTCCAGTTCGTATTTTGTCCCGATCCCGGGGAGCTCGATGCATCTGACACCCATAGAGGAATATGGGGAAAAAAGAGATAAAATCCTTCTCTCTGGCAGGAAAAAACCGCAACCGCGCATCCCGGGTCCCAGGAAGACCGCGGGAGGTCTCCGGATGGGGGAGGGGTGGAGGGGCCCTGAGGGAGAAGTATTATTGGGAACTTATAAAAAATGATAAATAAGTTAAAGCAGGCCCCTCCTCTCTCCAGGGCGTCAGGTACAGAAATGGATCTCCGCAGAAAACTCCTGATCATCGTCGGCGTAACGCTCACCTGTACCCTCATCGCCTTCTATGCCGTCACCCACGGGATCCTGCTCGGGGCCTTCGTCTCGCTCGAGGAGAGGAATACCCAGCAGAACATGAACCGGTTCATGAACCTGCTTTCAGAGGATCTCACCTCCCTTGACACCGTGGTGAGGGCCTGGGCCCCGAGGGATGACACCTACACCTTCCTGAAGGACGGGAACCTCAAGTACATCGAGAAGAACTTCGGGCCCGAGACCTTCACGAGCGGCAGGCTCAACTTCATGGTATTCCTGAACACCTCCGGGGGGATCTTCTACGCAAAGGCCTTCGACCTGGCCTCCAGCCAGGAGGAGCCCCTCCCCGGAAACATCGCGGGGATGGTGATAGGGAACCAGGTCCTCAGGTCCTTTTCCCGGACCAACAGCAGCCTGAGCGGGTTCCTGATGCTCTCCGAGGGGCCGGTGATGGTCGCCTCCGCCCCCATCACCACGAAGAACTACGACGGGGTGAGCCGTGGGACCCTCATCGTCGGGCGGTTCCTTGACGAGAACGAGATCCAGCGGATCGGGCAGCTCACGAACCAGCAGGTCGTGATGTACCGGAGGAGCGAGCCCGGGAGCCCGGCCGATGTCCGGGCGGCCCAGGTCGAGCTTGACGGGAACAGGTCCATCTTCATCCAGCCTGACAGCCCGACGACCATCGCCGGCTATGCCCAGATAACGGACCTCTACAGCACCCCCATCCTCATCATCAAGACCAAGCTCCCCAGGCAGATCTATGCCCAGGGCCAGGCGACCCTGGACTACTTCACCCTCTCGTACATCATCCTCGTCCTCATCTTTGCGATCGTCTTCCTCTACCTCCTCGACAGCTCCATCCTCTCCCCCATCTCCCGGCTCTCCACCGATGTGAAGAGGATCGGGATGACCCGGGACCTCTCTGCCCGCCTCAAGGTCGGGAAGGAGGAGAACGAGGTCTCCAACCTCCAGGAGAACATCAACAAGACCCTCGCCGCCCTGGAGAAGGCCCAGGTGCGCCTCCAGAAGAGCGAGGAGAAGAACCGCGCCCTCCTCTGCGCCGTCCCGGACCAGATGTGCCAGGTGAAGAGGGAGGGGATCCACGAGGAGTTCAATGCCACCACAGCCGCGGAGCTGGGAGCCATGGCGCTCCATGAGCTCCTCGGGAACGACCTGGAGGAGATACAGGAGACCTTCGAGGTGATCCCCCAGGGGGCGAATGGCCCGGAGGGAGGGGAGAAAGAGAATTGTGAGATATCGCCTGTCTTCATCTTCGAGTACACTGTCAAGGGGAAGGGCGGGGTGCGGTACTACGAGATGCGCCTTGTCGTGAGCGGGAATGACGAGGTCCTCGCCATCGCGAGGGACATCACCGACCGGAAGCAGGCCGAGGATGAGCTGGAGCGCTACCGGGCACGGCTGGAGGAGCTCGTGGCGGCACGGACCCAGGAGCTCCAGCGGACCAACGAGCAGCTCAGGCAGGAGATCTTCCAGAGGAAGCTGATCGAGGTCCAGAAGAGGGAGGCGTACGAGCAGATCGAGAGAAACATCGAGCAGTTCGCCATCCTCGGCGACCATATCCGGAACCCCCTCGCAGTTATCGTGGGCCTCGCGGACCTCACCGAGGGGACAGCGTCGGAGAAGATCCTGGGGCAGGCGAAGATGATCGATGCGATCATCGACCAGCTGGACCGGGGCTGGATCGAGTCCGAGAAGGTCCGGGAGTTCTTAAGAAGGTACTATTCGAACGATAAAGAATCAGGAAAATAACGAACGTTCCCTCCAATTCTCCCAAGGGATTCTCTCCATACCAACGCGAACGGATAATATACCGCGTCTTTTTATTGGGCTCTTGGGGGACTACCGCCCCCGGCGCGGCCATCCCCCGTCGTGTACCGGGACAACCGATTGAAGTTTATTTCAAGGTACAGATCCTGAAGACTTCCAATAAGGTCCTATCCTGACTGGGGGACGCCGCAGCGGCGGGGGTGAGCGGAGCGAACCCCCAGGAGCGTCCACCGGTCTTCATTCATCGATAAGAATCGAGATCGGAGATCGGTTTTATAACTCAGCTATGTATTGGGCTCTTGGGGGACTACCGCCCCCGCCGCGGGCATCCCCCGCCGTATATCGGGACCGGTGAAGGAAGGTTTTCAGGGATATCAGTAACCTGTTTCTACACAATCAGCCTTCTCTTCATGAGGTTCACGGCGAGTACGAAGAGTACGGCCGCGACAATCACGATCCATGCCAGGCTCACCAGGATCTCGGGTGTGACCTGGGAGAGGGTGATCATTCTGGTGATCTTTACCACATGGGTGAGGGGGAGGACCGCGGTCGCAAAGATCTGGATGGGCATGGGAAGGATGGAGAGGGGGAAGAAGGTCCCCGAGAAAAGGAACATGGGGGTGACGAAGAGGAACGTCGGCAGGTTCAGGGTATCGATATTCGGGGTGAGGGCGGTGAAGCACATCCCGATGGAGGCGAAGAGGAACCCGGCGAGGAAGGCGAAGGGGATGATGACCAGGGAGATCGGGAGGTCCACCACGCCGAAGGCGATGAGGACCGGGAGCATGATGGAGGCGTTGATGAGGCTCCTCGTTGCGCCCCAGAGGATCTCGCCCGTGATCACCTCCTCGATGGAGAGTGGGGTCGCGATGATGGCGTCGAAGGTCTTCTGGAAGTACATCCTTACATAGGAGGCGTAGGTGGTCTCGAAGAAGCCTGCATTCATGATGCTGATGGCAAGGAGCGCCGGGGCGATGAACCGGGGGTAGGAGACCCCGTTGATCTGGGTCACGAAGACCCCGAGGCCGTACCCCAGGGAGAGGAGGTAGAGGAGCGGTTCGAGGAGGGGCGGCAGGAAGTTGACCCTGAAGGTCTTGACAAAGACGTTGCGGTTCCGCTGCCAGACCCGAAGTGTTCTCCAGGTCAACCGCGGCGGGCTGAGATAACCGAACCGGCTCATTCCTTCAGCCTCCTCCCCGTGAGCTTCAGGAAGACGTCTTCAAGGCCTGCCGGGCGGGCCACGACCTCGATCGGGCTGCACTCCTGGAGGAGGGCCGCGGTGACCTCCCTCGCATGTTCGGTGAACACCTGCACCCGCTCACCTGCCACCTCGTATCTCGCCCCCATCCTGCCAAGGCATGCGAGGACCTCCGGCTTGTTGTCGGCCTCCACGATATCGACTCCGGCGTGCTTCTGTACAAGGTCCTGGGGCCGGCCAAGCTCCAGGATACTCCCCTGGTCCATGATGACAATTCTGTCGCAGAGCCGGGCTGCCTCATCCATGTAATGGGTGGTGAGGACGATGGTGTTCCCCCGGGAGCGCAGGGCCCTGAGCCGGTCCCAGATGAGGTGCCGGGCCTGGGGGTCGAGGCCGACGGTCGGCTCGTCGAGGATGAGAAGCCGGGGATTGTTGATGAGGGCGCGCGCGAGGATGAGCCTCCGCTTCATCCCCCCCGAGAGCTTCTCGATGGAGGTGTCCCGCCTCTCGGAGAGCTGGACAAAGTCGAGGAGGGACCCGATGGTCTCGAGGGCGGTCCGGGGCGGGATATCGAAGTACTGCGAGTAGACCATCAGGTTCTCGTGCACCGAGAAGTCCGGGTCCAGGTTGTTCTCCTGGGGCACCACCCCGACGAGATGCTTGATCTCGGCCTGGTGGGTGTCCACGTCCATGCCGAAGACCTCGAGCCTCCCCGAGGTCTTCGGGGAGACACACTGGATCATCCTCATGGTAGTGGTCTTCCCTGCGCCGTTCGGCCCCAGGAACCCGAAGACCTCCCCCTCCCTGACCGAGAAGGAGACCCGGTTCACCGCCACGAAGTCGCCGAACCGTTTCTCGAGGTCTTGAGCGACAATGACGTCCCCCATAGCCGGCCCACCCAGTCCTCTCCAGAGTTATCGCTGTACCCTATAAACCCTCGCCGCTCTCCTGCTAGGGAGGGGCTCGTGCACCGGTCAGGAGACCCTCACCATGGCTCCGGTATTTCGCGGGGCCGAGATCCAGGCCTCCCCACCGCCGTGCTCCGCCATGAACTCTTCTGCCGCACGGAGGATTGAGGAGGCATCTGAGTCGGTGATCGCATAGACGGTGGGCCCGAAGGAGGACATCCCTGCGCACGCCGCACCGGCCCTCCGCATCTCCCTGATGAGGCGAGGAATCTCCGGCGGCTGCAGCGAGATCTCGACCCTCTTGAACCCGAGTTCCTGGATCCGGTTCACGGCGCTCCCGAAGAGGTCCAGGTCATGGTCCACGACCCCGGGGAGCATCCGCATGAGCACCTCGTGGCAGGTCTCCCGGACCTCGTCAAGGGGTACAGGGCAGGCACGACGGAAGATGTCAACCTCCCTTTCTCCGCTCGCCCCGGCAGGGAGGCGCGGGGTGGCGAGTATGATCCGCCAGCCGGGGGGGAAGTCATGGCGGGCGATCACGGGTGCAGGCCGCACCCCGTCCGATGCCGACGAGGGCCGGAAATCGCTCTTCTCGCCCCCGGTCCCGAAGGCATGGCCCCCGTCGATGATGAACCCCCCGCTCTCGAAGGCAGCGGTCCCGATCCCCGATGTCCCTCCCCGGCCTGCCATGCGGGCGAGCTCCTTCACCGGGAGGCTCCGGCCGAAGATCTCGCAGATCCCCCGGGCTACGGCAAGCGCGATCTGGGACCCGCCCCCGAGTCCGACATGGGAGGGGTAGACCCGCCGGAGGGTGATCTCCACGCCGCCCTGTGCCCGGATCCCGGCAAGCACCCGGGCCGCGACCTTCTCCGCCATCTCCCGTGCCCGTTCGTCCCCCCCACGGGCAACGGTCTCCCGGGACTGGTTCACCTCGAGGAGGATCCCCGGTTCCGCGAGGGAGATCCCTATCCCCC
>Ga0315285_10005565_pt1 | contig 12980 bp, 10 predicted proteins | sample YL17G09_36_MG_FD_203698 | JGI IMG/M metagenome (GOLD analysis project Ga0315285, IMG submission 203698) | Sediment microbial communities from Yellowstone Lake, YNP, Wyoming, USA - YL17G09_36 | ecosystem: Environmental > Aquatic > Freshwater > Lake > Sediment | place: USA: Wyoming | collected... | reverse complement strand
TTTATATACTAAATATAGTGCAAAAAAGAGCAAGTAGTACTATTTTTTTTGTTTATTTCTTTTCGAGCGGCCTATCAATAACCAGCGCTTCATCTGCCTTACCCTATACCGGCGGGCTGTAAAAATGTCGAAAATGGTGCAAACGCAAAAAAAATCTTTCCGGAAGTCATTCAAGAGGGAATTATGCGGAAAAAACAAACAAAAGCGCGAGGCTGTTTCAGGCGGATCGAAATAAAAAAGGTTCCAAGTCTAAAAAATCTTCCTCGTAAACGCTGAAGTGTGGTACGCTAACAAACAATGACCAAAAAACAATGACCTTCAATGGGGCGGTAATTCATTGTAGAGGCTTGCAACGGCCCTTAACGCAGTTTTACGATGATGGTCTAGCTTCCGGTATGGTGGTGATAGCTTTTAGGCTTTCCAGCTCGTTTCCAAGGTCATTGTTCATAAAAAAGGTTCGAAGTTTGTCCACTCTGCTCCGCCATACCGTAGGAGAGAGCCCTTTGGCTAACAAGTCAAAGGGCTTTTTATATGCAGGATAAAGAGTCAATCATCGCCTTACATCAACCGTTCCGGCGTCATCTTCAATTCCTTTGCGAACCGTCCGGCCATTGCTTTAGTGATCCGCCGCCGTCCGTTTTCAAACTCGCTTACCATAGTCTGGCGGATTCCCACAGCCTCGGCAAGCTGTTTCTGCGAAAGTCCGACTTTGAGACGCGCCGCTTCAAGAAGGTTCCCGGAGCGGTTCAATTCCATTTCACGGTAAAAGTCCGTGTCTTCAATGTTGATCTTCTCTTCCTTGCCGGTCACGGAAACAAAATCGCCTGCCTGCCGAAGCCTCGGCGCAGGCAGGTTTGTTCCCTTAGAGGCCTTTAGGCCGGAAATGACCTGCACGCGGAATTTCCGCGCCAGCCAGTCTACGGCCTCTTTCGCGCCTTCACCGTTGATTGACAATTCAATATGGGGCGTTTTCACGACTGCCAACATAGTACACCTCGATTTCTATACTTCCTTTAAACCATGTCCAGCACGCCACCCAGCTATGCTTCAGGTGAGGTGGCAGTGGTATCTGTCTTCTCCAAGCGGCGAGTAATTCGGCCATGACGTTTGAAACGCACCGCCTGCTTTCAAGTCCTCCACGAGCAGGTAAAGCAGTTTTTTTACGTCGGAGGGCAATTGTCGGAGTCCTTTCGCCGTTTTTCGTTTAATGGTTACTTGATACCCCATATTAGTAATATATCACTTTCCAGTTGAATTGTCAATTTTCAATCCCGTCTCTATAAGAAAAATTCCATCCGCAATGGTGCGCTCCGGTATTACGTAAAAAGAAGATTGAAAATCTAAAGAAACAGGAGCCTATTACCTATAATGAAACCGTATCTTAACTTAAGCGGGATTCTGTCTGAAACCTTTTGACAGCCTACAACATAAAGAGATTATTGTGCAATTCGTGCATAAAAGTCCATGTTTTTTGCAGAAGGAGGCATACATTTCGCGGTTTTATGAATTATCTTTTTTACCGGTGAGGAGACACTCTTTATTTTCTTTTTCGATAATTCAAACCTTTCATCAACTCAGCCGGGAGGAAGTATGAAAACCGTCAGATCTTTCATAATGGTTTTTACGATACTTTTCTGCGGAACAGCAACGATCCAAGCGGCGTATATACCGCCGGCCAAAAGAGTCGCGAAAGTAATTAATAATAACTGGAAGTTCATCCATTCGGACGCTACCGGACGCGAGGTCGTCGGCTTTAACGACGCCGCATGGTCTACGGTCGGTCTGCCGCATTCGTTTGAGGTCCCCTATTGGAGGACGAACATGGGAACCTCTCCGACCATAGGGTGGTACCGGAAACACATCACGGTTGATCCGTTGTGGCTCAGCAGCGGCAAACGGATATTCATCGAGTTCGAAGCCATCTTTCTTGTGGCACAGGTGTATGTGAACGGAACACCGGTCGGCACCCACCTTGGCGGCTACACCGGCTTTTCCTATGATATAACGGCGAATGCGGTGTCCGGCGATAATGTGATAGCGGTCCGGGTCAACGCCACGTGGAACGCCCAGGTCGCGCCGCGCGCAGGCGAGCATATTTTCGCCGGCGGCATCTACCGCGACGTGTACCTCGTGGTGACCGATCCGCTCCACGTTACGTGGTACGGCACTTTCGTAACGACCCCGGTGGCGACGTCTGCATCCGCAACGGTCAGAGTTAAAACCGAAATCAAAAACAATGCGGCAGCTTCAAAATCATGCAGGGTCGTGTCAGTTATCGTTGATTCAGCGGGCAACGAAGTAACGCGGTTCGAATCCACGAGGACCGTGGCTGCCGGCGCGCTCGATACATTCGTGCAGACAAGTGGTTCGATCGCCAGCCCGCACCTGTGGACTCCGGATACGACCACGACAACACCGCCGTCCTCCGCGTTGAATCTTAATCAGCGGCCATACCTGTACAGCGTCTATACTGAAGTTTACGACACCACTGCGCTGACCGATAATTTCGTGTCGCCGCTCGGCATCCGGTCGATCGCCTGGAATACCACACAGGGTTTTGTTCTTAACGGAAAAAAATTATGGCTCAAATCCGCCAACGTTCATCAGGACCACGCGGGATGGGGTGATGGAACCTGCAATACGGGATCATATCGTGATGTAAAAATGCTCAAGGATGCCGGGTTCAATTGTATCAGGGGATCTCATTACCCTCATGACCCCGCGTTTGCCGATGCCTGTGATTCGATGGGCATGATCTTCTGGTCAGAGGCGACCTTCTGGGGGATCGGCAGTTTCGTTACCGCTGAGCCGCCGCCTTCATGGAACTCGAGCGCCTATCCCCTTGCCGCAGCCGACCAGACCCCTTTCGAAAACAATTTAATTCAACAGGTCCTGGAGATGATCAGGATTTACCGCAACCATCCGAGCATCGTGATCTGGAGCATGGGCAACGAATTCGGCTACTCTTCGGCATCGGTGGTGACCCGTATTCAAAATCTTCTGGCCAGGATGATCACCGCCTCGCATACCGCAGACTCAACGCGGCCGGTCGGTCAGGGCATCGGTTACGGCAGCTGGCCGACTTTTAATACCAGTACCGAAGTGATCGGCCTTAACGGAGGAGACGACCAGTGCGCCTACACGGTCAATTCGCCGGTAGTGAGTTTTGCGAGCGAGTACGGCTCGTGCGTCTCAACCAGGGGCGGATCCGGCGACAACTTAGACGGCTGCTTTGATGCAAATATCGCGAACAACATCAATTGCGCTCCGGCAGTACCTCAGATGTCGGGCGGTGTTCCCGTTCATTTCTCGTGGCGCCCCGGAATCGCGCTCTGGTGCACCTACGATCACGGCAGCAACTACGGCATGGGCAACATGGGAATGGTCGATCATGCACGGGTTCCGAAGCGCCGCTACTACTACTACCGCAGTATTTATGCCGGTATCGCTGAACCGACACGGCCCATAGCGGGTACGGCCGCGAAGCTCGTCCTGACGAAGGATCGTGATACCATCACCGATGACGGAAGGACCGACTGCAAGCTCACGGTGCAGGTGCAGGATGCGCAGAACCGGTGGCTTTCCAATTCGCCTGCCATCACGATCACCGATCAATCTGCCAAGGGGCTGTTTCCCAGCACTGCCACCGGTTCGCCTACCATTACTTTTACCGCCGGCGCTGCCGAGCGGGGTGTTGAGGAGGGCATGGCCGCGATTGAGTACCGGTGCTACGATTCAACAGCCGGTCTGGTGACGCTCCAGGCGACGTCCGGCACCCTCACGCCCTCATCGGTGCCGGTGTATGTCAAGCATGTGAATTACGATCCGGTCGGGGTCAATTCCCTGTCGCCGGCAAGGTTCGCCGCCGGTCCCTCAACCGCAATAATGAAGGTTCTGGGAAATCGAATCGCCCTGCCGAATACCATGCAGGGGAAAAAAGTAGCACTGTCCATGTATGATCTCAGGGGCAGGCTCATCAGTTCGGAGATTATCGACAGGAAGGCTATTGTCAAGCGTTGCAATCCGAAAAATGCCGAAGGCGTTTTAATCGTAAAGTTGCGGACAATGGAATAATTTAAGGAGCCGATATGATGGGACGGTCGGTTTTGGCACTGATATTTTGCTGTCTGTTTTTCCTGTCCGGTAGTGCGTCGGGCGAGTCGCTTCCGGGCTGGCAGTCGCTTTCAGGCTTTGACAGCGTGAAATTTTCCGGCTGGGGCGCCGTTGAAATGGGCCAGGTCGTCCGCGGTCACTATGACGACGGCAACGGAGGAGATCCCCTCATGCTTCACCGGTGGCAGCAGCGGCTGATGACGCAGGCGGCCGCATTAATCCGATTGAACGAGAAATTTCATTTGACGTTAAGCCTCGAATTGGCCTACCAGTTCAACACCCAGTATCCCGCATACCAGGCTTTGCTGTATGAGGGCCCTAACACCTACAAGATGTGCCTCCGGCTCGACCGGATCTACATGGATTACCAGATTCTGAACGGGAATGCTCCGCTCCTGCTGCAGTTCGGCTATTTTCCATTCAGATACAATGACGCGGTCACGAACCTCGGCGCGTACCTGTTCAGGACCGAATGCTATCCGACCTGTATCTTCAATTACTTCGACTTCACGGATAGCCGCCTGATGGGGCTCAACCTTGAGAACTCCCTGTTCGGTGTCGTGCGTCAGAACCTGCTCTTCACCAGCGAAGTCGAAAGGTATCCGGTGCAGGATTTTTCACTGTCATACCTGCTTTCGGCCGCATTTTTCAACAAGGCGGTGGATCTCGGCGCAGGAATCTGCGCACAGCGGCTTTTCCCGGTTGACGATAAGCGGACCACGCCGCACGGCCTGCGCGGACAGCCTACGAGCCGTACGATCAGCAAAGTGGTAAATGGCGACACGACGTATTTCACTTCTGCAGGCACCAAGCTCATGGCGCGCGCGACGTTTGACCTCAAGGCGCTGTTTCCCTCCGATATCTTCGGCAAAGAAGATCTGCGGTTGTATGCCGAAGGTGCGATCTTGGGCCTGAAAAACTATGCGGTGTACGACACCGCCAGCATGTATCCGCGGTACGACATACGTTCGGAACGTATGGTGGTAATGGCCGGCCTTCATCTGCCGGCCTTCGGGATCCTTGACGTTCTGGCATTCGAAGCCGAGTACTTCCCGAGCCGGTATTACAGCAATTACAAATATGTAATGACGGATCAGTTGCCGCTTCCCCTTTCACCCGGAATCGGCGAGCTGGATACCACCAACGCGCACCGGTTGAAATGGTCGGTCTACGGCAGCAAAAGGCTGGGAAAGAACCTGCGGGTCGTTTTTCAGGTGGCGCGCGACCATAGCCGGGTGGCCAACAGCAGCGACGATCCTCGGATCCTCTATTTCGGCGATAATTTCGTTACCGCCAGGGAATGGTATTACATTGGCAAGGTGGTGTTCGGGTTCTGAGGTTTCACCTGAACTGAGAAGTATTTTTCTCCCCCGGAAGCGGGGGGGGGCCACCGGTATTAATACAGGGAAACGGTTTTTTAAGCGTTTCAATGTCCTGTCAGGGCTTGCGGCCTTTTTCATTTTGACAATTTTAAACGGGAAGGGAGCAAGGGGGAAAATTATGAAAAGCCATTTCAAACAAACAGCACTACGCTTAAAAACAATGGCGAACAAAGGTGTCTTTGTTCTGTATCTATGCGCCGGATTCGTAATGTCTATCAACGCCGCAACGCAGCCGAATACCGTGATTGATTATCCCGGGACATATCCCGGCACCGCTCTGGCAACATTGAGTTCCAGCACTTTCGAATTGTCGAATGACATCCTGTACATGAGTTGGAATTTCTCCGGAAAAATCTTTTCGTTAGCGCAGTTTACCAACAAAATGACGAGTACGGCCATTGCTTTAAGCACGGTCAATCTTTTCTCCCTCACTTTGCAGAACAGCACGGTCATTACACCAGGCAGTTCAAGCGTTACCCTGCAATCCGGACCGACACTGACTTCTCTTGTCGGCGATACCTCGGCAAGAAGGATGTCTGAACGCGACAATGGGAAGCAGATTTCCGCAGTATTTCGTTATACGGGAGCATCAGTTACGTTTGATATAACCTGGAGAATTATTCTGCGGGACGGGAACTGCAATGTACAGCAGCGGCTTGTGCTTACCCCGGTATCCGGAAACTTAAGCCTCAAATACGCCAAGATGATAGATGTAACGCTGTCCGGGGCCAGCACGTTAGGCGTCGACAGCGGAAAGACCATTGTCGCGGGAAATGTGTTTATGGGGATGGAAAACCCTATGGCGTCAGTAAGCATAAGCGGTACCGCGGTCGGCGCACTGGTTGAAAAAGCAAACGATACCACAGCCATTGGTGATTCTCTGGTTTATACGGCTTCAACCGGCATTGTTCCTTCAAATCAGATGCGCAGAGGTTTTTTGTATTACATGGAACGGGAACGCGTGCATTATCGCCGGCCATACTTGATTTATGTGAGCTGGTTTGACCTGGTCGGAGGAGGAAGCGGCGGCGGACACAGTACGGCCAATTGTACACGGGTAATAAGGTCTGTTGATACCCAACTGGTAACCAAAAGGAGTACCCCGTTTGATGCCTTTTTGTGGGATGACAATTGGGATAATGTAAGTGCCTCTCCTGTCTGGAGCATCAGCACCACGATGTTTCCCGATAGTTTCAGAACCATGAAAAACGTGGCAGCGCAATACAGTTCAAAACTTGGCGTATGGTTCTCGCCTTTTGGAGGCTATGGCAGCAATGCCTCCACCAGAGCCGCGTCAAATCCTACCATGGAAACCAGCGGCGGTCAATTTGTCTTTTCGGGCACCAGATATAACGCAGCGGTCAGGACCATGGCTACCAACATGGTTGACAGCCAGGGGGTCAATATTTTTAAAATCGACGGTATCGGCGGCGGCCTTTACCAGGCCGGGCCAAGCGCAACCAATCGTAAAGATTATGAAGCATTGCTGAAATTCGCACAATATATGAGACAACGGAAACCCGACGTGTTTCTGTACTTTACCGTTGGAACGTGGTCGTCACCCTACTGGTATTGGTTTGCAGATGCCATATACCGGGACCATAATGATCAGCCCTATGCACTCACCGGAAATAATCGTCAGCAGCTTATCAGCGGAAGAGATTTAGCTATTTATACGTACAACGTCCAGCAGAATATCCTGCATCCTCTTTCGGAATTGATGTCACACGGGTTCGTGTTCACCGTGAGCACCTCAAACGGATCACCGGCTTCAACCACCCTCACCGATTCCGCAACGCGAAAAGAGACAAAAGAGGACATGAAATGGTATTTTGCTTCAGGTTTTGCGTTGGAGGAGATGTATATAGCGGTAAATGTGATCGGTACGAATTCTTTTTTCTGGGACTGTCTTGCACGTTATGCAACATGGGCACGGCAAAACATTGATATCCTGACCGACTCTCGGATGATAGGGTCGCCTGCAGCCGGCTCCGTCTATGGTTACGCGTCCTATTCCCCGGCCAGATCAATTTACTCGGTAAGAAATCCGAACAGTGCCGCACTGAACTATGCAGTAAATCCACAAACCTTATTCGTGCTTCCGGGTGATACAACACAAAGCTACCTGTTCACAGAAATTGATGGACTGACCGGAAATTTTACCGCATCTCGAGCTTCACCGTATACCATTACCGTTCCAGCCTATTCGGTGTATGTGTTCCAGGCAACGCCGGTGGTAGCAGTTAAAAACAGCATTGCCAGCATGACATCAAAGAAGCCGATCACCTTCTTCATTAATCATTCAAATACGGTGATCCGCTTTTCATGCTCATTTCCGGCACAAACGTCCCTTCGGCTTACCACATTAACGGGCCGGACGGTTTTTCAGACCGCATTCAAAGGTTCTTCCGTGCAACTGCGGAAGCCGCTCCCGTCGGGGGTCATTATCTGCGAAATCTGTTCATCGGATATCCGCACGAGAGGTTTACTCATGGTAAAATAGCGACCTCGACAGACAATCCGTCTGTTTGCCTGTCTCTAATAAAGGAGTGCGTAGGGGGGGAATAAGGGTCGTATCTATTAAACGACTTGCTATGGCAGCCTGATATTCCGGGACGGAGGTCAGCTAATAAGTTTATTGTGTCCCGGCGGGCGTTGCTTTAATTGCTTTGTTCGTTAATCACTTCCAATTCACAATCTACCGCAAATTATTTTCAAAGTCAAGTTGCCTGCCTTGCTTGCAAGGGCAATGACAATGGTCACACACGCACTCAACATGATTTTTTTCATAACAGGTCTCCTTTAACGATAAAAATACTATATAGAACCGGCAGGTACTTATATGGTGCCGCTTGTCTTGAGGGTTCCCCAATCGGCCGAATTCGTTTTGCGCAGCGTCTTTCATAGTCACGCCTTGTCCATCAGACGGCGGGCGAACTGGAAGAAGTCGGTCATCCGGGGAGCGTCGTTGTTGCCGTCTTTCGGGAGATTGAGGAACAGAATGCCGAACACCGCGAACCTCAAGAGCGACGAAAGCAGGAAAAGCGACTGCAATTGCCATCCGGCAACCGCGGGGAGCCGCGGAGCAAGAAATCCGCCGAGCAGGCTGAACAGAAAGACCGAAATGCCGGTGAGCGCCATGGCGAGCGAGGTCTGGCGCTCGGGATTTTTTACATTCGATAAATGAAGGAGATAATTGAAGTTGCTCAGGTTGTATCCGCTCCAGCAGATGCCGCTGTAAAAATTGAAACAGCAGATAAGCTAGGGAATTCCGGGGTATTTTTGCCTGCGTACGAGATTGTGGGACGAAGAAGGCGGCTGATCAGGTCAAAACTTATAGGTTATTGATTTGATGCCCGGGTCGTTGTTGTACGAGCAGGCCACCGAGCGCGCGTTTCTGTTTATCACGACCGTGAAACCGTCCGGGATCCCGGCCGCGGGGATTGCCCGGCAGGAAAAGAAGCGACATAACGACGCAAGACCCCGGCACCTATTAGGTAAAAGGTCCCGGGGTCTTGCTGTTTTTTAAAGCTCTTATTTTCTAGAATGCCCAGCCAAGATCAAAGAGTGCCTTCGGGCTTATGCCGCCGAAATCGAGGCCTCCGTAGTCGCCGAGCGTATAGGCCACGCCGCCGCCTAGGCCGAGGGAGAACCCGCTGTTCCACAGCCACCGGTATCCGGCAACCGCTCCCAGGCCGAACGAAATCCCTGATGATTTGGTTTCAGTCGTAGTACCGGCAATGAGGTCTAATGTGGAAATTTTCCACGAGGCATACCCTATGTCGACCAAAGGTTTGACGAAAAAGCCGTGGAAGGCGCTTTTGGAGAAAATAGTGAATGAAAGCGTGGCGCCCAGGACATTGAGTTTTATCAACGGCGGTTTCCAATACATTGCGGAAATGCCTATCGAAGTTTTTTCACCGAGTGCCTTCTGGTATTCCAGATTGAACACCCCGAACACGATGCCCAGCGGGTTGGTGCTGAGCATGTTGGTCTTTGTCTGCGCCGAAACACCTATGGAACCGGCCAGAATTGCCATGGCCGCCATGCACACGACGAGCTTCTTCATACAGACTCCTTTAAGGGTTATAGTGTGGTAAACGGTGAAGATTGAACTGCGGTAAAGGTCTTTTGTGTCAGAAAATATTTACATAATAAAATATCATGATTCGCCTGAGAAGTCAACAGGGGATTTCCGTATATTTTTTCGCGGTGCAGTCCGGTAATCCGCCGCTTGCCTTCGCCTCCGGGAAATTGTATAATCCTACAGGAAAACATCGGAAAGTTTTTGCAAGGCCGGAGCCAGGAACCCATGAACGACATCTCGCCCATCATCAAGCTCGCGCTGGAGCGGAAGCTGATCACCGAGGCGCAGTGCGAGGAGTGCAAGGAAATGCTCCGGAAAAGTAAAAAGATCGGTTTTGAGACGACGCTTGAGGAAATACTCGTAAACCAGGGATTCCTGCTCGAGGAGCAGATCGAGGAACTCAGGCACATCAGCGAGCTCGGCGTGGGCGACGGAACGCAATTCGGCCCCTACCGGCTCGGCAAACTACTCGGCGAGGGCGGTATGGGCAAGGTGTACGAGGCCACGCATGAGTTCATGGGCAGGTTGGTTGCCATCAAGGTGATCAACCAGGAGTATACTTCCGATAAAACCAAGGCGCTGCGGTTCTTTCAGGAGGTCCGCGCGCTCATCAAGCTCGACCACCCCAACATTGTGACCATCTTTGACGCGGGGAGGGTGCAGCGCAACTACTACTACGCGATGGAGCTGCTTCCCGGGCCTTCACTCAAGGGCTATACCGATAAGAAAAAAATGCTTTCGGAAAAAGAGGCGCTTTCGATCATCCGGGGAGTGGCAAAGGCGCTGGGGCACGCGCACGCCAACATGCTGGTGCACCGCGATGTAAAGCCAGAAAATATCATTTTTGACCGCAACGGTGTGCCCAAACTGACCGATTTCGGTATCGCGATGCACCACGACGAGCACCACCTGACGCTCACCAAGGAGGGCGTGACCGTGGGGTCACTCCATTACACGTCCCCGGAACAGGTGAACGGGACCCGCGACATCGACTGCCGGGCCGACATTTACTCGCTGGGCGCAACGCTGTACTATGCGCTCACCGGCCAGACAGTGTACAGCGGAGGCTCGCCCCAGGAGCTGCTCACCAAGCATCTGGGCGGCATCATGGTCTCCCCGCGCCGATTCAACCCGTCGGTTTCGAACCGTACGGTCAAGCTCATCAGGAAGATGATGGCGGTCAAGCGCGAGAAGCGTTTTCAGTCGATGAGTGCTGTTCTCGCCGCCATCAACCCGCCGTCAATCGTGAACAAGGTATGTATGATCCTGTCAATGGTCGTGGGCGCCGTCCTTCTCGTTCTTTTAGGCATACTGCTTCAGAAACTCCTCGTGATCCTGTACTGACCCGGGGGCCCGGCGATGTCTCGTAAATCAATCGTTATGATGGGGATGATTATCGGTTCCTGCGCCGGAGGATACGCCGCCACCTTGTTCGGCGCCGGTGTGATTTCGTTTGCTTCTTTATTGGGAAGTACCGCCGGGGGCATACTCGGCATCTGGGTTGCATTTAAATGTACCGGCTAAGAAGGGGCAATCGCTCCCTGCGCGATGATCTGCTCGTATACTTTCAGGTAATTCCCGGCCATGATTTCCGCGGTGAAATGCTCTAAAACACGCTTGCGGCAGGCCAAAGGGGCGATCTCCCCGATCCGTTCCACGGCGGCTTCCATTTCCGCGGGGTCGCTGCAGAGAAACCCGGTGTCCGGCGTCACGATTTCCGGGACCGCGCCGAGGGGCGTCGCAATCACCGGCGTGCCGCTGCAGAGCGCTTCGATCAGGACAAGGCCGAACGGTTCACCCCATGAGATCGGGAACAGAAGCGCCCTGGCGTTGGCAAGAAGTTCGGCTTTTTCCCTCCCGCCGACCATGCCGATTGAGCGGATCTTTCTGCTGAGCGTGAATTTATATCCTCCGGCGATGACCAGTTTGAACCCCATCCGCTTTGCAAGCGCGATCGCCCTGTCGACCCCTTTGCTGCTCCGCGAGACCCTTGACAAAAAAAGGAAATAATCGTCCTTTTTTTCGCTGAAAAGGTACTGCGTAGGATCGAGCCCGTTGTACACGAACCGCGTCGAGCCGTGGGCAGCGGCATGGGACCTGCTCAGGAAAAAGGTGTTCGGCGGAAAGACAAACCCCGGTCGTCCGATGACCCAGTGGAAGGTGAGCAGGGAAGGGGCGTTGACCTGGAAAACAGGCACCACGTGGTTGTGCACGATAGCGGTCCCGGCAGGCAGGGAAAAATGCAAATCCCTGCGGGATTTGAGTTCGATGATTTCCGCGGAAGTCGAGGTGGAACCCCGCGGAGCGGCAATAAACACGCCATGGCCTTTTTTAGCCAGCGCATCAGCGAGCCAGACGACGACCCGTTCGGTGCCCCCGTACTTTTTTACCGGGATCTTATCGCGGATGGTAAGGACGATGTTCATTAAAAATAGAATACCTTTCGCCTGCTGGGGCAGGCCCAGGGGTTAAAATAATTTGTTGTTTGGTTTATCCTTCTGCTATTTTACTTTTCACTGGATTCGAAAGCGGATAAAAAGGATTTTTTAACGGAGAATCGGTACCCATGAACCTGTCTATTGCCGTTATCGGATTTGCGCCGGAGCAGGATATCGCCCTGCTCCGCATAATGGCGGGAAAATTCGGCGTCTCTGTCGCGGAGTACTCCCGGACAGAAGATCTTGCCGTAAGGAAAGCGGCATTGGGGTATATTTCTTTTCTGCCCAGCACCGGTATGGCGGTGCAGGAACTGCTCGGCATCGCGAAACGGGATCAGAACACCCTGGCGCCGCTTCCCCTGTTTCAGCGCATCGAAGGTTCAGAAGAACCCCCCGCATTTGCCGCCGCTTCGCCGATTGCGGGGCTTTTTGCTTCGCCGCTTTCGGCCCCCATGGCCTGGACCATGGTGCACACGATCGTCCAGAACGGACAGACGGCGGTCAGAACCGGTCAAATGTTCGGGGAGATCAAACACTACCGTCAACAGAAGAACAGGCTGGTGGAGATCGGTATCGCGCTTTCGCGGGAAAACGATCTGGACCGTCTGCTTGAAGTGATGCTCCTGGTCAGCCGGGCCGCCACAGCGGCTGAAGCCGGAAATATATACATACGGGAACGGTCGGCGCCCGGGGAAACCTTTTTGAACGAACTGCGCTGCAAGGGGGCCCAGAATGATTCCGTGGACCTCGGAAGGACACGTGAGTTCAGGGTGCCTATCGATAAAAATTCGATCGCTGGCTACGTGGCGTTGACCGGGAAGCCGCTCGCCATCCCCGACGTGAACGCCATCGATGGATCGGCGGCGTACCGGGCCGGAAAAGAATACCAGATAAAGGCAGGCTACCGTGTCACGTCGATGCTGACCCTCCCGCTCAAGAATAATAACGGTGACGTGGTCG
>Ga0315285_10005564_pt1 | contig 12982 bp, 8 predicted proteins | sample YL17G09_36_MG_FD_203698 | JGI IMG/M metagenome (GOLD analysis project Ga0315285, IMG submission 203698) | Sediment microbial communities from Yellowstone Lake, YNP, Wyoming, USA - YL17G09_36 | ecosystem: Environmental > Aquatic > Freshwater > Lake > Sediment | place: USA: Wyoming | collected... | reverse complement strand
GACCTTGGTCGTCAGGAAGCGCTTGGAGCAGACGGAGGGGAGGCGGAGGACGCGGGAGAGCGCGGCCTGGGCGACGGAGGAGGAGGGGGAAGAGGGAGAAGAAGAAGAGGTCGAGGCCTCCTCCACCACCAAGGGCGCCGACGCGCGCGCGGCGCGGGCGGCCCCGGCCCCCGAGAACTCAAACGTCTTGGGCGGCATGTCCCCCAGCACCAGCTCCAGGTCCAGGTCCACGGGCGTCCTCTGCGCGTCCGTGGCGTCGTCTCCGGCCGGGGGCGCCGAGTCAACGACCGTCACGCGCCCCGACCCGTCGATCGCGCCGATCACCTGCATCAGGCACCGCTCGCGCGCGCAGATCGCCGCGAGCAGGGCCCTGTCCTTGGGCTTGATCAGGATGCAGTCGTTCTCCTGGTACTCGGCCCCCCAGATCTCGAGCACCGACATCGACGCGTCCCCCAGGGCCACCTTGCGGATGTCGATCGTCGCCCCCAGCGGGTAGATGATCTCCTTCACGACGTTGCAGTTGCCGCCGGCGCCCTGGTCGTGGATCTGCTGGATCGGGTTGCGGTCGCCGAGCTCGCAGCAGGCGCGCACGACGCGCCAGAGCTTCTGCGCCATCTCGGCGTCGCCTCGCTGCACGGCGTCGAAGTCGAGGTCCGCGGCGCGGTCCCCGCCGCCGGAGGGCACGGAGGAGGCGGCGCCTCCGCCCATGCCGATGCGGTAGGCAGGGCCGCCGATCTGTTTTTTTTGTGCGTTTTTCAAAGGAGAGGTGAGAGATCGTGAGGAGAAGAGAAGAGACGAGAGAGAGAGACAACAACAAAAAAAACCCTTTCTCTCTTTCTCCCTTTCTCTCCCTCCCTTACCTTGACGACCAGCATCCCCAGCTTCGGCGGCAGCTTCTCCAGGTGCGCGTGGTCGATCTGTCCCAGCCCGCCGGAAAACATAATAGGCTTGATCCACTCGCGGCGCTCCCCCGAGCTCTTGTCCCCGCCGGCGCCGGGAACGCGGAGCCCGAACGTCCTCGTGTAGCCCGCGACCAGCGGCTCCCCGAACTTGTTGCCGTAGTCGCTCGCGCCGTTGGACGAGTCGAGCAGGATCTGGAGTGGGCTGGCGAGGTTGGGAGGGTAGGCGAACGAAGAGTCCTCGGACGGGATCGAAGATTTCACATCTTCTCCCTCGACGCCGAGGCCGAGGTTGCCGACGCAGTAGCCGGCGGTCGAGGCACCCATCATCGACCCGATGCCCGTCGCGTGCGTGTCCCTGATGCGCCCCCCGGCGCCGGTCTCGGCCCCCGGGTACGGGGCGACGGCGCACGGGAAGTTGTGCGTCTCAGCCGTCAGCAGGATGTCCCAGTCCCTCGCGAGCGGCACGAGCGGGCCCGGCTTTCCCGGGGTCGCCGGGAGCAGGGGCCTGATCCGCCCGCCGCGGATCGCGGACGAGTTGTCCTTGAAGCCGATCACCGAGTTCCCCGGGTTCTTCTTCAGGGTCTCCTTCACGAGCTGCATCAGCGTGGCCGGGGCCGGCTGCCCGTCGAGCACCAGCTTGGCGCCGAAGAACCAGTGGCGCGAGTGCTCGCTGTTCGACTGCGCGAGGTCGAACAGCTCGACGTCGGTCGGGTCGCGCTTGAGCTTGTTCTGGAACAGGTCGATGTAGAACTCGACGTCCTGCTCGTCGAAGGCGAGCCCGAGCTCGGCGTCGACGCGCGCGAGGGCAGCCTTGCCCTCAGCGAGGAGCGGGATGGTGCGGACGGGCTTCGACGTGGCCGGAGCGGCGGCGGCAGCGAGAGAGGACGAGCTGAAGCTCGAGAGCGGCTCGGCGTAGACCTGCTCCGTCATCCTGTCGTGCACCAGCGCCGCGAACGCCTTCCTCTGCTCCGCGCTCAGGGGGGCGGCGCCCTCCTTCATGCGAACGCGGTAGCGGCGCGACGGCTCGAGGCGCTCGACGAGCGGCTCCGCGGGGTCCGCGCCGCCAAGGCCGGCCGAGGAGCAGACGGACACCGCGTTGGTGGACCAGGCCGAGGCGTACGAGAGGCGCGGCCCGACCTCGATGACGGCGTCGCTGTTTCGTTGTTTTTTGGTGGCGGTGTTTTGGTTTGAGGGGGGGGGGGGGAGAGAGAGAGAGAGAGAATGAGAGAGAGGTTTTTGACGACGACGACGACGACGACGACGGAGATGGAGGGAAAGAAGGAGGAAAAGGAAACCACCATCTCACCCTCCAGAAGACCCGAAGGAGCTCTCCGGCGAGAGAGCCTCGGGCTCGAACGTCTCCGCAAGCAGCCAAGCCAGCGTCGCGGCGCGCTCCCTGCCCAGCGGGGCCGCCCTCCCGAGCCCGACGTTGAAGCAGGTCTCGAGCTCGACAGAGAGGATCGCCGGGCTGACCTCCCTCCTCGCCCTGTCGGCCAGGGTCCGCGCCCGCGCGGCGCTGGCGACCGAGGAGGCCGAGGAGCGGTAAAGCTGGACGACGGAGCGCGGAGGGGCCGTGGCGAGGGCCGCGACGGGGGCCTCGGCGACGTCGGCCGCGGAGAGGAGCAGGGGCTGTTTTTTTTTTTGAAGAAGTGGTGTGGTGTTGAGGGAGTTTTTGAGTTTTTTTCAGCCCCCCGGGCGCCGATCGAGTGCGAAAAACAGTTGAGGGGAGGGCGAAATGCGAAATGCTCTCTGTTGCTTCGCGATGCGCGGGCTGAAGTTTCCAGCACGAGGGCGCTCGCTCTCGCTCTGACCATCGGCTGGTGCAACGGGGCGAGGTGAAAAAGAAGACAGAGCAGGACGAAAAGTCAAGTGGCAGGAGAAGCGGTAGGTTTTTTCTTTTTCAATTTTGATGGCAATCGACTGAAGCGACGCCGACAGCGCCGGAAAACTCTCTCTCAAGGCACGGTTCTCTCTCTCTTCCACAAACACTCACCGACGCAGCAGCCGATGCAGATGCAGCACTGCGCGAGATGGAGCCGCGGGAGGGGGCTGTTTGTTGGTTAAAAAAGAGGAAAGCAAGGTTGAGAAACACGGTGAAACCGAATCGGCAAAGAGAGAACCATCAACAGCCGTCGCCAATTTCGAAGCGGCGCGCCTCCCCGATCGATGGATGGAGAGACTTTGGCGAAGAAGGAGAAGAAAAGGAAGAAGCACTGCTTTCTTTCAGCGTCTGTCTCTTCTCTCGCAAATCGGCACCCACCATCGTCGCCGTCACGAGACAGAGCAGCAGCAGCGCAGGATAAGGCTTGGCTGCGGCGGCGAGGAAGCTGAAAAGCAGCGCCAGCGACTCGGCGAAGCAACGTCGGCGCCGCCGCCGCCGCCGTCGGCGCCGCCGTCGAAGACGAACGCATTATCGTCGGCAGCCTGCCCGAGCTCGGCAGCCTGATGGCCACCATCTTGACGAGGGCCTCTGCGAGAAGGACTTGCTGGCGAGCTCTCAGGCTCTGCGGCGGAGTGGTAAGTGTGGGCCTCTTTCTCGAGAGAAAAAGGGGAAGAGAGAGAGTCGAAAAGCAAAAGAGACGAAAGTGGAGGGGATTTGTTCGTCCGACGAAAACGAAACCTCTCGGCACTCGACCTCCACCACCTCTCTCTCCGCGCTTCCGGTGATGCTCTCTCTCTGTCTCCTCCCACTCGCTGCGTGTAACAAAGAAACGAAGGCACGAAAGAAATCTCTCTCGGGTTAAAAGGCACAAAAACCGTGATGATGAAAAAAGGGCGTTGAACAAATTCGAAAAAGAAGAGCGAGACCCCCTTACGCCCCCCGCAGCGCCAGCGCCGCCGCCTCGTTCTCGGCCCCCTCGTCCACAAACCGCGCCCGCGCCTTGTGCTCCTCCACCTTGGCGTCGATCACGGCGGTGAACAGCTCGCGCCGCAGCGTCGCGTCGGGCGTGCCGTAGGCCGCGGCCTGCGCCGAGGCCACCAGCTTCGCGAGCTCGCGGCCCGAGAAGCCGTCGGTCTTCCTCGCCGCCGCCTCGACGTCGGCGTCCGAGATCCCCTCGACCCTGATGGCGTCGCGGCGGCCCCTGCCCCTCAAAAAGTCGCGCGCCCTCAGCACCAGCGGGCGCGGGGCGGCTCCGGCGCCAGCCTCGCCCTCGGCGTCGGCCGCGTGAGAGATGTACCGATCCAGGTACAGCTGCAGGATCCGCCTCCGCTCCGCCTGGCCGGGCAGCGGGAAGAGCAGCGCCTCGTCGACGCGGTCGAGGACCGCCGGGTCCAGGTCCGACGGCCTGTTGGTCGCCAGGACGAGGCAGAAGTCGCGCGACTGGTCGCCCGTGCGGAAGAGCGTCGCGTTGAGCGCGCCGCGGAGGGCCTCGCCCTGGCCTGAGGCCGCGCCGCGCCTCCCCAGGAAGGCGTCCGCCTCATCGACAAAGAGCAGCAGCCCGCGGGGGGAGCGCTCGGCCCAGTCGAACAGCGAGTGGAGCGCCGGGACGGCCGCGGGGCCCAGGGGGGCGACGTCTCCGCCCGAAAGGATCGCGTAGTCGAGGCCTGCGGTCCTAGCGAGGCGCTTGGCCGCCAGGGACTTGCCGGTGCCGGGGGGGCCTGTCGAGAGTTTTTGAAAAAGAGTGTGAGTTTTCTCTGTCCCTTCCTCTCGCGCGCTCGAAAGAAAGAAAAATGGAAACGGAGGAAAGAAAAAAAACAATTCTCACCATAGAACAGCATGTGCCTGAACGGCGCGTTGTGCCTTTTGGTCGACGCCGTCGCCGCGGCCAGACCGCGCACGCGGTCAGACAGGCCGCCCGGAAGCACGATATCGGAAAAGTCGCGCCTGGCGTTCGAGGCCGCGACAGCCGTCGTCGTGGAGGCGCTCCCCTTCTTCCAGAGCCCCGAGCGCGAGGTCTCGCGCACGAGGGAGGGCGTTCCCAGCCACCTGTCCAGCGCCCGCGCCGCCACCCTCGTGCCCTCCCGCGCGCCGTACACCCCAAGAGCCAGTGCCGACAGGCCCGCCACGGCCGCGGAGAGCTTGGCGCGGTCGGACAGCAGCGCCGACGCCGCCGAGCCCAGGTTCGTAAACACGGCATCGATCTCCGCGAGCGCCTTCTTCCTCCCTTCCTCGAGCGCGAGCAGCGCGGCCCTGCGGTTGACGTCCTCGTTGGCGCGGCCCTCTTTGATCCTTCCTTCGGCCTCGGCGAGAGCGCGCGCCTGCTGCACTCGCGACTCGAGGTCGCTCTTGTACTTTTCGGTCGCGCGCCGCTCGGCCTCGATCGCCGCCGCCGCACGCGCCCGCTCCTGCTCCTGCCGCCGCACGCCTTCCTCCTGGAGCGCGACCAGCTCGGCGTTCCTCGCCCGCGCGGCCTCGTGCTCGCCCGCGTTGCGCTTCCTCGCCAGCTCGTCCTGGTACTGTGCCAGCTGCGCCTTCGCCTGCGCGTCCTGCTGCATCGTCTTCCGCTGCTCCTCCCACCGGACGCGCTCCTGTTCGACGCTTTGCTGCTTGGCGTACGCCTCGAGCTCGGCCTGTTTGGTCTTGAGCTCCTGGGCCTTTGTTACCTCTTGCTGCCTGGCGAGCTCGATGACCTGTGTTGTTTTTCGTCGTTGTTGTTGTTGTTGTTGTTTGTTTGTTAATGGTGTTGTTGTTGTTGTTGTTTTCGTTGAGCGTTGGCGTTTTTAGTTGGCGGGAGGAGGGAAGAATAGAATAGGAGGAGGTTGAGGAGAAGGCGCTGCCGTTTGTGTCGTCGCCGTCGTGGTTTGATTCTCTTCTCGCGTTCAATTTCTCACCTGCTTCGCGTTGGCAGACTTGTTGATCTCCCTCAGGGCCTTGGCTCCGCGTTCGAGGGCTTCGGGGTCGAAGGAAGGGGCTGCAGCGGCGGCGGCAGCAGGGGTCTTCTCGCAGAGCGCGAGCGAGGCGGCGCCCGTGATGCCGACGGCCGCAAGCATTGACGAGACTGCCGAAACGGCGGCGGCCGATGACGACGAAGAGGAAGCGCTGCTCGCCTCGGCGGCGGCGCTGCCTCCAGCTGTCCGCATCCGTCTAGCAGCTGCCAGCGCAGCTGTGCGCAACATCTCGAAAAAAGGGGGACGAAGAACGAACAGATATGCGCGCCTGCGTGCCACCCCCGAGGAAAGTCGGAAGAAAACAATAGTAAAAAAAGAGAGAGAGAGGGAGCAGAGCTCTTTCCGTGTTCATCGACTTTTTCTCGTTCTTTCAACCCCGACCCGCTCTCCCTCCTCCTCCTGCCCGCCTCGCCGCCCTCCCGGCCACCTCTTTCTCCACCTCCCTGCTCGCCTCTTTCCTCGCCTGCTCGATCTTCGCCATCGGCAGGCTCCCGATGCCGTCGAAGCAGGTATTCAGGAGCCCGTCGGCGTCGTGCTCCGCCGCCGCGCCGTCGCGCGCGGCGCGCATCGCCGCGCCGGCGTTGGCCGCCGCGAGCAGCCCCCTCGAGTGCCGCTTCAGCAGCGCGAGCGCCGCCCGGTGCAGCACCTTGTTCCCCTCCACGAAGAGCGCGTCCCAGAGGCGCGCCGTGGTCTCCGCCGGCAGGGAGGTCGCGAAGAGGCACAGGAACCACTCGGTCGCCAGCAGCGAGGCGTCGCAGCCCAGCGAGTCCAGGACGTGCCTGGCCAGCCTCGGCTGCCGCGGCCGGAGGAGCCTCGCTAGCGCCCCCAGCTCGACGCGGCACCCCTTCAGGTCGCGGCCGTACATCCCTGGGGGCAGGATGCTGCCGTCGCCGCCGGAGAAGAAAGGCGGGGGGGGAGAGGGGGAGGTGGTCGCGCCGGCGCTGCTACTGCTGCTTCCGATGCCCCCGCCGCCGGCGCCGCCCCGGGTTTTCTTCGCAGGCGCCGGCGTCGGCGTCGGCGTCGTCGCTGTCAAGGGGGCCGTGCTGCTGCTCGGAGAGTCGTCCGCCAGCGCCACCAGCAGCCAGAACGCCGTCTCTTCCTCCCTCGGGGTCGGGGAGCGGGCGGGCTGCGGGAACGGCTTCCGCCCTCTGCTGCTGCTGCTCCCGCCGTTTTGTTGTCGCCGCCGCGGCTCCTCGCCGTCGCCGTCGCCGCCGTCGCCGTCGCCGTGGAGCTGGTCGTCGTCGGCCAGGACGGTCGCGACAAGCAGCAGCGCGGCGATGAAGTTCATGGACTGACAGTACCCGACCTCGGGCGCGTGCGCTGCGAACGCGAGCAGCACCCGCCGCAGCGCCGGCAAGCAGAGCTCGACGCGGCGGTTGCCCGGAAAGGTCCGAGGGAGGTCGAGGTCGACCTGGCGCCCGACCGCCGACCTTGTCGAAGCAGACGGGGAGCCTCCCTCTCCGTTGGTAACAACCGCCGCGTGGCCCTCTCCCATGTGCACCATCGCAGGGTAGTAGTCCGGGCCGTGCTCCTCGCGGCGGGCGAGGGCGCCCGAGGCGGAGGACCAGACCCAGGGGCGGAGGTGCGGGGGGACGCCCTGTTGGAGAAGAGGGGAAGAAGGAGGAGAGAAGAGGTCGAGATGAGCGAGAGAGGGGAAAGGAAGAAAAAAACCGATGCCCTCTCTCCCTCTGTCATCATCTTATTTTCGCTTGCCGTCATCCCTCGTCTCTCCTTGTTTCTCTCCTTTGTCACTTCCAGGGGAGCAAGCTCAGAGAACGGCATCACTGAAGCTCGAAGAAATGCCAGCCGACGCTTACCTTCCTTGCCAGCTTCTTCAGCTCCGAGGGCGACGGCAGCGACGTCCGGTCGCGGTCGATCGCCGCCCACTCCGTCTTGGCTTCTCGCTTCGACGCCTCTTCGTGGCAAGCCTTTCGGGCCCTCGCTAGCTCCGGCGTGAGATCAAGGAGCTCGAAGCCAAAGTGGTCGACGACGACGCGATCGCTTGGAGGCATGGCGAACGAGAACGAGACGTTTTTGAATGCCTCTTCCCCATCGTCGATTGAGAAGTTTGTTCGAAGAAAAAAGCAAAAAGCAAGAAAGAAAAAACTAGAAAAACCTTTTATCTTTTCCCTGTTTTCGTCTCTCTTTCTCTCCTTGGTTCGTGAAGCAAACATGCTGCGCGCGACGACTACGACGTCGTCGCCGGCGACTGTGGCAGCTCCCGTGCTCCGCGGCAGCGCCAGGGGCGTAATTGGCTGTCGGAAGGCCGTCATCGGCCTCATTCCGCTCGTCGAGCGCTCGTGTCTCCGAAGCATGCCGGCGACGGCGTCGGCGGCGAGCAGAGGCGCAGTCTCTCATGCTCACAACGAGGTAAGTAGACCTCATTCATTCACTCTCTCTTGATAAATTGGTGGACAACGTCGAAGCCTTGCCTCCGGGCATGAGATGCGAGAAGAAACCTCAAACCAGAGACGGGGCGAACGAGGAATGCAAGCTGTCTTTTCTCTTCCCTTTGCTAGCCCCTGCGGGTCGACGGGTATCGCCATTTCGTCGAGCCCTAGCGCTTCTCTTGCACCGGTGAGATTGCAGTAGCGCCTCGTAATTACAATGCGCGACATCAAGACGCGTCCCTCTCACCAAAAAACGCTTGAAACCACGCTCGGGATGCTCGCAAAAATCTAAAACATCCAAGTCATCGCCGTCGGCACCATCATCTTTGTCGTCGTCAGCCGACGATCTAGCCCTCGGCGACCACCTCAACCTGCAGCCCCCGCCCGCGTCCTCGTCCCTCCTGCCGACGACGAGCAGGACATTGCCGGGAGGAAGCAAGCGCCCGCTCCTCGCGTCGGTCCTGACCACGGCGCTGGGCGTCCTCGCCCTCGCCGCGGCCGCGACGCCCCTCTCCGCCTCGGCTGGCATCTTCCGCCGCTCCCGCGCCCCGCCACCGCCGCCGCCGCCGCCGCCTCACGCCGTCGTCGTCGAGGCCTTCCACCAGGCTGCAGACGTCGCCGCGGCCGTGACCGACGTCGCCGCGGGCGTCGCGGGCGAGGCCGCGGGCGTCGCAGCTAGGAAAGCGTCCGAGGCCGCCGCCGCCGCGGGGGACTACGCTCTGGGAGGGCTCGACGTCGCTCGGGACCTCGCCGACGACGCCTCGGTCGCCGCGCGCTCGGCGCTCCGGACGTTTGGCATCAAAGCCCAGGGCGTGGCCGAGGACGCCGTCGTTGAGGCCGCCCTGGGGATGGAGCACACCGTCAAGATGTGGCTGCTGGCAGGAACGGGGAGGCGGGGCGACGTCGTCCCGATCCTGAGGGATTTCGCGGCTGGCCTCCTCGGGATCGACGCCAAGGTCGACAGGGAGGCCGCGGACAGGGCCGCGGTGACCGTCGCTTGCTTCCTGATGATTATGGGCCTCTGTGCCCTGTCTCGTGGGGGAGGCAGCGGGAAGGGGGCCTCTGTCGCTGGTGGAAGGGGCGGAAGAGGCGGAGGCGGAGGCGCAGGAGGGATTGGCGGGCCCGGCCCCGGCTCGCCGTCGTCGTCGTCGTCCTTTGGGGGCGAATCGTCGCGCCCGTTGACCCCGGCGCAGGCCAGGTCGGCGCTCGCCGGCGGGCTCATTGGCGGAGGTGGAAGAGGAGGAGGGGCTAGTGGTGCCGCGGGGGGCAGCGGTGGCGCCTTTGCTGCCGCCTTTGCTCCGGCGGCGGCGGCGGCGGCGGCGGAAGCAGCGGCGGGAGCGGCAGTGGCAGCGGGAGCAATGGGCGGAAAGTTGACCCCTTCCCCTCTCCCCGCCTCCTCGCCTTCTTCTTCTTTTGCTGCTCAGAAGGACCCGTCGCAGGGCGGGGGCTGGATGGTCGCCGTCCCCTCCCCTTCTGCCGGCGGGGGCGACGGCGGCGCGGGAGGAGCCGGGGCCGGAGCCGGAGCCGGCGCGGCGGCGGCGGCAGCGGCCACATCCTCCTCCTCCACTTCCCCGGCCGCTTCCCCTCCTCCCTCTCGAATCGCCCCTCTTCCCTTGCTCCCGGGAGACACGCTCGACGGCAGTTCCCTGGGCAAGGGCGGCTCGATGATCGACCGCATCGCGGGACGCTTCTGGGCAAGCGGAGAGAAGCCCTCCGAGGAGGAGCTGGAGCTGCTCCGGCGGCGCGAGCGCGGGGAGGACTTTGATTGGCAAAACGCGACGGGCTCGAGGGCGGCCTCGAGGGCCGCGGGGGCGCTCGGCGCTTCCGTCCCCTCGTCGTCGTCGCCCTCCTCCTCTTCCGCTCCTAGCGCCGCTGCTGCATCTGCTGGCTCTGCTGCGGCCGGCGCCGGCTCGGGCAGGGCCGCGGCCTCCGCCAAGGACTCGGGCGTGGGGGCCGCGGCTTCGTCTCACGAAGGCTCGGGGGTCGCCGCGAAGGACGCTGCTGCGGCTGCATCTGCGGCTGCAGCCAAGGCCGGAGAATCAGCCCGCGGCTTCTTCGACAGCGCGACCGGCGCCGCTTCTTCCATTGCCTCCGACGCCGATGTCGGCGCAGCGGCTTCCTCCCACGAAAGCTCAAGGGCCGCCGCGGCCAAGGCCTCCGGGGGCGCAGCGGGGGCGCTCGGCGCCGTCCCGTCGTCGCCGTCCGAGGTGCGCTCCTCGGCCGCCGCGGCGAGGGCCGCGGCCGACAAGGCGCTCTCGGCAGCGAGGTCGGCGGCGCGGGACGCCGGCCGCTCCAGGGCCCTCACGGGCGACTCGAGCGCCGTCGCCGGGGCCATCGAGGGGCTCGCGGCCGCGAAGGAGGCCGTCGCCGCCGCCGCCGACGCGGCAGCGGGCGCCGCGGGGCAGGCAGCCGGAGGCACTCCGGTGATCTCGTCAGCGGCGGCGGCGGCGGAGGCCGCGGTCAAGGGCGCGGTCGGGCGGTCCTCCGCTGCCGCCTTGAGTTCCTCTTCTTCCTCTTCTCAGTCGTTCTTCGGCAAGGTCGCGTCTCGCTTCGGCGGAGGCGGCGGCGGCGGCGGAGACGCGGCGGCAGAGGCCGTCGCCGCCGCGGCCGAGAAGGCCTCGGGAGCCGCGGCTTCGCTGAGCGCCTCCGCTGCGGTCGCCGCGAAGGAGGCAGCGGACGGGGCCGGGGGCGCAGCCGCGGCAGACGTCGGGGGAGCGGCAGCGGCGGCTCCTCCTTTGCCGGGCGCTCGCGCGGGGAGGGTCGAAGGAGCCCCGGGCGGCGCCGCTGCCTCTGCTGCTGCTGCCAGAGCTCTCAGCTGCGGCAGCGGCAGCGGCAGCAGGGGCGACAGCAGCGTCTTCTCCTCTTCCTCCGCCGCCGAGGCCGCGGTCAAGGGCGCGGTCGGGCAGCCCGCCTTCGGGGGAGCTGCTGCTGCTGATGCTGCTGCTGGCTCTCCCTCTTCGTCGGCGTCGCGGTCGCCGTCGTCCTCGAAATGGATCTTTGGAAAGATAGCCTCTCGCTTCGGCGGCGGCGGTGGAGGAGAGACGTCTCTGTCTTCGACAGCGACGGCGGCCTCCGCCTCAGACGCCTTCTCCTCCAACGCAGCCGCCGCCGCCGCCACCGCTGGCCGCCTCACTCCAGCCGAGGCCGCCGAGGCCGTCGTCAAGGCCCGCGCCGCCCTCGAGCGCGCCGCGGAGGGCGACTCCCCCTCGACGCTGCGGGAGAAGGCCGCGGCAGCGATCGCGGCGAGGTTCTCTGGCGGCTCCTCGAGGCCTCCTCCCGACGCCACCACCGACGGAACCATCGCCGGAGAAGGCATCGCCTCGCTGCTGGCCCACAAGGGCGAGGGGTCCCCGGCCATGCTGCTGGGCTCCGTGCTCGCCGCGGCGGCGGACTCGCTCGCGCCGATGTGGATGGACGAGGCCGCGCTCGCGCGCCGCTCGCTGCGCCGCTCGGCCGACGAGCGCGAGGCCGCCGCGGCGAGGGCCAGCGGAGGCAGGAACTCCTCCCGAGCGACGCGGGCGCCGTCGCCCGTACGCGCCCTCGCCGACGCCGTCGCGGCCGGGCAGCAGCGGGGCTCCTCGCGTGTCGGGGGCACGGGCCGCGTGGGCTCGTCGATGTCGGCGTCGTTCTCGGCGGCGGTGGGCGACGCCCCCACTGGCTCGCGGGCGAGGTACGACCCGCTCTCCGCGCTCGCGGCGCTCGAGGCGCCGGCGAGGGGCCCGCCGCCGCGCGCCGACTTCCTGAGGCAGTTGGTGCTCTCGGCGGCGGAGGTCGCCGAGGAGAGGCGCAGGCAGGCCGAGGAGAGGAGGAGGAAGAGGAGCCAGGGAGGAGGAGGTTCCTCGCCGTCGATGCCGCGGGGGAGGAACAAATACGACCCTATCCAGTACGAGCTCGACCCGCAGAGGAAGCCGGACTTTTTCGATTAAGAGGGAAGGAGGAAACCGCCGGCTCCTGGCCGCGGGAGAGGGCGTCTCCGTTCCCGCCGCCGCGGCCGAGGCTGCGGCGACGGCGGCGCTGCTGCCGCCGCGGAAAATATGTATGAATAGAGAAGGAGAGAGAGAGAGAGAGAGAGAGAGAGAGAGAGAGAGATGAGTTTTTTTTTCATTTTCTTTGCCGATTTCTTTCTTCGTTGTCGATCACACTCTTTTTAAATCTCAAAACAAAAACACCGCCAATAAAGCAACAACAACGCGGCTTTTCCCTTCCTTTTCGAGGTTCAGTTCAGTCCATTGCTTTCTCTTCCTTACACATTCTACTTCAGAAACGTCGCGTCTCGGTAAAGCACGCTCCTCCCCAACCCCTCAACCCCGTCCAAGCAGTGGCCCCTCCTCGCTGCCTCGGCCGCCCCCTCCTCCGCCTCAACCACGAATCCCGCACCGAGGTAAAACCTCTCTGCGACCTCGTTGACAACGAGGGAGTGCACGAACAGCCCGTCGCATTCCCAGTCGCGGGCCAGCGCTCGGGCCCTCTCGAGGAGGGCCGCACCGACGCCCCGCCGCCTGCCCGCGGGAGCGACGCAGACGTTGGCGAGGTAAGCAGGGGCTTTCCCTCCCCCGAGCAAAACCTCGCCCTCGACGGACCTGGCCGCGACAAGATCGAGCGTGCCCACGATGGCCATGCTGGTGGAAGGGAGGAGCGGGCCTTCGTCGGCGGAGGGGAGGTTTTCGATCTCTGCCGCGGGTGCGAGCGCGACGAGCGCCGCGGCCCTCTCTCGCGGCTGGGACGGTTCTCCTCGCTCGCTCGCTGCCCTGATTTCTCGCTCCATCGCTTCCCTCCGAGCGACGAGGGCGTCGAATTCTTCCGCGGCCTTGATCGCCTGGTGGATCTGCGTCGTTGTTTTTTCATTTGCAGGCTTTTTTT
>Ga0315285_10005563_pt1 | contig 12983 bp, 10 predicted proteins | sample YL17G09_36_MG_FD_203698 | JGI IMG/M metagenome (GOLD analysis project Ga0315285, IMG submission 203698) | Sediment microbial communities from Yellowstone Lake, YNP, Wyoming, USA - YL17G09_36 | ecosystem: Environmental > Aquatic > Freshwater > Lake > Sediment | place: USA: Wyoming | collected... | reverse complement strand
GCCAGCGAGCGGGCTGTTTATCTGAACGTTTTGAACCGCAGCGAGAAGCTGGACATTGCCTCGCGCATCGACTATGTCGCGGGGGCCGTTTCCGGCCGCCTCGAAGTCTGGGAACTCAACCACCCGGACCTGAAGGCCACGCACACCTTCGGCGATGATGCGAAAGTGCGGCCTGCCACGCGCACGGTGACGGTGGCGGTCAGCAGCAACGGCTTCAGCTACACGTTCCCGAAACACTCGCTGACGATTCTGAAGCTGGGCGCTTCCGGCTATTAAGTGGGTTGGGGCGCCAACTCCAGGCCGCCGCAGGGGAAGTAGATGGCAGGGATGAAGCCAGGATTTCCTTTTTGGACTCCCGGACAAGTTGAATATACCCCCCCCCGTGTCAACGCCGCTGCACGGCTTTCGGCGCCGGAGGGCTTCCGCATTGCCCGCATGGGTCCATACCGGCGCCTGCCAGGGCCTCGAGCGCCCAAAAGTGCCTCTGTCCCAAGCCGGTTGTCAGACACCTGTCCGCCCCCTGTCCCGCTGTTCGCCGAGTTTGCCTCCGTTCAAGCCTCGGCTATCCGGCTGGCGCCGGCAGCGCCTCGATCCGCCGCACCATCGCGCCGAAAAGCCGCCGGGGCAAGTGACCCTCCGCCAGCCAGAGCCAGCAGTACCGCGCGTGCTTCAGCAACCGCCACAGGTTCCCCAGGTTGTAAGCGATCACACTCACCCACAGCCGCACCTCGTTGGACCGGAACCGATGGCATCTCAGCCGCGTCATCTTGACGGCCTGCTTGCCTTCCTTGATCCACTGCTCGGCCGTCCCCCGCTGGTTGTAGAACCGCACCACTGCCCGGCTGTCAGTCTCCAGGCTGGTCACGATGAACCCGACCCGAGGGAACAGTTCCCCGAAATGAAACTCCACCTTCGCCGCCACCCGCCGCGCCTTCTTCCAACTTTCTGCCTGGTACAGGAAGCTCTTGTACCGCACCACTGGCTTATGGCCCGGTCGCCCCACGGGCGGCGTCAGCAACTCCGCGATGTCCCGCTCCAGGCTCTCGTTGGCGGGAATCCGAATGGATGTCCAGCACCACCCGCGGTGGTGAATCGACGGCTTCTACCCGGCCGATGAGCTCGCGGGTGATCCGCGCCAGGCCCGCGAAGTTCTCCTCCTCGGCCAGCATCTCGGTTGCGAAGGACTGCCAGCGGGAGGTCAGGGCGGCGCCGCGCTCCCAGATCTTCTCCGAGCCGATCAGCCGGAAGGTCGGATCTTGGCTCAGGCGCTCGGCGTCGTTCACGTCTTCGTAGCCGGCCAGCCGGCCGTAGACGGACTGCCGCCACAAATCGGCCAGTGGAAACGGTGTGTTGTTGCCACGGCGAGGGTCGGCCAAATGCTCTTCGATGAGTTCGCCGAAACCCAGGCGTTCGTCCAGCTCGCTGACTCCGGCGCTCCCAACGAGGCGTTCGGAGCCGGACGCCAAGTGTACGAGATCATCGCGCCTGCACGCCGAGGTGCTTGAGCAGGAAGCCGATATGGCCGCCTTTGCCGTGGTCGCCGGCTTGATCGTCGCTGTCGATCTGCAGGACAGCCGGAACGCCGGCTTCGTCGCATCGCTTCTTGACAGCGGTGGAGTGTTTGGAACTATGCAGCACGTCGCCCCTGTTCTGAAGAGCGTCATGCCGGCTGCTCGCGATGAGAAAAACGGGCGGGTCGTCCTTGCTGATCAGGCCCAGCATGTCGACATCGGCGCGGATCTTCTCGCCCTTAGGGCTGCGCAACTCCTCCATGCTTTTCAGCCCATAGAAGCTCGGCCAATCGGAACCATCCGTGACCTGCTGTGCAGAGTCGCCCAAAATATCTTTCCACTTCAAAACGTCGCAAGTCGCCTGAGTGGCCGTGGCCGCGGCTGCGGAGACCCGCGACGATTCGCGCAACACCGGGTCGGGATTGCGGGGTTCGGCGAGGTCGGGGTGGAATGCGAGCCAGAGAGATGTGCTCGCACCGGCGGAGCCGCCCAGGGCAGCCACCCGGGACTTGTCGAGGTTGAACTCCTTCGCCTTCCAGCGGAGGAATTGAATCGCCCGGGCGCTGTCGCGCAGCACGGTCTGAATGGGAACTTCCGTGCGGAAACGGTAGTTGATGGCGGCGAACGAAACACCCGCATCCAGGCACCGGCGGATCACCGTCGGATTGGCCGCACGCTTGTCGCCCCCGGTGAATCCGCCGCCGTGGATAAACACCATCAGCGGATGCGGGCCGGGCGGCTTTGCCAGCCACAGGTCGAGCTTGTTGTTCGAGTAAGGGCCGTAGCTGAGATCGGCGTAATCGGGCTTCGTGGCGGCAGGACTCGCGGCCCGCTCCGCCCGGCGAGCCGCCCGCTCCGCCTTCCGGCTGAGCGTCGCTTCAGCGGGGTTCTTGACTTGGCAATGGAGCGCTGGCGTGGCCGCCAGCAAAAGGCCCACCCAGAACAACTTTGTTGATTGCTGCATAGTCGATTCCTGCTTGCTCCGAACGGCCGCCGCTCAGGGGTTCTCTTTCGTTTTTGCCCCGCCGGGTCTGAGGACCTCGATCAGATGAAAGAGCGTGTTCTCCCTGGACGTATTCACGAGCATCAGGTCCGTGCTGTGCGCGCAGCGGTTGCCAAAAAGCGCGTCGGGTAGCGTCGCGCTCACCTCTTTCCAACGCCCCGTATCTGTGTTCTGGACCGTGAGCGCTGTCTTCTCCCGGGACTTGACCGCGTCGTACCTGAGCGCCCACGAACCACGGCCGGAATCGAAGTAAATGACACGCACGCGGACGGGATAAGCGCCGGCCAATGCTTTGCCGCCGAAAAAGCGGTCCACCACATCGAAATACATTGTGTTCTTGCCGCTGGCGGTGTCGAAACCTCGTGCGAAACGGCCGTAGGGCTGATCCTTCGGGCCCACCCGCCAGTATCCCTGGCTGGTTCCGTCTGGATCGTACTGGTGCAGATAACGCTGGTAATTGCCCGCCTCGATGTTCCAGCCGACGTCATTCATGCGCTGCGCGCTGCGGTTCTGCATCACCGCGGCCATGGCTTTTTCCGGATCGCCCTGCGCGGCGCCGTAACGTGCGAATGCCTTAGCGATGTTCAGTGTGCGCTGCAGTCCTCCGGCCCGGTCCTCCCCGCGGAATTTGCCGGCGCCGAACTCGCTGGCGGGGAAGCGCCCGAAGTCACCCGCATCCAGCCCGTCGTGCAAGGCGCACCAGGCTCCGGGGCTCTTCGCCGCATCTTTTTGGCCGCCGTAGCGGCTGTAGAAAATGAATCCTTCGTGGAAGGCCCGATTCTCAATTGCCTCGGTCTGATGCTGGAAGATATCCAGGCCAAAATGGAGCCCCCACAAGTTCAGCCAATACATATTCCACACGGGCGCTTCCTGAAACCACCCTTTGAACATCTCGTCCATTTCCGAGCGGGCGCGAATCAGCGTTCCGGACTCGGGATGGTTGATCAGCGGGCTGAGGAACGCCAGCATGTCCTTCTCGTGGTTCAACTGATAGCCGTGACCCGGGTTGCCGGCTTTGCGCCACCAGTGCGGCATATTCCGCCGCAGCCACTCATCGTACTGTCCCTGATTGCCGGAGTTGGTGAGGACGTGGATCTTCGGTTTCTTGTCCCGGTAAAGCTCGTCAAACAGCTTCCAGGTCTCGAACTTGAATGCGCGCCAGCGCTCTTCCGGCAACGTGTACCGTTGGTCGAGCGGTTGGCCCTTGTATCCACCTTCGTCTCCGGTGGCCCCCTCGGCCGTCTGGATGCAGATCACCTTCGCTCTCACCGCAACCGGCAACTGATCCACGTGCTTCGCGACTTCGCGGATCATCCGGTGGTAATAGCGCTTGTAGTTCTCATTGAGATAGAACGGAAACGTTGAAAAGTGCGGCTTGCCGCGGGGATTGAGAGTCGGTGAGGTCTTCACCCGCGGCACGCCAGCCGCATAAATCCACTCCGGCGAATCGGGGCCGACGTGGATCATGAACTGAATGTACAGCCCGGCGTTCGCATAATCGGCCAGAGTGGACTCGAACAGCTTCCAGTCGAACTGGTGGTCCGCCGGTTCGAGGTCGCGCCACTTGATCGCAGCGAAAACGCCTTTGATCCACGGTGCCTGCTTCTTGATCGCGGCCGCGTCCGGGCCGCCGCGCCACCATACCCCGAAAGGATTGTCCGCCGCAAGCGCCGGGCACCCAAATAGCGCCAAAGCCGCCAGTATTCTTTTCAAGGTGATTACCCAGGATTTCCTTTTTGGACTCCCGGACAAGTTGAATATACACCCCACCCCCCGCCGTGTCAATCCCGCCGCATGGCTTTCGGCGCCGGAGGGCTTCCGCATTGCCCGCATGAGTGGATCCTGCCGCCGGCCAGGGCAGGGCCTTGGGTAACCCGGGACAGTACACTCAAACACCAATTCCGGGTCTTGAGTGTACTGTTCCGGGTTTCGAGTTTCTTACTCGAACCGCAGGGCGCTCATCGGCTCGACCGCCGAGGCGCGAAGCGCGGGCGCCAGCACCGCGAGCAGCGCGGCGGCCAGCAGGACCAGTGGCACGCCCACGAACGTCACGGCGTCGGTCGCGCTGATTCCGTACAGCAGGCTGGCGGTGAACCGGCTGAGGCCACCGGCGATCCCGAGGCCGAGGATGAGACCGGCGATTACGATGGCCAGGCCCTGCTGGACCACCAGCCGCACGATGCCGGCCGGGCGCGCCCCGAGCGCCATGCGGATGCCGATCTCCCGTGTGCGGCTGCGGACCGAGTAGCTCACGACGCCGTACAGACCCACGCTGGCCAGCGCCAGGCCGAGCAGGCCGAAGATCCCGAACAGCATGGCGCAGAGCCGGGGCAGCAGGAACGCCTTCGCCACGTGGTGCGTCAGCGTGTCCACGCTGAACACGGCCAGGTGCGGGTCGAGCGCCTGGATCTGCTCGCGCACCGGGCGGATCATCTGTCCGGGGTCGCCCGAGGTCTTCACCAGCAACGTCAGTCCCAGCAGGCTCAGGACTTCGCTCGGATCGCGGGGCAGGTATCGATACGCGCAGGCCTTGGTCTCCTCTCCCAGCGTGACCGACTTCGAGTCCCCGGCGATGCCGATGATCTCGTAGCTCTTACCGGAACCCGACACGATGCGCCGTCCCATGGGATCCTGGTCGCCGAACAGCCGCCGCGCCAGGGTCTGGTTCACCACCGCGACCGGGTTCTGGAGGTCACGCGCGGGGCTGAAATCGCGGCCGCGGAGCAACGGGGTCCCGATCGTTTCGAAGTAGCGCGTGGTGACCGAGAACACATCGGCCGAAGCGCCTTTGGCGCTGCCGGCGGTCGCATCGCGGAACTCCTCCCCGTTCTGCGCCAGGCTCAGCGGCAGGATGTTCACGGCTGCCATGGAGCGCACGCCGGGCCACGCCGTCACCCGCGCTTCGAGCTGCCGCAGGAACTCGCGGAAGCGCTCCTCGGAGTAGCCGCTGGTCTTGGGGTCCACGGCCATCATGAGCACGTTCTCCGGGCGGATGCCGAGATTCATGGAAGCGGCGCTTTGCAGGCTGCGCAGAAACAGGCCCGCGCCGATCAGCAGCACCGCCGAGAGCGTCACCTGCAAGCCGACCAGCAGGTTCCGCAACCCGAAGCGGCGGAACCGGCCGAAGCCGGGGCCGGCGTTCTTCAGCGCCGAGACCAGGTCGGGACGGCTGGCCGCGATGGCCGGGGCCAGCCCGAACAGGATACCGGTGAGGACCGCCAGCGCGGCCGTGAATCCGAGCACGCGATGGTCCGGGGTTAGATCGAACGCGATCGGAACCGGAATGGGCAGGCGGAAGCTGGAGAGCGCCCGTGCCGCGAAGAACGCGACGAGGAAGCCGCCGGCGGCGCCGAGGCCCGCCAGCAGCACGCTTTCCGTCAGCAATTGCCGGATGAGGCGGCCGCGGCCCGCGCCGATCGCGAGGCGGATGCCGATCTCCTGCTGGCGGCCGACCGCCCTGGCCAGCATCAGGTTCGCCACGTTGGCGCACGCCACCAGGAGCACGAGGCCGACGACCACCATCAGCAGGGTCATGAAGCCGGCCACGAACTTGCCCTCGCCCGGAATCCCGCCGGCGGCGGTCAGGGTGATGGGCTCTCGCCGCTGGCCTTTCCGGTGGGTCTCGTGGATGCGCGAGTGGACGACGTTCATCGCGGCGACGGCCTGCTGGCGGCTCACTTCCCTCCGCAGCCGGCCATGGATCACGATCCAGTAGGCGGTGCGGCTCTCCTTGTCCTTCGTCATTTCGGGCATGAAGTCGGAGGTCATGGCCAGCGGCGCCCAGAACTCGGAGAGGATGCCGCGATCGGTGCCGTGGAACCCGGGCGCCGCCACCCCCACCACGGTGTAGCGGTGGCCATTGAGGAAAACGGTCCTGCCGATGATCGACGGGTCCGCGCCGAACCGGCGGCGCCACAGCGCGTCCCCCAGCACCACTACCGGGTTGCGGCCCGGCACCATATCCTCGTCCGGCGTGATGCGGCGGCCCAGCGCGACGGGCGCGCCGGTCACCTGGAAGTAACTGCCGGACACGAGCTGCCCCCAGACCCGCTCGGCGGCGGGGCCCGCGCCGGCCAGGCTGGCGGGCGCCAGCGGGAAATGCCCCGACAGGCCTTCGAACACGGCCCCGCACTGGTCGCGGAAGTCGCGGTAGTCGGGGTAGGGGAACGTCCGGCCGCCGGAAAAGCTGTACAGGCCGCCCGGGTCGCGGACCCTCAGGCTGCCCAGCAGCGTGCCCTTGACCATGCTGAAGACGGTCGTGTTCGCCGCGATGCCCAGCGCGATCGAAACCGCCACCACCGCCGTAAAGGCGGGATCCCTCTGGAAGCCCCGCAGGGCGTACCGGACATCCTGGAGCAGCATAGCCTGAAATACGCAAGCGGACGCAGCCGGGTTCAACCAGGAAGTCAGCAGTCAGAAGCCGGCGCTCGGCACTTGCTGCTATACTTTCCTGTTCGGAGGACAAATGCGTTATATCGCTTCACTGTTGCTGGCTCTGACGGTGGGTTTCGCCGGTGAGCTGAAACTCGGCCAGCCGCTCACGCTCAAGCAACAAGTTCCGATCGCCACGCTGGCGACCCAGCCGGACGCCTACGTGGGCCAGGTGGTCCAGGTCAAGGGCAGCGTGCGCGACCTGTGCCGCAAGATGGGCTGCTGGATGGAGCTGATCGACGAGGCCAGCGGCAAGGGCATCCGCATCAAGGTCCAAGAGGGCGAGATCGTCTTCCCCAAGGAAGCCCTGGGCAAGACCGCCGTCGCCGAGGGCAAGCTGGCCAAGTTGGTGCTCACCAAGGAGCAGGCCGTCACCCAGGCCAAGCACGAAGCCGAGGAGAACAACCGGAAGTTCGACCCGGCCTCAGTCACTACTGGCAAGACCATCTACCAGATCCAGGCCACCGGGGCCGTCATCCTGGAGTGAAGTCCATGCCGCTCAGCCGCCGTCAACTGCTGGCCGCCGCGGCCGCGCCCGCGTTGGCCCAGAAAAAGAAAGCGGCCGCGCGGTCGCCCAGCATCCTGCTCATTCTCTGCGACGACCTGGCGGCCTGGATGCTGGGCTGCTACGGCAACCAGGAAATCCGCACGCCCAACATCGACCTGCTGGCGCGCGGCGGCACGCGCTTCGCGCACCACTTCGTATGCACGCCCATCTGCTCGGCCAGCCGCGCCACGCTGTTCACCGGGCGCCTGCCCCGCCAGCACGGCATCCACGACTTCCTCACCGCCCAGCCCGTCGAAAAGCCGCCCCAGGGCCAGGTCGCCCCGCCGCCGTCCTTCAAGGACGAGATCATGCTCTCGGACCTCCTGGCCCGGCAAGGCTACCAGTGCGGCTACGTGGGCAAGTGGCACATGGGCGAGGACGCTTCGCCCCAGCACGGCCTCGACTTCTGGTACACCCTGCTGGGCGCGCGCGCCTACCGCAACCCGCTGATGAGCTGGAACGGCCAGAAGGTCGAGGAGCAAGGGTACCTCGCCGACCTGATCACCGCCAAGGCGCTTCAGTTCCTGGACCAGCAGACACCGGAGAAGCCGTTCTTTCTCACCGTCAGCCACTTCAACCCCCACGTGCCTTACGAAGGGCATCCGCAGAAGTACTACGACCTGTACGCCGGGGTGAACTTCGAGACCTTCGGCTGGGAACCGGCGGCGCCCCACGCCCTGCGCGAGAAGGGAATGCTCCAGGACATCGTGGGCAACATCCGCAAGTGCGCGGCCGCCACCACGGCTCTCGACGACCAGATCCCGCCGCTCGTCAAGAAGCTGGACCAGCGGGGCCTGCGCAACTCGACGCTCATGGTCTTCACCGGCGACAACGGCTTCCTGCTGGGCCGGCACGGATTGTGGAGCAAGGGGCTGGCTTCCGACCCCATCAACATGTACGAGGAAGTCGTCGAGACCCCCATGATCTGGAACTGGAGGGGAAAGGTGCCGGTCGAGGGGGTGCGGCCCGAGCTGGTGAGCTTCTACGATTTTGTGCCCACCATCTGCGACGCGGCGGGCATCGCGGCGCCCGAGGGCCGCCGCCTGTGCGGCCGCAGCTACCTGGCGCTGGCCACCGGGCATCCGCTGCCCCGCAAAGAGCCCTGGCGCAACCTGGTGTTTGGCGAATTCCGGAACACCTCGATGGCCCGCGACGCGCGCTACAAGCTGGTGCTGCGCAACCAGGGCCAGGGGCCGAACGAACTCTATGACTTGCGCGACGACCCGCGCGAGAAGCTCAACCAGTACGACAACCCCGGCTTCATCACGGTCCGCGACCGGCTGGCGCAAGCGCTGGCTGAGTGGCGGAATAAGTACTGAGGCGGTGTCCAAGCTCGCCAGGATCTTCCAGTTCGGCCGGGACGTGTTCCATCACTACTCTCCGCGCGTGCGCGGCCTGTTTCAAGAGGCCAAGGATTACCTCAAGCCCGGCACCCGAGCTTACCGGCGCCACGCCCGGCTGGAGCTCGAGCATTACTCGAAGGCCTTCCGCCGGGACGACAGCCGCAGTCGTGAGACGCTGTTTGAGCCCGCCCCCGCGGCCTGGATCGAGATCGACCGCCGTGCCACCGAGCTGATCCGCCAAGCCACCGGAAACGACGTGGCCGGCCACGTCCTGGCGCGCTTGCAGAGCCGTCCCCACGTGCGCCTGCTCTCGCTGGGCTCGGGGCCGGGAGGCGTCGAGTTGATGCTGGCCCGCGAGGCGCCTGCGGCCGAGTACCTGTGCCTGGACTTCAACCCGGAGCTGTTGCGCCTGGGCCAGGAACGCGCCCAGGCGGAAGGGCTTCCCGTCCGGTTCGAGCAGGCGGACTTGAACACGGCTGCCCTGCCCAAGCGCGCGTTCGACTTGGTGCTCTGTCACGCCTGCCTGCATCACATCGTGGAACTCGAGCGGCTGGCGGAGCAGATCAAGGACGCTCTGCGGCCCGGCGGAGAACTGGTGGTGGTGGATCTGATGACGCCCAACGGCGGTCGCATGTGGCCCGAAACCCGGCGCGTGGCGCGGGCCATTTTCGCGACGCTCCCGGCTCGCTACCGCCTCAATCACACCGCCTGTCGCAGCCCTCGGGTGGACGACAAGATTTGGGAAGCCAGCGCCACCTGGACCGGCCTGGAAGGCGTGCGCTCCGCAGACGTCTTGCCGGTGCTGAAGGCCAACTTCGCCACCAAGCTGTTTTTCCCTTATCTGACCCTCAGCCGGCGGTTCTTCGACACCATGTACGGCTGGAATTACGACCTGGAACAGCCCTTGGATCGGGCGATTCTGGACTGGATCTGGGCGCTGGATCGCCACTACCTGGCGAGCGGACAGCTCCGCGCCGAGACCTTCTTCGGGATCTTCACCCCGGCTGACCGGTGAACGCCAGGGCGGAGAAGCTGACCACGCTCTGCTCGTCGATGTTCCACTGCTCGTAGCGGAGCAGCGTGCCGCGGGCCTGCGGGACGGCTCTAAGAAACGTGTAGAACGCCGAGGCGCCGCACCACTTGAGCGCGTCGCCGTGCTCCTGGATGGCTTCCCAGAAGCCCCCGGCGTCGGCCTCGAGGATGCGCTCGAGGCGCCGGCCATCCATCGCCGCGACGGTCTCCATCTCGCCTTCTCTGGCCCGCGCCGGAAACGGGTCGCCGTAGCGCCGGCCCATGTGCGCCAGATCGACGCCCAGCACCCAGAACAGCCGCCCGCCTTCGCGCGCCGCCAGCTCGCCGAGGGCCGCCAGGAACCGCTTCACGCCGGCCGCCCTCCTGGATGCTGCGCGCCAACGGCCCGCACAGGATGGGAAGCACCCGGACGCCCGCGCCGTAAAGGTGCTGGAGGAAAACGATCTGGAACTCGAGGGAGTGCTCGATGGCGTGGCAGTAGTCCTCGAGCTTGACCGCCCCGCCGCCATGCTCCGCCAGCCACTCCACCAGGGGGCGCTCGGTGTGAGCCTCTCCCAGGGGTGTGACGAAGTTCTTGACCGTGAGCCCGAAGCGCTGCGCGTCGCCGAAGTGCGATGTTCCCAGGATCACGAAGGTGCGGTCCTGATGCTCCGGCCCCAGCGCCCGGTAGGCCGTGGCGTAGCATCGGCGCCCGCCTTCCGGGCTGACGTGGGGGGCGGCGATGCCGAGCAGGGCGCCGGCGCCTGGCTGGGCCGGGCCGTCGAGCCACTCCTGCAAGGTGGCCCTGAGCTCCGCCGGATCGTTGGGGTATGCGGAGCCCGCGTGGGAGGCCTCGCGGCACGGCGCCGCGGCGAACTGCCGGTGCCGCTGGTCGCGGAGGGCCGCGAAGACCTCGTCCTCCAGGAAACCGGCCGCGCTCAAGCTGTGCTGCAGGTGCTGCTGGAGCTCGCCCACGCGCAGGTCCCCGGTCAGCCGCACCAGGTACTCGCGCAGGTCCAGGTCGGGGCGTTCTCCGTCGAACCACTGCAGACACTCCACCAGCGCGGGAGGGATGATAAGCGTGGCGTCGGAGTAGTGAAACGGGTCGCGGACCAGCAGCCCGGGGCGTCCCTCGACCGGCGAGGGCAGGAACTCCAGGTTGGTCCGCAGGCGCGGCAGCGCTTCAGCCATGCTGTCTTCATTATGACAACATAGGAGGGATGGACCCATGACACGGATGCAACCTAAGCAGACCAGAATGTGCTTTGTGGCCCTGGCCCTGCTGGCCGCCGCGCTGCCCGCCGCGGCCGCCCCCCCGGTCTTCACCGCCGGAGCGGCCCTGGATGCCGCCCTCCGCGAGGCCGTCCAGAAGGACCAGATCCCGGGCGCCGTCCTGCTGGTCGGCCACCGCGGCCGCATCGTGCATCGCAAAGCGTACGGCTACCGGGCGCTGGCGCCGCGCCGCGAGCCGATGACCGTCAACACCATCTTCGACGCCGCCTCGCTCACCAAAGTGGTCGCCACCACCGCGGCCCTCATGAAGCTGTTCGGGGAAGGCAAGTTGCGCTTGAACGACCGGGTCACCGAGTACTTGCCCGACTTCCAGGGCGGCGCCAGCGACATCACCGTGCGCCACCTGCTCACGCACTTCTCCGGGCTGCGGCCTGACCTGGACCTCGAGCCGGCCTGGAGCGGCTACCAGACCGGCATCAAGCTGGCGCTGGCCGACAAGCCCGTGGCGCCGCCCGGGGCGCGTTTCATCTACAGCGACATCAACTTCCTTCTGCTGGGCGAAATCGTCCGCCGGCTTGGCGGCCAGAGCCTGCCCGAGTACGTGCGCGAGAAGGTGTTCCTGCCGCTCGGCATGAAGGACAGCCTGTTCCAGCCGCGGCGCAGCTTGCGCCCGCGCATCGCGCCCACCGAGATGCTGGACGGCCAGGTGCTGCGCGGCGTGGTCCACGACGAAACCACGCGCTCGATGGGCGGCGTGGCCGGTCACGCCGGCCTGTTCACCACCGCCGACGACCTGGCGCGCTTCGCCGAAATGATGCTGGGCCTGGGCCGGCGCGGCAAGGTCCGCCTGTTCAGCCCCCTGACGGTGGCCAAGTTCACCACCCCGCAGTCTCCGCCCGATCAGCCCATCCTGCGGGGCCTGGGCTGGGACATCGATTCGCCCTACTCGGGGAACCGGGGCGAGCTGTTCCCCCTGGGCTCCTACGGCCACACCGGGTTCACCGGCACCTCGCTGTGGATCGATCCGCGGACGGAGACCTACGTCATCCTGCTGGCCAACAGCGTTCACCCGCGCCGCCGTCCCGCCATCACCTCGCTGCGTGGCCGGATCGCCACGGCGGTGGCGGCCGGCTTGGGCATCGACGCCCCCGGGGTCCACCTCACCGGCTACAACGAGACCCTCACCGGCGCGGGCATCCGCCGCGTGGTGGCCCGTAACGCCCAAGTGCTCACCGGGCTCGACGTGCTCGTCGAGCAGCAGTTCGCCCCGCTGCGCGGCCGGCGCGTGGGCCTCATCACCAACCACACCGGCCTGGCCCGCGACGGCCGGCGCAACCTGGACCTGATGCTGGCGGCCGGCCTCGAGGTCAAGGCGCTGTTCTCGCCCGAACATGGGATCTCCGGCCGCGAGGACACCGGGAACATCTCCCACGCCGCCGACCACGCCACCGGCGTCCCCATCTGGAGCCTCTACTCGGGCGAGAACCGCCGGCCCTCCGAGGACATGCTGCGCGGCATCGACGCGCTGGTGTTCGACATCCAGGACATCGGCGCCCGCTTCTACACCTATGCCACCACCATGGCCTACGCCATGGAGGAAGCCGGCCGCCGCGGGATTCCCTTCTACGTTTTGGACCGGCCGAACCCCCTCACCGGAACGCACGTCGAAGGGCCGATGCTGGATGGGGAGCTGCGTTCTTTCATCGGCTACCAGCCCTTGCCGCTGCGGCACGGCATGACCATGGGCGAGCTGGCGCTTTTGTTCAATGCCGAGAACAGGTTACGGGTGGATCTGCATGTCATCCCCATGAAGAACTGGCAGCGGGGGGACTGGTTCGACTCGACCGGCTTGTGCTGGACCGACCCCTCGCCCAACATGCGGAGCCTCGCCGCGGCGCTGCTTT
>Ga0315285_10005562_pt1 | contig 12984 bp, 13 predicted proteins | sample YL17G09_36_MG_FD_203698 | JGI IMG/M metagenome (GOLD analysis project Ga0315285, IMG submission 203698) | Sediment microbial communities from Yellowstone Lake, YNP, Wyoming, USA - YL17G09_36 | ecosystem: Environmental > Aquatic > Freshwater > Lake > Sediment | place: USA: Wyoming | collected... | reverse complement strand
TGAAGTTGCGCCGGATTTCATCCCGTCCCTTGTAGGCGATATTCTCAGGCTCGACATAAATGCCCTTGCAGAGGCGGAAGTTCGTTTGTCCCCCCGCCATCAGGCGTTTCACGTCGTCAGCCGAACGGCGCATGTAAGCCTGAATCGCCACGCCCACCGCAAACTCGCGCCGCAATTCGTGGTAGATGGCCAGCGTCTCGGTGGTGTGCGGCGAGTCTTCCATGTCAATGCGCACGAACATGCCGTGTTGCGCCGCCGCCGCGATCACCTTCCGCACGTTCTGCCGCACGTACTGCCGATCAATGTCCATCCCCACGGCCGTGAGCTTCACCGACACGTTGGCGTCGAGCTTGTCACGCGCGATGCGCTCGACCAGCCGTTGATACTCGGCGACGCTTGCTTCCGCCTTCTCCCGCTCGGCAACGAATTCACCGAGCACGTCCACCGTGGCCATGAAACCTCTGCCGTTGAGGTCGCGCACGACCCGCACGGCATCATCCAACTTCTCGCCTGCAATGTAACTTGCCGCCACCATGCCGACAATCGCCTTCGGAATCAGCGGCAAGGTGATCACCACCATCCGATCCAGCAAACCCATGTTCTGCACTCACGTCAGAAGTTGCACGAGACGGCGACGCCCACCGCGCCGTTTTTCAGAGACAAATCGGGAGACACATCCAAACCGTAGAGCTGCGCATCCACGTACGCGTCCCCCATGGACAGCAGCGCCGTGCCCGCCAACCACCACAACAAGCGGTTGCGGCTGCTGCGGTAGAACCGTTCACGGGAAAAATCCCCCGCCTTTTCAAAGCGCTTCATCTGATCATGCTGATGGGACGCGCTGAAAATCAGCGAGCCTTCAATGCCCGCGAACGCCACCGCCTTGACATAACTCTCGTTGTAGAACTGCCCCCAGCCGGGAACGACCAGCGACCGAAAGACCGCCCCGGTGGAGCTCTTTCGAGGCTTCGGTGCAGTCTCTTCGGCGCGCGCCTCAGTCGCCATCAGCAGCAAGGCAACCAGAACCGGCGCCGCCGCTCTTAAGATTCCACCAGAGCGAGACACTCGATTTCCACCAGCACGTCCTTGGGAAGCCGCGCCACCTCGACCGCGCTGCGAGCCGGCGGCGCCTGCGGAAAATAGCGGCCGTACACTTCATTCATTTCGGCAAAATCGGCCATATTCTTGAGAAACACGGTGACCTTCACGACGGTCACCGGCGAAGCCCCCGCCGCCTTTAGAACCGCGCTGAGATTGCGCATGACCTGCTCGGTTTGCTCGGCCACGGTCGTTCCCACCACCTGACCGGTCGCCGGCTCAATGGGAATCTGCCCCGCCGTGTAAACCAACGCGCCGCTGAAGCGCACCGCCTGACTGTAAGGCCCGATGGCTTGCGGCGCGCGCGAGGTGGTGACGATCTCTCGTTTCATTTCTTGGAAATGTCCTTGAAACTGGCGTCGCTGATGCGTTCCTCGTCAATCCGGCTGCCGCGCCGCCGCGGCGCGCCCTGCACGCCTGTCCCGTTGCGCACGGGAAAAAGCAGGCGGATCAGGTAGCGAATCACCAGATACAAGGCCGCTCCGATCAGCAGCAGACGGAGCAGAACTCTCACCGCTCCACCGGATTGTAGTAGCGGGTTCCCGTCTGCTCGCGGTGAATCTCCGTGATGAGGGTCGCCAGATGCTCCGCGTTGCCCACGTAGTCAATGGCGGTCGCGTTTACGATCAGCAGCGGCGTCTCTTCGTAATGGAAGAAGAAATGATTGTAGGCCTCATTCAGCGTGCGCAGATAATCCTCCGAGATTTCTTTCTCGTAGGGACGGTTGCGCTGGCGGATGTTGCGCATCAGGCGGTCGGTGGAGCTCTGCAAATAAACCACCAGATCGGGCTTCTTGATGCGCACTTCCATCAGCGCCATCACCTTTTCATAGAGCGTGATTTCCGCCTCGCTGAGGTTGATGTAGGCGAAGATGCGATCCTTGGCGAACAGGTAATCGGCCACCACCAGCTGATGAAAAAAATCAGGCTCCGGAAACTCCTGCTGCTGTTTGAAGCGCGAAAGGAGGAAGAAGAGCTGCGTTTGAAACGCGTAGTGCCGGGGATCCTTGTAGAACTGGTCGAGGAACGGATTGTCCTCGGGATTCTCCAGCACCAGCCGGCCGTTCAGTTTCTCGGACAGCAACTCCGCCAGCGACGTCTTGCCGACGCCGATGACGCCTTCGATTGCGATGTAGCGCAGTTCGCTCATGCCGTCACGACAAGTTCGGCGCCCCGATGCAGCGGACGCGCAAGAAATCGGGGCACACTCTTAGAAGCTCGCGAAAGGTTCTGTTGAAACGCGGATGAAGGCCGTCGGGGATCAGATCGCACAAAGGCAGCAGCACGAAACGCCGCTCGCCGAGGCGCGGATGCGGCACCACCAGCTCCGGCAAGTCCATCGTGTCCGATCCCCACAACAGCAAATCCAGATCGCAGGTGCGCGGAGCATTAGGTTCGCGACGCGTGCGTCCCAGCGCGACCTCCACACTCTGCAGCACGCGCAGGAACTCTCGCACCTCGCCGTCGCGCTGCATCTCCAAGACCGCGTTCGTGAAGTTGCCGCCCCGCACGCCGCCCCAAGGCTGCGTCTCGTAGTGAGCGGAGCAGCGCAAGACGCGCAGCCCGCGGCCGGTCAGTTCGCTCAGCGCCGCCGCAAAGCGCGCCGCTCCGTCTCCAAGATTCGAGCCGAAGCCGACGTAGGCATGTTCAACCGGCTGACCGACGGCGCGTGACCTCCACTTCCACGCTCTTGAGCACGCCGCCCATAGGCACGTGCGGCTTGCGAACGCGCACGGTGACTTCGTCCACCTTGTCAAAGCGCTTCAAGAGACCGTCGGCCACCACGCCCGCGCAGGTCTCCAAAAGGTGGAAATTCTCGCTCGAAAAAATCTCCGACACCGCGCGATAAAGCAGCGTGTAATCCACCGTCCAGTGCAAATCGTCGCTGCCTTCATGGCGCGAGAAGTCGCCGCACACCTCCACGTCCACTTCGAACTGCTGCCCCAGCGCGCGTTCTTCGGCCAGCGCTCCGTGGTGCGCATAGAAGAGCATCGAATTCAGACGGATTCGGTCGCTGCGTCTCACGGTTTGCCCAAGTCGTCGGAGAGAACGGCCGTCGAGGACGAGATGCCTACCGCTTCCGCGATTCGCACCAGGCGGCTCACCAGACCTTCGAGACGATCCAGCGGCAGCATGCTCTCCCGGTCGGAGAGAGCTTCGTTCACGCGCGGATGAGTCTCGATGAACACCGCCGCGACCGCGCCGGTGGCCACTGCCGCGCGCGCCAGAGGCTCGACATATTCGGACGCGCCGCCGGAAACGCCTTCCGCTCCGCCCATGCGCTGCACCGAGTGCGTGGCGTCGAAAACCACCGGATAGCCGAGCTCGGCGAGCTGCACCAGCGAACGCATATCCACCACCAAATCGCGATAGCCGAAAAACGTGCCGCGCTCGGTGAACATCAGGCGGCGGTTGCCGGTGGATTCCACCTTCTCCGCCGCGTGCCGCATGTCATCCGGCGAGAGAAATTGTCCCTTCTTGATATTGACCGGCTTGCCGGTCCTGCCCGCCGCCACGAGCAGATCCGTCTGCCGGCAAAGGAAGGCGGGAATCTGCAGAATGTCCACCACCTCCGCCACCGGCGCCGCCTGAGCGGGCAGGTGAATGTCGGTGAGCACCGGCAGTCCCGCTTCGCGCCGCACCTTCGCCAGCACCTTCAGTCCCTCGTCCATGCCGATGCCGCGGAAGCTCTCCACCGAGGTGCGGTTCGCTTTGTCGAAACTCGCCTTGAAGATCGGGAGAACGCCGGTGCGCACCGCGATCTTGAAGAACGCTTCGGCCACTTCGAGGCATAGAGCCTCGGACTCGATGACGCAGGGACCGGCGATGATCGCCAGCGGAAAGAAGGAGCGCTCAGGCACGAAGTGTTGACGGTTGGTGTGAGGTGAGAATCAAAGGGCAGCCGCTTGCCCCATGGAGCGCGAGGGGCTTTCCTGCGCGCCGGCGGCGTGCTGCAAACACGCGCCCACGAAATCGCGGAACAGCGGATGCGGACGCATCAGACGGCTCTTGAGTTCGGGGTGAAATTGAACGGCGAGAAACCACGGATGGTTTTCCAGCTCGATGATCTCGACCAGATTGCCTTCCGGCCACACACCGCTCACCTTCAGCCCGCCGTTTTCCAGCGTCTCCCGGTAAACGTTGTTCACTTCATAGCGGTGACGGTGCCGCTCGGTAATGGCATCGGTGCCGAAGACCTTGTGCGCGAGCGAGCCGCGGGCCAGAAAACACGGATAGCTGCCGAGACGCATGGTCGCGCCCTTGTGGCGGAGACCGCGCTGCTCGGGCATGTAATCAATGACCAGATGCTTGCCTTCCGGCGCATATTCCCGCGACATCGCTTTCTTGATCCCGCACACGTTTCGCGCATACTCAACAACCGCCATTTGCAGGCCGAGGCACAATCCGAGAAACGGCAGATTGTTGACGCGCGCGTGATGCACCGCCGCAATCTTCCCCTCGAAGCCGCGCGCGCCGAATCCGCCGGGCACCAAAAGCCCCGAACAGTCGGCCAGCAGCTCGGCGCTGGACTGTTTCTCCAAGTCCTCGGCCTCGATCCACTTCAGTTCGACGCGCGCATCGTGATGCGCTCCGGCGTGAACGAACGCTTCGGTGATGGACTTGTACGAGTCGCGCACTTCCACGTACTTGCCGCAAACGGCGACGCGCACCGCGCGGCGCGGCTGCTTGATGCGCTGCACCACGCTCTGCCAGCCGGCCAGATCCGGTTCCTTGGCGCGCATCCCCAACTTCTTGAGCACGCGCACGCCCAATCCTTCACGTTCGAGTACCAGCGGCAATTCGTAAACGGTCTCCACGTCGCGCACTTCGAACACGTCATCCTTGCGGACGTTGCAGAACATGGCAATCTTGGCGCGAACTTTGTCCTCCAGCGGGTACTGCGTGCGGCAGAGCAGAATGTCGGGTTGAATCCCGATTTCGCGCAGCTCTTTGACGCTGTGCTGCGTCGGCTTGGTCTTGACTTCGCCGATCGTGGGGATGAAGGGAATGAGTGTGACGTGCAGGAAAAGACAGTTCTGCGGTCCGCTCTTTAGCGCGATCTGGCGAATCGCCTCGAGAAAGGGAAGGCTCTCGATGTCTCCCACCGTGCCCCCCACCTCTACGATGAGCACGTCGTAGGTTTCCTTTCCCACGGCCAGCAGCCGAATGCGATCCATGATCTCGCTCGTGATGTGCGGGATCACCTGCACCGTGGCCCCCAGAAACTCGCCCTTGCGCTCCTTGGTGATGACCGTCTGATAAATTTGCCCGGTGGTGGTGTTGTTCAGACGGCTCATGTCCACGTCAATGAAGCGCTCGTAGTGCCCCAGGTCGAGATCGGTCTCGGCGCCGTCCTCGGTCACGTACACTTCACCGTGCTGATACGGGTTCATGGTGCCCGCGTCCACGTTGAGGTAGGGATCGAGTTTCATGATGGTCACGCGCAGACCGCGCGCTTTGAGCAAACGGCCCAGCGAGGCGGCGGCGATTCCCTTGCCCAGAGAAGACACCACGCCGCCGGTGACGAAGATGTACTTCGTCTTCTTGCGCGCGGAATGGGAGGCCTTCTTCACCATGGAACTACCGGGATGTGTCACGCCAGAATCTCTCGAGAATCTTCAAGTCTTCGGGTGTGTCCACGCCGACGGAGAATGTGTTCACCTTTACGCAGCGAATCACAAAACCCGCTTGTAGCCAGCGAAGCTGCTCCAGCGATTCGGCAACTTCCAGAGGCGACGGTGGAAGCTGCGCAACCTTCAGAAGTGCTTCGCGGCGAAATCCGTAGAGTCCGATGTGCCGCAGGTACTCGGGCCGGGTGGACGGCAGTCCGTCGCGGTGATGGGGAATAGGCGCACGGCTGAAATAGAGCGCATCGCCCGCCTGCGACAAGACCACCTTGACCACGTTGGGATTTGCCGCGTCTTGAGGCGGCGCGGGCGTTACCGGCGTGGCGATGGCGCACCCACCTTCGCGCAGCGCCGCCGCCACCGCGGTAATCGTCTCGGCCGCAATGGCCGGCTCATCCCCCTGCACATTCAGGACGATTTCGTACTCCGCATGTCGCCGCGCCACTTCGGCCACGCGATCCGTCCCTGAGCGGTGACCTTCGGACGTCATCTCGCACTGCGCACCGAAAGCCGAGCACGCAGCGCGAATCCGCTCGTCTTCGGTGGCGATGATCACGTGATCCACGCCCGCAGCGCTGCAACACCGCTCCCACACGTGCTGCACCATCGGTTTTCCGGCCAGCAGAGCCAGCGGCTTGCCGGGAAAGCGCGTGGAAGCGTAGCGCGCCGGAATGACGGCCAGAGATTTCACGTCAATTCACAACCCGCGGCAGCCGGAAATATTCTTCCGTGCGGTCGGGCGCGTTGGCCAGCGCTTCCTCCCGCGTGAAGCCCGCGCGCGGCACATCCGGATCCGTCACATTGGTCATCTCCAGAACATGATGCAGCGGCTCGACGCCCGTGGTATCCACTTCATGAAGCTGGTCAATATATTGAAAAACCTTGCCTAAGGTGTCCGTCATGGCATCAAGCTCAGCGGGCGAGAGATGCAGCCGGGCAAGCTCCGCTGTGCGCCGGATATCTTCTTTGGTAACAGGCATTTTACTCTGTGAACCGCAAGGTGTTGGGACGGCGGTTTACCGACCGCAATCTATAGGAAAAATCCCCCAATGTCAAGCCTCTTCACCAGCTTGCATCGCTGCAGCGGCCCCTCCGTACTGAAGTTGCCACAGCCGGTGGAAAATGCCGCGCTGCGCCAAGAGCTGCTCCTGCGTTCCCTGCTCGCGGAGCCGGCCGTGATGAAAGACCAGAATCCGGTCGCAACGCTGAATCGTGGACAAGCGATGGGCGATGATGATGGACGTGCGGCCCGCCAACAGCCGTCCGATGGCGTCCTGAATCAGCCGCTCGGTCTCGGTGTCAATCGAGGCCGTGGCTTCGTCGAGCACGATCACCGGCGGCTCGCACATCAGAGCCCGCGCAAACGCCAGCAGCTGGCGCTGGCCGGTGGAGAGTGTCGCTCCGCGCTCCATGACCGGTTCGTCGTAGCTCTTCGGCAGCTGTGAGATGAAATAGTCGGCATGCACCATTACCGACGCGCGCCGCACGGTTTCCGCTCCCGCGTCGGGGCAGCCGTAACGGATGTTGTCAGTCACCGTTCCGGCGAAGACGAAAACGTCCTGCAGAACAATACCCATCAGCCGCCGCAGCTTGGCCAAATCCCACTGGCGAACGTCCAGCCCGTTCACGAGGATCTCGCCCTGTTGCACGTCATAGAAGCGCGACAGGAGCGAAATCAGCGTGGTCTTCCCCGCTCCGGTGGCTCCCACCACCGCCACGGATTCGCCCGCCGCCACGCGGAAGCTCACGTCCTTGAGCACCCAATCTTCGTGGTGGTAAGCGAACCACACGTGACGAAATTCGATGGCCACACCCTCCATCTTTTCGTCGCCCGCCGGAGTTGCGGTGCTCAATTCCCGCAGCGGAACTTCAATCGGATGATCTATCACCTTGAACACGCGTTCGGCGGCGGCCATTGCGCCCTGCAGAATGTTGTACTTCTCGGCCAGATCGCGCACCGGCCGCCAGAAGCGCTCCACGTACTGGATGAAGGCCACCAGCGTGCCCATCGTCACCGCGCCGGCCAGCAGCATTCCGCCGCCGCCATAAATGATAAAGGCCACCGCCACCGCCGAGATCAGCTCGACCGCCGGATAGAACAACGCATAATAGAAGATCGTCCGGAGGTAAGTACCTTTGAGATCGCGGCCGATCTCATCGAAGGCGGCGAAGTTGCGCGGCTCGCGATTGAAGAGCTGCACCACCCGCATGCCGACAATGTTCTCGTGCAGGCAGCTGTTGAGCCGCGCAATCTTCAACCGCGTGAGCCGGTAGAGATCGCGTACGTGACGCCGGAATACGAAGGTGATCAGAATCAGAAATGGAATCACCGAGAGCGTAATGAGCGCCAGCTTCCAACTGATGACGAACATCACCACCATGATGCCGACCAAGGTCACGATGTCGCCGACAATCGCCACCACGCCCGCGCTGAAGAGCTCGTAGAGCGCCTGCACGTCGGAGGTCAGCCGCGACATGAGCCGTCCCACCGGATTGCGGTCGAAGTACGGAATCGAGAGCCGCTGCAACTTCTCGAAAAGCTGCATGCGCAGGCGATAGACAATAAACTGCCCGGCCGCTCCGGTCAAATAGGTCTCACTCCACCGCAGCACGGTTGCACTCACCGCGAGACCCGCGAACAGCAGCACGATGATGACGAGTCCGTGCCAGTCGCGGGTGGCGATGCAGCGGTCAATCGCCACCTTGACCAGCAGCGGACCGGCCAGCTCGGCCAACGCTCCCAGAATAAGCAGCACGGCCGCCAGCGCGATCTTGCCTTTCTGGTCGCCGATGTAGCTCCACAGCCGCCGCGCCAGCCGGGCGTCATACGCCTTGCCGAGCACCTCGTCTTCGCGGCTCCAATCGTCGCCGGCGCTCATGAGGCCGCGTCCTCGTCCATTTCTTCGAGTTCCGCTTCCAACTTCTGCATGCGGTCCAGTTCGGCGTAATAGCCGCCCCGCGCGATCAACTCGTCATGAGTGCCGCGTTCCATCAGGCGGCCTTTATCCAAAACGAATATCTCATCGGCATTTTTCACCGTGGACACGCGATGAGAAATGATGATCGAGGTGCGGCCCGCCATGAAGCGCCGCAGTCCATCCAAGATTTCCTCTTCGGTCTGCGTGTCCACCGCGGAGAGCGCGTCATCAAGAATCAAAATCTTAGGATCGCAAAGCAACGCGCGCGCCAGCGCCGTGCGTCCCTTCTGCCCGCCCGAGAGCGTGATGCCGCGCTCGCCCACCACCGTCTCGTATCCACTGCGGAAAGCGGCCACGTCTTTGGCGATCTGCGAGATCTCCGCCGCCCGCAGCAGATCTTCAGGTGGCGCATCCGGCGCGCCGAAGCGCAAATTCGCACTCACCGTGTCGGAAAAGAGCTGCGCATCCTGCGGCACCACGGCGATGGTCCGGCGAAGCGCGTGCAGATCCCAGTCGGTCGTGGGAATGCCGTCTATGAGAACTCGACCTTCGGTGGGATCGAAGAGCCGCGGAATGAGCGACACCAGCGTACTCTTGCCGCTGCCCGTACGGCCGACAATCGCCACCGTTCGTCCGGGCGGAATGACAAACGAAAGCTGCGAAAGCGCCGGCCGGTCTCCGTCATAACTGAAGCCGACGTCGGCAAACTCGATCTCGCCGCGGATTTCCGAAGGACGGCGAAGCTCCGGCGGCGGAGCGATCTCGGGAACAACGTCCAAAATCTCCGTCAGTCGTTTCATGGAGGCCGCGCCGCGCTGAAAGAGATTCGCCACCCAACCCACGGCAATAATCGGCCAAGCCAGCATTCCGAGGTAGCCGACAAAGGCCACGAATCCGCCCAGCGTGAGCCGGTCGGCGATAATGGCGCGGCCGCCCAGGAGCAGCACCATCGCCGTCACCAACTCGAAAAGCAAGAACATGAGCGGCATGAACAGCGCCTGCACGCGCGTCATGGCCAGATTGCGCTGCACATACTCGCGGTTCAGCTCATCGAACTTCCGGTACTCGCGTTCCTCCTGCGCAAACGCCCGCACCACGCGTACACCCGCCAGATTCTCCTCGGCACAATCGGACAGAGCCGAAAACTGCTGCTGAATGCGCGTGTGCAGCCGGAACGTCACCCGGCCCAGATAGAACACCGCCAGGGAAACCAGCGGCGCCGCGATGAGGACCGCAATGGTCAGCTTGACGGAGAGCAACAGCATCATGGTGAGCACGAAGGCCGCCATGGAAATCGTATCCAGCGGATACATCACGCCGGGACCGAGCACCGAGCGCACGCTCTCAAGATCGCTGGTCAATCGCGCCATGATGTCGCCCGTGCGCCGCCGATTGTAGAAGGAAGCGGGCAGCTTCTGCAGATGCGCGAAAAACGCGTTGCGCAAATCGAGTTCGGCGTGACGCGACACACCGATGAGAATCTGCCGCATGTAGAAGCGCAGAACGCCCGCCGCCACCGCCACCGCCACCATCAGCGCCGCGTATTGAGCCAGCAGCGCCACCGTCCCACCGCTCTGCAGCGCGTCCACGGCCAGCTTCAGGAGCCACGGACCGAGAATTCCCACCGCATTGTTCAACACGGCGACCACGGCCCCGAGGATGATCGCTCCTCGATAAGGCCGCAGAAAGGGCAGTAGTCTCAGAAGGGCCAGCATGCTTTAGGGAATCGGAGTCCTCTGTTCAGCGTTTGTGCCGGCGTACAAAACCCAGAGCGACGCGCTCTGGGTCGAAGGTGATGCGGGGCACTGGTTCTCATCACGGCAGATTTCATCCGTGAGCGTCACGGCCGGGTCAGCATTTCGCGCAACTGCTGGGCGCGATCGGCGGGCGGATTCAGCCGGAAATACACCTCGGCCGCGTGCTCAGCTTGCGAACGATCGCCCGCTTTCAAGCTTGCCTTGGCCAGCGATTCCCACGCCTGCGCGAAGCTTGGAGCCTGCTGAACGGCCGTTTCATAGGCATACATGGCCTCACCCAAGCGGCCGACATTCTCCAGCGCCAGACCAAGATTCGCGTAGGCCTGCGGCCACGACGGCGCGAGCGAAATCACCGCTTCGTAGGCTTCCACCGCGGACCGGTTGTCGCCCGCGCAGATCAGCGCCATGCCGTAATCGAAAAGCGTGGCGACGGTCGGATAATCCAGTCTCAGCGAGCGTCGAAACGTTTCCACGGCCAAATCGCAACGGCCCATCTCGTAATAGTACCGTGCGATCAGCGCCTGCGCTTGCGCCGAGTACCGGCCGCGCACCGCCAGCGTATCCACGAAAGCGGCCGCCTTGTTCGTATTGCCCGCTTCCAGATAATGGCGGGCGCTGATCGTCCGCGGCCTTAAGTCATCAGGCCGGGCGGCCATCGCTTTGCGCATCCACTCGTCGGCCACGGAGTCCTGTCCCTGATAGAAGTACTCTTCGGCCAGAGCCATCATGGCCTTGGCCGACCGTGGTTCGCGCCGAACACTGTTCTGAACCAGCGACATGGATGATTGCAGAACCGGCAGACGCGAGAAGGTGAGCACGGCAAAGACGATCGTCACGGCACCGATGAGAAGCGCGGCGCGTTTGCCCTCCACAAACCGCGCCGGTCCCAGACGCCCGGCGAGCGCCCGGCCGCCGTCCAGCACAAAGAGCCACAGACCGGGCAAGCCGGTGTACATGTAGAAATCGGAAATGGGTGCCCACGATTGACCGGAGATGTACACGGGAATGAGCACCAGCCCGAACCACGCTCCCCCTGCCGCCCAGAGCTGCCGCCGCGCCAGCCCGATCAGGATCAGGGCGATCAGCGCCAAAAACACGATCCAGCCAAGAATGAACAGCAGATTCCGCTGCCCGGGTTCGCTCCAGATGAGTTCCGAGAAGTAGTTGTAGTGCAGCGGCACGATGGCATGAAACGCCGAACGCAGAATCTGCTCCGGCAGCTTGGGTATGAAGGTCAGCAGTGAAAAATGGGCGGTGGCGCCTTCACGCGTTCCGAGCGCACCTAACACCGCCCAGCGCGCGGCCAGATAAGCGGCCAAAGGAATCAGCAGAGCAACGTAAGGCCGGATGGTGCGCCGCACACGCGTCTCATCGCTTCCAGCCGGCCTCCGGCATCGCCCGAGCATCCACGCGATGACCGGTGCGATGACGGCCGTCTCCTTGGATGCCAGCGCGAAGAAAAAGCTCATCAGCGCGCCCGCCAGATGCCACCGCGACACGCCGCGCCGCACGCGTTCGAACAAGATCAGGAAGGCAAGTATGAAAAGCGCCGCCCAAAGATCCGTGCGTCCCGCGGCCCATCCCACCGACGTCACCGCCACCGGCCCGGCGCCCGTCAGCGCGGCCGCGGCTAAAGCGAGACCGCGGCCGGCTATCGGCGACAGGACCACAAAAATCAGCACCGTTACCGCGAGGTGAACGAGGAGATTCGACAGATGGTAGGCCCACGGCGACAGGCCGCCGATCTGATAGTCGAACCACCACGTGGCGGAAATGAACGGCCGGTATAAGTCATGGCGGGCTTCCACATCGGCCGATCCCCACCAGTACGGATTCGTGACGAGTTGCAGCAGCCCTTGGGGCGTCTTGAGGATGTTGTCGCGACGGCCGACGAGCGCGAAGTCATCACTCACGTATCCGTTGCGCAGCGACGGCAGGAAGGCCGCCGCCACCAGCAAGACAACGGCCAAAACGGCAACGGGTTTCTGACGGAGTTGTTGGAGCAACATCTTGGGACCGAGCTTCTGTGAATCCGGCGCGCGCAGGAGCGAAAAAGGCCGGACTACCGGGGTGACGCCGCGGCAATCCGGCCTCTCGGGTGCAATGACCTTAGCTCACCCGCGCCGATCGCGCCGCCTTGGCGGGAAGGTCTTCCTCATCGCCGGCCTGCGGCTTGAAATCCTCGGCCTTCTTCATCAGAGCATTGGCGGTGCTCTTGTAAATCACATAGTCCGCCGTGGCTCCGGCCTTGCGCAGGTAGTATTGATTTGCCTCGGGGTCTTTGGGGATCAGCTTGATGTCCACCGTCTGTCCCGCCGCGAGTTCCGCTTCGAGCTGGAAGACCGGTTGATCGAAAGCATGGGCGGCCAGTGTGTCGGCGAAATCCACTCCCGACATGCGCGAAAGCAGGTTGGTCACGCGTTCCACCATGTCCCGCGCGCCGTCAAACTGCTCGCGGCCCGCGTCCACTTTCCACACCGTGTCCACCAGCGTGAGAGTCAACGTCTGGTCGGGATAGCGCAGAGTGATCTTGCGGAAATCCCCCGCATTGAACTCGGTGATGGTCTTGTCGCGCCAGTCCTTG
>Ga0315285_10005560_pt1 | contig 12986 bp, 9 predicted proteins | sample YL17G09_36_MG_FD_203698 | JGI IMG/M metagenome (GOLD analysis project Ga0315285, IMG submission 203698) | Sediment microbial communities from Yellowstone Lake, YNP, Wyoming, USA - YL17G09_36 | ecosystem: Environmental > Aquatic > Freshwater > Lake > Sediment | place: USA: Wyoming | collected... | reverse complement strand
ACCCCTGCCTTGTAAGGGCAGCGCTCTCCCACTGAGCTACCCGCCCACTTGCCCCCTCGCATCACGGCCCGATCGCAGTGGTTCGCCGGGACGGCGCTCGGCGCTCGACCATATAGACCTGCAGCGGGGCGAAGTCAACACCCGCAGACCTGACTGCTGTGACGGGGAGACGGCTCAGATGCTCGCCGGAAGCTCGATGGCAAAGATGCTGCCGCAGCCTTCCTGGCTGAAAACCTCGACGCCTCCGCCGAGGACTTCCGCTATCCGCCGCACGATGAAGAGCCCGAGGCCGGAGCCCGTGACGTTTGTGACCGGCGTGCCAGGTCGCTGGATCCGAACGAACTCGTGGAACAGCCGTTTCTGATCGTGAGGCGAAATGCCGATGCCGTTGTCTTCGACCTCGATGCGGACGTTGGAGCCTTCATTCCGGGCGCGCACCGTGATCTTGCCTCCGTCGGGCGTATACTTGACGGCGTTCTGAACGAGGTTGGCGATCGCCTCGCGCACCAAACGCGGTATTCCTTTGACGCGCCCGACGTCTTCCGGCACGTCCAGAGTCAGCGAGTGTCGCTTGGCCTGGACTGCCACTTGCATCTCGACGACGAGGTCTTGCAGGACCTGCTGCACGTTGACAGCCTCGGTTTTCTCACCCAGTTGGCCCGTGTCGAGAAGGGCGAGGGAATCTAGGTCTTGGAGAAACGTCTGCATCTCGCGCAGGCGTTCCTGGGAGCGCGACAGGAGTTCCTCTTGCGGTTCGCTGATCTCTCCGGCGTAGCCCGCCCTGAGGTTGCTGAGGAGCATGCTGACGGCGCTGACGGGTCCCCCCATGTTGTGGAGCGCTATGTGGAGGAAATCGCGTCGCATCTGGGAAAGCCGGTCTAGTTCCTGGTTCGTGTGGAAGAGTCTTCTCTCGCCGTCGCGGAACAGTTTCATGAAACTCGTCAGCAGAAATGCCACGAGAACGAACAATGTCCCCTGAACGACCAAGACCGTGAGTACGTAACGTCCTCCGATCGGAGCGTCCGAAGCGACCAGGCCGATGGGATAGCGAGAGGGAATCCAGCCGCGCCACATCCCGATGGTCAATCCGGCCAGTAGCAGGTACCCGATGAGGGCGTGAACGAAAGTGGCCCGGACGGACATGAGAACGCTCGCGATAATGACGTGGAAGACAAAGAAGGCCTGAAAGGGAGACTTCGGGCCGCCCACGAGCCATAAGGCCGCCGTCAGACAGAGGAAATCGAGCGCAATCGTGAAGTGCAGAATGCCGACAAGAAACGACTGGGCCCGAGCCGCTCTTGCGCGGTTCTTCCGGTAGGGACGGACGGTCAGGAAAACCGCCACGTTGCCGACGCACATCACTCCCGCGAGAATCCAGAAAGCGCGAACGTCCAAGTCTTCAACGCCGATGAGTTCCCGCGCCACAACGGCGCCTCCGACAATCGCGCCGATCACCAGAAACCGAACGAGAGCGAAACCGCAAAGACGGTCCTCGATGTGGAGATTCAGAACGGTCGTCGACTGCTCGTCCCAGTCGGGTCCGCCAATCGAGCGGCTTTGCTCCGGTCTCTCCATCACGCTCGGCGCCCTTGTCTGCCGCGGGGCGCGCGCCCCCGTCGTCTCGAACTCCGCACGGAATCGGCGGCCAAGCGACTGGCGTTCGCGAGGGGCGTCCCCGTCATTCCCGGAGCGCCTCTGCTCCGGCGCGAAAGACGGCGAGGCCGTCGCGCAGCCCCGCCTATCGCTTTTCTCCGATCCTTCTCTTGATCGTTTCCGCCAAACTCCTGGGATCCACCGGTTTTTGAAACACCCCCGCCAGCCCCATTTCCCGAGTGTCCAGGTTGTAGCGGACCGAGTCGCCGGCGGAACTGAGCAGGTAAATCGGCCCGTCATAGCCTCGGTCCTTGAGTTGTCTTGAGAACGTAGCGCCTGAGTCAACGGCCTCCATCATCAGGTCCACGATCACGGCGTCGGGCCGCGTCTGCTCGGCGACGCGCAAGCCCTCTTCTCCGTTGCCGGCCTCCCCCGTGACGAAGCCTTCCGCCACCAGCGCCATTCGCAAGGCGGCTCGGATGTCGAGATCGTCGTCAATGACGAGAACCGTTTTCTTAGGCCGACTGCCCGTCTCCATGCTCTTGCTCCTTCCACTGGCCGATCAGTTCTCCGGCGAACTCCAAGGCTTTCTCCAGGTTTCCGCGCGCCCGCCTCGTCAGGCCTTCGGCGACGCCGAACTCGTAACCCCGGATTCCGAGGACCCATGCTTCCGGCCGAACCCCAAAGCAGTCTTCACAAAGCGCCAGGACCGCGCAGGGGGAAACGGCATGGGTCGTAAAAGCGATCTGCCGAACGGGCGCTACGCCGCCCATGACAAAGGGCGCCTCGCCCTGCCGGCAGGCGTCCACAAAAAGGACCCGATCGTGGCGCGCCACGGAGACGGCGTCCTCCACGTTCAGCTGGTAGTTCGAGTCGATCGTGACGCCCGGGCATCCGAGCGAGCCGAGCGATTCGGCGAAGGCCGGCCCCAGGCCGTCGTCCTGGCGGCCCGGATTGCCGTAGCCCAGAACCAGGATCGAGCCGGTCGACGATTCCCGGGTCTTCATTCCCGCCATCCTTCGGCAATCAGGTTCCCGCAATGATCGACGAGCTGCGCCTGCAATCGCATGGTTCCCAGAGCGTGGGTGGCGCAGCTGAGGCACGGGTCGTAAGCGCGAATGCCGACCTCGATATGGTTCAGCAGTCCCTCGGAGATCTCTTTCCCCTCCAGGTGTTGCTCGGCGATGGATCGAACCGACCGATTCATCGCCTCGTTGTTGCTCGTCGTCGAGACAATGAGATTGGCGAGGGTGACTTGGTCGTTCGCATCGACCTCATAGTGGTGGAACAAGGTCCCCCGCGGCGCTTCGATCCACGCCACCCCCCGGCCGCGTCGTTCGCCCGACGTCGTCAGATTTGCGCCTTGGAGATCCGGATCGTTCAGCAGCTCTTTGATCTTCTCAACTGCATGCAGGAGTTCAATCATTCTCGCCCAGTGGTACGCCATGGTCGCGTGAACGGGCTTCCCGTCGCCCAGGGCCATGAACTCCTGACGCTCCCTCTCGGCCAGCGGGGTGTCGATGAAATCGCAATTGTTCATGCGCGCCAGCGGCCCCACCCGGTACCATCCTTCTTCATTCCCCAGAGATTTGATGTAGGGGAACTTCATATAGCTCCAAGGACGGACACTCTCACGGATGTACTCCGCGTAGTCGTCGGGCGCAACCTTGTCAAAGATAATGCCGCCGTTGGCGTCCTTCGCGCGGAGTTTGCCGTCGTAGAGGTCGAGGCATCCGTCGTCGCGAACGATGCTGACGTAGATCGACTCGAAAGTCCCGAAGGCCAGCAATCGCTCCGGGTCGCTTCGGATGATTCCCTTGCACAGTTGCAGGCCCTCGAGAGCCCACTCGGTCATGGTGTCGACGTCTTCGACCAGGCGGTCGCGCTCCTCCAAGCTCAAGTTCTTGTTTACGCCGCCTGGAATGGAACCGGTGCCGTGGATCTTCTTTCCGGCAGTGGCCTGGATGACCTCCTGGCCGTATTTCCGCATCAGAACGGCCTTTCTGGCCGTTTCGGGATGCTCGCGAATCACCCCGATCACGTTGCGTTTCTCCACGGGAGCGTCAAAGCCGAAAAGTAGATCCGGGGAAGCGAGGTGGAAGAAGTGCAGAGCGTGCGACTGGAAGATCTGACCATAGTGCATCAGGCGGCGCATCTTCTCCGCCGTCGGGGTCAACCGGTCCGCTCCGACGACGACGTCCATGGCCTTGCTGGCGGCCAAGAGATGACTGATGGGGCAGATCCCGCAGAGCCTCTGCACCATGACGGGGACTTCCCAGAAGAGACGCCCCTGGACGAAGCGCTCGAAACCCCGGAACTCGATGATGTGGAACCGCGCACACTCGACCCGTCCGGCCTCATCCAACCGAATGGTGACCTTGCCGTGGCCCTCGACTCGGGTGACGGGATTGATGACGATCTTGCGACCTTCGCCGGTCGCTGCCGTTGCCATGGGTTTGCGCCCTTTCGCAATCAGTCGTACTTCACCATTTCATAGGGGAGCACGATCTCTCTGCCCTCCAAGAGGGCCGTCAACGCGACCCACAAGGTCTCCGCCGAGGGGGGACACCCCGGCAGGAAGTAGTCGATCTTCACCACCTCGTGACACGGGTATACCTTGTCCAACAGGATCGGGATGTCGGGATCGTTTGGGATGCATCCGCTCTCAACCGTGGGCCCGCGCAGAAACGCTTCCTCCAGGCATTCCCTGAGAGGCACGGTATTGCGGATCGAGGGAACGCCGCCCGTCAGCGCGCAGGATCCCATCGCCACCAACACGCGGCAGTTCTCCCGAAACATCTTGAGAAACTCGACGTTCTCATCGTTGCTCACGCCCCCTTCAATGATCCCTACGTCAACCATCTCGGTGAATCGCTTCTTGTCGTTGATTGGGGACTTGTCGAAATCGACGATCTCCACAAGGTCGAGGATGCGATCGTCGATGTCGAGCAGTGACATGTGACAGCCGAAGCACCCGGTGAAGTGCCCCGTTGCGATCGTTGGCTTGGCCATCGTGTTCTTTCCCTTCTCTCTCTCGCGCGCGCGCGATCACTCGCCTTGTGAGGGAACGTCTTGCGCGCCCGCTCCGATGGGGGCGCGGTCGTAAGGTCTCTGCCCGACGGGAACCCGGTAGCCGCGGCGCTTGAGCGTGAGGCATCCGGTGGGACAGATCCCAGCGGCCTTGTCCGTTGCCGCCAACGGGGTTTCGCCGAGTCCCCCGTCGGCATCCACGGCGAGGCGGTTGCGGATGCCCCGTCCTTCGAAACCGAAGGCGCTCTTTCGGTCGACGACGCGCGAGGCCCTCACGCAACGTCCGCACAGAATGCACCGGTCGCGGTCGATATAAACGTCGGGGTGGGTTGCATCCACGGCGTTCACCTTCCGCAGGTACGGCAGCGTCGGAGCGAGAAGCCCCAGGCGGTAGCCGAGGGCTTGGAGCTCGCAGGCCCCGCTCGCCTCGCAAGAGGGACAGTAGTGATTCCCTTCCACAAAGAGCATCTCGATGATTCGTCGGCGTTGCTCGTTCACCTCGTCGGTGTCGTTTTCGACGACAAGGCCCTCGGCAACCGGCGACGTACAGGCGCTCATGTAGCGGCCGTGGACCTTGACGGTGCAGATTCGACAGTGTCCCCCTGGAGGAAGATCGGGATGAAAGCAAAGCCGGGGGATGTAAATGCCCGCTTCATCGGCCGCCCGAAGGATTGTCTGGCCGGGCTTGGCCTCCACGTCTCGTCCGTCGATAGAGATGGAGATCGTTTCATCCGTCATGCGTGCGTGCCCTCCAGCGGCGGCTTGCGGCCCGTGATCTGGCGCCCTTCCCTCAGCGCCTCGGCGAGATCGAAGGGGGCGATGAACTCCTCGCTCCGAAGCCTCGCGTCGTACAACTCGGGGAAATTGCGCAAGGAGGTCAGAATCGGGTTCGCTCCCGTCTGGCCCAGACCGCAGCGGCTCATGTTCTTGACCGTCACGGCCAGCCGCTCCAGCGCCGCCTGATCCGCGCGCGTGCCTTTGCCGTTCAGGATCTTCTCGAATTGGCGCACAAGCAACGTCATGCCCACCCGGCACGGCGCACACCAACCGCAGGACTCCTCGGCGAAGAACTCGGTGAACTCGTACATCATCCGCAGAACGTCGCGCTGGGGGCCAAACACCATGAAGGACCCGCCGGTGGAAACGTCGTCGAACGAAATGCTCCGTCCGTAGTCCCTGGGGCCCAGACAGCGTCCGGAGGGACCGCCCACCTGGACGCCTCTGGCGTCAGCCCCTCCCACCATGTCGAGGACTTTCGCCACACTCGCCCCGAATTCCACCTCGTAGACTCCCGGCCGCGCGCAATCCCCTGAGACGCTCAGGAGCTTGGTCCCCGTCGAGTCCTTCGTGCCGAACCGAGCGAACCATTCCGCGCCCTCCACCATGATCCGCGCGGCGCAGCAGAGCGTCTCGACGTTGTTGACCGAGGTGGGTTCGCCCTGGTAGCCGCTCTGGACGGGGAAAGGCGGACGATCGCGCGGCGCGCCACGCCTGCCCTCCAGGGACTCGATGAGGGCAGATTCCTCCCCGCACACGTAAGCGCCGGCGCCTACCTGAATCCGCACGTCAAAGCTGAAGCCTTCGCACCCGCAGATGTTCTCGCCGAGCAGTCCGAGATGGCGGCGCTTGCGCAACACCTCCTCCAGATGACCGAGCAAGTGTTCGTATTCCCCCCGCAGATAGAGAAAGCCCTCGCGGGCGCCAACCGCGTACGCCGCAACGGTCATGCCCTCGAAGACCAGATCGGCAAACCCCGTCAGGAGCACGCGATCCTTGAACGTCCCCGGCTCGCCCTCGTCCGCGTTGCAGATGACGAAGTGGCGGTCCCCTCCCGCCCGCCGGCAGTAGTCCCACTTCATAGCCGTGGGGAATCCGGCGCCCCCTCGCCCCCGGAGCCTCGCTCTGTTGATCTCGTTGATCACGTCTGCGGGGGAGCGATTGACGGCGGCCCGGATCGCAACGCCGCGTTCCAACCGAGCGCAGATCACTGGGCCGGTCTTGTGGAGGTTGAGTTTGATCTCGGTTTGCGGAAGATCCGAAACATCGCGCCCTTCCCTGACGGCTTCCACGATCCCCGGAACGTCATCGCGCCTCAAGCGCGTGAGGGGCGTCTTGTTGACCAGAGCGCTCGGCGCCTGGTCGCTCAAACCGATGCAGGGCGTGTAAACCATAGAGATGCTCTGTCCCGGCTCGGTCTCGCCAAAGCGCGCGCCGACTGCCTCCTCGAACGCCCGGGCGACCTCGTCGGCTCCCATCATGCGCTCAACCACGCCGTTGCAGAGTCGAATGACGGTCTTTCCGGTCGGCTCCCGGGAAAAGAAGGAATAGAAACTCACAGCGTCGCGGACCTCGACCCGGTGCATGTCCAAGGCGCCGGCGATCCGACCGATCGTCTCCTCGGAGAGGTGTCCGAGCTCCCCCTGCAGCGCGCGGGCGATGTCTATGAGACGCCCCCGGTCTTTGCCGAAACGTTCCGTCGTTGCATCTATGATCCGCGCGTGATCCTCGCCCATGGCTCCTCGCCTCCGAAACTCTGCCCTTGCCGCCCCGGCTCGGACACGCCTGTGCGCATCCTGGGTTGTTCCATCGTGACGGCGCTCTCGCGCAGATTGCCGCCGGGGTGAGAATGCAACCCACTCGGATTTGAGCCTCGTCCTCCGAGAATGTCCAGGAGAAAAGGGCGCGACTGGGACCAGTTTTCCCAATGTCTCGCGAGAACCATGTTGTCAAGAATCAGGCCGGCAGCGCGCCGACTCCTTTCTCGCACCCGTCTGATTCCGCCTCGGAACTTCCTCCCTTTTCCGCCCTGTGGTTCCTTCGGGCGCGTTGTCGCGGTCAGGCCGTGTTCCGCGCGACTGGCTCCAGACGTGGCCGCGGTGTTTTTCTACGGGCACGCACCGCCGGACTCTGCCCGCGCGTCCTCCCCCCTGCGCTCCCCTCTCTCCCAAACCCCCAGCCTTCGGTAGCTTTTGATATGAGGCGATTCGGTTCTGGCAGGAGTCAGTCCCGGTCCTTGCCCTCAAGAAAAACCTTTGGCGGAGACGGCGCAACGGGGTATGCTCGGTGTCTGCCAGGAGGCGACACGGGGTTTTGAGATGAAGCGTTCGCAGATCAACGACAGCATTCGTCTGGCCATCGACGTTCTGAAGGCCCATCGCTTCGAGTTGCCGAGATGGGCCTACTGGGGACCTGCGAACTGGGAACACTGCGGGCCGGAGGCCAACGAGATCAAGGCGCGCCGCTTGGGGTGGGACGTGACGGACTTCGGACTGAGTCAGTACCGCGAGCAAGGCATGGTGATTTTCACCCTCCGAGACGTTCGAGTCGGACAGCCGAAGGGGGACGAGCAGAAATCGGCGACCGGCCAGCCGGCCGAGCCGCCTTCGGGCGAGGCTTCACGGGCTCGCCATGAAGGCTCGGCGCCTGCGGGCCAGAGGACCGCCCGGCCTCTCCCCTCCCCCGCTGCCGGGTACGTCGAGCGGGTCATGTTCTCCCAGGTCCATCAGGTCAACCCCATGCACCTGCACCGGGCGATCACGAGCGACCTCGCCAACCGCGGGGGGGGCGATCTGGTGATCCAGCTTTACAACGCCGGCGCGCGCGGCGGCCTCGATGAGGAAAGTCGGGTTCCAATCCATGTGAATGGCATCTTCTACAATATCAGAGCAGGAGGGTTGATTCGCCTCGCCCCAGGCGACAGCATTACCCTTCCGCCGGGCCTCTGCCACAAATCGTGGCCGGAGAAGGCGGGATGCCTCATCGGCGAGATCGCCACTCCCGGCAACCCGAACGCCGACACGCACTACGTTGACACAGAGCCCGGCCCGATGGAGATCGAAGAAGACGAACCCGCCCTTTTCGTGCTCTGCCACGAGTATCCGGAGATGGGGTGAGCAGGTTTCATCTCCATGGACGGCCGACGACGATTGCGAGGAGAACGGACGCTGAGACCGACAGGGTGTGGATAAAGGGACGGGAATGAGGCGTGATGCGAAAGAGGGATCGACAAGGCAACCGGCGTCGGCCGGGGGCAATGTCTCATGGGCCGGCGCGGGGTTTGTTCTGTTTCACGTAGGGTTCTTCACGCTTGTCACCCAGGCGGTCCTGATTCGGGAATTTCTGGTTCTCTATCTGGGGAGCGAGATCGCGCTGGGAGTCTTCTATTCCGCATGGCTGGTGTGGATCGGGATTGGAGCGGCGCTGTTCTTGCCCTTTGCGCGGAGGGGAAGGGGGGCCGGCGCCGACTGGCTGGCGGCGGGATTGGCCGTGTTGCCCGTGGCGGCATTGCTGGAGTTGGCGGCGTTGCGGTGGATGCGAGCATGGTTGGGAGTTCCAGCCGCCGAGATCGTGCCACTGGGGCAGATGGCGCTCTCGACTTTCGCCGCGACGGCGCTGGTAGGGCTTCCGGCGGGCTTTGTTTTCGCTGTAGCCTGCCGCACCGCAACGGTTGCATCCGAGCGACCGCCGGCTGGCGGGAAGAGGGCGACTCGGACGGCGTCGTCCTCAGCGCCGGCGTTCCGCAGTTCATCGGACGCCGAGAATGCGAATGGCGAAGACCTCGCACCTCGCGAGACGGCTTCCGCCAATCGGGTCGGTCTTCTCTTCGGATTTGAGGCCTTGGGGGGCTTCCTAGGCGGAGTGGTTCATACGTTTGGCTTTGCGGGACGGTTTTCGACGGACCAGGTGGCTTGGCTCTTGACAGGACTTGTCGGGCTGTACCTGGCAGTGTGGATGGGCTTGCTCCTCCGGGGACAGATCCAAGGGCTTCGGGCCGGATCTCTCACGAAGACAGAGGGGGGCCGTGGGCCGGCGATCACGTTGCGCCGGAACGGGCGGCCGGCGGTCTGGCTCGCTCTGGGCGCGTTCCTTCTTCTCGGGGGCCTGTTCTATCTGGCGACCCCCATGGGACGCGTCCGGCTGAAGGAGGCCCAAAGCGAGCGTTTCGCACGCGCCCGGCCCGGATTCGAGTGGGTAGCGGCAGCCGAGTCGCGTTACCAGCGGCTTGAGTTGGCGCGACGGGGGGGGCGCTACACGCCTTCCGCCAACGCAAAGATCGGCGGGCAATACACGCTTTTCGCCAACGGGAAGGTCGCGTTTTCCTTTCCAAACCGGATCGACAATCGTCGACAGGTCGCCCTGGCGATGGCTCAATGCGTGCGCGGCGCCGAGCGGGTTCTCGTGCTTGGCGCGGCGGAGGGGGAACTGCTGGCGGAGTTGCTGGAGTATCCCTCGCTCAAGCACGTGGACGCCGTGGCGCTGGATCCGCGGACAGCGGACCTGGTCTCCCCCTACCTTGACGCGCGAGCCAAAGCCGCTCTCGGCGATCCCCGCGTCCGGGTGCACTTCACGGATCCGCGCGCGTTCGTCAACCGCACGTCTCACGACGAGCCCTACGATCTCGTCCTCGTGAACGCCCCAGACCCCACCTCCGCCTCGGTCAACCGGCTTTTCACGCGGGAGTTTTTCGAGCGAACGCGCCGAGCGATGAACCCGGACGGCGTTCTGATCACGGGGATGGTCTCCGCGGCCAACTACCAGGGAAAAGAGGTCAGGGATTTCGCGGGTTCCGTCGTGGCGACGGTCCGAAGCGTCTTCCCGAAGGTGGCTCTCGCGCCCGGCGACTGGATGACGGTGATCGCTTCGGTCGCCCCTGACGTAGCGACCGTCGACGCCGAGGAGTTGAGCCGCCGTTTCCGGCGGGTTCGCCCCCCGTCCGGCGAGTTCAACCCCGAAGCCTTCGCCACGCTTCTGCCTGAAGGCGAGGTGCGGGCGGTGGCCGAGCGCTTCGCAGACGTTCAAGGACCGATCAACCGAGACGCTCAGCCCATGACCTACTACCTGGCTACCATCCTGTGGAGCCGCTTCTCGGGTTCCACGTGGACTCGGGACGCTCTCGAGGCGGTCGAGAAACAGGGACTTGCGCTGGCGCTCATACCGTTTCTGAGCTTCTGGTTGGCGCGTCTTCTCTACGTCGGGCTGAGCCGCGACGGGGGGAGCCAGGTCCGGGCGGACCGTTTCAACGCCTGGCTCACGGTGGCCGGCTTGGGCGCCACGGGGATGGCGGCGAGTCTGATGTTGGTGCTGGCCTACCAGTCTTCCGTGGGGCTTCTCTACGGGCGCATCGGTCTGCTCGCGGCTCTTTTCATGGCGGGGATCGGGGCGGGCTCCCTGCTGACGGGACGACTTCGCGAGGGCACGGCCTCGGCGCGCTTCCTTCTGATGTCGTCACTGGGCGCCATGTCGGTTCTCTTTCTCCTGTTCCGACGACCTCTTCTCGGCGACGCCGCCTGGGCAGGGGCGGCAGTGATGATGTCCCTCGCGATCGCGGGAGCGCTGCTGGGAGTCGCTTTCGCCGCGGCGGCCCGGATCCTGCGCGACAGCGGGGGGCGGACGGGAGCCTGGCTGGACGCAGCGGACCACGCCGGGGGCGCCCTCGGCGCCATTGCGACGGGAAGCGTCGCGATCCCGCTCCTGGGGTTCGGCGCGACGGCGCTTCTCGGTGCGACCGTGACGGCAGGGCTGTTTGCCCTGAATGCGCAGGCCTTCTGGCTCGAGCGCCGTCGCGGCGCTCGTCGCGAGATCGCCGAACCAGAGCCATCGGCGATAAAGGACCGTTTCCGGCCCGTGGGTTGGATGTTGGCGGCTCTGCTTGTCAGCGCGTACGCTCTCGGAGCGCGGATCCATTATCGCCCGGCTGAAGCGAAACCGTCTTTCCGGATCTCGCCGAATGAGCTGGCCCAATGGTCGGGGACTGCCGCCTGGGAGGAACGCGCCCTGCCGTTCGCACACTGGCGCGCCGCGGACGCCGGGGGGAGGGGGGCGCCCCGCGTGGCCTTTGCCACCGACCAGACGGCGCCCGATGTGCGGGGGTACGCCGGGCCCATCACGCTGGCCGTGGACATGGACGGCAAGGAGCTGCGCGGCGCGCGCCTCCTCGATTGCCGGGAGACCCCTTCCTACGTCCTCGGCCTAGAGGCATGGCTGAGGGGTTTCGCCGGGAAGCCGCTCGGGCGCGGGTGGGAGCTGGGACGGGACATCGACGGCGTCACGGGCGCGACCGTGACCTGCCAAGCCGTCGTGGAGACGTTGAACCGTTCGGTTTACAGAGGCGGCGTGGATCTGCTGGACCTGGACTTGGATCCAGGCGCCTACCGGCAAGGATCATGGCAAAGGAATCTCCTCGCCCCCGCTCCTGTGACAGTCGCTCTCTGTTTCATTCTTCTTGTTCCCTGCTACCGATGGGGCGGCGACCGCGCGCGATTGCTGTTCCTTATACTTATGGTGTGCGTGCTCGGAGTTTACTTGAACCGCGCTGTCACGCTGCTGGAGGTCGGGAACGTGTCCCTTGGGCGATGGCCTTCGCCCTCGAACGCAGCCGGCGCCGTGATGCTCGGCGGGGTGGCGGTCCTGACACTTCTGTGGGGGAGCGTCTTCTGCGGCTACCTTTGCCCCTTTGGGGCTCTTCAGGAGATCGCCGCCCGACTCAGCGATCCGCGCGGCGAGAAGCGTTTCCGACTGAGCGGCGGTCTCAAGGCCCTGCGGTCTCTGCGCTACGTGCTGGCGGCGCTGTCGCTGGCCGGATTTTGGCTTGCCTGCGACGCGGCCGGGGCGTGGGGAGGACGCCAGTGGTTGGCCTGGAGTCCGCTGCAGACCTTCTTTGCGGCCTCCAAGTCGAAGCTTCTCTGGCTCGGAGGCGGGGCGGCTCTCTTGGCCACTTTCGCCGTGCCCCGGTTCTGGTGCCTCTATCTGTGTCCTACAGGCGCCGTTCTTTCAGCCTGGAATCGGTTTGCCCTCTTGCGCCGAACCCGCCTGTTCCGCGCGCCCGATTACGGGGCGTGCGATCTCGGAGCGGCCGCCACGCAGCCCCGAGATTGTCTGCGCTGCAACCGGTGTCGAGTGCTTCCCCGTCCGCAAGCGGAGCTCGCCCCCTCCCGTCGCCGGACGATCCCCGGCGTTCTGACCGCCGTTCTTGTTTGCCTGCTTGTCAGTTACTCGGCCCGTGTTGACGTTCTGGAGCGCGAAGGGGGGACTGCGTCGGCCGTCGCATCCGAGGGCGCTTCGCGCGCCCGCGATCTGGACGTTCGGGCGATAGACGACGCCCTGCGCACCGGGCGCCTCTCCGATCGCGAGGCGAGCTTCTACGAGTCCCTCACCCCGACACCCACCCCGAGCAGGGACGGGAACTGAGGGGGGGGGATGCTCTTTCCCCCGCCGCGTCGAATGCCGCCTCGGAAATGTTCGGTGTCAACAGGTAGATGTTGACCCACCTGTTGGGTGTCGGGTTGGCGTCTGAGCATGGCGTCGAGGTCGGCGGGGGGCGCCAGGAGGATGATCGGGTCGAGGCCCTCCTGTTGGAGAATCTG
>Ga0315285_10005555_pt1 | contig 12988 bp, 18 predicted proteins | sample YL17G09_36_MG_FD_203698 | JGI IMG/M metagenome (GOLD analysis project Ga0315285, IMG submission 203698) | Sediment microbial communities from Yellowstone Lake, YNP, Wyoming, USA - YL17G09_36 | ecosystem: Environmental > Aquatic > Freshwater > Lake > Sediment | place: USA: Wyoming | collected... | reverse complement strand
TATTTCCCTTTTTGTCGGTGATATGGCTTTCTTTTAGAATTTCATATGTTTTAGATGATGATTTGGTAGTTATATAAATCTGAAACATTTCCCTTAGCTTCTTGGCCTCGTGAGCGTGAATTATCAGCTTTTTATCTATCGCTTTATAACCGAAAGGCACTATTCCGCCGTTCCACATGCCTTTTTGGGCCCTTTGAAACATTTTGTCTTTTGTTCTTTCCTTTGCTAATTCTCTTTCAAATTGGGCGAAGGTAAGCATTATGTTGCGCAGGAGTCTTCCAGATGGGGTAGAGGTGTCAAACCTTTCAGTAACAGAAATAAAATCAACTTTGTATGTTTCAAATACCTCGATCAAGCTGTAAAAATCTTTGGGCGAGCGGGTAAGGCGGTCTATTTTATAAGTTAAAACAATGTTTATCTTTTCATCTCTTATATCATTTATCAATTCCTGCAAGGCGGGCCTGTCTAAATTGCCGCCGCTGAAACCCGCATCGGTGTAGACTTTGTAAAGCTCCATAGATTCCTGGCTGTTAATGAAAGACTTTATTCTTTCTTCTTGGGCTTGGCAGGAGTTAAATTCGACTTCTGCTTGCATGTCAGTGCTGACTCTTGTGTATATAGCGCATTTTAAATTCATTTTAATCACCTCCTATTTATATTATAATACCGTATGTATACGGTGTCTATATTTTTCTTTTTATAGTATAAATATAAGCGATATGAAAGAAGATATTAATTTTCTCTTAGGTAAAAGACTTAGGGAGCTAAGGAAAAAGCACAAGCTTACTCAGCAGCAGCTTGCAGAACTAGCAGATATAGACTACAAGCATATTCAATTACTAGAAGGAAAAAATCCTTCCTCGCCAAAGTTAACCACAATAGCAAAAGTAGCTAAGGCGTTTAAGATCACCCCATCAAAGCTAATAGATTTTAAATGACAAGGGGCTAGAAAAACAAACTTCTATGATTGGGCGGGTGGGCAACAAAGAGACATATCCTCTACTACCGCTTGCCTTATGAAAAAAATCGCCCCCAAAATCTTTTAAGTAGTTCTTCCCCTTTTTCAGATGATTTTAAATCTTCTTTTCGGCCCCAAAATAAAAAACCCGCCAATGAATCGACGGGTTCGTATCTTAAGATTGGTTGCCCTTTTGCGAAGGGCATGCGAACTTTCCCGATAATTATACCTAATATGGTTCACGTCTGCAAGCAAAAGAGGCCTGTTAGATGAGACCATAGCTTATGGAGCAAAGAGAACATAAGTTATCTGGTCGAATAGAATCCCGCATAAAAGTTTTGTGCGTGGAGACTCGAAATTCAACTTTATAATGCAGGAGTGCAGAGGATAGCAAATCCTTTGCAAATTTACTTTTAGCACACAGCCTATATTTATGATTTGTGCTGAAACGCAAAACAGTTGTCGCGCCGGAAAATATTATTGAAGTGCCGCATATCCGTTCCCCCTCGCCTTGGGGCTCGGGGTCACTTCTTCGCTCGCTGGGCCGCTCGCTTCGTTCCTCGCTTGGCCGCTCGGCGTGGTTCGGCTTCCTTCGACTGCGCTCAGGACAAGTCGCTCACCACGGCCTCTACAAACGGCTATCCACGAGCGCAAAGGCTGTTGCTTTTAAGTGAGTCTTTTTTCCTCGGCGTCAAAAAGACAATTCAAAACTATCCGCCAATTTCCACCAAATCCGCCTACGGCGGAAGGAATTTTTATAAGCTTAAAGATGTGTGCGAAAAAATGTTACTCGGATTCTGTTGACGTAAACAGGATGTAGGGTTATACTTTAAAAAAGAAAGGAATAGAAATGGCTGATATTTTAAAAGTATTTGGTAAAAAAGTCCTTTACTATCGCAGAAAGAAGAAATTGTCTCAAGAAACGTTTGCTAAAATAGCAAGAATGCATCGTACCTATATAAGTCAAATTGAGGGTGGTAAAAGGAATATTGCCCTAAAGAATGTCGTTAAACTTGCTAAAGCTTTGGGGGTTTCGCCGAAAGACCTTCTTTAGCAGTAAAACAAGAGAAAGGCAGGATAAAATGGAGAAAAAACTAAATCACTTTTTGGATGTGATTAGCGATGACGTTATAAATGCCCTTGATGGCTGCGATTTGACTGATTATGTAGACAAAAACGCTATTACGATAGTCATAGAGAAGGGCGGCAATATTGTGATATATGAGAAAGACTTGCAAGAAGCGGTAAATTCCCTTAAGAAGCACATCAAGAAGATGGAGGCCCATCTTTTAAAACAAGGCCATACTCTCCTATTGGAAGATTGGCGCTCAGGAAAACTGTAAGCCCTTTGATGGTTTCCACATGCAAAGCCGCTAAGCCACCCGCCATAGTCTATTTTTCCTCATTGCAAATCCACCTTTTTGCGGTAAAATAATACCTGACAACTTGGCAGCTCTCTAACAGGGCAGGGGGTTGCTTTTTAAATCTTATGGGGTGGCCCCAAAAGGACCGTCCCCAAATAAGTCGTCCCCAAATAAGTCTGGAGAGCGCCAAAAAAACAAAAGCGGTAGTTACAGCTGAAGAGCACACCATAATGGGCGGTTTGGGCAGCGCTGTGCCTTTTGGGCGCTGTTTTTTTCATGTTTCGCGGGATGCTGAGGTGAGGGGGGTTGGCGCCCTGTACCAGGTGCAAGCATAGAGGGTCTTGAAGATGCAGTGGCAAGCGTTAATGTTAGCGCTATGAAGCTGTTAAGCGCAGGAGAAAAAACATGAGAATTGAGATTTTAGGAATGGGTTGCCCCAGGTGTAAAAAACTCTATGAAAATGCGCAGGCTGCTGTGCAGGAATCAAATGCAGAAGCAGCGGTAATTAAGGTTGGGGATATCCAGAAGATTACGGAATATGCCGTACTGGCAACCCCCGCTTTAGTAATCGACGGCGAAGTAAAAGCAGCCGGAAGAATTCCTGCGGTTGATGAGATAAAGAAATGGATCTCCGCAAAGTAAATACAAGAGAGCTGAATGGCGAAGAACTGGTATCCGATAATAGATTACGAAAAATGTATCGGATGTATGGAGTGTTATAAATTTTGCCCCAACGGAGTATTTGAAATAGGCCCTGATGGCAAGCCAAAGGTCGCGCATCCGGAAAATTGTGTAGAATTCTGCAAAGGGTGCGGCAAAATATGTGATCAGAAGGCGATAACATTTTTTGGTGACAAGAAAATCGCTTCGCGATAACTTTTAGGCGATTTTCAGTGGTTAGAAAAGTTTATACTTTTCTATACCATAAAAAAGGAGGCAAATAGGATGGCTAAGAGAGGTTTAATTCTTTGTGTCTGCCAGGGAACATGCCCGTCTTTTAAAAAAATGGATACCTTTGAGGTTTTAAACGCTATCCGCAGGGAAAAGATCGTTGATTTTGTTTCCCTACATCCGCAACTTTGCGCTGATGACGGGGATCAATACCTTAAAATTTTACTGGATAACAAGGATATAAATAAGCTGTATGTCGCTGCATGCGACCCTTTAATGCAGCAGAAGATGTTCAAGGATGCTTTTGAAGCGGTAGGTTTTGATAAAACAAAGCATATTCCACTAGATATCAGGAATAAGACCACGGAAGAGGCGGTAGCCACCATAAAGGAAGTCATTAAAAATAATCCTTAATTAAAGGGAAATTAAATGCGCAAGATTTTGATATTGTTTTTTATTTTATCGGTTTTTCCTTGCAGTAGCTTTGCTAATGCGCAGGATACCGGCAACAAACCAACCAGCCGCGTTATTGCATATTACTTCCATGGCAATTTCCGCTGCTATACCTGCCATACGATGGAACAGTACTCAAGGGAAGCGATAGAGACAAATTTTAAGGACGCGCTTTCATCGGGAAAGCTGGAATTTAAAGCAGTGAATACGGAAGAGAGAGGTAACGAACACTATGTAAAAGACTACCAGCTTTATACAAAATCTCTCGTATTATCTTTGTTGAAAGACGGCAAAGAGATAAAATCGAAAAATCTCACCAAGATCTGGGAATATGTCCGTAATAAACAACAATTCTTCGATTACGTCACCGAAGAAGTGAATAATTTCTTAAAGGAAGCGCAATGACAGATATTTTGATTGGTTTTGGTTCGGCATTGTGGCTGGGCATATTGACCTCGATAAGCCCGTGTCCTTTGGCCACCAATGTAGCAGCCATATCGTTCTTGTCCAAAAAGATAACTCATCCTTTTTTTGTTTTACTCTCCGGCATCGCTTATACCGTTGGCAGAATGGCTACCTACGCGATATTGGGGTTTATTCTCATTAATTCTATTTTGGGTATCCCTGAGGTGGCGCAGTTTTTACAAAAATATATGGTCAAAGCCCTTGGGCCTACCCTGATTGTTACGGGATTAATTTTGCTGGATGTAATTAAGATAAATTTGCCGGGATTATCCCTTTCCCAGAAGCATCACAATAAGCTTGCCGAAGCAGGCGCGCCGGGGGCATTCTTGTTGGGGGTAGTTTTTGCTCTCGCGTTTTGTCCTGTATCAGCAGCTCTTTTTTTCGGCAGCCTCATACCGCTTGCGCTTCAGTCTAAGTTTGGGGTAACGCTGCCGTTTGTTTATGGAATAGGCACCGGCTTGCCTGTATTGGTGTTTGCTGTTGCGATTGCCGCGGGCATCACTTCATTGAGCCATTGGTTTAATAAGATCGGCAAAATTGAACTATATGCCAGAAAAATTACCGGAGCGGTTTTTATTTTAGCAGGCATATATTATGTGTTTAGCTATATCCTATAAACTAAGGCAATAAAATGTCAGATCTTTTCATAGAAAAAGATAAAAGCTACGAAATCATAGTTTTCCCAAGCCAGGATATAGGAATAAAAGCGCAGCAAATCCTGGCTACAAAGGATGTAGAATTTAAATACATTTCCAACCTTGCTGTAGTGGTGCCCAAGCAGGCGCGAGAAGAAACCTGCCTTATTTTGGTAAAAGAAGGGATAGGCATAAGCGGTTATTATCCTTTCTTGTACCGCGATTATGAAGAAGATTTTTTTAAGAAAGCCCGGGATTACAGGCCTGCCTCGGGAGGGGAATTTTTAAAATCCATAACTTTGTGCTACGTCGCTCCTTGCATCGCCGATGAAACGAAAATCCGCCTTATCGCTTATTTTGACCGCGATATTTCCGAAATCTTACCCTATCTTAATGCCGTCATAAAAGGGACTTCTTTTAATAAGCATGCCTTAACGCTTACTTATGTAAAATCAGGCAGGGTGATCAACATCTATAGAATAAAAGTAACAATGGCAAAAGTGGACGACATTATAGACGCCTGGCAGATATTGGATGAGATGAAACAACTGATCAACCGCACATATAGGGATAAAGAAAAAATAAAACCTAATTATGAGGAACGGGTAAAAGTGACCGCCTTGCAGATTTACGGATGGCTTCCTAAAACAAATTGCGGGGAATGCGGCGAATTAACCTGCCTTGCTTTCGCGGTCAAGTTACTCGCAAGAGAGCAGAAATTGGAAAACTGCAAACCTTTATTTAGCGATCCCAAATTCGCAGAGAAGAAGCAGATAATGCAGGAGATGGCAGAAGCATTAGGCGTTGCGTGATGAAAAAAGGAGATGGGTATGAGTGAAGATATTGTTAAAAAACTATCATTTTTGGACAGATTCTTGACGCTGTGGATTTTCTTAGCCATGGCGCTGGGTGTATGCGCCGGGTTCTTTTTCCCGGGTATTGTCGGTTTTTGGAACAGGTTTCAAGTCGGGACTACCAATATTCCTATTGCCGTCGGTTTGATACTCATGATGTACCCGCCGCTTGCGAAGGTGAAGTACGAGGAGATGGGAAGTGTTTTTAAAAATGTTAAGATCCTTATCTTATCGCTTATTCAAAACTGGGTCATCGGCCCGATTCTCATGTTTCTTTTGGCTGTTTTGTTTTTGAGAAATTATCCGGAATATATGGTCGGTCTAATCATGATAGGGCTTGCCCGCTGTATCGCGATGGTAATTGTCTGGAATGACTTGGCTCGCGGCGATACGGAGTATTGCGCGGGCTTGGTGGCTTTTAATTCGTTGTTTCAGGTCATATTTTATTCAGCATTTGCCTGGTTTTTTATCACCGTCCTGCCGCAGTATTTCGGGCTAAAAGGGGTAGAAGTAAATATCAGCATAGCCCAGATCGCCAACAGCGTTTTTATTTATCTTGGTATCCCGTTTCTCGCGGGAATTATTACGCGGATCACTTTGTTGAAATTAAAGAGCAAGAAATGGTATGAAGAGAAATTTATCCCCAAAATCAGTCCTATAACTTTGATTGCGCTTTTATTTACTATCATAGTCATGTTTTCGCTCAAAGGAGAATACATCATCAAGATACCATTTGATGTGGTAAGGATCGCGGTCCCGCTTTTGATCTATTTCGTGCTGATGTTTTTAGTGTCGTTTTATATGGGCAAGAAAGCCCATGCCGGATATGCAAAGACAGCGACATTGTCATTTACCGCCGCAAGCAATAACTTTGAACTTGCTATTGCCGTGGCCGTAGCGGTATTTGGGATCAATTCGGGGGTGGCATTCGCGGCTGTCATTGGGCCTTTAGTCGAGGTGCCGGTATTAATCGGGCTGGTTAACGTTGCTCTTTATTTTAAGCGGAAACATTTCTATGAATAAAACGAAAGTATTATTTGTATGCGTACATAATTCAGCGCGGAGCCAGATGGCCGAGGCCTTCTTAAAGCATTTGGCAGGGGACAGGTTTGAGCTTGGGTCTGTACCAGGTACAAGCTTGCTGGGGTGGCCCGCAAAACTAATTGCAGATAAAAAGCAGGATAAATGAAAAAAATCATAAAATATCCCGTGGCAGCCACCATGGCCATGATCTTGTGCACAGCATGCGCCGCATTTGCCTGGCCGCAGGAAAAAGATGTTTTTAGGACATCTTATGCCTGCTATGATTTCAAAGGCGACCAGCGTTGGCAGGCGACTACCGAGATAAGCGCGCCGGCGGATAGGCAAAAAGGGCATTACCTGCTTGTCGAAAAGGGAGACGGTTATTACAGCGGTTTTAAGGGCAAAGTCTCCTGGGTCGCGACGCTGGATTTCCAGTCAAATGAAAACATCGTGCGCCCGCTTAAGATGCGCAAAGAAGTCTTTGACGCCACGCGGCAACGGGTCGCTTTGGAGACCCAGGAGTTTGATTACGCAGATAATACTGTCGAAATCATCTATGAAGACCTGGTACTAGAAAAGAAACGCCAGGCGCGGTTTAAGTTCAGCGGCGACATCGCCAACCAGCTTATACTGGGGCTGTACGTGCAGAAATTCCTGGAGCAGGGCAAACAGCAAACCATGGTCGAGATCGTAAGCGGTGAACCGCGTATTTACAAGGTCCGCCTGCGCCAGGTAAAAAAAGAAAATATAGACATAAGCGGACGTAGTTACGCTGCGTACAAGCTGTGCCTTGACCCTGAACTTGGCCTTTTGAGCGTCGCGAAGATATTTCTGCCCAAGGCGTATGTCTGGCATTCATCATTGCCGAAATTTGAGTGGCTCAAATACAAAGGCCTGGAAGCCAGCCTTGATTCTCCGCAAGTAGAGATAAGGACACTGGACAAATAGACGATGGATAAAAAAATAATCAATGACAAGCTCCGGCCAGAATACGAGATCAAGCTCGCCCGTTTATTTTATGTCAGGGTAAACCTGTTTTGCTATATAGCCATCTTCGCGTTTTTAGTGGAGCTTCTGGCTGGTTTTACATTTTTCAGGAAATTTTTAAGCACCAAAGATATCCCCGGCATTGCCGGCGGCCTATTTTTTTCACTGCTTCTCATTGCCACCGGCAGATTGAGCAGTTCGTTGTCCTTGCAGAAAATAAGGGCGGCTTTTTTTAGCCTGCTTCTTACGCTTATCGCTGTCCTTGCCGGCCCGGCGCACCCGGATGTCATGCCGTATATGGGGATCACGCTTGTAGTGATCGCGTTTTTCACAAGTACGCTTCTTTTGCCATGGGGCGCCGCTGAAACGGCGTTTATAGGCGCGTTTGCTTTTGCCAGTTATATACTGGTCTATCACGCCACCGCCAGTTTCGCTAACGCCTCTATAGCTGGCATCAGCAGCATACTTCTGGCTGTCTCGATATCCGTCGGCGTCCTTGTCAAAAAAAGCGAACAGATATTACGCCAGAAAGATTTCGCGTCGCGCAAGGAAGTGGAGGAGAAAAACGCTGTCATGATGAAAGAGCTCGAGCTGGCGCGCAAGATACAAAAAACCATCATCCCCCATTCGGTAAAGACTGAACTGGCGGATATCGCTGTGACGTACCTGCCCATGTTTTATATGGGGGGCGATTACGCCAAGTTTTCCATTGTCGATAAAGATAAGCTTATGTTTATTTTAGCGGATGTCACCGGCCATGGCGTCTCATCGGCGCTTCTTGTGAACAGGCTTCATACTGAGATCGAAAGACTTATGCGGGAAAAGGCTATGCCAGGCGACCTCCTGCGGTCCCTGGACAGATTTATTAACGAAGATTTCGGGAAGATGGGGATATATTTAAGCGCTTTTTGCGGTCTTTTGGACTTCTCAAAAAAACAACTTATTTATTCTAACCACGGCCATCCGCCGCAGATACTTGTGCAGTCCAGGAATAACAGCATCGTCCTGATGGATTCGCAGACATTTTTCATGGGCATAGGGATGGCTGAAGAGCAGGTCTATAACACAAATGTCGGTTTCGAGCGGGGGGACCGGATAATACTTTTTACAGACGGTATTACTGAGGCAAAGGATGCCAAGGGACAGCTTTTTGGCTACGAGAGGCTCGAGCGCTTTGTCAGGCAAAACGCGGCCCTGGACGCCGCGGCATTCAATGAAAAGCTGGTCCAGGAAATAAAGGCTTTTGAGACCGGCGGGCAGAGCGACGATATATTCCTTTTGACGGTACAGACAAAATAATATTAACGCAAAAAAAGTGCCAGCCTGCGATGGTTTAGGGTGGCACCAAAAGGACCGTCCCCAAAGACCCAAAGACGTTCCTTATTATACAGCGCTAGGCAAGGCTGATATGGGCGATATGAAAAACATCGTCCAGATGTTGTGCGATAGTATAATAAAAGGATACCAGCTTTTGACTCAGCCAGATAAGGGTTTATATAAAAAGAAATGAAAAGTTACGCAAGATATATAAAGCGCGCGAAGGCGCTGGGGGCGAAAGAGGCCAAGACGATCCTCGCCAAGACCGTTGTTGCGGCTGAGTGGGTGAGAATAAAATGCCAGTTCGGCTGCGGCGGCTACGGCCAGTGCCTGACTTGCCCTCCTAATTCACCGACGCCGGCCCAGACGCGCGCCATGTTAAAGTTTTACAAGAAGGCGCTTCTTGTCCACGGCGATGAGGACACGGATATCCGCAATATCGTCGTTACCCTGGAGCGGGAGATATTCCTGGACGGGTATTTCAAGGCCTTTGCTATGGCTGCCGGGCCGTGCCTGCTTTGCGATAAGTGCCCAGAATTCTGCCGTCACGCGGACAAAAGCCGGCCAGCCATGGAGGCATGCGGGATAGACGTCTATACCACTGTCAGGAATAACGGCTATCCGATCAAGGTGTTAAAGACGCACAACTGTGAAGGGAATTATTACGGTTTAGTGCTGATCGAGTGACGGAAAAGAGGGAATAAGGATATGACAAAAACACAGCTTGTTTGGATCTTCGGGTTTATTGTCGCGTTGTTCGGCGGGCATTGGGCAGTGGGGCTGGTAAATAAAGAAAGAAACAAAGTCGACATGGCCGTCGGGTTTATTGAGAGGTGTATCTATATATTGTTGTGTTATTTCGGCGAATACGCTACGATAGGCGGATTATTTGTAGTCTTGACGGCGCGGAAACTGGCCGCAAGCGTAGACCTGCAGGCAGCGAAAAAAGAAGGACGCAGCCTGTGGCGTGAAATATGGAAGGTCTTTACACTGGTCTTGGCCTGCAATGTCGTCTCTTTACTGTTCAGCGTTTTGGCTGTAGCGATCGTCAAATATTTGGGATAAGGATGAATAGGGGGCGGGTCCCTAGCAAGGCAGGGGTTGCTTTTTTAATCTTAATTACAATGAGGGGGTCAAGCAATGGAAGAAAAAGAAGCTTCTCAGCTGGATATTGCCAGTGGTATAGCGGAAAAGGCATCTTATGCAGCAGCGGTCTTTAGTCAATTAAGCCAGGAGCATGTTGACCGTATTGTCAGGGCGGTTTATGAAAGGGGTTTTAAAGACCGCGTCCGGCTTGCGAAACTTGCCCATGAAGAAACCGGGATAGGCAAGTGGGAAGACAAGGTCATCAAGAATGTGGTTGCGACCCAGCTTGTCTATGATGATATAAAGGACCTTAAGACGGTAGGGGTCATATCGGAAGATAAAAACAGCGGTATTACCGAGATAGCCCAGCCGCTCGGGCCTATCTTTGCGCTTATCCCAATAACAAATCCTACCTCAACGGTGATGTTTAAGATCCTCAGTTCTTTAAAGACGAGGAATCCCATCATCATCGGGCCTCACCCCCGGGCGCTGAAATGCTCTACAGAGGCAGCGCGCATATGCTACGAGGCCGCCATGAAAGAGGATGCCCCGGAAAACTGCGTGCAGTGGTTAGGCCAGAGTTCAATGGAGATGACCCACGCGTTGATGGGCAACAAAAAAATCGCCTTGATCCTCGCTACGGGGGGCGCCAGCCTGGTGGGGGCGGCTTATAGTTCAGGCACCCCTGCTATCGGAGTCGGCCCGGGGAACGTCCCTGTGTTTATTGAACAGAGCGCCGATATACCTTTTGCGGTAGAGCAGATCTTTATCTCCAAGACATTTGACAACGGGACCGTTTGCGCAAGCGAGCAGGCCATAGTCGTAGAACAGCAAAACGCCGATAAGGTCATCGAGGAATTTAAAAAAAGCAAAGCCTATTTCCTGTCCAAGGAGGAGACCAAGCGCCTTGAGGATGTGGCATATGACCGGGAACGCAAGATAATGAGTCCTGCGATCGTCGGAAAATCCGCGGCTGTGATAGCGCAGATGGCCAAGATCGACGCCCCCCCTGATGTGCGCCTGCTTATTGTGCCGCTTGAAGGGGTGGGCGAGAAGTATCCGTTGTCTTCGGAAATCCTGGCGCCTATCCTGGCCTTCTACATCGCAAAGGATTACGACCACGCGGTGAATTTATGCATAGACCTCAATTTCTATGGCGGCATCGGCCACACGGTGAGCCTGTTTTCAAATAATGATGACAGGATAAAAGAGTTTGCCTCTGTAATGAATGCCGGCCGCATCGTGGTGAATATGCCTTCTTCCCAGGGAGCCGTAGGCGGGATCTACAACATGCTCCACCCGTCGTTTACGCTGGGCTGCGGGACAGGCGGCAAGAATATAACTACCGACAACATCACGGCCAGGCACCTGCTTAATATCCAGCGCATTGCCAGGAGGCGGCCTAATATCCTGCTCGAGAAGTTCGACAAAAGTTTATATTTTGATGAATCCCTTGATGCGAATGATATAGAAAAGAAATTTAACCTTAATTTTTGACGGAGGAAGGGTGGTAGGTAAATGATCAAATTTACTACGGAAGGAAACACGCTTATCTGCAGTTTTTCGGGAAAGATGGATACGGAAAGCTGCCAGGAGTCATCAGAAGACCTGCTTAAAAATGTCAAGGAGTCAAAAGGACCCGTTGTTTTTGACCTGGAAAAGGTCGATTATGTCTCATCATTGTTTCTAGGGTTATGCATAGCAGCATTAAAACAGCTAGGGGCGGACAATTTCTCTATCATCAATATACACCCCAATGTGAAAAAGGTCCTTAAGATCGCCAAGATGGACACATTAATAAAATTGAAATGACAAGCTTCCCACATTTACGTTGACCAGCATATTCTTTAGAGTTAAACTAATAAATTTGTAAAGAGGATAGCTATGACATTTAGCCCAAAATATACCATAACTGAAAAGATACTCAACAATCTTACGCTTATAGCATCGGCACGCGAAGTCGTTGAGCAGTCGCATCTGGTGCCGAAATGGGAAGCATCGCTTCGCAGGAAGGCCAAACTTCACAATACCCATTCATCCACCGCCATTGAGGGTAATAAACTTACCCTTGAGCAGGTAGAGGCCCTTGCGGACGGCAAGAACATCATTGCTACCGATAAGGACAAAAAAGAAGTGCTTAATTATCTTGAGGCGTTAGATAGGCTGCATTCATTTGCTAAAAAAGGGGAGATCAAGGTGGAAGATCTTCTGACAGTACATAAGGTGGTCTCAAAAGGTGTCATGCGTGACAGTAAGCACAGCGGTGTTTTCCGTGACCGCCAGGTATTTGTAGGCAAGCGAGTTTTCGACGCTACGGGTTTCAAGGAAGAGGTAGAGTATATGCCCCCTAAAACTGAAGACGTGCCTCGTCTGGTAAAAGAATTTATCGGCTGGCTGAATCTTTCTAAAACATGGGAAATAAACCCTGTCCTTTTGGCTGGCATTGCTCACTACGAGATCGCCAGGATTCACCCCTTTATTGATGGTAACGGCCGAACGGCTCGTCTTTTTGCGACGCTTATCCTGTATTTGAGCGGTTTTGATCACCGCAGGCTTTTCGCGCTTGATGATTTTTATGACCGTGACAGGGAGGCGTATTACGCGGCTTTAAAGACAGCGCAGCACCCAAACTTATCGGATAGTTTGGTGCGCGCTTCTGCGCAGGAGAACGACAACGATATCAGCAAATGGCTTGAGTATTTTACGACAGGCGTCGCTTATTCAGTAAATGAGGTCAAAGACGCGGTTTTGAAATTAGGCTCCAAGAAGGAACGCGTTTCAAAGGCTCAAGTTCCTCTCACAGATAAGCAGATGAAGATCGTTGAATTTATAAATACCCACGGCAGGGTCACTAATAAAGATCTGCAGGCGCTTTTTAAGATTTCCGCTCAAGGCGTGTATAAGGAATTGGTAAAGCTAGTTGACCTTAAAGTGGTTAAGCCGCAAGGCGCCGGA
>Ga0315285_10005554_pt1 | contig 12988 bp, 12 predicted proteins | sample YL17G09_36_MG_FD_203698 | JGI IMG/M metagenome (GOLD analysis project Ga0315285, IMG submission 203698) | Sediment microbial communities from Yellowstone Lake, YNP, Wyoming, USA - YL17G09_36 | ecosystem: Environmental > Aquatic > Freshwater > Lake > Sediment | place: USA: Wyoming | collected... | reverse complement strand
AGACCCTTCGGGGGCGAAGGAGCTTGAGGAGAAGCTGAAGGCCAAGGGCCTTCCTTCCGAAGCGGCGGAGAAGTGCCAGAAGGAGCTCAAGCGTCTGGGCAGGATGCAGCCCATGTCGCCGGAGTCTGCCGTGCTTCGCACCTACCTCGAGTGGATCGCCGATCTTCCGTGGAAGGAGGCGACAGCGGACAACCGTGACATCGCCCGGGCCCACGCCATTCTGGATGAGGACCACTACGACCTCAAGAAGGTGAAGGAGAGGATCCTCGATTTTATTGCCGTGCGCCAGCTTAAAGGCAGGGTGAAGGGTCCCATCCTGTGCTTCATCGGGCCTCCCGGGACAGGCAAGACCTCGCTCGGAAGGTCCGTCGCCCGTTCGCTGGGCAGGAACTTCGTGCGGGTGTCTCTGGGCGGAGTGCGCGACGAGGCGGAGATCCGCGGCCACCGCAAGACCTATGTCGGGGCGCTGCCGGGCAAGATCATCCAGTCCATGCGGAAGGCAGGCTCGCGCAACCCCGTGTTCCTCCTGGATGAGATCGACAAGATGAGCTCGGACTGGCGCGGAGACCCCGCCTCGGCCCTTCTGGAGGTGCTCGACCCCGAGCAGAACTCGACATTCCTCGACCATTACCTCGAGGTCCCCTATGACCTGTCGGACGTGATGTTCATCACCACGGCAAACTCCGTGCACAACATCCCCTATCCACTGCGCGACAGGATGGAGATGATCGAGATCTCGGGGTACACGGAGTTCGAGAAGGAGAAGATCGGCGAGAAGTTCCTCGTGCCCAAGCAGATCCGGGAGAACGGGCTGGAGTGGGCGGACATCAAGTTCCAGCGCTCGGCCATCCTGAAGCTCATTCGCTCCTACACGATGGAGGCCGGGGTGCGAAACCTCGAGCGCGAGATCGCCAACGTGCTGCGCAAGATCGCGCGCAATGCCGTGGCGAAAGGGCTCATGCCGCCGGTCGCACCGCCGCTCGGACCGTCCGAGCCCACGGACCAGAGCGGCGCTGCCCCGGCCGATCAGCCGCCGACCCCGCCGGCCGAACAGACCGCGCCTTTCAGCGTGCAGGTCACCGGGCGCAACATCGAGGGTTTCCTCGGCAAGGTGAAGTTTCTCGAGAGCACTTTCTCGCGCGACGTGAAGCCCGGACTCGCCTATGGTCTTGCGTGGACCGAGATGGGAGGCCAGCTCCTTCCCATCGAGGTGGCCATCCTCTCGGGCAAGGGAGAGCTGATGCTGACCGGCAGCCTCGGCGACGTGATGAAGGAGAGCGCGCAGGCCGCCCTCTCGTTCCTGCGGGCCAACCACGAGCGGCTGGGCATAGCCTCTGACTTCAACAAGGACCGGGACATCCACATCCACGTTCCCGAGGGCGCAATCCCCAAGGACGGCCCGTCAGCGGGGATCTCGCTCATGGCAGCGCTTCTGTCGGCCGTCACCGGCCGGTCGCTGAAGAGCGGCTTCGCCATGACGGGCGAGATCACCCTGACGGGGCGCCTCCTGCCAATCGGGGGGGTGAAGGAGAAGGTCCTCGCGGCTCACAGGTACAAGATGACGCAGGTGCTCCTGCCGAAGCAGAACGAGAAGGACCTGGAGGAGATCCCGAAGGAAGTGGTCCAGGAGCTCAGCTTCGTGTTCGCCGACTCGGTGCTCGATGCCCTCGCCATCCTGTTCCCAGAGGGGAGCTTCCAGAAGGAGCCGGTTGAAGTCCCCGTGGGAGAGGTGATGGAGACGGAGGCTGGTCCGCGGACGGACGTCGTTCCTCCCGCGGACACCGTCCAGGCCAACTTCCCGCCGGGCTGAAAGCCCGCCGTCGCTGGATTCTGTCAGCCGGCAGTGGTAGAATCCTCCCCAATGCGGAAGCCTCTTCCCCTCGCCGCAGCCGCGCTGCTCGCAGCAGCAATGCTTCTCTCGCTGGCCGGCTGCGCGCCCAGCCCCGTCATCGTGCCGGTGACGTACGGTGAGTATTCCGTGTTCGCGTGGAACGATCTGGGCATGCACTGCCTGAGCGCGAGCTACGACCAGGTTGTGATCCTTCCGCCGTACAACACCCTGGTCGCGCAGGTGGTCAAGAGGGGCAGTCCTCCCCAGCTCGTGACCACGGGGATCACCGTCGAGTACAGCGTGGAGAACAACACCAGATCGTATGGCAAGCGGCTCTTCGGCCAGTTTTGGGACAACTGCGTGAAACTGTTCGGCGTCGGCCTCGCGCGCGATACCGGTCTCAACCTGGTCGATCCAGTCATCCACAACGGCCTGGCTGGCACAATGGTGTTCAAAGTCAATCGGTGCCGGGCGGATGGCATCCCCGTGGTACCTGTCGATGATTCGAACAAGTGGAATCCATACCAAGTCGGGGTCATCACCGTCAAGGATGGTTCTGCCAACGTGATCGCCTCGACGAAGACCACGATCCCCACCTCGGACGAGATCAACTGCCTGAAATGCCACGACAGCTTCGCGGATATAAAGGAGGAACACGGAGAAGGTATTCGCACTACGGAGCCGGTTCTTTGCGCCTCCTGCCACGCGAGCCCCGCGCTAAGCGCGCCAGGCACCAATCCCCCGAACATGTCCCTCTCGCAGGCCATTCACGGTTTCCATGCGTCGGCGGAAGAGGTTCCCTCCTGTTACGATTGTCATCCTGGGGCGACGACGAAGTGCAACCGCAGCACACGGCACACCACCGCGAATGGCAACTGCACCACGTGCCATGAAAGCCTGTCGGCTGTTGGCGGCTCCGGTCGTATACCGTGGGCGACCGAGCCGAAGTGCGTGACCTGCCATGCCGGTGTCGCCGAAGTGGACACAACCGGCCCGGTTCCTCCAGCCGATCTCTACCGCAACTCCTTCGGCCACGGCGACATGGCGTGCGCGGCCTGCCACGGCAGCCCGCATGCCATGATCCCCACGAACAAAGTGGGCTCCTTCACCAACTGGGACACCTACCAGGCGGATCAGTACCAGGGCTACAGCGGGATCGTGAAGAGCATCGGCAGCTGCGGAGTCTGCCATCCCACCTCGCGGGGGTGGGATCTCAAGGATTTCCCCGCTGCGCACGGCGGGCCCGACCCGAAGCAGATGAACGGCTGCTACGCCTGTCACACCTCCGTGCCTTCGGGGGCTGCCGACACGGTCAAGTGGCCGCACCAGTTCCAGTGGAAAGACAGCAACTAGGGCAGGGGAGGGCTCCTCGTCAACGACTCGCCGCCAGGATGCCGGCCCCGATGATCACCGTGGGGATCGCCAGGCCGATCGCGGTGTGCGTTATCCCGAGGGCGAGCATTGTGTTGTGGTCTCCCCGCTTCAGGGCGTCTGTCGTGAAGAATCCCAGAACAATCTCTGCCGCCATCAGCGCGGCGTGCGTGAAGAACGCGTAGCGGTGGATGTCCTGCTTGGTGAGGCCAGGCAGGTCGGGCGTGAGCATGGTCAGCCCCGTGATCGCATCCGTCAGGTAGAGCAGCTCACCGCTGGAGAAAAGTCCCACGTGCACCCAGCGGAGGGTCTGGTCGCCGTCCCACGCTTCATGGATTTTGACTGAACACTCCGGCGCGACCTCCTCCATATTGTGTTTGTCGCGGTACGCATGTGCGACGCTCATCATGTCGGCGAGGTGCACTACCCCCACGATGCCCGAGGCGAGCAGGAGACCGCCGGAGGTGAACCCGGAAATCTCGTGGAACCTGACTTTCCTTGCATATGCGCTGGGCTTTTTCGCGCTCGGCGCGCTCCCGGTGCCGGTTTCGCCGGTTGCTGCTGCCGTGGCATCCGCGGGAGCCGGTTCGGCGGGAGCAGCACCTGCATCGGCGGGCGCGCTTGCCGCGGCCGTCGCGTCAGCCGGCGCGGCTGCATCAGGAGCTGCTGTGGCATCAGCGGGTGCGGTCTGGCTCTGCGCCGACAGGAGCGCCGGGAAAACGGCCATGGCGAGAAGGAGAACGGCGGCGCAGGAGGCACGCGGCAGGGATCGCAAGCTGCTCATGCTCGTTACGATAGCATGTTTCTAACCGATTCCGCCACTTCGTGCGCCGCGTCAGTCGATCAGCCAGTACTCGCCGCCGCCCCCCTCGCGCTGCATGATGCCGAAGTCCACCAGGTTCCTGCGCAGCCTGGCAAAGTCTTCGCTGAATCTGGAGAGGATCCCATTGACCTGCTTCTCCGTGTAGCGCCGGCCCTTCGCGAATGCCTTCGCGACGTGCCGGAGGATCGCCTCCTCCTTCTTCCGCTGGACAGGAAAGGCATGCAGGCGTCCTTCACTCGTCATGTAGGTGGCGAGGACCTTGCGGTCGTAGGCGTCTCCATCCACATCAGCGGCGACGGCGGGCAGGGCTTCCTTTGACAAGACTCGCTCGGCCATTTCGCTGAGCGCCTGGGGATCGAGCCTGTACACGCTGTAGTACCCCTCGGCCCGGGCGCTCACCAGCCCGACCTTCGAAAGCCGTGCGAGGTGGTGCGAGACCGTCGAAGAGCTCACCCCAAGCATGCTGGCGAGCTGCTCGACCGACCGCGGCTCCTGTGCGAGAAGCGCAACGATCTTCAACCTGTTGGCATCCGACAACGCCTTGAAAAACGCGAGCAGGTCCTCGACGATGTTTTCTTGTTCCATTGCGCGCACCCCTTTTTCCCTCGTGAACGGATATCAATTTAAATAGACACGTATCAAATCAAAAGGCAAGCCCCCCTGGTCGAAGGAAAGTGACTCTTGGGGAGCTGTGCTGGCGCGGATCGCGCAATTGGAGTACAGTATCAGTTCATGCTGAAACCTTGCAGCGGGAGGCGGTCTTCATGAACAAGCTGTCCGTGTTTCGCCTTGTTTCCGCGGTCATCGCCGGTCTCGCGATTGGCGTGATCATCACCGCGATCGTGAACCTGGTCGTGCCGGGGACGAACCTCACGTGGACTCTCATCGTGGTCTGTCTCTCTTCGATCCTGTCGGGCGTCGTCGGCGTGATCCTGGGAGCCGGGCAGAAGCCGAGGAAGCAGAATCCGTAGAGTTCCGCGCACAATGCTCAGCCCCATCGTGGAGATACGCGCGAGCCGCTCCCTCGGCCGGCACGCGCCCAAGATCGTCTACGTCCTTTCCGGCGGCGCGGCGAAGGGGTTCTGCCATCTCGGTATGATCGAGGTGCTCGAGGCAAGGGGCGTGAGGCCCGACCTCGTTGTCGGCACCTCGGCCGGCTCCCTCTTCGGGGCGCTGTACTGCCACTACGGGAACGTTAAAGGGGTCATTGCCCGCGTCGAGGACGTTCTGGCGTCGAAGGAGTTCGCCTCGTTCGAGAGGAAGTACTTTGGAGGAGGCCAGCGCGCGGAGGCGGGCGTGCAGAGCAGAGTCAGCCGGTTCTTCTCGGGTCTGAAGGGGACGGTGAAGAGCGGCGTGCAGCTCGGCAGGGCGATGGTCACCTCGGCGATGATCGCGGAGGACGACGCGGCATCGATTTTCCAGAGCATCTTCGATGGGATCACCTTCGACACCCTGAAGATCCCTTTCGCGGCCGTGGCGGTCGATCTGGTCGACGGCGCGCCCGTCATCTTCGATTCGGGCAGGAAGGCGGGCGACGGGGAGAACACAAGGACCCCAGCGGGTCCGGAAGGGCTTGCCCGGGCCGTCAGGGCCTCCAGCGCCATCCCCTTCATCTTTCCCGCCGTGGAGATCGCGGGCCACGCGCACGCCGACGGCTACATCATGGCGAACCTGCCGGTCCGCGAGGCGCGGGCGCTCGCCGCCGACGAGGATGCCCTCCTTGTCGGGTTCGACGTCTCCGCGCCCGTCCAGCAGACCGACGAGGAGCTCTCGCCGATGGAGCTCGCACTCAGGCTGCTCTCACTCGCAACCCGCAGCAAGCAGGCGGCGGACAGGGAGCTCGTCGACGTGCTGTTCCAGCCCGTCGACAAGGCCGTCCTCTGGTCCTCGTTTGAGGCTTACAGGGAGCTCGTCAGCATGGGTCGGGAGTACATGAGCGAGCAACGCCTCGCGGATCTCGAAACGGCATATATCGCGAGGTGCGCCGCGCGTGCGGGAAGGGAGGGGAACCCGGCGAGGAGGATGCTCGCCCGCGCTGGGCTGAAGCGCCTCGGCAGGATCAGCCCGCGATCTGTTTGAGGAACGGAATCAGCGCCTCCATGGCTCGCTCGTTGAACCCGCCCTCGGGCACCACGAGATCGGCGTATGCTTTGGTGGGCTCGACGAACTCGTAATGCCCCGGCCTCACCTTCTCCGTGTACTGCTCGATGACCGAATCCACCGTCCGCCCCCGTTCGCTGATGTCCCGGCGCAGGCGGCGGATGAAACGGATATCGTCGGGGGTGTCCACGTACAGCTTCAGGTCGATCAGGTCGCGCACCCGGCGATCGAAGAGGATCATGATCCCTTCGAAGATCACGAGCCTGCGGGGCTCCACCAGAACGGTGTCGGCCCGGCGCCGGTGGTGCACGAAATCGTACTGCGGCATCTGGATCGGCAGGCCCGCCTTGAGCATCTTCAGCTGGTCGTACAGCAGGTCGCTGTCGAACGCGTCGGGGTGGTCGAAGTTGAACTCGGTGATGGTGCGGTTGGTGACGTACTCGGCGGAGCGGTAGTAGTTGTCCTGCGCCACCAGGGCGTAGTCCTTCACGAACTCGGTGATCCGGTTGACGATCGTCGTCTTCCCCGATCCCGATCCGCCGGCAATCCCGACGATGCGCACGTCTCCCATGGCACCTTCCACTATAGCAGGACTCGCCGGGCGATTCCAGCGGCGGTTCCCGTGCGATGCCTCCATCGGCGCTTCCCCGAGCGGGCTTTCTGCTGTATCTTGATTCTATGAAGAGTATTTACGATTTCACCGCAAAGGACATCGACGGAACCGAGAGGTCTCTGTCCGAGTTCGCCGGCAAGGTCGTTCTGATCGTGAACGTCGCGAGCAAGTGCGGCTTCACTCCCCAGTACAAGGGACTGGAGGCGCTGTATCAGCGCTACAAGGAGCGAGGCTTCGTCATCCTCGGCTTCCCCGCGAACGACTTCCTCCGCCAGGAACCGGGAACGGAAGCGGAGATCAAGAGCTTCTGCAGCCTGACCTACGGCGTCACCTTCCCGATGTTCTCCAAGATATCGGTGAAGGGCAAGGACATGCATCCGCTGTACAAGTTCCTCACGGACAAGGAGACCAACCCGCGCTTCGCGGGCAAGATCACCTGGAACTTCAACAAGTTCCTCGCCGACCGCACGGGGGCCCTCATCGACAGGTTTGACTCGAAGGACGAGCCTCTGGGCGACAAGCTCCCCCGCGTGGTCGTGGACGCGCTCGGTCGGTAGAGCGCTTTTGGCGGCGGGCCGCTCTCGGCGGCGGGCCGCTTTTGGCGGCGGGCGGTCCGGCCTCAGTCCACGTCCAGGGCCACCGTCGCGGGAGGCTGTTCGAGCTCAGCGGGGTTCTTGAGCAGAGACGTCATGTACTTGAAGGCGCTCGCGAAGTAGTGGCCGTCGCAGATGCGCTCGTCGGTTGTCACCTTGACGCCGACGTACTTGCGCTCGGCCTGCTTTCCCTCCCTGTCCGTCTCCCGACGTCTCTCCTTCGCGCCAAAGGCGATGAAGAGCGAGGTCGTCCCGAGGTCGTAGAGGTGATGGTAGACGGGCTTGATCCCCAGCGACCCCAGGTCGGTAATGAAGAGGCTGGTGTGGAAGGGGCTGGCGCGGTGGATCGCCTTGGGCAGCCTTCCGTGGAAATCCAGGGCCCTCATCAGGCAGACGAGGGCTCGTACGAGGAACCCGGGGGCGAGCATGAACAGCCTCGCTGTGTTGTCCGTGTCGTTTTTCGCCTCCGCGACCTTGTTCTCCTCGACGGCGGCGTTGACCTTTGCAGCGACATCGTAGACGGTGTCGGTCGGCAGAAAGGCGAGCTTGATCGTCGTCTCGGCGCTCTCCTCCTGGAGCTTCTTCTTGAGGGCGAGTGAGATGAGGATCTCGTTGCGCGCATAGATCCGCTGGCCGGCGATGAACCTGTTGAGCTGCGGTCTCTGCGAGATGGTGCGCACGGCGGCCGCCATCAGCACGTGGAGGAAGCCGATGTCCGTGCGGCCGCCGTCCCTCTCGCGCCGCAGCCACTTCTCGACATTGCCGATCTCGATGTGGTCCGCGAAGTAGTTCTGCGAGTCGGCGCGCCTCCTCATGATGTACGGCGTGATCTGATAGAAGGGGTTGAGCGAGCGCAGCCGCCTGCCGTCATACCGATCCCCCCAGCGCCCCCTCGCCTTTGCTTCCATCGCATCCTCCCTTGCCCGCGAAGAGGCTACCATACTTCATATGAACCGGTGATACAACACGATCGCAAGGAGTGGTAGAATCCTCCCCTGCAGGAGGACGGAATGTCGAAACCTTCTTCGCATCACCCCAGGGTGGCCGAATGGCTGGGGCACATACGCGCGCTGGCCGTGGGGATCGGTCCGAGGGGACCCACCCGGGAGGGAGAGCGCCGGGGATCGGAATACGCCAGGGCCAGCTTCGCGCGGATAGGTCTCCAACCGCTCTGGGAGACATTTCGCAGCGCCAGGTCCATATTCCATCCCCATCTGCTGGGCAGCCTGGCGATGATCGCGGCCTTCGCGATTTTCCCTCTTCACGGAACAGTGACCGCGGGGATCGCCTGCCTGCTGACGATCATCGTGATCGTTTCGGAGCTGCAGGTGCTGGGATTCCGCAGCAACCTCCTGCAGGCCCTGATTCCCAAGGCGGAAAGCCAGAACGTCTACGCGCTCATCCCCCCGAAGGGCGAGCACATCCGCGACCTCGTGCTGGTCGGACACGTGGACACGCAGCGGACGCCTCTGATCTTCCGCACGCCGGTCTGGGTGAAGGTGTACGACAAGTTCACCATGGTGGCCATCGTCGCCTTCTTCTGGCAGGCCATCGTCTATCTGCTGGCGATGCCCTTCGCGTGGCAGTGGGCCTGGTACGGGAGCATTCCGGCCGCGCTCTGCGCCGCGCTCCTCGCTGCCATGTGCATCGAGGCGGATCGCACGCCGTTCACGGCAGGCGCGAATGACAACGCCAGCGCCGTCGGCATCGTGCTCGCCCTCGCAGGCCAGATAGCGGCGCGCCCGCTCGAGCATACGCGCGTGTATGTCGTCGTCACCGGGTGCGAGGAGGTCCAGCACTACGGCATGATCGACTTCTATCGGCGGCACAGGTCGGCGATGAAGAATCCGCGCGCGCTCGTTTTCGAAATGCTGGGCTGCGGCGGCCCTGCCTGGTCGACACGCGAGGGTATCATCGTGCCGTTCCGCAGCGATCCGCAGCTCATGCGCATGGTCGAGCGACTCGCCGAGACGCACCCGCAATGGAGCGCCTACGCTTCCAAGATCAGCGGCGGAAACACCGAGCTTTCGGATGCGGTGAGGTTCAAGGTGCCGGCGATCGCACTCATGGGGATGCGGAGGGACGGCGTCGCCCCCTACTGGCACCAGCGGCAGGACACCTTCGACAAGATCGACCCGGACGTGCTCGAGCGGACGTGGGAGCTGGCCTGGGCGCTCGTGCAGGAGATCGACCGGAGCTGAGGCCCGCGGCGTCCGCCACCTTTAGCTCCTTCACTTCTTGCCTCGCTGGAGCGGCACCAGTAGGACCGGTGCTCGCGAGTGAGCCACGACGCGCGCCGCTACGCTGCCTGCCCAGAAGGCGTCAGTGCCCGCCCGTCCATGCGTGCCCATGACCACGAGGCCGCCGGCGAGCCTGCGCGTGGACTTCACGATTGCCCTGGCGGGGTCGCCCCTGAAGACCTCGCAGGTTGCAGCCACACCGCTCTGCGCCAGCTGCGCTCTGCGCGCCTGAACGTATTCTTCCGCGCCAGCGGTTTCCATCTCGAGCTTGAGCCGGGTGGCGTTCGGGAGGAGCATTCCCGCGGCTGCTTCGGAACCGCTGAGGTGCCTGAGACTGGGCACCACCATCAGCAGGTGAAGACCGCAGGAGAAGGCGGCGGCGAGGCGAGCGGCGACAGGCAGGCCCTTCTCGTGGTCCGGATCGCCGTCGATGGGCGCGAGGATCGTATGCAGCCCGGCGGTTCCGGCCTCGGCCGCCGACGGCCGCACCAGAAGAACGGGCGTGGTGCCGAGAGCGATGACCTGCTGGGCGATGGCGCCGAAGATGAGCCGACGGGCGCCGCCCCTGCCGTGGGTGGTCATCACCACGAGGTCGGGGGCGAGCTCGGCGCTGTGCTCGAAGATGCTCGCCGCAACGTCGCTCACTTCGGCGGTGTGCACGTGCGTGTCCACCGTGAGCCCGGCGAGCGCGGGCAGCCGAGCGGCCTCCGCGAGGTAGGCCTCCGCCTCCTCGGCGTTCACGAGGTGGCGCTCGCGGTGCACGGCCGCGGGAGCGTTCCGTTCGACGACGTGCACGAGGGTCAGGGAGGCTCCGGTGCGCGCCGCAAACCGGGCGGCGACGGGGATGGCCGCTTCCGCCATGGCCGAACCGTCGAGGGGAACGAGCAGACGCCGGAACATCGCATCATCCTCCAAAGAAGGTCTGGTACAGAAGGTACAGGTTCAGCGCCACCACAAGCGCCGCGGCCAGACCCGCGGCGACGGTGGTCAGCCGTCGGTTCACGAGCACGCCCATCACGTCGCGGCGCCGGGTGAACATCACCAGCGGTATGATGGCGAAAGGCAGGCCGAAGCTCAACACCACCTGACTCACAACGAGGGTGCGGGTGGGGTTGAGGCCAATGGCGATGACCACGATCGAGGGGACCATCGTGGCGAGCCGCCGGATCCACGCGGGGATGCCGCGGCGCAGGAAGCCCTGCATGATCACCTGGCCCGCCATGGTGCCCACGGCAGCCGAAGAGAGGCCTGAGGCCAGCAGCGAGACGGCGAACACCCAGCTTGCCGCCCTTCCCAGCAGCGGCTCGAGGGTCTTGTACGCCTCCTCGATGCTGCCCACGGAGGTGAGCCCCTGCGAATGGAAAGTCGATGCCGCCATGATGAGCATGGCCATGTTGATGAGGCCGGCGATGCCCATCGCAATCGCCACGTCGATGAGCTCGAACCGGAACAGCCGGCGCAGCTTCACGGGATCGCGGACAACGATCCTGCTCTGCGTCAGCGCGGAGTGCAGGTAGATTGCGTGCGGCATCACCGTTGCCCCGAGGATGCCGGCAGAAAGCAGGATGCTTTCGGGACCGGCAAGCCGCGGCACGAACGCGTGGCTGAGCACGGCTCCCAGGGCCGGCTTGTCGAGCACCGTCTCGACAAGGTAGCTCACTGCGATCACACCCACCATGGCGGTGATCACCGCTTCCAGCGGCCGGAACCCGAAGCGTTCGAGGCTGAGGATCAGGAAGGTGGCCACGGCGGTGAGGATGCCGCCGATCCACAGCGGGATTCCCAGCAGGAGCGAAAACCCCAGCGCCGCGCCGAGAAACTCAGCGAGGTCGGTGGCCATGGCCACCAGCTCGGCCTGGATCCACATGAGCATGACCACCGGTCTCGGCAGCCGCTCCCGGCAGTGCTCCGCGAGGTTCTTCCCCGAGGCGATTCCCAGCTTGGCCGAGAGGGTCTGCACGAGCATGGCGATCAGGTTGGAGGCGACGATCACCCACAGCAGCAGGTAGCCGAACTGCGCTCCGCCCTGGATGTTGGTGGCGAAGTTGCCGGGGTCCATGTAGGCCACGCTGGCGATGAACGCCGGGCCCAGGAAGGGGAGCAGCCGGCGCAGCCCCCCCTTCTTTCCCTTGCTCGAGAGCGCCTTCCTGGCCCTGCTCAGCGTGGCGCGGTCGCCGCGACCCTCTGTCATACGCTGCCCGGGCTCAGCCTGAAAGCTGCGAGGTGAGCCCGATGGGAGGCATGATGACGTCGTTCACCAGGGAAGTGACGATCTTCCTGAAGGCCGCTCCGATGATGATGCCGACGGCAAGATCCAGTACTTTGCCCCGCAGGATGAGCGCTTTCAGGTCTTTCGACATGGGCGGCTCCTCTGTTGATCCCGGCTTTTCGACCCGACTGGAGCAAGGATACACCCGTGGTGGCTGCCGCGCAACAAGCTTTGCAGAAGCGTCGGCCCATGGTACAAATGAGCGCTTCTCAAGACCTGCCGACGGCCCGCTTCGGGCTGGCCGCGGGGGCGCCCAAGGAGGAATCGGGATGAGCGCACAGATCGCGCTGAAGGGCGGGAAACCCGTCCGCACGACGCCATGGCCGAAGTGGCCGCTTTTCACGGACAAGGACAAGGCGGACCTCGCCGCTGTTCTCGACGACGGCCGCATGACCTCCATCACGGGGCCGAAGGTGAGAGAGTTCGAGGAGAAGTACGCCGCGGCCTTCGGGGCCAAGTGCGCCCTGGCGACCTGCAACGGGGTCACCGCCATCCACCTCGCCCTGGCCGCCCTGGAGATCGGCCCCGGAGACGAAGTCATCGTCCCTGCGCACACTTTCATCGGCACCTCGATCCCCGTTCTCATGGCGAACGCGATCCCCGTGTTCGTGGACATCTCGCGGGACAGCTTCAACATCGATCCCGCGAAGATCGAGGCATCCATCACCCCCCGCACCCGGGCCATCGTCCCCGTGCACCTGAACGGACTCCCCGCGGACATGGCGGAGGTCACCGCGATCGCCAGACGTCACGGGCTTGCGGTGATCGAGGATGCCTGCCAGGCGCATGGGGCTTCCTATAGGGGCGCCCGTGTCGGGACGCTCGGCGACGTCTCCTGCTTCAGCTTCTTCGAGGACAAGGTGCTCACCACGGGCGAGGGCGGGATGATCGTCACGAACGACGAGCGGTTGTACGACCTCGCCCGAAGCATCAGGAGCTACGGCGAGGAGTTCGTGGCCGACATCGGTGACCGCAAGTATGAGCACCTGCGGCTGGGGTTCAACTACAGGATGGGCGCCCTACCCGCCGTCCTCGGGATCAACCAGCTCGACCGTCTGGACGAGATGGTCGCAAAGCGCAATGCCAACGCCCGTTACCTCCGGGAACGTCTCGCGAAGGTCCCCGGGATAACCCCCCCGAAGGATTTC
>Ga0315285_10005551_pt1 | contig 12992 bp, 6 predicted proteins | sample YL17G09_36_MG_FD_203698 | JGI IMG/M metagenome (GOLD analysis project Ga0315285, IMG submission 203698) | Sediment microbial communities from Yellowstone Lake, YNP, Wyoming, USA - YL17G09_36 | ecosystem: Environmental > Aquatic > Freshwater > Lake > Sediment | place: USA: Wyoming | collected... | reverse complement strand
CGAACACACAGCCCCCGTGGCTTTCCTGCTCGGCCTTGCCCTCGCGCTGCGTGACCACGGTCAGCACTTGGCTCCAGCGATCTCCCAGCGGAAGCACCAGGCGGCCGCCCTCCACCAGTTGATCGAGCCAGGGCTGGGCGATCTTGGGCGCGGCCGCGGTCACGATGATACGGTCATAGGGCGCCTCTGGCGGGTACCCGAGGGTACCGTCGCCCACGATTACGGTGACATTCCGGTACCCGAGTTCGGCCAGCACCGACCGGGCTCTCTCGGCGAGTGACTCGAAGCGCTCCAGGCCGAAGACTTCAGCGCAGAGCTCGGAGAGGATAGCGGCCTGATAGCCGGACCCGGTGCCGACTTCGAGCACATGCTCCAGCCCCTCCAATCGGAGCAGCTCGGTCATGATCGCGACCATGTAGGGCTGTGAAATCGTCTGACCCGACCCGATGGGAACGGGCATGTCGTCGTAGGCTACATGATCATTGGGATCGGAGAGAAAGCAGTGCCTGGGCACTTTCTCCATCGCCGCCAGCACCCGCGGGTCAGAGACGCCGCGGCGGCGGATCTGGTGCTCGACCATCTGCTTGCGCTCAGACTCGCGATCTCGCACGCGCTCGCCCTCAGGCCGGCACTGGCTCGGGAGCCGGTCGCGGATGCCGGCCGGCCGCCTCCAGCATAGCTACGATGTTCTCCAGCGGGGTCTGCACCATGATGCTGTGGCTCGAGCCGAGGATGAACCCGCCGCCGGCCGCGCAGCTCTCGACCGCATGTCTGACCTGGCGGCGGATCTCGTCCGGCCCGGCCCGCACCAGGTCGTGATTGCTCACCCCGCCCCAGAGGCAGACATCCTTGCCGAAGTCACGCTTCAGGCCGGCAATGTCCTCGATGGGCTGGATCGCCTGGTAGACGTCAATGCCCGCCTCGATCATCAGAGGCAGGATCGGTCTCAGGTTGCCGCAGGAGTGGCAGATGTAGAACAGACCGTTCTGGTGCGCGGCCTCGCAGATGCGTCTGAGCCCGGGGAAGTGGACCCGGCGGAACGTCTCGGGGGACATGAAGGGGCCCGAGTTGAACCCGTAGTCCTCTCCCCCCAGAATCGCGTCGAAGCCCAGCCGGGCGAAAAACGGCATGCGCCTGGCCGACCACTCGGCCGACTCGAGCCTTTCGGCAGCAAGCACGTCCGGGTCCTCATCGGCCAGCCGGAGCAGGTCCCTTTCCACCCAGAGCGCGGTGAAGATCGGCAGACCCGCGCGGCCCATCCCGGTGAAGGTGAAGTGCGTCCCGCCAAGCTCGCCCAGCACGTGCTCGACCACTTCCATCTCCGAGGGGTCGGGAAGGCCGTCGCTCGTCGCCGGTCGCTCGGGTTCGTAACCCCGCTCGCCTGCCTGCATCAGCATCAGATCGCGCGTCAGCTCGGAGTACCGGAAGACGTTGCCGTGCCGGTCGCGCCAGGTCTCGTGATCCACCTGCTCCGGCGGCTCCCACGTGAGCCCGCGCGGGTAGGTGAGATCTGCGCAGACCATGTCGAGGTCGAGCCGCCGCACCAGCTCCACCAGGTCGCGCTTCACGGAAGCGACGACCTCATCCCGCCGGCCGGCCCACAGCGCGTGGGCGAGGCGGGCCTTGCCCCGAAGAAACGTGGGCCTGCCGAGCACCAGCGAGGCCGGCTCGTAGTCTATGATCCACTCCGCTATGGGGACGGTGTCCGGCTCGCGATGCTCGATCGCGGCCCGCACGCGTTCCTTCCGCGTCATCACTGCTCCTCCCCGTTGGGCAGGAGCTCGCTCCTGCCCCGCTGCTCCTTGCCTCTCACCGAGACGGGCCAGCTTCACCGGAATGTCAGCGACTCGATCTCACCGAACGGGATCACGCCCTCATCGCTGATGAAGCTGCGCGCTCCGATCGCGTAGGCGTACCTCGTCTCTCCCGGCCCATAGCTGAACTGGGTAAACCGCCCGCTCTGGATCAGATCGCTCGGGCTGCGGAACGAAAGCCGGTACAAGCTCGGAACGACGGCCGCCAGTTGCTGTCCCGACGTCAGTTCCACCACCGCCTGCCGCCAGTGGCGGACCTCGCCGAACTGGACCTGGCTGATGGCAGCGAAGGGCAGGAATCGAAGCCTTTCTTCGACCACACCCTCGAGGGCTCCCCCGACCAGAATATGGGCATCCGAGACGGCCGTGTGGCTGCGGGCGCCCGCCCCCGCTCGCCTGACCTCCACGCTGCGGGCCTGGCAGCCCGTCGCACGCGCTTCCGCCAGAGCGGTTGCCAGGCGCTCTCCCCCATCGAACAGCGCGTACGCGTGCGCCAGCCGGAGCTTCGCCTCGGGCCCGCTCTCGGAGCGGGCGGCCGCTTCGGCCATCCGCGGAACATCGGTCCTCTCCATCGCCCAGTACGCTTCCCGTATGATCTCGTACTCCATGCCGCGCAGGCGCGAGCGCACCTGGTCGGCCTCCTCGCTCGGCGGCAGCTCTGCGAGCTGGCCGCGGAGTTGCTCTGCGGCCGCGTGGAGATGTCCCGCCCGCTGGTAGCCCAGCGCCAGCGCCGCTCGCACTGCCAGGGCGAAGGGAGGAGCGGCCTCGAGCGCGGTCTCCATTTCCCGCAGAGCCCGCAGGTAGCCCGGTGCCCGGCCGTCTATCAGCGAGAAGTGGTCCGCAGGAAGGGGAGGAGGCGGCCGGCGGGCCTGTCGCGCGCACTCCGCGATGAAGTGCGCGCGGCCCAGCGTGAAGTGCGCCAGCGGCAGGTTAGGGCTGAGCAGCAGGGCCTGTTCGGCGGCTTCGATGGCCTGCTCACTCTCTCCTCGCGCCAGCCTCACCTGCGCGAGATCGGCCTGGATCTCCGCCGACTCGGGGTCAAGCTGCGCCGCCGCTTCGAGTTGCTCGAGCGCCTGCCCCAGGGTCCCGCTCGTGGCGAAGGCCATCCCGATCACGTGGTGTAGTGCGCCATCGCCGGGATAGGTCTCGCGCGAGGCCGCCAGCTCGCTGGCCGCGGCGTCGGCCTCCCCCGACCTGAGGTGCTCGACTATTCGGCGTCGCCGCTCACGCTCTGTCAAGACGAGAGTACTCCTGACCTACAACACCTTAGTACCTTGTGCGGGCCTGCTGCTGCCCACCCGGAGTCAACTCCCCTCGGTCGGACGCGCCAGGCTGATCCCGACGAAGAACGAGCCCTCCGCCTTCCGCCAGCCGACCGTGTAGTCCAGGCAGTGTGCAGTCCGGGTCAACCAGACGAGCATGTCCCGCGTGTCACGTCGCTCCAGGTCGTAGAGGTCAACCACGCGCACTCGCCACCGCGGGCTCAGACGGACGCGAATGTCCCCGAGCAGCTCCCGGCCCACCTCTATCCGGTCGAATAAGAAGGGAGTGCTGCCCGACCCCCGCCGTGTGATGTAGGAAAGGCCGACCTGCACGTCGCGGCCTGCAGCAACATCAATGCTCTGCCTGGCGAAGCGAATCCTGAACTCATCGCCGGTTGAATAGCTTGACCTGCGCCAGCCCACAGCGTGATTGAGGCTCACGCTCGGCGAAACTCGGTAGGGGACAAGCGACAGCAGGTTGCTGACTGAGGTGCGGTTGGCCCTCGCCCGGAAGTCCACCTTGAAGTGCTCGGTCTCGGCGTACGATCCTCTCGCCGCCTCCGACCGCAGGTGCAGCGGCCCGGCGAGTGGCACGTCGGCCAGCGACGCGCTGAGCTCGGGCGCCCGGTTGACCAGGACCGGCGCGAGCGTGGTCGTGAAGTCGTCGGGTCGGAGCAAGCGGTCTGTGGGCGCTTCTCTCCGCACGTATCCCGCTCCCAGGTCGAGCCCGCCCAGACTGCGGCGAAGCTTCGCGTAGCCTCGGATGCCGCGGAAGCTGGTGTAGCGGTAGGCCAGGTCGGCCACCGTTGGGTCGCCGGGCCGGCCCAGAGAATAGGCCAGAGACGCGTACGGCCCGTCGTCGCGATCGAAGCCGCTCACCGGGAACGGCGTGGACGACGGGTCGCCGATCTGACCCACCGAGATCGAGTAGCGAGGGAGAGTGAACAGGCGCCGGTTGTGGTAGGTTACGCGCGCCCGGTCAAGCGTCAGTCGGCCCGCCTCTTTCCCCTTGGCCGTCTGCTGCGCGGTCAGGGTGATGGTCTCCGCGCCCAGGCTGTAATCGGGATTCGGCTTGTCACAGGTCGTGAAGTAAGCGTGGTGCGCGACCAGGCTCTGGCGCGAGAACTCGATCCTCTCACCGCGGATGATGACGCCTTGCTCCTGGACCCGGGCGTTCTCCAGCGATCCCACCTCACTGCGGAGGTTGAGCTGGACGCGGTCGCCCTGGAGCCGCCGGCCCCTCTGCACCAGCACCAGGTTCCCCCGGCCCTGCACATCGCCGCTGGCGCGATCGGCGCTCACCTGGTCTGCGTAGAGCTCTATTTCGCCATAGCTCACCCGCGCCTGGCCCTGCGCTTCCACGGTCTGGCGGCCCAGGTCAAGGTCAACGGTGCTGGCCTGCACGATCATTGAGACCGGCTCGGCCGTCTGTTGGGCAAGAGCGGGAACCCCCGCCGCGATGCAGCCCAGGAGGATCGGACCCAGGAACCGCCAGCGCCCCCCGCGCGCGCTGCCGATGGCCCGAAGGAATGCGCGGGACACGGCGGACCCCCTCGCAAGCTCAGGGTCGCCCCCATGCGACCTCAGGGGACACCCCGAGCGGAGTCGAGGGGCGGCCATCCCGCTAGAACCCGATGGAAACCGCAGTCTCTGCGACGCCCACGCGTACCGGAGGACTGTCGAGCACCCGGTTCGAGTACTTCTGGAGCGAATACGACAGCTTCACCGAAGCCGATCTGCTGAGCCGGTAGCCCAGTCCCAGGGATGCCACCGAAGCGCTATCAAGCGGTGCCAGCCCCTGCCCCCGCCGTGCAATCTCCTCGTAGGCCAGGCTCAGGCTGAGCGCGGACCCCAGCCCGTATTCGTAGGCCGTCCGCAATCTAGATACCAGCGGATCGCGTAGCGCTGGCTCGCCCAGCCCGGAGCCGCCCGAGGCCCCACTCTCACCGGCCGCCGAAACGGCCAGCAGATCCAGCAGCGACGGAGGCCTCAAGTCACGGCCGTAGGTCAGCGCCAGAGCTCCGTGTCCGATCGGAAGACGAACGGTATCCGAGCCCAGACCGGCTGCCTCACGAGCAGTCGTTCCCCCGGCTGTGCCCAGCACGTCTGCTCTCCAGCGACGCACGCCCGCCGCCTCCAGAGTTCGGAGGCCGCGCATCGCCTGCCCGGCATCGAGGCCCAGGTCCCGCAGCACATCGCTGAACTCAGTGCCCAGGCGGCGCAGGTCTCCGGCGCACCCGGCGATCTCGTTCTCCGAGACGCGCGGGTCAGCCCTCAGCGCGCGCAAGGTGGCAGTGAGCACGGCACGAGGATCCGATCCTTCCGCTGGGGACAGCGCCGCAACTCCGCGGTCAACCTCGGTGAGAACAGGAAGCAGCGCCATGCCGAACTCGAAGCGGGTCAACTGGGGCTTGCCCGAGAACCCGGTCGCCGGCTCCGGCGCTAGCCAGCCCGCCGCCACCAGCCGGCGGCAGGCACTGTAGGCCCAGTTGCCGGCCGGCACCTCGCCGAAGGGCCCGGCCCAAAGCCCCTGGGCCGCGCCTACTACCACCAGCAAGGCCATCGCCAGACCCAGGCCACGGCTGCGGCGTTGCTCTATGGCTGCGGCGTTGCTCCGCAGCCGCCGCTGGGCCGCCGCCGCTGGGCTGTGCGTCAGCCGACCCACTTCCGCAGCCGGCGCGATCGCGCGCATCCCCTGTGCTCCTTCGGCCATTGACCACCTCACGCGGCTCCCCTGAGGCCGCCCCTCGACTCCGCTCGGGGTGTCCCTTGCGGTCGCGTGGGCGGCGACCCTGAGCTTGCCGAAGGGCCGCGCGCTCCTCCAACAACCCAGCGGCGGCTGCGCAGCAACGCCGCAGCCGTGGGCCAAGGGATCGTACCATAATCCGGCCGTCCGCGCAATCAGCAGGAGGGCAAGCATTGCCCCAGTGTGTGGTGTCCTGGCAAATGCTGGGCCCCCAACCGACAACGGCCAGACACGCCGTGGCTATGGGGCCGGCGTCTCGCAGCTGCCGGGTGTCACGCTCCCGCCGCGGTGCTGTCACCGCAATGCAGGAGAATCCGTAGGCATGTGGTACTCCTGATAGAGAGTGACACGCTTCGCACACGCTAGCGTCGGCTGTCCGTGGGCTGACGAATCAACCGACAGGCCGCAGCCTTGGAAGCGATGGCGGCTCAGGCGGCCAGCATCCTTAGAGTGTGGTGAGTCTGAGTCTCGACTCACTCCTTCCAGCGAAACTCAGCAGGTAGAGGTAGAGAGCGCACACAGACAAACAGAGCAGTACTTAGAACAGTACCGCTTCCACCCGAATACTGGGGCTTCGAGGGCGAGCCCACCGCATCGAGATTCTCGCTGGCGTAGAGGGGTGGCCCAGTGCGAAGCAAGGGACGAGCTCCTGAGGATGCGGAGCTAGGGGCGCTGCTTCGGGGAATATGGAGCGGGCACCAGGGCACAGCGGCCGCCGCCTGGCGGGCCCTGGGGCGGCAGGCAGTCGCTAGCCGATCGGCCTGGCGACTGATCCTGGATGTGGCCAAGGCCAGGCTGTCCTTGCCGGCCGAGGCCGCGGTGCCGGCCTTACGCGAGTTGCTTCGCCTGGCCCCCGAGACCGTACGCGACCTCCTCAAGCCTGGATCCCCGTCACCCAATGATCCTGCAGATTCCCAGCCTGCCCGCCACGTCGCTGCCATTGCCCTGGGACGAGCTGGCGGCGCCTTTCTCGATGATCTGGTGGCCCTGGCAGGAAGCGATGACCCGGCGGCGCGGCTGGCGGCAGTGGCAGGACTGGCAGAGGCGGCTACGCACGGATCGGCGGCCTCAGTAGACGCGCTTGAGACTGCGCTTGGCGACTCTCATTCGGAGGTGCGCGGGGCCGCCGCGACCGGGCTGGGCCGGGCCCGGGGACGCAACTGCGCCGCCGCGGTCCTGTGCCTCACGCGCCTGGTGTGTAGGGCGGGTACGCCAATGCCCGCCAAGGAGCAGACTCTCCTTCCGGCAGCCCTGGGCGCGGTCGCCCTGTGGCCCGCCAGACGGCGTGACCCGGTTGCGCTGCTGGTTCGCCTCGCCGGACTGGGTCCTGCGGGCAAGAAGGCCGTCGCGGCAGCCATGCGCGAGCTGCCTCGCCGTCCGGTCGCCAGCCTGGCTGCGCTGTGCATCTCCGATCCTGACCCGGAGGTGCGGGCGCTGGGCGCGCAGGCGCTTGGCCGCTGGGCGGCCCAGGGAGACGATCGGTCCCGGGCCGACCTCCAACGGCTGGCAGGAGACAGCAGCGGCTCAGTGCGAGCCGCTGCTGTCTCCTTCTTGGCCGCCGATCCGGACTCCGCCAAGCTTCCCTTCCTGGCGGTGGTGGGGAATGACCGATCGCCGCTGGTTCGCGCCTCGGTGGCCGAGGCGCTGGGCAGATCGAAGCGGGAGGAGTCCGCCGACCTGCTGCGACAACTGGCCAAGGATCGAGGTACTGCTGTCCGAGCCGCGGCTGTGAGATCACTCGGTCTACTCGGTTTCAACCGCGCGGTCGCCGCTGCTTGCCTGGACCGCGAGCCAGCAGTACGGGCCGCCGCCGCGGCCGGGCTCCAGCCCCAGGGGGCGGCGGAGGTGAACTCGCTGCTCTCCCTGTCGCGGGACCGGGACGCCGGTGTTGCCCGGGCGGCCTCAAGGCAGCTCTGTCAGCACGTGTTTGGGCTGAGTGGGCCGCTCTGGGAACGAGTGGTCGAGATGGCCTCGGCCGACAGGACCGCGACGGCCGCTACGGAGGGGATCGCTGCCGCTCTCGACCGCGACCCACGGGCCGCGCCTGAACTGCTCTACTGGTGGCCGGCCGATGGGGGCGCGCCGGGGTTCTTCTGGACGCTCGCGCGGGCCGCGCGCACGCCCGAGATGGGAGAACTGGCGCGCGTCGCCGCTCACATAGCGGAGGACGATGGCGCCCCAGGCGAGCTGCTTCGCGAGCTGGCATCTGCCCTGCACGGCGCGGGGCGCACTGACCTGGGCCGAGTCGTGCTTTGGCTTGCCGAGTGTGCCGAGGCCCCCACGGCCGATGAGCTAGCCAGGCTCGCGGCCGCGCCCCCAAGAAGCGATTTCGATATCGTATCCTTCGTGGCCGCGGCGGGACGATCGGTGGCGGCCGCGTGGCGCGCGCGCTCGCGTCAGGTGCGCAACCGCCACCTGGGCCGGGCTCGGGCCGCCCTCGAGGTCGCCTTGAACCATAACCGGGATCGAGCCTACCACGGCGTGGTCAGTCCCATCCTCTATGCCTGGGAATCGCTGCTCGATGGCCTCGCGCAGACAGCGGCCCGGGCCGACATCCGGGCGGCCGTGCTCTCGGAGCGCGTCGTAGCGGGGCCGCGGGGGCTGCTGGTGATAGCGGTCCAGAACCTGGGACAGGGGCCGGCACGCGAGCTGGTGGTGGACGTCGAGGGAGCGGCGAATGCGGGCCGGTTGCCCTCCCTAGAGCCGGGCGAAGCAAGTCAGGTCAAGATGGCCATTGCCGCAGTGGAACCAGGGCTCTTGGAAATCCGCGGGCGGGTCCGCTTCCGCCACCTCTCGGGGGCCGCGGTGCGAGACTTTGGGGGGAGGGTGCAGGTCGTGCGGCCTGGCGAGCTCGCAGCCGTCCCGAACCCGTTCGTGGTGGGCAAGCCCCTGAGCCCTGACAGCGCGATGTTCTTCGGCCGCGCCGCCGAAGTCGCGTTCGTCGAGCGCGCATTGGCCAGCGGCGAGCGGGGCGGAGTAGCAGTCCTGGTGGGTCAGAGGCGAACGGGCAAGACAAGTCTCCTCCGGCATCTCGAGGCGAAGCTGTCCGCCACGTGCAAGGTCACCTTCGTTGATGTCCAGGGCATGCTGGTGGCCGACACCGACGCCTTCTTCGCGCAGTTGGCCAAGGAGCTGCTGCCCGCCACACGTCCGGCGGGCAAGCCCGCCGCCCCGGCGTGGGAATCCCGTCCCGAAGGCGACCCGGGCGAGCTGATGGTCCGTGAGGCGGCCAGCCGGTACGGCCAGCCCGTGGTCGTGCTGATTGACGAGTTCGACGACCTGGAGCAGAAAGTCCGGACTGGACTGCTGGGCCCTGAGGTCCTCTCCCAGCTCCGGCATCTCATCCAGCACAGCCCGAACCTGAGCTTCGTCCTCTCCGGCACTCACCGCCTGGAGGAGATGGCCGGCGCCTACTGGTCATCCCTGCTCAACCTGGCGACCTACCGCAGGGTCGGCGGCCTCGACCCCGAGGCCGCGGCCGACGTCATCCGTGTTCCGCTGGCCAGGTTGGGCATCGGCTGCGAGGATGCCGCCCTCGCTCACGCCCTGGATCTCGCCGGAGGGCACCCGTACCTGCTCCAGCTCCTGGGCTACCGGCTGGTCGAGCATTGCGCCGAGTTCTGTCAGGCGGTGGTGCGCGCCGATTCGGTGGAGGCCGCGGCGGATGACGTTGTCGCACAAGGGGACATCCACCTCCGCTATCTCTGGGAGTCCGCGGGCGACGACGGCCAGGCCGTTCTGCGTTCTCTTGTCGCCTCCTGGGGAGGAGCAGGTCCCAAACCTGCCCTACCAGCCGGCGGGGCAACGCGCGCCCCGCAGACCAGCGGCGGCTGCGCAGCAACGCCGCAGCCGTGCGGCCTGACCGCGGAGGAACTCGCGATCGCGACAGGTCTTGGCCGGCCCAGGTTGAATGAGGCCATCAGGCGGCTCGGGGTCTGCGAGCTGGTCCAAGCGTGCGGCGCTGCTGGCACAGCCGCCGCGGGGATGGAAGCGTCGCCCCGGGGACCCCTCGGCTTCGCTCCCTTCGGCTGTGCTCAGGGCAAGCAGGGCGGCCGGGGCTCCCACAGCCCGGCTGCGGGGTTGCTCCGCAGCCCCCGCTGTTACGAGGCGCCGCGCTACCTTCTTCGTGTGGGGTTGCTCGGGCGTTGGCTGAGTCAAGGGGAACCGTAGGGCTGTCCGCCCAGGCGGACTGCGCAGTGGGCGCTGAGATGAACAACCCGTTCTTCAACCGGGGTCCGATCCGAGAGCCGAGGTTCTACTTCCCGCGGCCCAGAGAGACGCGCGAGATCCTCCGCCTCCTGGCTGGCAGCCAGAACTGCTCCATCGTGGGGCCAGTCAAGTCGGGGAAGACCTCGCTGCTCCTGCACCTGGCCCGGCCGGGGACGTTGGCCGGGCATGGGCTCTCGCCCTCCCAGCACCGCGCGGTCTACCTCAGCTTCGAGGGCCTCGGGGCCCTGAGCGCCGAGCAGTTCTTCCACCTGATGGTGGGGGAGATGGCGCGCCAGGCCTTCGGCAAGACGGCGCTCCTCTGGCCGCGCTTCGAGGCGCGGGACGCCCTCAGCTTCCTCGATCTGAAAGAACTGCTGGATCAGGTAGGGGTCGCGGGCGAGCGCCTCATCTTCCTGCTCGACGAGGTAGACCTGGCGGCCGAGAATCCTGCCTTCGACCTCAACTTCTTCTCGGCGCTTCGTCACATCGCCTCCAGGCCCGGCGTCTGCTTCGTCACGGCCAGTGAGCGGCGTCTGCATGAGATCAAGATCGCAGGCCGCGATGTGGGGTCGCCCTTTGCCGATCTGTTCTCCGTTGTCCGTCTGCACCACCTGGATCCTGACCTCGCCTGGCGTCAGGTGGCTGCGCTTGCGGCGGAGGCGGGAGCCGATCTCTCCGCAGAGCGCGACTTCATCCTCGAGCTGGCAGGCTGCTGGCCCTATTACCTCCAGGTCGTGGCGTTCGAGGCCTTCGACGGCGTGCGGGCGGGGACGGATACTGATGGCCCGCTGGCGGGTCCGGTCCTGGGCGTCCAGCCCCTGACTGAAGACCAGCGCTGGTACGTGCAGTCGCGCGCTCGCGAGCAACTGGAGCCCGTGCTCGCCATGCTCTGGGACCGGCTTGGGGAAGGGGTCCAGGAGGCCGCGGTTGCTGCCCTGGGTGAGGGCAGCGGCGCTCCCGAGGTGGAGGGGCTGACCGTGGCCGCTCCCGGCGGCGCCCAGCCCGCCGGCGCCATCGTAGCTCACTTCCTCGACCAGCGGCGCAGGGATCGCGATACTGGTCCGGAGGACTACGCTTACATCGCAGGGGCTGCAGAGGGGCCCCGCGGGCTGGGGGAGGAGCCGGCGCCTCTCGCCGCCGCTCCTCCGCTCGACCGGCAGGCGATGTATGGCGTGGTCCGTGCGCTGATGCGCGCGGTGGAGGCCCGGGATCGCTACGCTCGGCGCCACGCCGAACGTGTGGCCCGCCTGGCGTCCGCCATCGCCAGGGAAATGGGATGTTCCGGCGAAGCGGTCGAGGGCATCCGGGTGGCCGCCCGCCTGCACGATATCGGGCGAGTCAGCATCAGCGATATGATCCTGCTCAAGCCCGGGCCCCTGACAGAGCTGGAGTTAGAGATCATCCGGACCCACACCCTGGTGGGAGCCCAGATCCTCGATGTCCTCGAATTCCCCTGGTCAGTGAAGCCCGCGGTGCGGTATCATCACGAGAGGCTGGATGGCAGCGGCTACCCGGAAGGCCTTATGGGAGAGGAGATCCCGCTGGCCGCGCGGGTGCTGGCCGCCGCCGACGTCGCCTCGGCGATGACCGAAGAGCGGCCTTACCGCCGGGCGGCCTCGGAGGCCGACGCCTGGGCCGAGCTGACCGCGCACGCCGGCACCAAGTACGACCCCGAGGTCGTCAAGGCGCTGGGGCGCGTGATGCAAGCCGGCGCCGGCCTCACCGCGCCGCCCGTCGCCTGAGGGGTGTGCCCGCAAGGAAGGGAAGCTCTCGCAGTGCCGACTGAAACTGAGCCGCAAATCGAGCTAGCCGGACAGGCGGCCACGGGCGTGTCGGTAGGGCAGGTTTCAAACCTGCCCCACCAGGAGCCGCCTTCGCCAGGCACCGGCCTACCTACCCAGCGCCTGCCCTGGGAGGCCCCGGCTCCACCCGCCGAGGAAGAGGAGACCGAGGAGGCGGCCCCGGCTCCGCTTGACCTCTCGCAGACTCGCTCCTTCCTCACGGAGCTGGTGCCGGCCGGTATGGGTGAGGTGCTGGTGACGGATCTCTCGGCGCGGCCCCTCGCCAAGCTCCCTTCGGCTGCGCTCAGGGCAAGCAGGGCCGCCGCCGACGCGACCACCAGGGAGACCCTCAGCGCAGTCGAGGGGCGACCTGACCGACCCAAGCCGAACCCGGATAGCGCTCCGCCGGATCGCCAGCGCGCATGGGAACAGCGCCAGGAACTCCGTGATCTCGGGTTGCTTCGGGAGCGCCCCCTGGTCACCTATGATGCCCGCACCGAGCACTACTGGGCGCAGGTGCGGAAGGCCCTCGACCAGGCGCCCCAGGCGATCGTTGATCCGTACACCCACCTCGCGCTCGCCTTCGCCGACGTGGACCCCGACGGCATCTCCGAGCACTGCCGCAACGCCCGGGAGTATGGGCGAGAGGCAGATGCGCTGGTCGCGCTGGGCCGCTGCTACATGGCCATCGGCAGGTTCAAAGGGGCGCGCCAGGTGTTCAAGGCCGCAACCAGGGCGGAGCCCTACAACCCCGCCGCATGGTGGAACCTCGGGGTCGCGCACCTGCTCTCACGGGCGAATGGCGAGGCGGCGGAGGCGCTGCAACAGGCCGTGGATCAGGCCCCCGGCGACTCTCGCGCCGAGATCGCCCTGGGGGTGGCGCGCTATCATCTGCGCGACTATGCAGGAGCGCAGGAGCACTTGCGCCGACAGGCCGGCAACGCCGGCCCCCGCGCCGGCGCTCGCTCGATGCTGGCGTGCAGCCTCCGCATGCAGCAGAACTGGGACGACGCGCGGGTCGAGTTGACCTTCCTTCGGCAGAGCCGGGCCGGAGACTGGCCCCTGGTGGCCGAGCAGTGCCTGGATTGCGTCGAACGTGGCGAGCAGAAGCGGGAGGGCCCGCTGCGCGCCCGCCGCCGGAGCAGGCAGATGCTCAAGGCGCTCGGGGCGGCCGCGGCCG
>Ga0315285_10005549_pt1 | contig 12994 bp, 6 predicted proteins | sample YL17G09_36_MG_FD_203698 | JGI IMG/M metagenome (GOLD analysis project Ga0315285, IMG submission 203698) | Sediment microbial communities from Yellowstone Lake, YNP, Wyoming, USA - YL17G09_36 | ecosystem: Environmental > Aquatic > Freshwater > Lake > Sediment | place: USA: Wyoming | collected... | reverse complement strand
CGGGGCCGAGCGCCGGGCCTGGAGGAAAAGGTCGCGCACCCGGGCCGCGCCCACGCCCACGAACATCTCCACGAACTCGGAGCCGCTGATGCTGAAGAACGGCACTCCGGCCTCGCCCGCGATGGCCCGGGCCAAGAGCGTCTTTCCGCACCCGGGCGGGCCAACGATGATCACGCCCTTGGGTATTTTTCCGCCCAGGCGGGTGAACTTTTTGGGGTCGCGCAGGAAGTCGATGATTTCCTGGACTTCGACCTTGACCTCGTCTATCCCGGCCACGTCGGCGAAAGTAATGCGCTTGGCGCTCTGGTCGATCATCCGGGGCTTGGCCCTGCCGAAGCTGAGCGCCTTGCCCTGGTTGCTCTGCATCTGCCGCAGGAAATAGATGAAGACAAAGGTGCCTCCCAGGATGATCACCGCCCAGGTGATGAGCTGGATCACGCTGTTACTCCGGGCCACGTCCTTGTAAGTGATCTTGACGTCCTGCGTCACCAGCAGCGCGTAAAGGTCCTTGTCGTCGGTCGGGCCTGTGGTGCGGAACCGCTTGTCGTCCTTGAACTTGCCCTCGATCTGAGGACCGGCAATGGTCGCTTCCGAGACTTTCCCGTCCTTGACCGCGTTGATAAAGGCGGTATAGTCAATGTTCTCCGGCCGCGTATTTTTGCCGCCCAGGTTCATGTAGCGGGCAATCAAAATCACGATCACAAACAAAAATACAAAAGCCAGCAGACTCTTCAAAAATTCCTTCTTATTCAAAAATTACCCCCTTGGGATAGCGGGACCCTCGCCCTTTGAACAGCTATAATTCTAACACTCAAACCGCCCTGGTTCAATGTTTTGGCGCGAGCGCTCCTCAAGCCTTATGCCTCCGGCCTCAGAAACCGCGGCCCGGGCCCGGTCTTTGCCGGCTGCTCTTTTCTCGACAAATGGTTCAAATACAATAAGATAAGAGTTGATGATTTCAGATACCCGAAAGCTTGAGCGGGTGCTGTTGGTTTACCCTCCGGTGGTCAATTCTGCGATCTCCAACAATATTTTGGAACTGCCGCTCGGGATTACGAGCCTGGCGGCTTTTGTCCGGGACAAGGTTGAGGTGCAATGCCTGGACGCCGCGGAGCAGGGATACCGGAACGTTGAAACCGTTGGCAAGGGTCTGGTCCGCTTCGGGCTTTCGGTGGACGACATCCTCAAGCGGGTCGAAGAGGCCAGGCCGGACCTGGTCGGGTTCTCCTGCCTGTTCTCCAGCCAGTTCCCGGTCATCCGCGAACTGGTTGAACGGGTTAAAAGACTGGACCCGGGCATAGTCACGGTCGCGGGTGGAACTCATCCGTCCTTTTTGGCCGAAACCTGCATGAGGACCTCCCGGCTCGATTACATTGTGCTCGGCGAGGGCGAACTGGCCTTTTCGCGCTTGATCGACGCGCTCAGGAAGGGCGAGAGCGTTGAAAAAATTCCCGGCCTGGCTTTCCGGGACGCGGGACAAATCCGCGTCAACAGGCCGGTTGATTACATTGCCGACCTTGACCGGCTGCCGTTCCCGGCGCGGGACCTGTTCCGGGTGGAGGAATACTTCAAGATTAACGTTCCCATGCAGTCGCTTTCGCGTTCACGGAGGAATTTGGCGGTTGCAACGAGCCGGGGCTGCCCGTTCCAATGCCAGTTCTGCTCGTCAACCATTCACTGGGGAAACGGTTACCGCCCGCGCTCGGCGGAGAATGTTTTGCGGGAGCTTGAAGAACTGAAATCGAAATACGGGGTTAGGGACATTAAATTTGAGGATGACAACCTGACCTCGGACAAGCAGCGCGCGCGGAGCCTGTTCCAGGGCATGATCGACCGGAAGTTGGGCCTGAAATGGAACACCCCGAACGGGATCGCGGTCTGGACCCTGGACGAGGAGATGCTCCGGTTGATGCGGGATTCGGGCTGCTACGAAATCACGGTTGCGGTTGAAAGCGGCGACCCCTGGGTGCTCAAAAACCTGATCAAAAAACCGGTCAACCTGGAGAAGACCAGGGCCGTAGTGAAATTGATCAAGCAGCTCGGCATCGGGACCAGCGGCTATTTCATAATCGGCTTTCCCGGAGAAACCCGGGAACAGATCATGAAAACGGTCAATTACGCAAAAAATCTCGAGCTTGACCGCTGTTACATCTTCGCCTACACCCCCCTGCCCGGCACTCCGCTCGCCAAACTCGCCATGGACCAGGGCCGGCTCCCCAAAGACTATGATTTCGAAAGCGCGGAGAACTATTTCCTGCCCCGGCTCCACCTCTCGGAAGTGCCGCCCGAGGAACTCCTGAAAATCCACCGCCGCGCCTTCTGGAGCATCAACCTGGCCCTGCTCTATAAACACCCGGTGCGGTTCTTGAAAAAATACGGGGCCAGCCTATACTTCCACCCCGAATACGTCCTGAAATTCTTCCGGTCTCTGTCGCAGTAAACCCTTCCGAAGCTCTTCAATGCGCGCTTGTCCTCCAAAGTCTCTTCCAGCCCGAGCCCCCTTGGGACCAAGTAGGAAGGGGCTTTAGCCCCGATACCTTCTAAAGCCAGTCACAAATGGAATAGTCAAAGAATCCACTTGACAGCCTTTTGGAAATATGCTAAATGCTAACCGGAGTTAAAAACCAGGGGCAGTAACGAATTTTTATTCCGGGATGCCCGTTGATGGGTTTTGCAGGCGCTCGAAGACATCCGGGCGCCTTTGCTTTTAAAAGGAGGGGCAAGATGAAGGACTGTGGCTTTTATGAGGGTTGGGGGAGAGCATTGATTTTGATAATTTTTGCGTCAGCATTGATGCTATTTCCGAGTGCTGATCTTGTCGCAGCCTTGGATTGCACCAACGCTAATGATTGTGGAGGCGGTATAGAGCAGGTGCAAAGCGGGCAGTGCGGTATGATCAAGCTGCATGTTACAGTCACCGGTCCTCCCTGCGCAGCAGAATGGATTGGCGAGATGGCTGGTTGTTGCAATAATGGCCTATCTATTCCCATATTCCGAATGTGCGAGGATGGAACCTGTATTGGGAGCGGTGGCAATTCCGGTGAATATGATGAATATATTCCTGATTATCAGACGAATTATTCGATTGATATATGGCGCCAAGGGGTTTGTCACCCTATGTGCTGCACATGCAAGTGTGCAACCCTTTCAATTTCAGGGTTGGAGCCTGATTACCCTTGCGCAGGGGATACCGTTTGTCCGGTTGAAGAAGATTCCTGCAATAAAGACTGCAAGATCAAGACGGGCAATTCCGCAAACTTGGCCACCGGGCAGGTCACCATCGGACCGGTGCTCGATTTCTCAATCCAGGGAACTTACTCGAAAATGGAATTCAAGAGGTATTATTACAACACCTGGGGCAATTATGCTCCTCTCGGGCGGGGCTGGACGCATAGTTACGCGACCTATCTGAAAGTTTTGGACCAGCTTCATGTCATGTTGGTAAGCCCGGGAGGGCAAGGTATTACTTTTAAGAGGTCTACACCAAGCCCAAGCTCCACAAAGTATTTTTCCTTGAGCGGGGAATCTTCAATGGTGGTCTCCGAGGTTGATGCCGACGCCGGAGGCGAAGCGGTTTTGAAATGGAAAAAGTACGATGGCGCGGTCTATGTTTACGCCCATTACGGCGAAGCAGACAATGTTCAGTATCGGCTATGGCGGATCGATTATCCCTCCGGACAGAAAATCAAATTTGATTATGCCCCTGAATACCCTGTCCGGATGACCAGGCTTTACGATCCTGTGTCCAACCGCGGGGCGGACTTTATTTATAATGGCGACGGCATGATCACTGAAATAGTGGTCGGGAGCGACCACTTGTATTATGACATCCAGGGGGAAAACCAGTTGGTTGAGGTAAGGAGGAACGCGAACATTTATTACAGTTACTTGTACGGGGACTCCCGCTTCCCCGGCAGCATTACAGGCGTTTTGGACGCCAATGATAATTTTGTGGAGGAGATCAGCTATTACGATGATAACCGGGCCATGTATACGGTTACTGCGGAGCACAGCTATTTTATTGAGTACAGTGAAGCGGGCGCGACGAAACTGACTGATTTGAACACCGGCATCGCGACCAACGTCAATTATGATACGGATACGCACCGTCTCCTGGCCTCCGACCAATGTTTTGGCTCGTGCTCATTCACGGGCGGAGGCGAATATTTATATGACGGCCGCAACAACCGGGTGATAAGCTCAACCGAAGATTCCATCACCCAATCCTTCTACGACTCATCCAATAACCAGACCGGTAAGGTCCTGCTCTCCTCCTGGAACAAGGTCATTGACGCCGGCCTAGTCGACGAATTCAACCTTCCCGGAGTCGATGCCCTGAACTGGATCATTGACCCGGTCACAAAGCCTCATGGCAGGTGGGAAATGATTCCCAACCATGTCCTGGAACTAAAGCCTCATTTGGGCGAGAGCAGGCAAAATATCTTTTTTACCAGCAAAGACCGGATCCGGCTTCTGGAAGACAGGGATTTCATGGTGAGGCTGAAATATAATGTTCCGCTTGCAAACCCCACCAATTTACATCTCATTATTGCCTCGGCAGCCAATCCTTCTCAGACTTGGGTGGAATTGTCCGCCAATACTACATATTTCAATTATTGGTGGTGCGCCAGTTTTGCCTGGGGTTATGCCCAAAAAGACATTCAGGTTCCTGCCCCAAACCCTTCCGCCTGGGCGCGGCCCACATCTCCCTACCAACCGGAAGGGGAGCTGGTCATGCGCCGGATCGGGCATGTAATCTATCTTTCCGGCGTTGACGGCCTGGGCACCGGGGAAATCCCTTTGTTTGACACCAGCGTTTGCGGCGGTTGCGATTTTTCCGAGCCCATGATCATACAATTCGGCAGTACTGCCGGCGAAGTCGGCATCGACAGCATAACCGTCACCGGCGCCAGCGAGGACAGCGTGGAGCATTACAATGCGGTTAGAGTTCCGGGCCAGCTTGAAGAAACCCTTGTCTATTATACCAAAGACACCAAGCTTCCTCCGGGCACGTTGGTCTCTGTTGCCAAAGAAAGCCTTGCCGGAGCGGGCGATAAAACCACAACCTATTATGACTACGACGCCGACATCGACGCGACCGGCTTCAACCACAACCCCTCTCGTTATCTCAACAGGATCATCAAGAGGGGCTTCATCGCGGACGCTCCGGACGGCGTTCTTGACCACGGCGAGACGGTCTATACCTGCTACAAATACGAAAACACCACTTTCCCCGCCAAAGTGACCAAGGAATATCAGCCGTCCATTGCACCCGGCTGCACTTCATCATACACCACGTATGAGTATTACGCCGCGGACGACGGAGACGGCCATTACAAAAAAGGCGACCTGAAAAATAAATGCGAATGCGCAAGCGCCGGAACCTGCGACTGCTCGGCCGCGCTCATCCGCACCGAATACCAGGCTTATGACGACATGGGCAACGCCATACGGGTGCGAGACCCCAACGCCATAATCACGGAATACGAATACGACAGCCTGGGCCACGTCACCCGGCAAGTGGTTGACGCGGATGGCGGCCATTACACCACCACCTACACCTATGCCGGAAACCAGATGACCAATACCTCGAGTCCGGCAGGGAGCGAAATAAAATATATTTACGGCGTGCCTCCCATCAATCCCAACGGGTTCCTCTCAAATAACCTGATGGACGTGCTTTCCGGCATGCAGCGGTTTCCATTTCCCGGAGCGACCGAGCCGCTTGAAGGCATCAAATACATCTACGGGGTCAACGGCTCGGCCCTTTTCACCGAAACTCAATATTACCAAGGCGCCTATACCGGGTCCTATGACCGGAAGGTGGTTGAGGAGGACGGCGCCACGGTTTACAAGGACGTGAAGCGGAAATATCAGAAGATAACCGAAGGCGCCATTGGCTCGGGCCAGAGCCAGGTTATAACCCTCACCATCTTTGACGACGCCGGCAATCCTTTGGCCAAGACCGTCAACCCCGACGGGCCGGACCAGCAGACAACCGCCTACGCCTACAACGTCCTCAACCAGCTCTACCAGGTCATTGACCCGCTCTTCAACGTCACCACCTACGCCTACGACGCCCACGGCAACCTGGCAAGCGTCACCGCCACCAACGCCGGGGTCAACCAGGTCACGACCTACACCTACGACGACTTCGGCAGGCTCATCGCGTCCAATTCCCCGGACGCAGGACAGACCTTCTACCTCTACGACCCCCGCAACAACCTGGTCTCCAAAAAAGATGCGCGGTCAACAACCGTGAATTATACTTATGACAGCATGAACCGGCTGACCAAAATAGCTTTCCCCAACGACCCGGACATCGAATATTACTACGACGGCGCGGCCTTTACCTTGCCCTGGGGAACGAGCATAAACCCGGAAGACACCAACTCCAAAGGCCGGCTCACCGGGGTGAAAATAGCCGAAACCTCCGGAGACGTCTATCCCCGCTACTTCACCTATCAATACGATTCCCGGGGCAACATCATCAACTCCACCATGGGCGTCTGGGCCGGCGGCCATAACCCGGTCTTGACAACTTTGTATCAGTATGACGCGGACGGCAATCTCTCCCAGATGACTTATCCGGAGGGCAGGGTCGTGAACTACACGCCGCAGACTTTGGACCCAACCCGGGTTGCCTCGGTCAACACCACAGTTGAGGGCGCGCCGGTATCGCTGGTCTCAAACATAAGCTATTATCCTTTTGGGGAGGTGAGGAGCATGGAGTTCGGGAATGGGATCGCCTTTAACAGCTACCTCGACAAGCGCTACTTCCCGCAACAGATCACCGCCAACAACGTGCTCGACCTCACCTACCAAGTCGACGGACGGGGCAACATCACGGCCATTGCGGACGGCATCAACTCAAACCGCAGCCAGGCCTTCGCCTACGACCTCAAGGACCAGCTCGTCTCCGCAACCGGAGCATACGGCGCATTCTCCTGGAGCTATGACCGCCTCGGCAACCGGCTCACCCAAAATGCCGGCGCTATCGCCAACTATTCCTATTACCCGGGCGCCAACCGTCTCGAGAGTTACGATGAAACCGGCGGGGAGAGCGCCACGTCCATTTCGCAAAATACGGTCACGGTCTATTACGCTCCGGGCAAGATGCCCCACGGACGGTCGCTCCAGGCCGAGTGGGAGCAGCTATTGGCCGAGGCGCATCTCATCCTGGACGAGGCCGACCAGGGCAAGACCAGCCGGCGCTACAACAACCTTGTCGGCAAGTTCAACCAGTTCATCAACCATTCCGAGTTTGAGCGCAAGTCGCCCGAAAAAATAATCAACGGCAACCAGAACCTGAACCAGCTTGTGCAGTCATTCATGGAGCGCGAGAACTGGAACGGCCCGAGGAAGGACAATCCGGTTACCTGGACGGCGTGGCTGCGAGCTCTGGCCCGGGCGATCCTGGCCGAGGCCGAAAAAATTCAGTTCGTGCAGATCGAGCAGGCCACGGCCGTCACCCAGGGCGAGAGCTATGAGTACGACGCCGCGGGCTCAATCAGCAGGTCGCATAGCTATGACGCCGGCGCGGAAACATCGGTCGCGGATTACGTGAATAACGACGACTCGAGACTGGCCGCAATCGAAGGGCCGGACGTCATGTTCGGAGACTATGTTTACGACCACTTGGGACAGCGGGTGCTCAAGTCCGACCTCGGGCTCATCATCTTCGTCTATGACGTCTTCGGCAACATGATCGGAGAATATTACACCGACCACAGCTTCAGGAACGAGTTCATCTACCTCGGCGGCACTCGGCTCGCCATGATCGCCAACCAGGCCGGGGGAGGCGGAGGAGGAGGCTTCCCTGGCTGCAATACCCCGCCGCCAATAGAGATTTGCGGCATTGGGGGCGCGGACAATGCCGCGGCTTACAATTGGGTGCTGATTGCAGTTGGCCCGCTGATCATCGGGCTGGGCTTCAAGTTTCGACGCAACCGAAAAGTCCTCCTTTGCGCATTTGCGGTGAGCTCTGGTATAATTATCTTTATGATTTCCCGAACCGCGAATCCCGAGTCGCCAGTCCCGAGTGCCGAGTCCATCTATTATTTTCACAACGATCACTTGGGCACTCCTCAGAAGATGACCGATGCTGCTGGAGCGGTAGCTTGGGACGCAGTTTATGAGCCATTCGGCTCTATCTCGGCCTTGACCAGTTCCGTGGATAACAACTTCCGCTTCCCGGGACAATATGAGGATGAGACTACAGGCCTATATTATAATCATAATAGGTACTATATGCCGGGGTTGGGGAGGTATAATAGATTTGATCCCATCAATTCAGGTGGAAATTCCTATAGTTCGGAGTGCTATGCATTGCAGTTAGCCGTTTATTTCCCATATATTTATGGAGAAAATAATCCAATAAGATTATTTGACTTTGATGGCCTACAATGCAGCTGCGGCCAACTCAATAGCATATCTAGAAATATACGGCAAAGATTAGAAGAAGTCTACAATATGACAATTAAAACCGTAGCAGTAGGCGGAGCAACCGCGAAAACAAAGTGTAATTTCTGTAGACCTAGAACGACAGGGTTGACTCAGAGCTGGGATACAGACGGGCCAATACCGGAAGGCGATTGTGCGTGTACCGTGGCACATGAAGGCGCCCATAGGAACCAATGCCGAATGCAAGGGAATCTTAATCAATATAATTTTCATAAAAACGAGGAAGAAGCATATGCATCTCAGCTTGGTTGCGTGAAAAATAAGGCTGCACGACAATGTTGTGAGGGGTGGCAAAGATGGTAGCATTATTGGCTGAAATATTAGTAGCAGCTGCACTGATATTATTATGCTTTTTGACACTTATAACAATTCATAGAGCGATAAAAGTGGATATAATAAAATATAGATTATTGGCACTTTCTGCGGTTTGTGTTTCTGTACATATAGTTAATGATATGATATACATTAGCTACACTAACGGTGTCAGCGAAACAATATTTTCAGGAATGTTCATGCTTTTTATATATTATAATTTAATATTATTTTGGCCATTTAAACTGTTGGATAACAAACTGAAATATTGGCAAGTCTTTGTATATCTACAAGGCACTTTCGTGGTCATCTATTTATCAGACATAGTAATTACGGAAGGTTTTTTTAACATGTCTTATGGTCCTCTTGTAGCTCACTATTGGATAAAAAATGCGTATGTTATCTTGAGGAATCTTATTTACCCATAAACCATGCTTAAAACACTGTCACGGTAATTTACCAGGCTGGGAATGAGCCCCACGGCAAATCGTTGCAGGAGGAATGGGACGAGATGATTGCGGAGGCATATCAGGTATTGGAGGCCGAGGATGCGGGTCAGAGCAGCCGGCGCTACAACAACCTTGTCGGCAAGTTCAACCAGTTCCTCAACCATTCCGAGTTTGAGCGCAAGACGCCCGAAAAAATAATCAACGGCAACCAGAACCTGAACCAGCTTGTGCAGTCATTCATGGAGCGCGAGAACTGGAACGGGCCTCGGAAGGACAACCCGGTTACCTGGCCGGCGTGGCTGCGGGCTTTGGCAAGGGCGATCCTGGCCGAGGCCGAGCAAATTCAGTTCGTGCAGATCGAGCAGGCCACGGCCGTCACCCAGGGCGAGAGCTATGAGTACGATGACGCGGGGTCGATGAGCAGGTCGCATAAATATGAGGGCGGAGTTGAGAGTTCGGCTGCGGACTATGTGAACAACGACGACTCGAGACTGGCGGCAATCGAGGGGCCGGACGTCATGTTCGGCGATTATGTTTACGACCATCTTGGACAGCGGGTGCTCAAGTCCGACCTCGGGCTCATCATCTTCGTCTATGACGTGTTCGGCAACATGATCGGGGAATATTACACCGACCACAGCTTCAGGAACGAGTTCATCTACCTCGGCGGAAGCCGGCTGGCCATGGTCGCCAACCAAGCCGGGGGAGGGAATGGAGGAGGCTTCCCTGGCTGTAATACCCCGCCACCAATTGAGATATGCGGGGTTGGGGGCATGGGCGAGGGTATAGCCCTCAATTGGATACTGCTGGCCGGAAAATCTCTTAATATTTTCTCGGACAGTACCTGGATCACGAGACCGGTTTATTTCTTGCTCAGATGTTCGACAATGGTCTTGGCGGCGATGGAGACGGCTCGGGGGTTCCAGTGGGTGTCGTCCGGGAGGTAGAGGTAGGGGAATCGGTTGGCGATCAGGTCCTTGCGCAGGTCGATGTATTCGATTCCTCGCTTGTCGAGTTCGGCGAATACGAGATCGATAAACGGCGGGTTCTGGAGCCGCACGGATTCGGCCTTGGGGTAGAATTCGGGATAGATGGACCCGGGCTCGGGAGACGGAGCGTAGATGAAGCGGACGCCGCGCTTCTTGAGCTCCTCGTCAAATTTCACCAGGCTCGTGACCACCATATGCAACTGCCTTTCCTGCGGAGTCTGGGTCAGGCGCAGCACGTCCAAGCTGAGGGTCAGCTTGGGCTCGCCCTGGACCGTGACCTGGTCGACATAGACGGACAAGCCCCCGATCAGTTTGGGCGAAACCCTGGAAGCCAGGTCCTTGAACAGGTGAGCCAGAAAATTGTCCCGGTCCAGCCGGAGCTTGAAGCTTATGAGCAGTCGCGTGTAGTCGTCCAGATAGACTATCTTCCCGCGGTAGCGCCAGGACTTTTCGATGGGGAAGGGGGTGATCATGCGGTAGACCGGGCTGTAGATCAACACCTGCGGCGGGTGCGCTTTGAACCGGGGGTCGGCGAGGAATTCGGAGGGGGCAAATTTGGCCTCGCCGCAAAAATTGTAGATTTTCTCGCCCATCAACTCCGACATCCGGACGGTGAGCGTGTCGGTGTCGTTCAGCCCTCCGCCCGCGGGGTAGCTGTCCCCCGACACCACCACCCGCGGGTTTTCTATCACCCCGGGGTTGCGGTAGCCCCAGGGGTCGGTGGTGAAGACCTGCTCGCGCGGGAACTGCAGCTCTTTCACGTCCTTGATCCATCCCAGGTCGCCGCAGACCTTCATGGCCACCCGGCCGTTGGGCTTGAAGTTGAAGGGGCCGCGGCGCAGGCGGTTCCAGGGACGGTAGTCCGGGGGCCGGAAATTGAGCGAGAGCGCGAACAGGGCGAACCATGCCGCGAACAGGATGGCGAAAAATCTTATCTGTTTGGCGTCCGCGCTCATCAGAACCTCGCGTAGAGAAAAGGCATTCCGCCTTTGGTGTAAGCCACGGCCAGGCTCAGGACGAGGCAGGCCACTAGGAATGCAATCCAATATGGCTTGGTGTTGTTCTTCTGCGCCCAGGAATTCTTGAACCCGAAGATCACGGCCATGCACACGGCCAAAGCCGCGACCAGCTCCCAGGACATAGTGATGCCCAACCCGTCCATTATGAGGAGCGACTTGGCCCAGCGCAACGAATGGGCCATGTCCCTGCATTTGAAGAAGACTCCGAGACCGAAGGTGAAGATGGTGAAAGTGAATCCGGTGCGGACTACCCTGGCCAGCTTGCCTTGCGGGGCCGAGCGCAGTCCGAACTGCCGTTCCAGCGAGAGCAGCACGCCGTGGAACGCGCCCCAGATCACGAAATTCCAGGACGCTCCGTGCCAGAGCCCGCCGAGCAGCATGGTGACCATCAGGTTGAAATAGGTCCGCGCGGTGCCTTTGCGGTTGCCGCCCAGGGAGATGTAGAGGTAGTCGCGCAGCCAGCGGTAAAAGGTCATGTGCCACCTCTGCCAGAACTCGTTGATGGTGGCGGCCTTGTAGGGTGAATTGAAGTTCTGGGGGTACTCGAACCCGAGCAAAAGCGCGATCCCGATGGCCATGTCGGTGTAGCCGGAAAAGTCAAAATAGATCTGGGCTGAGAACAGGAATGACGCGACCCAGGCCGGAAAAAATCCGGGATGGGGCAAGGCGAAGACCGGGTCGCAGAAATATCCGGCGGTGTCGGCCAGGAGTATTTTCTTGGCGAGTCCCATGATGAAAAGCGCGATTCCGGCGTTGATTTTTCGCAGGTCAAAAACCCGGTTCTGGAACTGGTCGCGGATTTCGCGGAAGCGCACGATCGGCCCGGAGATGATGTGTGGGAACATGGTCAGGAACGCGGAGAAGTCGGTCAGGGAATTGGCGGGCCGGACCTGGTTTTTGTAGAGGTCAACCAGATAGCTCATGCTGGTGAACACGTAGAAGGAAATGCCGATGGGCAGGGCCGAGCGGGAGACGAAGAATTGTGAAAAAGGCGGCAGCAGCCTCAGGGTTTCCGCGAAAAAGCCGAGGTACTTGAAGGAGCAGAGCAGGCCGAGGTTGAAAACTATCCCGGCGGCGAGCAGGGCCTTTCGCGGCGCCGGCCGCCGGGCCTTGTCCAGAAACGAGCCGAGCAGATGATTGACCAGCGCGGCCGTGACCAGCACGGGCAGGAAGTTCATGTCGGCGAAGAAATAGAAGATCAGGCTGGCGGCGAGGAACCAGGCGTTCCGGAATTTCTGCGGGATGAGGTAATAGACCGCCAGGATGAGCGGCAGGAACGCGAACAAAAATGAATAGTCGTAAAAAGACATTTCCGATCAGGACTTCAATATTATATTATATGTAAAAGGCGGCTTAATCAACATTGCCTTTCATCCGGCGAGCGGGCCGGGACGTTGGGAGTGATAATTGACCGAGGCTAAATTCGACATTGAAAAGGTCCAAGGCCTGAGCGAATCCGAGGCCCGGCAGAGGCTCCGGGAACAGGGCTATAACGAACTCCCTTCCAGCAGACCCAAAAACATCTTCGCCATAGGCTTTGAAGTTGCGCGGCAACCGATGTTCCTCATGCTGGTCGCCTGCGGGGGCATTTACCTGCTGATGGGCCCCTCGCATTTCAAGGACGCGTTGATGCTTCTGGGCTTCGTGTTCGTGGTGATGGCGATCACGGTCATCCAGGGGCGGCGCACCGAGCGGGCCCTGGAGGCGCTCAAGGACCTCTCCAGCCCGCGCGCGCTGGTGATCAGGGACGGCGCCAAGAGGC